>Ga0315268_10006960_pt1 | contig 11979 bp, 14 predicted proteins | sample C1_top_MG_FD_204535 | JGI IMG/M metagenome (GOLD analysis project Ga0315268, IMG submission 204535) | Sediment microbial communities from Yellowstone Lake, YNP, Wyoming, USA - C1_top | ecosystem: Environmental > Aquatic > Freshwater > Lake > Sediment | place: USA: Wyoming | collected 2017-08-01 | reverse complement strand
GCCTCGGATTATATCAGCAAGCCGGTCAATACCGAGCAGTTGCTCTCGCTGATGCGGGTCTGATGTATAAATAAATTTTGGATTGCGGATTGAAAGGCGAGAGGCAGGAAAAAAAGTAGGCAGGAGACAGATTTGAAATTTGGAATTGAGGAAAAAGAGAAGAGAGACATAAAAGATTATGTTAACGGTAAGTGGCTTTTCCTTTTATTTTAATCCGGTAAATAACGACGGTTTTCTTCTTCTCGTCGATAGTATAGAGAATGCGGTATCTACCTATACGAACTCTATATCCCTCTTTGTCTGTAAGTTTTTTAGAATTATTTGGCCTTGGATTTACTGCCAGGGAAAGGATTATTTTGTCAATAAGGAAGCGACTCCTGGCGGGGATGGCATCGGCCTCCTTAGAGGCCTTTTTTTCTATAATAATAGAATAGCTCAATCTTTCAGCCAGGTCTTGCGAAATTCTTCATATGGAATAAAATCTGTTGCCTCCCTTTCAGCCCGGAGGAGGTCATTAGCATCTTCCAATGATTCCAGCAATTCAATCAAGTTATGGTATTCCTTAAGGGAAAGAATAACCGCCTTTTTTGTTCCTTTGTTAGTGACAATAAATTCGGGAATGACCGCTTCAGCGACCTGGGGCATATCTTTTCTCCTTTTGGGAGGGAAGTTTTTTTAGCATTTCATGGATATTCATATACGTAGGCGGACTGCTTAATTTCTATATTATTAAATTCTTTAAATGGTGTCAATGTCCAAATAAAAAACGGGCAATCAGAAACGAGGAGGGAATGACGGGGAACAGCCTCCGAAGAAGTTGATATGAAACCCAAATCCAAAATCCCAAATCCACCACCCAAAATCATCGTGGTGGGCGCTTCTCTGGGCGGTCTCTCCGCTTTAAAGGTGCTCTTTTCGGCTTTGCCGGCGAACTTCTCCATTCCTGCGGCCGTGGTATTGCATCGGGACAGCCATAGTTCGGAGGAGATCCTGACGGCCCTGGTGGAATGAAAAAGAAAGGTTGAGGCTGAAGATAAGACTGAGGGAAAAGACAGGCAATGGGAAAGGCTGAGGTGAGAAGGACTTGTTCTTGACATACACATTTCACACTGTTAAAATGTGTATGTGAAAGGAGGGGAGTACTATGAGGACCAATATAGTCATCGATGATGCATTAATAAAAAAAGTTATGAATTACACGGGGCTGAGAACCAAGAAGGACGTCGTCAATTTCGCCCTCGAAGAAATAGTAAGACGTAAGGAAAGAAAAAAAATACTCGGTTTGCAAGGAAAGGTGCACTGGGAAGGGAATTTGGATGAAATGAGGCGGAACCGTTTCGATGATCTTGATTGATTCTTCCGTTTGGATACCTTTTTTCAATGGGCAGAAGAACCTTCAAGTGGAGGTGATGAAGACTCTCATTGCCAATGATGAAGATGTTTGCCTTTCCGTGCATATCTTGATGGAGATTCTACAAGGGTTTAGGTCGGATAAAGATTTCCAGCAGGTTCACCGGTATCTGCAGATGTTCCCAACCATAGATATGGGGGGGATATCCTCCTATGTCGCTGCTGCGCAGATTTATCGCCGATGCCGCAAAAAAGGGATCACCATCAGAAGGGGCCTGGACTGCATGATTGCTCAAACTTCCATTGAAAGCGACTTGGACCTGCTCCATGCTGATGGAGATTTCGATCGTATTGCTTCCGTCATTCCCTTACAAATCTATCAATATTAGGATTCCCTGATCTCGAGTCAATGGCCTTCCTGAACCATTCCAACCTTTTTTGAGGGACTTCGGACCGGTTCTCCTCAGGGAGATGCTCTCCCGACCAGTAATAGGCCTAACCCAGACGAGCGGGCTGTCAAGAAAGATCAAATTTTCTTTTTGGATTTGACAAGTGGGTGCTTTTGGATAAAGCTGACTTAAAATACGGGTAAGGGGGAATCCTCGCTTGAAAACAGGATCGGCAGAAATCATCGCCATCGGATCGGAACTGCTGCTGGGCCGGATCGTGGATACCAACACCTCCTATTTGGCTTCCAAATTGAATGAAATCGGGATCGAGGTCATCTTCCAAACCATGGTCGGAGACGATCGAAAGCGCATGCGCTCCGTTCTCCTTCAAGCCCTGAAACGCTCGGGAATTATTATCACCAGCGGAGGCATCGGTCCCACCGAAGACGATTTGACGCGGGAAGTGATTTCCGAGGTAACCGGGAAAAAACTGATTTTTCACCCCAGATTGTTTGCCCTCATCAAAAGCTTTTTCGACCAGGCCGGTTTTATGATGGCCCCCAATAATCGGAAACAAGCCCTCATTCCGGCCGGTGCCCGAACGATTCCCAACCTTCAGGGAACGGCCCCCGGCTTTATTTTGAAAACCGAACCGGGGCCTATCATTGCCGCCCTGCCCGGAGTCCCCCGGGAATTGAAACGCATGTTTGTGGACACGGTTCAACCCTTTTTGATCAAGGCCCTGGGCCGGAAGAGGGGTCTGATTGAAACCAAGGTATTAAAACTCTGCGGCCTGGGCGAAAGCCGGGTGGATGAGCAGATCGGGGATCTGATTCGGAGCAGCCAAAACCCGGCTATCGGGCTGTTGTCATCCCCGGGAGAAATCCGGATCTCCTTGACGGCCCGGGGGAAGGACCCCCAGGAAACATCGTCTCTGATTGCCGGGATGGAAGTACAGATCCGGCAGCGTTTGGGTTCATTGATCTTCGGAGAGGGAGAAGAAACCCTGGAAGGGGTGGTAGCCGGACTGTTGGAACAAAAAGGGATCCATCTGGGATTAGTGGAAACCTTCACGGCCGGCCGGATCAGCCAGCGCCTTCAGAACAGGCGGACTCGTTTTTTTAAAGGGAGCTGGGTGATTCCTCAGGAAGGAGACCGGCCTCTTGATTCCTCCCCGTTGTCAGGGGAGGAAAAGGCCTTAACTCAGGCCCGGGAGATCCGCTCGTTTCTTGAAAGCGATTGGGGATTGGGTGTTTTGGTGGAAGAGGTGGAAGGCCGACAGGTGCTTTACCTGGGCCTGGCCGGAACAAAGGAAGAAAGCTATTCTCATAAAATTGGCGGCTTCTCCGATACCCTGCCCGATCGGGTGGCGGTCATGGCCCTGGACTGGCTGCGGAAGAGACTGGTTGAAGAGGGAAAAAAGTGACGGAAGCCGGGAACCAGGCCAAAGAACTTGGATTCCCGTTTTCACGGGAATGACGTAATTGGGCTTTCGACGACTTTTTGCGAAACCATCACGAGTGACGCATGAACGTATTGGAAAAACAGATTAGAGGAGTTAACCCATGTCCCCTGCGATGAAATTTTTGATCCGGGCCGTTTTAAGTCTGGTTCTGGCCATTATTATGAGTCGCCTATTTTTTCAACGAACCTCTTACCCCTGGATTATCGGATTGGCCGTCTTTTTTATGGGTATGGGTTACCTGTCGGAATATATCCGGAAACGCGGCTGATCTGAACTAAAAATAGATTCACCACAAATACGCAAAGGAGGCCATCAGTCTTGCTCCGATAACCCCCAGGACCACCCCAAACTCCCCAGCGGCCGCTCCGCCTAATAATATAATAACGCCAATGACTACCCCTATTCGTTTCCTCAACTTTCCTTTGCTTTGGACGGGGAAGGGGCAGCGGTCTTTCTGCCGATCGGAAGATAAACCATGAAGGTCGTCCCGATGGGTTGATTGGGCCGGAAGACCAGTTTTCCCTGATGCAATTCTACAATTCTCTTGGAGACGGCCAGCCCCATTCCCGTACCCTCGCGCTTGGTGGAGAAAAAAGGAGCGAAAACCTTTTCCTGAAAATCGGGCTGGATGCCGCAACCCTTATCCGTAACCTCGATCCGCACCTGACCCCTTTGCTTTGAAGTTTGCACCAGGACCATTTGTTCGGGCGGCGAGGCCTGGATGGCGTTTAAAATAAGGTTGTGCAAGACCTGGGTCAAGCGGGACCGGTCGGCCAAAACCGGAGGAAGATTTCCATCCAGGCTGGAACTCAGGAGAATTTGATTCGTTTCCGCCTGGGGCTGGATAACATCAATCACCTCCTTGACCAAGTGATTTACATCCAGGGGGATAAAATGAAGATTGATTGGCCGTGAAAAATGCATCATATCCTTGAGCAGAAGCTCGAGGCGCCGGCACTCCTGATAGATGACTTCCAGGCGTTCCCGGTTCGGATCATCAAAACGGATCTTTTGCTGCATTTTCCTGATGTAAGCCCCTATGGTAATGACCGGGTTTTTTAATTCGTGGGCCACGGTGGCGGCGGCTTCCCCGATGATGGCCAGATGTTCCTGGTCCTGCCTGAGCCGGCTTTCCATGCGCTCCCGATCCACCAGCAGGCCGATCAGGATACCAAAGGCATAGAAAAGAATGATCTCTTCAAAAAAGCCGCGATGGATGGGGGCCGCACTGAACAGCCCTATCCAATGGGGGATAAACAGGAGGGTGACGATCACGGCCGAAGTCAACCCGCCTTGAAAGCCGAAAAGAAGACCACTCAGGACAATGGGGAGAAAATAGAGCCGGTGGAGGATATCCGAGGGGAGAGGCCAGGGAAGCCAGCCTTGATCGGCGACAAAGAGGCCCGCCAGCAAAAGGAAGATCGGCAGGATCTTCCAGTACAGGGGCACAAATTTGTACTGGGTCCAGAGTGCATAAAGAGGATGATCTTTTGAGAGCTTCATAATCAGAGGGTGCCCGCCGGGGTGCTTTATTTAAGGAGCTCTCTTAGTTCCGCGCCTTCCACGACCTCTTTTTCAAGAAGGCGCTGGGCCAGGTCCTGCAGTTGGTCCCGGTGGGTTGTTAGGATCTGGGTGGCTCGTTCCTGGGCCTGTTCCACGATCTTTTTTACCTCCTGATCAATAGCCCGGGAGGTTTCCTGGCTGACGGCTCGTCCGGTATCATAACCCAAGCCGGTTTCCAGAAACAGGGGGCGCCGTTCCTTTTCGAAGGTGACCAGACCCAGATCACTCATCCCGTACTCCCGAACCATGCGTTCGGCAATATCAGTCGAGCGCAGGAGATCATTCTGGGCGCCGGTGGAGACTTCCTGAAAAACAAGGGCTTCGGCGATTCTCCCCCCCAGAAGGACGCTCATCCGATCCAACAATTCCTGTTTGGTCATCAGGTAGCGATCCTCCGTGGGAAGCTGCTGGGTATAACCCAGGGCGCCGATGCCCCGGGGGATGATGGAAACCTTATGGACCGGGTCGGCATTCGGAAGCACCTCGGCCACAATGGCATGTCCTGATTCGTGATAGGCCACGATCTCTTTTTCCTTCTCATTCATCCGCCGGTTTTTCTTTTCAAGCCCGGCCACCACCCGATCGATAGCCTCCTCAAAATCCTGCATCTCCACTGCCTTTTTGTCCTTCCGAGCCGCCAGCAGGGCCGCTTCATTGACGATATTGGCCAGATCGGCTCCTGCAAAACCGGGGGTGCGCGCGGCAATGACTTTCAACTCCACAGCGGGGGACAGGATAACCCCTTTGGTATGGACCCGGAGGATTTCCTCCCGGCCTTTGACGTCGGGCTTGTCGATCATAACGTGGCGATCAAAGCGGCCGGGGCGGAGCAAGGCCGGATCGAGTATCTCGGGACGATTGGTGGCCGCCATGATGATGACCCCCTTGTCGGTATTGAAGCCGTCCATTTCGACCAGGAGCTGGTTAAGGGTCTGTTCCCGTTCATCGTGTCCCCCCATCGGGTTGATGCCCCGGGCCTTGCCCAGGGCATCCAGCTCATCGATAAAAATGATACAGGGGGCCTTCTGCTGGGCCTGGGTGAAGAGATCCCGAACCCGGGCCGCACCAACCCCCACAAACATCTCCACAAAATCGGAACCGCTCATACTGAAAAAGGGAACGGCCGCTTCCCCGGCCACGGCCTTGGCCAGCAGGGTCTTGCCGGTTCCGGGAGCGCCCACCAGGAGGACACCTTTGGGAATTTTTCCCCCCAGGCGTTGAAACTTCTGGGGGTTGCGCAAAAATTCAATGACCTCTTGTAATTCTTCTTTGGCCTCGTCAATACCGGCCACGTCGTCAAATTTAATGGAGATGTCCTTTTCCATGTAAACCTTGGCTTTGCTTTTGCCGATGGACATCAGCCCGCCGCTGGCGCCTCCCATCCGGCGCATCAGGAAACCCCAAACCAGGATAAAAAAGAGCATGGGCAGGATCCAGTTGGTAAAAAACTTGACGATCTTGTTTTCAAATTTTCCGGTAAATTTGACCCCGCCCGCTTCCAGATCCTTGACCAAATCAGGGTCTTGAACCCGGGCGGTAATAAAGGTCCTTTCCCCTTTATCCTTTCCCAGCTGTTTGATGGTTTCCGCAGAAACCAGCCCCTCGATATCGCCCACCTTGACCTTTCCGGAGATGATATCCTCATGCAGGGTGATATCCGATAACTTATTGGCCTTGACCAGTTTTTTAAATTCGTTATAGGGGATTTGGCCGACCTGCTCGCTGAGGAAATAACTTTGAAAAGCCATCAATATGATCATAGCGCCGAGGAAATACCAGATGGAGAAGTGGGTCTTTTTTTCTAAAGCCATGGCGGACTCGACTCCTTGAATCCTGGATCATCGCCAACTTTTCTGGAGATGATCCCTAATAATTTATTCCCAATACGGTTAATGGTATCACAGGCCGGCCGGAAAAACCAGGAAGGCTTTTTATCGGGAGCGGAACCAGTGGTCGATCAACTTCCGTCCAAAAAGGGCCAGAACAAAACCCGAGACCAGGATGATTAGAATCACCAGCTCGATATGTCGAACGATATCCGGGCAGGACTCCCCTACGCTATACCCGATGGCCCCAAAAAAGAGGGCCCAAACCAGGCAACTGATCAATTGAAGGGACAGGAACTTGGTCATCCTCATCCCGAGAATACCAAAAGCCAGGGCGCTGGCCAGGCGTATTCCAAAGATATACTGGGTGATGAATAGACCCAGGGTTTCATAACGGCGGATGATATATTCGGCCTGATAAATTTTGACCTGCAGTTTTGGAAACTTGACCAGGATCCAGACCGAGGAGGTTTTACCCAGGAAATAGAAGACCACATGGCCCAGGTATGAGGCAAAGCAGGCCGTGCCCACTACCAGCCAGAAATTCAAAAAACCCTGATGGGACAGAAGACCCCCAAGAACCAGGGTGGTTTCCCCTTCAAAAAAGGTCCCGGTAAAGATAATCAGATAGCCGTATTGTTGGAATAGATAAAGGAGCTTTATGAATTTAAAATCCACGATCCGTTTTGTGTCCCTTGGGGATTGGTTCTCCTCCGGAGGCCTGGGGTATGATTTCCAGCTCGGTTGTTATCCGGCCCGGAGCTATAATCGGTATTCAAAAAATCCGGGGCTTACTTTACCATAAACCGGGGATCAGGGCAAGGCCAGGAAGGGGTTGATTTGTTGAAGCAAAAAATGGTATGGAGGAAGGAAAAAAGGGGAAAGGACCGCTTATGAGCAACAAGAAAATCCTGGTTACCGGGGCGGCCGGCTTCATCGGATTTCATCTCTGCCGGCGCCTCATAGAGAAGGGCGATCAGGTAGTCGGCCTCGACAATCTGAACCCGTATTATGATGTCCGTCTCAAGGAAGACCGGCTGCGCAAACTGGAGGGAAGGAAAAATTTTGATTTTCGGAAGATAGACCTGGCCGATCAGGAGCGAATGGCCGGCCTCTTCTCAGAGCAGGGTTTTGATCGGGTGGTAAACCTGGCTGCTCAGGCCGGGGTGCGCTATTCCCTTGAAAATCCCCAGGCCTACGTGGAAAGCAATATCGTCGGCTTTTTAAATATCCTGGAAGGCTGCCGGCATCATCGGATTCAACATCTGGTCTTTGCTTCTTCCAGCTCGGTTTATGGGGCCAATACCAAGATGCCCTTTTCGGTCCACGATAATGTGGATCACCCGGTTTCCTTATATGCGGCCACCAAAAAAGCCAACGAACTCATGGCCCACAGCTATGCCGGTTTGTATAAAATACCCTGCACCGGACTCCGGTTTTTTACGGTTTACGGCCCCTGGGGCAGACCGGACATGGCCCTGTTCCTTTTTACCAAGGCCATCCTGGAAGGAAAACCGATCCCGGTTTTTAATTACGGGAAGATGCAGAGGGATTTTACTTACATCGATGATATTATCGAAGGGGTGGTGCGCATCCTTGATCTGGCCCCCGAACCCCATCCGGAGTGGAATGGAGATCGGCCGGATCCGGGCCGCAGCTTTGCTCCCTACCGCCTGTACAATATCGGCAATAATAACCCGGTGGAGCTGCTTCGCTTTATCGAAGTTCTGGAGGACTGCCTGGGTCGGAAGGCGGAGAAGAACTTCCTGCCGATGCAGCCGGGGGATGTACCCGCCACGTACGCCGATGTGGATGATCTCATGCAGGCCGTGGGGTTTAAGCCGTCCACGTCTTTGGAGGAAGGGATAGGGAAGTTCGTTGCCTGGTACCGGGACTATTTTACGGTCTGAGGCCATCCCGGGGGTCAGGAAATTTTTTCCGTTTTATGCTTGGCCTTTTGAAAGGCCCGATAGATCTGTCTGATCAACGGCAGCACATTTCCAAAACGTTGCCGTCCATAGCGAAGCCAGGTCCTCTTCTGCCGGTAAAGGAGAAGAGGCCAATATTGACCGGGGATATGTTTAAAGAAAAAATACCAGTCATTAAAGATCGTACTTTCCAGATAAGGTCCGGGAGGGGGGGTTCTGCTGCCGCCCTGTTTGGCCATGACATGAAAGACCGCCGCCCGGGGATCATAGACAATCTGAAAGCCGTGCCGGCGAACCTCCAAGGCATAATCCACTTCCTCCCATAAAAAATTCCCCCAGTAGTTCAGATCGAACTCCCCGACTTCCTGCAAGACCTTTCTCCGCAGGGACATGTTGCAGCCGTAGAGGGTGGGGACGAAGCAGCGCCGGTTGGTGGTAAAGTTCCGGAGGTATTTCCCGCTGGTCGTCAAACGGGCGGCCCAGGGTTCATCATTTTCCCGGGAGCCGTCATAGAGAACCTTGCCGTTAACGGCCCCGACAGCCGGATCCTGATAATTTTCGAGGTGAAAACCGACCAGGCCGGGCTGGAAGAGGACGTCGTCATCGAGGAAGAGCACGATATCCCCCCGGACCTCTTTTCGGGCCTGATTGCGGGCCGCCGTGGTGGAGGGCGAGGCCAGGGTAAGATGCCGGACCCGATGCCGATTTTCCTTTAAGTACCTCCAGGTTTCCGGAAGGTGATCCCGGCTTTGATCCATGACCAGAATTTCGGAGGGGGATACCTCCTGATCCTCCAAAAGTTTCAAAACGTGGATCAAAGGCTCTTCCCTATTCAGGGTACAGATGACGACTGAAACCAGGGCGGCGGGATGGATCATGGCCGGATCAAGCTTAAAAAGAGATTTTCCATACCCTGGGCCACTTGAGAGCTTTCATACCGCCTTTTCACCTTGGCTTGACCTTTCTCCCCCATCCTTTGGCCGAGTTCGGGATCCCGTAAGAGTTTCGTTATGGCGGAAGCCAATTGAGAAGGGTCGCCATAAGAAGCCAGGAGGCCGTCTTCTCCATCCTGGATCATCGCCTCGACAGCCGGGATGCGAGCCCCGATGACGGGTTTTCCTTTGGCCCAGGCCTCCAGAAAAACGACCCCGAAACTTTCAGCCTGGGAGGGCAGGACCAGCAGGTCACAAGCGGTCAGGAGATCGGCTTTCTGCCCTTCCGGGAATGCGTCTATGGAGCGGAGGCGAGGGTCTCCGGATAAAGCGGTCCGGCTCCAAAGATCCTGAAAGTAGGGGCTGGTTTGGCCGGCCAGGACCAGGACGGTTCGGGGAAATTCGGTCCAGACCAGAGGCATGGCTTGGAGCAGGGTATCGATTCCTTTGTTTTCCACTTTGCGGCCCATGAATAGGATCAACGGTTCGTCCCGAAGGCCGAAAGAAGAGCGTTGTTTTTCCCGATGGCCTCCTTGGAGGAACTCCAAATCAATACCCTGTCCCAGGACGTTTATTTTTTCGCTCGGTAGCCCCATTTTCAGGAGGACCTCTTTTTCAGCCAGGGTATTACTCAGGATGGCTGAGGCCTGGGGGAATATCCAGCGGATGATTTTTTCCAGGGAAGGATTGATATCCCTGACATGCAAATGGGGTTGGATCACCCAGGGGCAGCCCAAGGATCGGGCGGCCTTCAAGGCATAATAGGCGGTAGCTGTAGGAAAGGGCACGGCATAGATCAGATCAGGTTTGATGGCCCGGGCCTCCTGAACCATTCGGGGCAGAAAAGGGACCTGGGTCATAAACCAGAGATAATCTCCTCCCGGAAATCGGGAGCGTAAAAAAAAGGCCCCGGCCTTGGCCAGCAGAAAACGCCGGGCCCGGGAGAGGGGTAAACGCCGGATCCGGATCCCTTCGACCCAGGATTGGTTTGGAAGATGAGGGTTGGGCCGGGGGGCCTGGAAGTCTTCCAGGGTGGTCTGGTTGGAGGTGATTATCGTTACCTGATGTCCTTTCCGGACCAATTGCCTGGCCAGTTCCAGGAGGGCGATCTCGGTGCCTCCCTGAGCGGGATGAAAAAGATGAGTTAGGGCCAGGAGATGCATGGAGGGTTCTTCAATTCACCATTTTTCAGGGATTGACCCTTAGGCCGGCCTGGTCTGAAGCATTCAAGCTTTGGGTTTATTTGCCGCTGTCGGACCGGCCGGAGACCTGAATCAGGACCTCCGGTTTTCTGGGGTGATCGGTAACACATTTTATGGTCCCCAAAAAGCGGCCTTCCTTTTGATGATTGATGACTTTGAGACGATACTTTTTTTTCTCGATCAGGGTCTCCAACTGAACCGTTATTTTTTCACCCAGGCTGGATTCGATTTTTAAGATCTGAAAAGGCTGGCTGGTGCTGCTGAGTTCTATGATCCTTTCTTCCGGCCCTTCCGCCGGGATTTTAAACTGGATGAAGGCCGAAGGCCGGATTTCAATCCAGGGTTTGACCTTTCCCTGAAGATTCAAATGAAGAGAAGGCTTTTGAGGGTCATTACTGGTGACGGTAGCCGATTTCCAGACTTTACCCTGGTATCCTTTCAGATCAACCTTCAAGGTAATTTTACCCTCCCCACCAGGAGGGATGACCCGATCGAAATGGGCCACAGCACAGCCTCAGCCCGGACGGACTTCGATAATCTCCAGGGGATCGGAACCGGTATTCCGGAGTTCAAAGTCATGGCTGACAACCGCCCCTTCCTCGACCTCCCCGAAATCGTAGTTTGTTTCCATGAGTTGAAGCGAGGGCGTCCCGGCTATTCCGAAAGCCGCCCAAAGAAAAATTATCCCGAAAACAGCCATCATCTTTTTTATTCCGCAATTCATCCGTCTATCCTCTAACCAAATAAAATTTCATTACAATTATTCCTGTCGGGGTTCTCCTGTCAAGTAAAATTCAAGAAAGGGACAAGGAAGCCGGGGGTTCCTATCGTTCAAAAGATAGGTAATGTTCAAATATAAACTTCCTGCCCGGGATCAGGGTGCCGGCGTTTTGGCGGACAATCCTTGAAATCAAGACCCCCAGTCCCCAAGTCAGGCAATCCAGATCATTTCCAGATAGGGCTGGTTGGCGTCGTCAATGGAAAACAGGGGGCGATTGCCTTCTATGTTCCAGGGAATAAAAAAAGCCAAATCCGCCAGAGAGGTTTTTTTCGGAAAACGGATATGATCTTGAATCCAATCCCTGAGATCACGAATGGTCCGGCTGATTTTCTGATCCAACGAGAGCTCCCGGTTAAGAAAAGCCAACTGGGGATTCTCCCGGCATTGAGCCACTGCCTCTTCCCAGTGAATCCCGGCTATTTTCCGGCGCAGAATATACCCGTTGCCGCGGTCCAGAATCCAGACCAGTATGGGATTGATCCGCATTTGGGTCCCGTTCAGACGAAGACCGGAGGTTTTTCGGCCAATTTTTTCCAGGAGGGC
>Ga0315268_10006959_pt1 | contig 11980 bp, 13 predicted proteins | sample C1_top_MG_FD_204535 | JGI IMG/M metagenome (GOLD analysis project Ga0315268, IMG submission 204535) | Sediment microbial communities from Yellowstone Lake, YNP, Wyoming, USA - C1_top | ecosystem: Environmental > Aquatic > Freshwater > Lake > Sediment | place: USA: Wyoming | collected 2017-08-01 | reverse complement strand
TGACCATGGCTGTAATAGATCAACGCCAACTCGTCAAACGGGATGGTCGCCACGGCCTCCGAGCCCACTGTGACCGATGAGGCATTCAGATCCTGACCGGCCAGCGCATTCCCGCCTGCACCGTCCAACAGCAACCGTCGCTCCTCGCGGTGGACAGTGAGTACCTCCACTGTCGTTCCCATCTGGTGGCTGAGCTTTTCAAGCTCAGGCACCGTAGTGCGCGAGGGCACCAGCATGGTGGACTTGGGCGTCGAAGCGCAGGCAGCGAGCAGCGTCGCTGCCAGCGACGCGAGCACACGCCGGATAACTATCTTCATCGGACCCCTCCCCAATGCGGGCCTCGTCAGCTCCACCGGAGCAAGTCTCGACTCCACTAGCGGGTCACCGACACCACCATTGACTTCAACAACTCGCCTACCGCCCGCGTCCGCTCTAGATCAATTCCCAATCCCTTTGCGATGCAGAAGGTATCCTTCCGTCCATCCCGGCCCGTCACGACGACTCCGCGCCACTGACCATGGTCTGCGACGACCACATTGGCAACTTCCGCGTAACGAAGGTGAACAGTATCACCCAACGGGGCATCCGCTCCAGGCTCAGGCTGAAACTCCAGTTCTTCATTGGTCAGCTTAATCCCACCACGCCACCCGAGTTGAGTGATAAGTGCCTTCAGATTCGCAGTGGCATCCACACTCGAATACCATGTAACGCGCTCATAGCCCTGCATCGGGCCGGCGACACCGGCCGCGACGGCGTCGGGAAGCAGCGGATCAAATAGGTCTAACAACGACGTCTTCCGACTCGAGTATTCCTGGTCAGCAATCTGCTTGACTGCCAGCGCTTGGCGCGACTCCTCAATTTGACTTAGCAGCTCAAGATCCGTCTCTCCCCCTCGTCGCGCCTGCTGCGCCGCGCATGAGCCTTTGCGCTTCAGATCCAGCAGCCCGATGATCCGCCGATCGGCGCCCGTCACGGCCAGGCGGTACGCATCGAGGTTCGGACCGCCTTGCCCACGACCACCGCTGCCACCGTATCCGCCGTACATCTCGAGCACGACCCACGCAGCCTCACCGACACCCTTGAGCGCCTTCTCCGCATTCAGCGCGGCCCGCTCGTGCGCGACAAACGGGAGAGCGCCTTGTGTTCGCGCATACCAGCGCACCGTTTCCGTCCGGGACAACTCCACGTCCAGCTCATCACAGCTCAGGCCCCGCTCCGCCGGGCCTACTTCCGGAAGTGAAGGATAGACGTCCCACTTCGGCATCTCTCCGGCGCTGTAATACACCAATGCCAGATTATCAAAGGGAATTCGCACTACTTCGCCATGATCATGACCAATCAGTGCACTTCCGTCCCCGGCATCCAACTGAAAATCCCTCTCTTCTCTGTTAACCGTAAGCACGTCTACCGATGTTCCCGTTTGGTGGCTGAGCTTTTCAAGCTCAGGCACCGTAGTGCGCGAGGGCACCAGCATCGTGGACTTGGGCGTCGAAGCACAGGCAGCGAGCAGCGTCGCTGCCAGCGACGCGAGCACACACCGGATGACGATCCTCATCGTCGCCCCTCCTCAATGCAGGCATTACACACCCGACGGTTTCGCCCCGCGCCCCCACGGCACCTGCGGCGACACATGATCAGTGCCTGATCCTCGTCCTCTTGGGTTAGGGAGTCAACGCTCTCCTCCCGCACTGCACACAGGGCATAACCCCGAATGTTGCAACGCCTACGACGGAGGCGTATACGTGCCAACAAAGCATGGGGATGTGCAAGCACTACCATCTGGAGTGGCGAGTCACCCGCGGAAACAATGACAACCCGTGCAGATGCTCAATCTAACTAACAGAGGCGCACTCATGAAGACTATAACCTTGAAGAAGGCCGTGTACGCGTCGGCCCTGCTGCTGTTGATGGGATCAACAGCGAACGCCACCACACTCTGGGTCAACTGCGGCGCAAGGACCGGCTTGACCAACATCAACGCTGCGCTTAAGGCTCTGAAAGGCCCCGAGAGCGCTGGGGCCAACACAATCAATGTCTCAGGCGCATGTTTTGAGAACGTCCTGATCACGGATACGAACGGGCTGACAATTGCCGGGCGCAATGGCGCTTCAATAACCGATGTATCGGGTGATACTGCCGACGTGTTCGACATACGGAATTCGCGCGTCACGATTTCCGGGATGACGATTGACGGTAAGAATAACGTCAACTGGGACGCCGTCGACTGTGAGCAGGGTTCCCACTGCACGCTCAACAACAACACGATTCAGGGTGGCGCCGAAGCCGTCGGCGTCTATGCGACAGCGTCGGCCGTCATCGTTGGTGGCGTGCTGCAAAATGCGACGTCAGCGGGCATCTGGGGCCGCGGTGACGTCGCTGCGGCCGGAGTTCTTATTCAAGGAAATCCCCTCGGGATAGGGATCATCAAGGGCGGGCGCTCAACGGCGACCATAGCGGATCCCGCATGGAGCCCGATTCGCGCGGTGACCCAGACGACAATCGCAGGCAATGGCGCGGGCGTCCAGGTCATCGAAGGCGCTGAGTTTCTGTGCGGCGGATGTGTCATTCGGGATAACGGCGGCGATGGCATTCACGCCGATATGTCCGCCGCGATTACGATCCAGCCCGCCTATCCGATTGGTGGCTCCGTACTCCCGTCCCTCATCACGCGCAATGCGGGTTCCGGCGTCTACGTTGGTGATCTGTCGAGTGCCGCATTTCATGGGCCAAATCCGACTGTGACCCAGAATGGGCAACCGGACATCGTGTGCAAGTCGGCGCTTTCCGTGAGCCGCGGCGCGCTCGGCGCAGCAGGGCCTGCCCACACAAATTGCACGAATTGACGTTACGATCGGCAGATCCTAAGGGGAGAAATCGCGGATCCCGGTGCCTCTGAGAACCGGTCGCAAAATGCGACCGGTTCAGGATCTGCGCTTCCTCCTGGGTCAAGCGAAAGACGAAATCCTCCGGAAATCGCCCGGTATTGCGCTTGACGGCCTGGTTCAGCGCCTTGGTCGTCACACCATACAAAGCTGCCAATTCGGCATCCCGCAGCACCCGCTGCCCGCGCAGCACCACGATTGCATCAGATATCTGTTTGGCCTGCATCACTTGACCCCTGCCGTCCCGACACTTCCGGATCGGCTGATTCTCCACTCCCCTCGGCTGCCAGGCCTCCCGCCTTTCTAGCCATTTCCACCAGATTCTCGCCTTGCCCGACCACCCTGCCCCGCCCACATTAAATCCCAGCCGCCCTCCAGCAAAGCCGCTCCGCCAGGCCCCCAACGATGAACACGTTGAAGTGACGGACGACAAAGAAACCCAAAGTCTTCCCGCCAGCACTCCTGGCTAGCCACTTGATGACAGTCGATCACGATTGCTATTCGGGCCTGATCTTCGTCCGCGATCTTCAGGCTTGCAAGGATGGTACGAGCGCTGCCTCTCCCTTAACAGGGGCAGCGTCCTGGCCGCCCTCAGCACTCTCGCGGATGTTTCCCGGCCCGTCGCAATTCGCGACGTCTACCTCAAGTCACAGGAGTTCTGTCATGAACACTTCAAATGCCCTCACTCACTTCAACGTCTTCATCGTCGAGGAATACGACGCTCCAACCAAGGAAGATCGGGACCACAAGGCCCGCAGCTGGACCAAGGTCGGTGCAGCCTTCCCGCACAAGGAAGGCGCTGGCTTCAACATCCAGCTCAGGGCTTTCCCAGTCGACGGCAAACTCGTGGCCTTCCCCGCGGAAGCGAAAGAGCAGGCGGAGGCCGCCCCAGCCTCCGCACTGCGCGAAACCCGCGCAGCACGACGCTAATCGCGTCATTCGCCTCCGGCAGGGCAACCTGCCGGAGACTTTTCCTTCATTCCCAGATTCACTCAAGCCGTAGCTGCACTTTGCACTTCAAGCCTGGCCCAGGGCACGGCTCGCGTCAAAGCCTTGTCACGCCCCGTGGCACAGACCACCGCATCTCCGTAAGTGCTCAATCTGTGTCAGTCATTTTCTCTATGTTGGCATGACGCCGCCCCCGAACCTTGGTGAGGGGCCGCACAGGCCCGCAGAAATCAGGAGTCGACATGACACACATTAATCACGAAAAGCGCTGCATGCGTGGTCTCAAAAGTGACCTATTGCCCTTCAGTGAAACTTGCGGCCACAATGCCGCATGCCAACCGACTTTATGAGTCTCTTTGCCCTACTGGCGGCAAGCGGTGCGCGGTTCGTCATTGTGGGCGGACTTGCCACTGTGATGCATGGCGTCGACCGCACCACATCCGACGTGGATGTCATGCTTGATCTGGCCACTGAACCGACCCGTGCCGCAATCAAGGCTCTCACCGAAGCTGGCTTTCGCCCCATGGCACCTGTGAATCCTGCTGATCTCGCCGATCCGATGGTGCGACGTCGTTGGCAGCTAGAGCACAACATGCAGGTATTCAGCCTGTGGGACAGTACCAACAGTCGCCCAACGGTTGATATTCTGCTGGACGCCGTGATCCCCTTCGAAGACTTGTGGCGCGACGCCATCACCATGACTTTTCGCGGTGTAGCCGTCAAAGTGGCCAGCATTGCCCACCTGATCCAACTCAAGGAAAATGCTGGCCGCCCACAGGACATTTCAGATGTGGCTCGCCTACGTCAAATCGCCGATATGTTGAAACGCGAATGAGTGATTTCAAGGTCAGTGAACCCCCAACAGCCTGGGGCACCTTCGAAGATGCCGAAACCCTGCGGCGTTGGTCATTCCTCCAGCGCACGCCCGAGCAACGCCTGAACTGGCTCATTGACATGCTGGAGATCGCCTACGCCAGCGGCGCCCTAAAGCCACGGCATCCTGAGACCCAGGACTTGAAATAACACGGCACACGTCGCGCCCGCTACGCTGTCACTCCGCCTGCATTCCAGCTCACGCGAAACCTCAGGCGCCCAAAGGTGCTCTGCACCGAGGCAACGCAGTGCGGTACCGTCCGCCCTACTCCAATTTCTTCCGCCGCTGTGTCAACGCGTTGTGGCCTTCACTCGTTTTCGTCCTTCCCCGCCTGCCGGTCTCGCCTATTCCGCCTCCATCCTGCCACCCGGCATTCGCGTTCAAGGCAACCGCTACGCGGCTCCGTAGCTTTACCCGCTCGCCGAGCACATACGTTCTGACTAAGGACGTCACATTCAGAGCACGCCACGACACCTGCGCTGCGTTGCCAGCGTGTACGTATCGTCATGCGGCAGCGCACACAGGACATAACCGCGAATGTTGCAACACCTGCGACGTAGGCGTATACGTGCCGACAAGACACGGGGCTCAAGCGGATCGAAAGAGAATAGCCGCACGTTGAGAAACTTCGCTCGCCAACGTTTTCGCGGAGGGTTTGCAGTCCTCCGGCTGCCCATAAGCAGTTCTAGGGGAGGTGCAAGCGCCGCCCCTTGGCGTGGTGAAGCCCTCGCGGAAACAATGACAACCCGTGGAGATCCGCAATCTAACTAACGAGGGCGTTATCATGAAAACAATCACTTTGAAGAAGGTCGTGTGCGTGTCAGCCCTGCTGCTGCTGCTTGGATCGACAGCGAACGCCGCCACGCTTTGGGTCAATTGCGGCGCAAGGAACGGCTTGACCAGCATCAACGCCGCGCTCAAGGCCCTCAAAAGCGCTGAGTCCCGCGGACCGGCCACCATCAATGTGTCAGGGGGCTGCCAGGAGAATGTAGTGATCCAGAGCATGGATCGACTGACATTGAACGCTACCCCCGGCGCCTCGATCACAGATCGGTCCGGCGGTACCCTGGATGTCATCAATATCAGTGATTCGCAGGATGTCACGATCAACAACCTCACCGTTAACGCCGGCGCCGACGGGGTCAGCGGCACCAACGGAATCGTTTGTGGCGACGGTGCGCTGTGCCGCCTGAACAATGACACAGTGCAGGGCGCCACCGATGGCGCAGGGATCGCCGTGTTTACGCTTTCAGGGGCCCGCCTGACCGGGGTCACGCTGCTCAACAACGGTATTGGCCTACAGGTTGTCAACGGCGCCACCGCGGTCGGAGACGCAACAATGCGGGGCAACAATCGCGGCATCCACATGGTGACAGGTGCGGTGGTCAACTTAACCGCGAACATTACGCAGAGCCACGAACTTGGCGTATTCGGAACCACAAATGCGACGCTGAACTGCAACGCATGCGTGATCACGGGCAACGCTGGCGGCGGGGTACTGCTGCGTCAAAGTTCGAGCGCTCGGTTCACGTCGGGATTCACAATCACCAACAATGGCGGCCCGGGCGTACAGCTAACCGATCTATCGTCGGCGTTATTTCAGGGCGGCACGGTGACCGGGAACGGCGGCGGAACTGACGTTCTGTGCGGCCCACAGTATTCCGTAACGCGTGGTACGTCCGACATCGGCGGTGGCTCAACGAACTGCGTCGAACCGTGATAGCGAGCCCGGGGCACGCTCTCATCCTCAAACCTTTCGCGCCACACCGATCGGCAGCGTGTCAGCACGCTGAAACTCCCCCGTCTCAAACAGCTGCGGGTTGGCGACGAACGCCGCGGCGAAATCCACGGCATCACTCCCCCAGAACACCTGACCCTGGAGGAAGAGCGTCGGCACGCCGAACACGCCCCGCTCCACGGCCTCCGCCGTGTTCGCCCGCAGCGCCTCCTTCACACCCGCCTCTGCCAGACGCTCAGGCGGCACGTCCAACCGCGATACGAGTGCGGCGAGCGTGCCGGGATCCGCCGGATCCGCGCCCGTGGTCCACAATGCTTCGAAGATGGTCTGAATCGCCGCCGGCGTATTGCCCGCCGCAATACACAGGCGCAGGTACGGCAGCGAGTTGAAGGGGTGCGCTGCCGGCATCTTAAACGGCACGCCGTGCTGCTTCGCCCACCAGACACACGCGCGGTACGTCCATACTCTTTTCGGTGGTATCTCGGCCGGCCCCTTCTGCCCCCAGTGATTCAGCAGACCGGCCAACAGAATCGGCTGATACCGCACCTCCGCTTCCGCCGGCAGACCCTTCAACAGCGGCAGCCCGAAGTAGGCATAGGGGGAAATGAAATCGAAGTACCAGTCCACGGTTTTCATGCTGTGTCCCACGGACGTCCGCACCTGCGTGCCATCTCCTTTCAAACGAAGTCTACAATCAGCTCAACGCCCGATCACTTCTCGGGCGGCGCCCGGACCAGGTGCTCTGCCAGTGCCACCCAATGACCGTTGCGCCGGATATAGACCGTCGTAATGCGATAAACGGTGGTATATGCCTTACCTTCATCTGTTCCACGAACGGTGTCGGTCTCGACGATCACCGCCGTATCGGCATCCACCCGCACCATTCGATCGCTCAGCTCCTGCGACTCGGTCGGATCCGGATCGCCTCCGATCACGGCCTTGATAAACCCTTCCTTGTCGTACGGCTTCCCTGCCCCGAAGGTGGCAACGAAATGCTCGTCGAGGATGCGCCGCAGAGTGGCTGCATCATGCTTAACCTCGGCATCGGCCCACGCACGATCCAGGTCGAGTACCTGTTGCTGCGCTTGAGCAACTGTCGTCGACTCCACGGTGGGCTCGCCCGCCAAAGCGCACAGGCAGAAGAAGGCGCCCACCACGATTAGGCCCAACCACGACGTTTTCATGAGTTCACCTCCGAATAGAAAGCAGTGACTGGCATCCCCAGCCTCAAAACCGAATCCTTCCCGTCAGCATCTGCCAGTACATGACCCAGTCTCCCGCCAGACTGAACAGTGGCCGCTGAAACGTTGCCGGTCGATTCTTCTCAAAGACGAAATGCCCTACCCACGCGAACCCGTAACCGAAAACCGGCGCCAGCCATAACAGTCGCACCTGCCGGGTCGCCACAGCAATCGCCACAATCACCACCACCAGCGATGTCCCCACAAAGTGCAGCCTCCGGCAGGTGCGATTCGCGTGCTCACCGAGATAAAAAGTATAGAACGCCCGAAATCCCACTTTCGCGCCGATCTGCGTCCGACTCACCTCAACGCCCTCACTTCGCGGTTTCCCGAGACTCATGTCAGAGATGTATCCTGCCACCCAATCAAACAACGTCCGTTGGTCGGAGGTTTGCAGGGCCGCCTACTCTTCCGCGCTGCACTGATCTCAGGCGCTCTCCCACACCAGGGCCTCGCTGCTGCTGGAGTACGGCGCCCGCGGCGCTCAGAGTGTGCTCAAGCGCCCCCCATAAAATCCCGTTTCCCGATCGCCAATCCGTTGTGCCGCAAAATGGCGTATGCGGTGGTGACATGAAAGAAGAACTGCGGCAGACCGTAGTGCGCGAGATACGCCTCGCCGCTCATCTTCTTTTCCTTTGGCGTACCGGGACGCAGCAGGATGTCCTTCGTTTCGCTCCCTTCAAATCCTGACGCCGGCAGGCCATCCAGGAATGCCAGTGTCCGGGTCAACAGTCCGTCAAGATCGGAAAAGCTCTGCTCCTTGCCCTCGTAGCTCGGCACTTCGACGCCCGCCAAGCGCGCCGACACCCCGCGCGCAAAATCCGCAGCAATCTGCACCTGCTTGACCAGCGGAAACATGTCCGGATAAAGCCTTGCCTGCAAGTAAGCGTCCGGCTCTATGGACTTGGCAGCCGCCAGCGCATCGGCCTGCGCCAGTATGGCCTTCAGGGCGGCCAGCATCTGCTTGAAGACAGGAACGGAGTGGGTATACATCGGGCTGGTCATAGGTGTTCCTTTGCCGTCAATGTTTTCTAATGGCTGATTCGCGGGCGCGTGAGACGACGTAGGCTTGAATCGCACGCACTTGCTCAGCGTCCAAGATCTTCAGGAAGGATGGCATGCCGGCCGGGGCCCGACTTCCGCGCAGGACGATGTCCTCGATCCCTTCGAGAGTCTCCTTGCTGGCGTAGCGAAGATCGGGTGTCGGGCCGGCCACGACGTTTGCTCCATGGCAGCCGGCGCAGTAGTTGCCATAGAGCAGCTTTCCTTGATGCACGACCTGCGGCGAGGTGCTCGTCGTGATGGCCGGTGCGGAAGGGGGATTCTTGTGGCCAAAGGTGGGAGCGTTTATAACAGCGGCGCCGCCGAGCATGAAGGTAAGCATCCGACCGTATCCCGGTTTCATCGGGCCTCCGGCGGGGTCGTTATACAGACCTGCGGCCCCGCCCCATCCTGCCAATACCGACACGTATTGGATGCCAGCAACCTTGTACGTCACTGGTGGCCCCATGATTCCGGTGCCGGCATCGAAGGTCCAGAGCAGCTTGCCGTCGGTGGCTCGATAAGCGGCCAGCATGCCGTCCGCGCGCCCCTGAAACACGAGGTTGCCGGCTGTCGCGAGAACGCCGCCACCTTCGACTACCGGGTAGCGTGCGCGCCAGGCCGCCTTCTGTTGCACCGGATCCCACGCCACCAATTCTCCGGTTGGAGGAGGCAGGGAGGCCAGTTCCGCGTTAAGCGGACCATCGTAAAGCTCGTCCGCGCCCACATTCCATTTGTCGGCGTTGTATTTCCATTTTGGGTCGGGTGCATGCACGTAGTACGTGCCTGCTTTCGCTGGCAGGTAGACCAGCCCCGTATTCGGGCTGAACGCCATCGGTTGCCAGTTGTGAGCACCATCGGGGCTGGGTGAAACAAGAACGGGCCTGACGCCGTCGTAGCCCGTCGGCGATTCGATAGGACGGCCGGTCCTGGAATCGAGCCCTGAGGCCCACGTGATGCCACTGACAAAGGGTGCGCCGGAGATGAACTCTCCTGTTTCGCGATCAAGAACGTAGAAGAAGCCGTTCTTGTTGGCCTGCATGATCACCTTGCGCGCGTGGCCGCCGATAGTCAACTCGGTCTGCACCAGGGGTTGCGTGGCGTCATAGTCCCAGTTGTCACCAGGTGTGGTTTGGAAATGCCAGGCGATTTCACCATTGTTGGCATGTACGGCCAGGATTGATGCGGCGTACAGGTTGTCGCCGCCGCCGCGCTGGGAGCGATACCAGGCGGTGGGATTCCCGGTACCGAAGTACAACAGATCGAGTGCTGGGTCGTAGACGATTCCCTCCCAGACGGTGCCACCGCCGCCGGCCTTCCACCATTGGCCCGTCCAGGTCTTTGCGGCACTTGCCAGCGCCTTCGATTCGAACCCCTTCGCGGGCTCGCCGGGCACGGTGTAAGAGCGCCAGACCATCTTTCCGGTTTCCGCGTCAAACGCCGAGATATATCCACGCACACCATACTCGGCGCCCGCGTTGCCAATAATCACCATGCCCTTGGCGATACGGGGTGCGCCCGTGATCGCAAAGGGCTTGGTGCTGTCGACCGTCGAGACGTCCCACACGGGAGCGCCCGTGCGTTCATCGAGAGCGATCAGGCGTCCGTCCAGCGTTCCGACGTACACCTTGCCCTGATAGAGCGCCACTCCGCGATTCACTACGTCGCAGCAGATGAACAACGCACGCGTGCGAGGTACATTGGGGTCATAGCTCCAACGGACTTCTCCGCTCTTCGCGTCTATGGCGTACACCACGCTCCACGATCCGGTGACGTAGATGACGCCGCCCTTCTCCAGCGGCGTCGCCTCAAGACCGCGCGTGGTGCCGAGTTCCCGGCTCCACGCCAGCCCGAGCTTGCCAACCGTTTGCTCGTTGATCTGATTCAGTGGACTGAATCGATGGTCATCGTAGGTACGTCCGTACATGCGCCAATCGGCAACGTCCTGATTGGCATCTGCGGGTGCCGAGTCGGCGACGGGCGCCGTCCGGCTGCAGGAAGTGATGACGAGTAGAACCGGGACGATTGCCGCGGCGATCAGGCTGCGCTTCACCATGACAGGAAACTCCCGGGCTTGGACAGCAACGTCGATTATAACACCGCGGCGATAGCCAGACCCTCAGGACCGGCCACCGCAAATCCCTGCAACTTTCTCCCTCCTGCCGCGTTTAACTCCCATCGCCGCAGTGCCTAGCAAGGGCCCCGCAGCACCAAACTCAAAACGCCTGAGTACCAGGCCCAGGAGACCGACATGAACACTTCAATGAACCGCCATCCCTTCGCGCTGCCCGCCGTCGTGCTCAGTGTGCTCATCACCAGCACCATGGCCCTGATCCCCTCCCTGGCCGGCGCCGGCACGAGCCACGCCTCACAGAGCGTACAGACACTCCAGGCCGGCACCGCGCAGTCGCAGAACGTAAGCGTGGCGGGCTAAAGGCTCGCCGCTCTTCCCGGTTCGGTACGGGCGTCAATGCCTGTGCCGCACCCGTTTGCGATGTGTCGCTCAGTGACCAGGTTCCCGCTGATCAGCAGCAGCAAACCCCGGGAACCGTGATCTGGCATAAACAGAATGACAAAGCGCACAGCTTTCTATCAAGCGGGAATAGTGGAAGGCGGCAAGTTTGGAATCATGAACTGCTGCGGCCTCTCCGAGCTTTTCCGCTCGCTGATGAAAAGCCCTGTCAAGCTGTTTGAAATGGTCGGGAAGCGCTCGTTCCAGTTCCTCTGCCTGGGCAGCCGTGAGTTGCTTCTCCATGATATAACTGTCCCGTATCTTCCTGCTGGTCTCTTGAATGGACTTCCAATCCGCTATGGCCAGAGCCAACGCGATGGCCTGCACACCCCCGGCAATCTCACCCATTTCTGCCCTGAGCAAATTGAGTACCTCCGGCGATAACTTGAGATCCTGACGCACGGCTTGAGTCTCCGCCGCGGAAGTCTGTACAGGACCCGCGCCGACACTTCCAATGACAATGATTGCTACAAGTGCTCTGCTCAACATGGGTGCACCTGATCCATCGGGAAGAAGCAATTGAATACCTGCTTACCAGCGCCTGAGGTCAACTCCGGAAACGAAACCCTGCACTGCTCGCGGGCCTGCGGGCAGCGGGTGTGGAACTCACACCCTGAGGGCCGGTGCAGCAGACCTGGCACTTCTCCGACCAGCTGAATGCGGTGCCGCTGCGTGTCGGGATCCGGACTGGGATTGGCCGACAGCAGGGCCGCGGTATAGGGGTGACGGGGATGGCTGAATATC
>Ga0315268_10006958_pt1 | contig 11980 bp, 16 predicted proteins | sample C1_top_MG_FD_204535 | JGI IMG/M metagenome (GOLD analysis project Ga0315268, IMG submission 204535) | Sediment microbial communities from Yellowstone Lake, YNP, Wyoming, USA - C1_top | ecosystem: Environmental > Aquatic > Freshwater > Lake > Sediment | place: USA: Wyoming | collected 2017-08-01 | reverse complement strand
AGCCGAGATGCAACGAAAGTTCTGTCGCCAGAAGCTTCAGGACCGCCATTGGCGGCGGTCTACGCGAGCATGGTAGGCCTGAGCTTCGTCCGTGCCGTGAAAGTGTATGACAAAGCACAATCTCAGGTACCAGCGAGCTGGCGCGGAGCTATCGTCGGAGACGAGAAGGTTCACTCCGCAACCAAAGGAACAGAGAACTACTTTGCGATCCCCCAAGGCGCGATAACCCCTGAGGACCGCGTGATCATCTTCGATGACGTGGGCTTCACGGGAAAGACACGGAAAGCCGTCGTCCAACTAGTCGAGAAGACAGGAGCCAAAATCTCATCGATTGTCAACGTAATCGAGAAGTTCTACGGCGAACCTAGAGAGACTGTCGCCAATGCACGGGCGATCTTGGGAATAGGCGGATTCCAGCCCAAGAGCCAGAGGGAGTGCAGCGTCACGATAACGGAACTCTTCTTAGAGCGACTCAAATCACCCAAGACAGTTGATGGCATCAGATACGAACTTGGAAGATCCCTATCGAGCCTCAGCACATTGCAGTAGCAACGCATCTCGAAATAGGCGACATCCGAAACATATCTAGGCGATGCACCCACTTGAACACATCATCCCCATCAACGGTGGCCGACCTAGCCACAAGAAGGAAAACTGCCCGAGTATTCGCCAATACCCACATCGAGCTCAAGGACATTCTGTACAGTATCGAAGCTGCTGCTCAAGCACCTTCAGGAGCAAACAGACAACCATGGAGATTCGTGCTCGTCGACGATCCAGAGATGAAACGGAGAATACGTGCAGTCTGCGAAGAGCAGGAGAAGCGTCGCCACGCAATTGTCGATGCGAATCTACGACAATGGTTCGCGTCGAAAAAGATAACATGGGAAAAGCCGTTCCTCACAGATGCGCCGGCACTCTTAGCGGTGTTCTCCAACCAATCGATGCCCTACGCATCCGAGAGTACTTGGTTGGCAATAGGGTACATCATACTCGCTCTGGAAGAACGATCGCTTTCCACGCTCACGTACACCCCGTCATATCCCGAGAATGTGCGCCCTGTGTTCAATGCACCGAGCGAGTACAAGCTTGAGACCATATTGCCGATCGGTCGGTCGTTGGATTCAAATCCCAAGGAGCCGAGGCGACCGTTCCAATCATCCGTATACAGGAATCTCTGGAACGCAGAGGCTTGACTGTTGGATGAACCTCTACTGGTCAAGTTACTAAGGAAGAGTTTTCCCCACAGGTTTGGTATCGCAAGACTAAGCAGATGGCCGGTTCTCGGCGGCATCATCGATCGCATGTTGTTCGAAAACGACGACATGATCTACCTTCCGAAAGATCAAGTCATCCAGATGAACAGGCCAATTGAGAATCCCGGCGAACTGGTTGTGCCGTCACAGATCGTGGAGCATTTCGTCGAGAAGGCGAATTACCACTGGATAATGAACTGGTGCATCTGCCGCTCCGCCACTAAGTGCAAAGACTACCCGGTCAACTTAGGGTGCCTATTCCTCGGAGAAGCAACACTGAAAATCGACCCGAGGATCGGACACCGCGCAACCAAACAAGAAGCACTTGAGCACGTGCGGAAGTGCCGGGAGGCGGGCTTGGTTCATCTGATCGGACGGAACAAGCTGGATGCAGTCTGGCTCAGAGTCGAGCCCGGAAACAAGCTTCTAACTGTGTGCAACTGTTGCCCCTGCTGTTGTCTTTGGCGAGTCCTGCCGAGCCTCGCCCCTGATATCAGCTCCAAGATCACGAGAATGCCTGGCGTCAAGGTGACTGTGACCGATCGATGCGTGGGATGCGGAACCTGCACTCAAGGCATATGCTTCGTCGATGCCATCCGAATAGTCAACAATCGTGCAGTCAAGAGCGAAGATTGCCGAGGCTGCGGTCGCTGTGTTGATGTCTGTCCCCAGAAGGCAATCGAGATCTCAATCGACGATGAGCGGTTCATGCGGGAAGCGATAGAACGGATCTCATCATCGGTAGATGTCTCGTAAGGACTCGACTTGCGCATCGAGTCAAGCCGTCTCAGGCGACCGTTATGGCTCCCTGAGGGCACACATCCACACATTTCATGCAGTGATTACAGAGATCAAGCCACACCGCCGTCACTCGCCATATCTGGGGATCGATCGGATCCTGTGGAACGCCCAGTGTCTCATGCCGCAGGAAGATGGCGGGCTCGCATGCCTGGAGGCACTTGCCGCAATCTCGTGGATCAATTCCGACGCCGTCCCCGCACTTTGAATAGTCGATTGTGATCTTTGTCTTGCCCATGTTGACCACGTCCGCCTAGTATTCGCCCTTCAGTCCAGGGATTTCTTCTCGTGGGACGAGGTGTAGAGCGTCAAAGTTGCATGCGTGGCGGCAAAGTCCGCATCCGAAGCATTTCGTGGAATCCACGAGCACTCGTTTCAAAGATGGGCTAAACCTGAGCGCGCCGAACTGGCACATTGAGACGCATTGCTTGCACCCTTGGCATTTGTCTGGGTCCAAGCGGATTGCATACTCGGCCTTGTAGACTGACTTGAGTCCGAAATCTGTTCTGAGTCTGAGACCGCCGCACTGTGGGGTCTCGCAGGAGCATATTGCGTTGACGTAGGGAACGGGCTGGAACCACACCGTAGCCACCTTTCCAGCATGGTTGTGTTGCTCGAGCCTGGCTATGGCTTCTTCACGGTCAAGTCGGAGCTTCGTATTCTTGGGTATGAACCTCGGCAACTTCTCTATGACGCCTGATAGGACTCCGAAATTGAAGCAACAGACTTCCTTGATCCCTCGCTGCATTGCTCGACACATGCAGTAGTTCTCAATGATCGGTTCCGCAGCTAGCTCAGAAAAGATGAGTTTGGCATCTTCGAGTGGCAGGACCTGTCCAAAGTGGCCGTCTGCTCTGAAGGGGTTCCTATTCGGGCTCTCTGAGTGAATCATCTTCTCTGCGTTCCAGCGGATCACTCTACCCACAATAGGCATCTTCAGCTTGTATCCAAGACCTATTGAGGAAGTGCCCATGATCTTTCTGATGAATACTGTCTCGAACATGCTCCATTGATCAGTCAGATACTGCTCTAGGTTCATTTCCTTGGCGACTTCGTTCGAGTAGTTCTTTGCGTTGAGGTACCATTTTCCTCCGGCGCCGTGCTTCATGCACCAATCGCACAATGACCAAGCACCTTGCAGGTATTCTGTGGTGTTCCAAATAAAAGAGATGACTCCAAACTGTGATGATAAGCTCTAGCTCTGTTTCAGCCCATACTTCTGGTAGTGAAAGATCTCATCAGGTTCCTTTCTATGCTTAGGTCCGGCTAACATGTCCGGGTAACCAAGCGTCAATAGAGACACAACTCGTAGATTCTTGGGCACTCCCAGCAGTACCTTCACCTGCTCCTCATCGTACGCGCCGATCCAGCAAGAGCCTACCCCCAGATCCCAAGCTGTCAGTGCCATGTTCTCGATAGCTATCGCCAAGTCGATGAGGAATCCTTCGAAAGGCCCAACAGACGCGCTTTCCTTCGGGTTTGCTAGGCAAACCAATACAGCGGCCGCCTTTCCAACGAACGATTGATCTCCTGAGGCCTGAGCCAGCTTTGCTCTTGTGACTGGATCAGTGACAACGATGAACTCCCACGGCTGACGATTGTCCGCGGATTGCGCCATCCTCGCCGCCTCTAGAATATCTAGCAAGACTCGCTTCTGTATTGGCTGATCCTTGTAGCTTCTTATCGAACCTCTCGCTTTGATCACGTCCAAGACTCGCAAGGCGTACACCGGACTCGTCGAGAATCAGCGTGGCTTAAAACTTGGTCGGGAAAATCCGACGATGTGCCTATGCATTGCCGGCAGGCCGCCAAGTCCTCTAGGCATAACGGAAGGTACCCTTTTGACTCGGAGATGCGACAACACGCGAAGGAAGAAACGCGAGGCCTAGCTGGCAGATGGCCCGATTGAAGCCCAAATCAAAGAAGACTGGATCTGCGCACAAGCGCCCGATCAGAGTAGGCCAGATAGCCGGAATCCTAGCGTTGATACTGGGCGTGGCCTTCGTAGTATACTTGGCAATACCTCCACAGGTTCCGAGTACAGGAAGCGCCCCCCCGGAAGTCGTGATCGTGGACGAGCTCGGAGGAGAACTCGCGAACCCGCAATTCACCCAAACGGTTCGAGATATTACGGGCGAGGGGGGTCTGAGTGTGGACAGGTACGGCCCGCAGGATGTTACAGTCAGCTTCTACAGTTTGCTGCCTGCCTATGGTTATAGGCTGATATTGCTCAGAGTTCACGCTGGTGTTGACCAGCAGATGGAAGGTCACCCGGTCGGCTTGTACACTGCAGAATCCTACAACGAGCTAGGCTACCCGCAGGAGCAGCTGTCAGGATTGGTGGCTATTGGCCGCTCCTACAACCGCAGTCAAGAAGCCGTATTCGCGGTCACGCCAAAGTTTATCACGGAAAAGTCGGCCGCCGATTACCACGGCGCTCTAATCATCATCATGGGCTGCTACGGGCTTTTCAGTAGAGATCTGCCCCAAGCTTTCATCGACAGGGGCGCGTCTGCCGTAGTGGGGTGGAACGGGTTGGTTGGGCTCCCGCATACAGACATGGCTACCTTGTCGCTGTTGAGAGACTTGGTGACAGGGAGGCACACGGTCAGCGAATCAGTCAAGGCGGCAATGAAGGAGGTCGGACCTGACCCTGACTACAACAGCATCATGGGATACTACCCAAGAGAGAACGGCGGCCTAACGTTCTCCGACATTGTCGAGAGCCCCTTCCCTGAGCTGATTGTTCCGACTCCTCTGCTAGATGTCCCAAACGATGTGAGAAAAGGCAAATCTCTTAAGGGTTGAACCCGTCAAGTCGTCAAGTGAAGATGTTTGAGATTGGCGCGGTCCAAAGACAGCCGAGTTGAGGCGCTGACGCTGAAGCCTGGTCCGACGCAGAGCGGAGGACCCGTACAGCCTCCACCTCAACCCCCTGCGCCAGTCGGCGGAGAGATGCTCGCGGTTGACAAGCTGTCAGTGTTCCTGTCGAACTACTGGATCCTCGTTGTTCTGGTGCTGCTGCTTCCGGTGGCGATGGTCCTGTACAGGAAACGGGAAACGGCTCTGAGATTACTCACGCCTCTTCTTTCACGTTTCTGACCTTGCCCTGACTGCATTTCGGGTGGGGCCCATAAGGGTCGCCGCTAGCCAGATAGGGATGAAGCCTGCAATAGAAATCGCTGCATTCCGGCAAGCTCTTGCAACCCTTGCATTTCGTCAAGTCGCTTGTCTTGACGTCTCCCCTGAAGAATGACCATTTCTTGGAGAACCAGATCTCTGGGACACTCTCGCCCCGTATGTTGCCCATGGCCCACTTGGGATCGAACATGACAAGATTACATGGATAGACTGTTCCGTCGCTGCCGATTGACAGGCTGCTTCTGCCGGCTTGACAGCACACGTAGCCTCTTCTTGCTTCCAAGACAGATTCGTCAGGTGGTCGGCACGTCAGAAAGGTATCCAATGCAACATCGATTCTTCTCTTGTACTTGATTCTGTCAAGCATCAGCTCGGGCAAAACTCTCAGGTAATCACTGTGAGAAGGAACCCACCCGGCATTCTTCCTCATCCTAGGCGAGGGTTTGAGATCAAGAAACGCAATCCTTGAAGCTCCGTGCCCAGTTGTGAGATCTAGAATCTTCCTGTGATTGCCAAGGTTGTGTGCGTGTAAGCAGCAGTTTATCCCGTATTGAACCTCATGTCTATTGAGCAGCTCCAGCGCTTCGATGGTTCTCTCGAAAGATCCCTTGACTCCTCTGAAGAGATCATGCCCGTTGGCGTATGAGTCGTCAAGTGACACGGTGGGTGTGACGCTCGATTGCTTGAGGAGACGCGTCTTCTCTTCATCCAGCAAGGTTCCATTCGTCAATATCACTTTGCGGAGCCTCCTGTGTCTGAGTGCCTTCAGTATCTCATCTATCCGTGGGTGCAACAACGGCTCACCGCCGTTGAGTCTCACTTGCTGGACTCCGAGCTTCTCAAGCTGATCCAGAACAGATTCAACTTCCTCGACCGATAGCTCGTTCACAGTCTGATCCTCCGTGCTTGAGAAGCAGTGGACGCACTCTAGGTTACACCGGCTTGTGACGAACAAGTCAACTGAGGTAGGTGCCGAGAGGAAAGGTAGGATGAATTGGCCGAAAAGCCTTGAGTCAACTTTGGTTCGCTCCGGTGCCTGAGCCTTGAAGTTGCCGGCGTTCGCCTCGACATATCTCAGTTTCAGCATACGATTCAGGAATTTCTTGCACTTCTTGAGGTGCACATGCGTTTTCCTGGATATTTCATCCGCATTGCACGGTGCGACGCTGATGTGCGCGAGAATCCTGCACTCTTCTTCCGTAAGTAGTTCGGTTCTGACCGTGTCGTAGTCGAATGCCGCGTAGGTGTCGTAGTACTGCGGCTCAGACCTCAGTATCACTTTGGGATTCAGAGAGTACATCATGGCCTGTGTCTGATCCTCCAACAGCCGTTGGATGTCGCGGTCCGAGTGGGGAAGATTTGGGATCATTCTAATGGCAAGGGTAAAAAGTTTGCAAGATTCGATTCCTATCTAGGTTCTTCTCTTCCATCCTGTAAATGCATGAGCTCAACCGATCTCATTGAGGTCGTTGCCCCGATTACTAGAGAATCCGGAATCATCACCATAGTGGTCCTTCTCCGGATCGGTCTTCAGCCGTCGTGCGCCTGTAGGAGAGTTATCGTGCAGGTTGACATGATCAAGGACAAGCGTGCGCATTCGAGGGAAGCTGAGAATCATGCCCGAAATGATCGCCTATTGTGGGTTGGACTGTGGCAAGTGTGACGCGTTCATCGCAACTCAGGAGGAAGACTCTGAGCGCAAGAAGGAAATGGCTGAAAGGTGGACCAAGTCGCTCAATCTCAAGTTCGGCCCGGAAGACATCGAATGTAGGGGATGCATGTCCGATAAGATCTCGGGGTGGTGCACTAAGGTCTGCAAGATACGACCCTGCGCCGAAACGAAGAAGGTCGAGACCTGCGCTCACTGCAGAGACTACACATGCGAGACATTGCAGGAATTCCTGTCGAATGAGCCCGGAGCCGCGAAGACGCTAGAACAAATACGTAGAACGGTTGCAGGCCAGCAGGGTCGGGTAGTAATATAGCGTCGACTCATGCATAAGCATGGGATCTCTCATCAAGCAAAGAAGCGGGCTCCGATGGAAGACGAGAGTCTTCTCGAAGAACTCTATTCCAGAGTGACAGAGGAAGGATTCCGGAGTCGGACCGTATCAGTCCAGCATGTTCCTGAACTGCGTGAACAGATTGAAGGAATGCATAGACGAGGGCTTCTAAACGACGAATTCTATCAGCAAAGACTCACGCACTTCTCGTATACCCCTCCCGATATCCTCGCTGACGCACAATCACTCATAGTCGTCGCTGCGCCGCAGCCCCAAGTCAGGATTCTCTTCACTTGGCACGGAAAGTCTAGACAGGTGATACTCCCGCCCACCTACCTCCCCGGTACAGACAGGGCAGTTGATGCCATTCTGTCCGATGTTCTCGGTTCCAAGAACCATCGCCTCGCAAGGGCTCTCCTCCCCATCAAGTCATTGGCGGTTCGTAGCGGTTTGGGAGAATACGGAAGAAACAATGTCTGCTACGTTCCGGGCATGGGAAGCTTTCACCGGCTTGTCGCTTTCTACAGCGACATCGCCTGCCCGAATGAGACTTGGCGAGAGCCACAGTCGATGATGAAATGCGAGGACTGCCAAGCCTGCTTGCATGCCTGCCCGACTGGGGCGGTAGCTTCTGATCGTTTTCTCCTTCGAGCCGAACGGTGTATTGCCTTCCACAACGAGCGAATCGGCGAATTCTCTACCTGGATAGATCCGAGGTGGCACAACTGCTTGGAGGGGTGCATGCTCTGTCAGAAGGCGTGTCCGGAAAACGCCGACTTCCGTGACTGGGTTGAGGGAGATCACACGTTCACCGAGGAAGAAACAACTCTCATCCTGAAGTCAACGCCCCCAGAGCGCCTTCCACGTGAAACTGCAAGGAAACTGGAGCAGCTTAGTATGCTTGAAGACACGCACATATTGGGGCGCAATCTCAAGGTGCTCCTAGAGAGGCAGTAAACGACTTCCCAAACCTAGAAGGGTATCCGTCTCCTGAGGCCCATGGTCGCTACGGCCTGAAGACCTCGATAGCAAGACGACAAATGGTTCGGCGAGCCGCTGTACGCTGCCGGCATCCGTCTGAGAGGAGTCACAGGGTGAGCAAGATGAAGAACACATGCCTGCATCATGGGTGCATCAAGTGCTGCTTGGAAACGGAGATGCCACTGAGCGCTCTGGACGTTTCACGCATAGAGAGCCTTGGCTTCTCAAGAAGTTCCTTCGTAATCAATAGAGACGGGAACCACCAGCTCCGGAATGTGTCAGGAAGATGCGCCTTTCATGACGGTCAGGGATGCACTATCTACAGTAACCGTCCCGAAGGTTGTCAGCTATATCCCGTCGTGCTGAACGAAGACACCGGAGAAGCTATGCTTGATTCCTGCTGTCCGCATCATGGGGAATTCCGATTGACCCAGAGCGCCTCACGGAAGCTCGTTCGGCTCATCCGAATGCTAGATATTGAGAGGACGGGACAGCCACGCGGTCAGGCGAACGCTTAGAGACGGAGTCTCTAGGAACGCATACTCGGGATTTGCGCGCTCTGAGTCTCACCGGTGCGGCAGGTGATTAGCATGCCAGTAGGGAGGATTGGCGGCAGCAATCGCCCCTGCGACACACGGCCTTGATAAGCGTCTCTTCTTCGGAATCTCTGTTACGGTGCCTTGCATAGTCTGGTGACTTTCCTCTCATATTGTAAGCAACATGCAGACGATGACGAGCGGATATTGAACTCTGTGGAGCGTGCAAGAATCCTCATCATCGACGACGATGAGAACACAAGAAGTTCACTGTTGACTGTGCTTGAGGAGGAAGGGTATGAGGTCGATGTCGCATCCAGCGGCTATGAGGCAGTTGCCAAGTCTGAGATGAGTTCGTACGACCTTGCGTTCATCGACCCCTGCCTGCCAGATATGGACGGCACGAGACTGCTAAGTGAGATGAGGGAAACCGTCCCGGGAATGGCGAGGATCATCATGACCGGGTGCCCATCCCTTGGGGATGTGATCGACGCCGTGAATCAAGGGGTGGACAGCTACATGGTCAAGCCCTTCCGTGTCGACGACCTGCTGCTCACAATCGAAAAGAGCCTGAAGAAGCAGAGAGAAGCCAAGAGATATAGTGAAGAGACGGTCAAGGACTACATAGAGACGCGCTTCAGAGAGGCAGCTGTGATTGGATGAGGATGTCGTCTGGGACAAAGCGAGGGGCGAGCTTCGAATATTGGGCCAGCGACACACTGCGGTTGACATGCAGGGGTTCTGCGAGCACCTCGACCTCATAGTCGGCCCCAAGATTGCTGAAGTTGTAATGAACCAACACGGCCTGCGTCAAGGAAAAGAAGACGCAGCCAACGCTCGCCAGAAGAACCCCAACGCCACCCTCCCAGAACTAGTAGACGCGTTCGTAAATGCCGTGGCTCTCTCAGGCGTAGGTGTCATGAGAATAGTCGTACGTGACGGCTCTTCTTCGCCGATTGATCTGGAAATATCAAACCCATGCGTGAAGCAGATGACCGGCTCTGCGAGATCCTTCTTGTTCTCTTACTGGTGTGGAGTCTTCTCCACAATACTAGGCAAGGAATTCAAGATCGACGACGTATCCTATGATGAGAAAGCAAACTTGATGAAGTGTCGGATTCTCCCGAGGTAGACGAATTGAGGCGCATGTACGTCTTCCTGATTGCGTGGCTGGCCTGTGTCTTCGTGGTCTACTTCTTTGGGTCGGGGGATCAGACGTTTCTGCTCTATGCGTCTGACATAATCTCTCCAACCTCCGCGTTTCTCCCGGCGTTCTACAGCGTGACGCTTGTCAGGCGTTATGGGTTCAGTCGGAAGGACAGATTCACGAGGCTCTGGGTCTACACCGCAGCTGGGCTGCTCCTGTGGTTGCTTGGGGAACTTACGTGGAGCGTGTATGGGCTCTTTCTCGGAGTGAGTGAGCCATACCCGTCCGTCGCTGACGTGTTCTGGATTGCGGGGTATCTGCCTCTTGTCGTTGCCCTTCTAGCGTACATGGCCCCATTCAAGGGTGCATTGTCTCTGAAGTCGGTCCTGCTGGCTGTCGGAGTCGCCCTGCTTGCTGATGTGGTGGTCTTCTCGGTCCTCATAGGCCCCGTCTTCGGTCCAAGTGCAGATCCCGCGACACGACTGGTCGATTTCGCGTATCCGCTTCTCGACATGCTACTACTTGGGCTGGCGATCGCAGGCATGCTCCTATTCCTTCCCGGGAGAATATCCCGGTTCTGGGTTTGGTTGAACGTCGGTATGATCTTCATCGCAATCGCTGACGTGCTCTTCAGCTACACGAGCGCTCTCGAAACCTACTATACTGGGCATCCGCTTGAGCTGTTCTACTTCCTCGGAGACGCCGCAATACTCTTGGGGCTCTACGAGCATACGCGAGCCCTTCACACAGACTGAGCAACACGGCATAGGAAAAGTGCGTGGTCTCTCGCATTATCCCGGGACTCGGAAGCATTCGACACGGTCAGGGCGATGTTGCCTTGTTCTCTGGGGAGGCCTTCTTCTTGGTGGCGCGCTCACTCAGATAGACTAAGGCGAGCAGAGTGATCAGCACGAGCATCCACATCCAAGACCCGCCGCGGACAAGGATCAGCACCACGAGGAAGCTGAGGACTTGGAGAAGTATCGAGAGCCTGTTCAAACTGAAACCCACGATCCCGTTGCGACGCATGCCATATTAGCTCTCGTATGCTCTAGGAGGGCACAAACCGATTTTGCAGGGCCAAGTCAAGCGTAGTGGGACGGATGGATGTACGCGGGCCTAGCCCGCTAGGCTTCCAAATATCACTCACGACAAGGCCAGGACGAGCCGCCCGCAAACATGCCCAGCAAAGCGTATTATAGATCAAGGCCGAAGAATTGGAAGGATTGGAGGTCGCGAGATGTCTGCAGAAGAGAACAAGAAGATAGCGGCGGAGTTGCACGCAACACTGAACAGGGGTGAAATTGAGAAGGCGATGACGCTGTTCGCTGATGACGCCAGCTGGATTGTGATGCCGGGCGGAACCTGCTACACGAAGGCGGATATTAAGAGATATTTCGAGAAGACCTTCAAGACATACGAGAAGTTTCAGCTCAAGGACGTGCACCCACCTGTTGCCTCAGGCAACATGGTTACTCATGAGTACATTCATGAAGTCAAGTTGCGTGGCGGCAATGAAGGTCAGGTCCCCGCCGTCGTGGTCATGGAACTGAGAGATGGGAAGATTACTCAGGTACGCCACTACATAGACAAGCTTGAGGCGGCGAAGCAACTGGCCAGCGGCGCCGCCAAACTCGCGGTGAATGCTGTGGCGAAACAGGTCGAAGCTGCAGTGAATCCCTGACTGTTCCCTTTTCTCATCCTTTCCGAAGATGCAATCCTTGTTGTCGTTATGCTCCACCGGTGGTGCCTCATGGTCAGGCCCCGCGTGGGAGACATGACCTCAGATGCTCGTAACGTAGAGCGAAACGAGGGCACACCGCGTCGATAATGCCACAAAAGGCGAAACAGAAACGGCATGGTGAGAAGTGAAGGCAGACGCGTCGAACGGATTGAAGTTCCAATCCTGTCACGTCACAGGGTGCCGCGAAAAGTGCGGGGGGTGGGATTCGAACCCACGAAGTACCGCGCGCATAGAAAAGAGAACCCCCGACAAGTCGAAAGTTCGAGCTTCAATCAAGCACAGTCTGACCTCCTGACGTTCGCATTGTGGATGCAAAGGTCAGGCTACAGACCCTCGACTACACTGAGTTGCATTAAGGCATTGAAGGCGGTGGC
>Ga0315268_10006957_pt1 | contig 11981 bp, 10 predicted proteins | sample C1_top_MG_FD_204535 | JGI IMG/M metagenome (GOLD analysis project Ga0315268, IMG submission 204535) | Sediment microbial communities from Yellowstone Lake, YNP, Wyoming, USA - C1_top | ecosystem: Environmental > Aquatic > Freshwater > Lake > Sediment | place: USA: Wyoming | collected 2017-08-01 | reverse complement strand
CTTGCTAGCAAGCGGGTACAAGGCTAAGCTACGCCCTTCGGGTCATGACATCTCTACCAAGTTCTCGCGCGACAACGGTGGAGCGATTCCATCCAATATGCTTCAGATTGCTAATACAGAAAGCAATAGTGCTTATCTGCGGGAATGCAGAGCACATCAAATCAAACCTCACCCCGCTAGGTTCCCTCAAGCTCTGCCCGATTTCTTTATCAAGCTTCTTACCGACCCTGGCGACATCGTGCTTGACCCGTTTGGTGGAAGCATGGTCACTGGTGCAGCTTGTGAATCATTGAAGCGGCGCTGGTATGGAATAGAAATCGTCGAGTCCTATTTAGAAGGCAGCCGATTCCGGTTCACTGAGGCTTTGGAGCAGAGCAGACCTGCATCTACAAAAAAGCGTAACAGCAAGTCTGCCAAACAGATTCCCCTGATTTCGTTCTTACAGCAAGAGCAGCAAGTTGTTTCCCCTGGTGTGAGCCAGAAAGTGATCTACTCACAAGATCCCAACTCAACAGCTAGTCTAGCTAAGGAACGTTCAAAACGAAGCAAGTCAAGAAAATAAGCATCATAGGTCACGCCATTCAAGCGTGACCCGTTTTTCAGCTTGACAACCATCCTGCCTCAACTATACTAATCGCATCAGCAATCTTTCACAATCACGCCAGAGGCAACCCTGCTCATGCCACGGCCAGAAAAGAGTCAGCCCACAAGAGCATCGGGCCAACATTACCTTCTCAACATCCACACTTTGGCATCTGACGCCGCGCAAAGAGACGCCGCCGAAGCCGCCGCCCGCGCTGGTTTGGCCGATTTCCGCAAAATCGCCCGGCAGGTGTTCAAAGACAATGCCAACGCGCAATCCAATGTGGGCGTCACGGGCCGCGTTCCCGACGACGAGGAAAAATTCCTCACCTTCGCCACCGCCGCCTATGAGTCGGCCCTCAGCCACAGCACCTACTTGACCGCGCTCTCCCGGCGCGGCTACGCTCAGGCCGCCCTCCAGGCCGAGCAGGCCAAAGCCGCCGTCCGCGCCACCACACTGCGCGATGAGGCCAAGTCGCTCGACGCCTGGTGGGCCGAGTTCCGCGCCGTGGCCCAGGTCGTACTCAAGGACCGGCCCGACCTCCTGGGGCTATTGGGCTTGTAGAAGGAACGTAGAGACGGCCCGGCGGGTCGTCTCTATGGGCATTTTGCCCAAAGACATCCCCCTCACCTTCTGGCACTTTGCATGATGACAACCGGGCATGAAGTCCTTATAATCCTCCTATATCAAACGATTATCTAACCGGAAATCTGTGTAAAGTAACCAACTCATGACTGCCTTGTTTGCCAGCCTGTTCATCCTGGTCATCGTTATTATTGGGGTTCTCATCCTTGAGAACCCATTTTCGGTTGGGCTGGCACAGCGCAAGGCAAACCATGGATGATGCCAAGCTAGAATAGGCCAGAAAGTAAAAGAGCCGCCCGACCAAACGGGCGGCTCTTTTTTTTGCATAAGGAGGGAATAATCCATGTCTCACACGCCGTTCGCCGACACACGCTCGCCGTGGTACGAAGTGTTCACGCAAGTTGCCGAGACGCGGGTCACTGCCGAGCCGAAGGCAGAACCTGCGCCGGCCCAACCTCAATCTGCGGAACAAGACTGGGCGACTGAAGCCGTCTTTGGACTCTACAATGATTGACATGCGCTCAGATCAGATCAAGCGCGGCATCGAACGCGCTCCCCATCGCGCTCTGCTCAAGGCGACTGGCGTCACCGACGCCGACATGAGCAAGCCCTTTATCGCCATCGTCAACTCGTATGTGGATATCATCCCCGGCCACGTCCACCTGCAAAGCTTAGGCCAGCTCGTCAAAAACGCCGTGCGCGCGGCGGGCGGCGTGCCTTTCGAGTTCAACACCATCGGCGTGGACGACGGCATCGCCATGGGCCACGCGGGCATGAAGTATTCGCTCCCTTCGCGCGAGCTGATCGCCGATTGCGTCGAGACCATGCTCGAGGCGCACCGCTTCGACGGCATGGTCTGCATCCCCAACTGCGACAAGATCGTGCCGGGGATGCTGATGGCCTCGCTGCGAGTGAACATTCCCGCCATCTTTGTCTCCGGCGGGCCGATGGCGGCGGGCCGGACGCCGGATGGTCAGGTCATTGATGTGATTTCGGTCTTTGAAGGAGTGGGCGCATACCAGGCCGGCAAGCTGGACGCGCAGCGGCTCAAGGTGCTGGAAGATTTCGCGTGTCCTTCGTGCGGCTCATGTTCGGGCCTGTTCACGGCCAACAGCATGAACTGCTTGATGGAAGCGCTGGGCCTGGCGCTGCCTTATAACGGAACGGCGCTGGCGCTTTCGCCTGAACGTGAGGCCCTCGCCCGCCGGGCAGCCGAGCTGATTCTCCCTCTCGTCGAACTACAAATCACTCCCCGCATGATCGTCACGCCCGAAGCATTGGACGACGCCTTTGCGCTCGACATGGCGATGGGCGGCTCGACCAACACCGTGCTGCACACGCTCGCCATCGCGCACGAAGCCGGCCTCGAATATCCGCTCGAGCGCATCAACGCCGTGGCAGATCAAGTGCCGCACCTGTGCAAGGTCAGCCCGTCGGGCCAATGGCACATGGAAGACGTGCATCGCGCAGGCGGCGTCCCGGCCATCCTCAACGAGATTGCCTCGGCGGGTAATACGTTGCACCTCGACCGCATCACCGTCACCGGGCGCACACTGCGCGAGTCCATCGCCGGCGCAGCAATAGAAGACGACCAGGTGATTCGCCGGCGCGAGAACGCGCATTCGCCGCGCGGCGGGCTGGCGATCCTGTTCGGCAACCTCGCGCCCAAGGGCGCGGTCGTCAAGGCCGGCGGCGTGAGCGCGGCGATGCGCCGCTTTTCCGGCCCGGCGCGCATTTACGAGAGCGAGGAAGAGGCGATGGCCCGCATCATGGCCGGCGAGGTTCAGGCGGGCGATGTCGTCGTCGTTCGCTACGAAGGGCCCAAGGGTGGGCCGGGCATGCAAGAGATGCTCAGCCCCACCAGCGCCATCATGGGCATGGGCCTGGGCGACAAGGTGGCGCTCATCACCGACGGGCGCTTTTCCGGCGGGACGCGCGGCGCGTGCATCGGTCACGTCTCGCCCGAGGCTGCTGCGCGCGGGCCGATTGCCGCTCTGCAGACGGGCGACGTGGTTGAGATTGACCTCGACGCTCGGACGTTGGACGTGCGGCTATCGGACGAAGAAATCCGCGCGCGGCTCGCGGCCCTGCCGCCCTTTGAGCCAAAGGTACAGAGCAAGTGGCTGCGGCGTTACGCACACTTTGTTACCAGCGCCGACACGGGCGCGGTATTAGAGTGCTAGTTGGCGGTTCAAGAAGAGGTGATTGGATGAAGCGAACAGGCGCACAAATCGTTTGGGAATGTCTGGCCCGCGAAGGGGTTGAGGTGGTCTTTGGCTATCCGGGCGGCGCAAACCTGCCCATCTATGACGCGATGCTGGATTACGACATCCATCACGTCCTCGTCCGCCACGAGCAGGGCGCGGCCCACATGGCCGATGGCTACGCGCGCGCCTCGGGCAAGGTCGGGGTGGCGATGGCGACCTCTGGCCCCGGCGCGACGAACCTGGTCACCGGCATTGCCACGGCCTACATGGATTCCTCGCCGATGGTGTGCATCACGGGACAGGTTGCCAGCCGGCTCATCGGTTACGATGCTTTTCAAGAGACGGACGTGACCGGCATCACGCTGCCGATTACCAAGCACAACTACCTGGTCACGGACGTGCACGACATCAGCCGCACGATCCGCGAAGCGTTCTATATCGCGCGCACAGGCCGCCCCGGCCCGGTGTTGGTTGATATTGCCAAGGACGCACAGCAGGCGGCGATTGAATGGGACGCTTCGCACGACGACGATCCCATCAAGCTGCCCGGCTATCGCCCCGACCTGCGCCCGCTCGCAAAAAACATGGAGCGCGCCGTCGAGATGATCCATGCGGCTCAGCGACCCGTCATCCTGGCAGGGCGCGGCGTGCTGTTGAGCGGCGCGATGGACCTTGTGCGCGAGTTCGCCGAAAGAACGCAGACGCCCGTCGCCATGACGCTGCTGGGCATCGGCGGTTTTCCGGCCTCGCACCCGCTCAACCTGGGCATGATGGGCATGCACGGCGAAGCGTGGGTCAACCATGCCATTCAACAGGCCGATCTGCTGCTTGCGTTCGGCATGAGGTTCGACGACCGCGTGACCGGCAACCTGAGGACGTATGCGCCTGACGCGAAAAAGATTCACTTGGAGATTGACCCGTCCGAGGTCAACAAGAACGTTCCGGTTGACCTGGCGCTCATCGGCGATCTGGGCGAGACGCTCGAACGGTTGATGCCCTACGTGGGCGATTGCGGTCACGAGGAGTGGCTGGTCCACATCGAAGAGATGAAAGGCGACAGCGCCGTGCGCGATATTCAAAACCTGCCCGATAGCGGCCATCTGTATGCCGCGCACGTGATCAACGATCTCTGGCGATGCACGGACGGCGACGCCATCGTCGTTTCTGATGTGGGCCAGAACCAGATGTGGGCCGCGCAATACTATCGGCACAACCAGCCGCACACGTACATCACGTCAGGCGGACTGGGCACGATGGGCTTTGGTCTGCCCGCCGCTATCGGCGCCAAATTCGCGCGACCGGACGCCGAAGTGTGGGCCATCGCGGGAGACGGCGGCTTTCAGATGACGCAGGCCGAGCTTTCCACGGCGGCACAGGAAGGCGTCAAGGTGAACGTCGCCATCATCAACAACGGCTTTCTGGGCATGGTGCGCCAGTGGCAGGAATTTTTCTACAAGCGCCGCTACGCCGCCACGCCCATGCGCGGCCCCGATTTCGTCAAACTCGCGCAAGCACATGGCCTGAAGGGACTGCGCGTGACGCAGCGATCCGATGTGGAAGCCGCGATTCAAGAAGCGCGCGAGACCGAGGGCACCGTGGTGATTGACTTTCGCGTCGAGCAGGAAGATAGCGTCTTTCCGATGGTGCCGGCCGGCGCTGATTTGCATGCCATGATCCGCCGGCCTTTGCCCGTCGGCGTGTTGGCAGAGACAGCGGAAACGGAGAATTGACATGGAACATACTCTAGTGGCGCTCGTCGAAGACAAACCGGGCGTGCTCAATCGAGTCGCGTCGCTGTTTCGCCGGCGCGCCTTTAACATCGAATCGCTCACGGTGGGCCACACCGAACAGCCGGGCGTCTCACGCATGACGATTGTGATTGACAGCAATCAGACCAACGCGGAGCGCGTGACGGCGAACCTGTACAAACTGGTCAACGTGATTCAGATCTCTGATCTGCAAAACACGCCGGTCGTAAGCCGCGACCTGGCGCTGATCAAAGTGGGCGTTGATTCTATCAGCCGCCCGCAGGCGATGCAGTTGGTAGATGTCTATCGCGCTCACGTCGTGGATGTGACGAACGAGTCGCTCATCGTCGAGATCACGGGCACGGAAGACAAAATCAACAGTTTTGTTGACGTCATGCGCCCGTTCGGCATCAGCGAGATGGTGCGCACCGGCATCGTAGCGATGGCGCGCGGCCCGGCGACTTTGCCGCAGCCCAATGGCCATGGAAACGGAAACGGGAACGGCCACAAAGGCTAAACCACTCTGTGATAAGGATAAATCATGGCAAAAATCAATTTTGGTGGAGTGATCGAAGAGGTCGTGACGCGCGACGAGTTCTCGCTGGAAAAGGCGCGCGCTGTCTTGAAGAACGAAGTCGTCGCCGTCCTGGGTTATGGCGTGCAAGGCCCAGCGCAGGCGCTCAACATGCGCGACAACGGCATCAACGTCGTCGTCGGCCAAAAGTCCGGCAGCACCACCTACGACAAGGCCGTGAAAGATGGCTGGGTTCCAGGCAAGACGCTCTTTTCGCTCGAAGAAGCCGCCGAACGCGGCAGCGTGATTCAATATCTTGTCTCGGACGCAGGCCAGATGATGACGTGGCCCCAGATCAAGCCCCGGCTAAAGAAGGGCGACGCGCTGTATTTTTCTCACGGCTTTGGGATCGTCTACAGCAGCCAAACCGGCATCGTCCCGCCGGACTATGTGGACGTGATCCTCGTCGCGCCCAAAGGCTCGGGCACGAGCGTGCGCGCCAATTTCTTGAGCGGCAGCGGCATCAACGCCAGCTTTGCCGTCCATCAAGATGCGACGGGCCGCGCGACGGAGCGGACGCTCGCGCTTGGCATCGCCGTCGGCGCGGGGTATCTCTTCCCCACGACGTTCCAGCACGAAGTCTATAGCGATCTCACGGGTGAGCGCGGCATTTTGATGGGCGCGCTGGCGGGCGTCATGGAAGCTCAATACAACGAGCTGCGCAAGCACGGCCACTCGCCCAGCGAAGCGTTCAACGAAACCGTCGAAGAGCTGACGCAAAGCCTGATTCGGTTGGTGGCGCAAAACGGCATGGATTGGATGTATGCCAATTGCAGCACCACGGCGCAACGCGGCGCGCTCGACTGGCGTCACGAGTTTCGCAAGGCAGTCGAGCCGGTGTTCGAGAAACTGTACCGGCGCGTCGTAGCGGGCGAAGAGACGCGCATCGTGCTGGCCGCCAACAGCGCGCCTGACTATAAGCAAAAGCTGGAAGTTGAGCTGCGCGAGATGCGCGAATCGGAAATGTGGCAGACCGGCGCAGCGGTCCGCTCGCTGCGACCTGAGAATTGGAACAAGTAGGGGCAGACCTATATGTCTGCCCAACCTGGGCGACCAAGACAATTGCCGGAAGCCATGAACAGCGTCCAAATCATTCAAAGCAACGCAAAACCGTTCATCACACTGAATGATGTTGCGCTTCGCCTGCACGACAAGCTTCTGTTCGAGGGTCTGTGCTGGGAGATGCTTGACGACCAGCACTGGGCCGTGATCGGCCCGAACGGTTCCGGCAAGACGACGCTGATGAAGGCGCTGTGCGGTTCTGTACCGGTTATCAAGGGCAAGCTGGTTTATCACTTTTCGTATGATGGGCAGCCGCAAGACCAAATCGCCTATGTGACCTTTGAATCTCAAAGAATGGTTCTGGGCGATGAAGCGTTCTACCAGGCGCGTTGGAACGTCGGCGTGAACGAAGGCGGGTTATCTGTCGCCGACTATCTTTCGGAGCGCGGCGTCAAGAGCATCAATCCATATCACGTCGTCGAGAGCCATTCTGATCAAGTATTCGAGGCGCGCCGGCGAGAGGTGATCGAACAACTGGAAGTGGGGGCATTGCTGGGAAGGAATGTCATCCAGTTGTCGAACGGAGAGCGACGCAAGGTCTTGATCGCGCGGGCCTGGCTGAAAAGTCCCAAGCTCCTCATTCTGGATAACCCTTTCACTGGGCTGGATGAGCGCTTTAGAGCCAAATTGGACAAGAACCTTGAAAACTTGATGCACGGCGATATGCGCGTGATGATCGTGGGGACGAACCGCGATGACATCCCGTCCAGCATCACGCATGTCCTGTGTGTGGAACCTAAGGGTGTGGTTGCACAAGGGCCAAGGCAGGTCGTTCTCAATGAACACACGCAATACGCAACACCATCAGCCCCTCGGCTCGCCAGTGAGGGCCATCGTCACGAGAACAAAGATCACTCATCGCAAGTTCTGGTACACATGGAGAAGGTGAACGTCTCGTACAACGGGACCAAGGTTCTCCGGCAGGTGAGCTGGACCGTGCGAGAGAATGAGCAGTGGGCTTTGCTGGGGCCGAATGGCGCCGGCAAGACCACGCTCCTCAGCCTGATCCTGGCGGATAACCCGCAGGCTTATGCCAACGACATCACGCTGTTCGGACGGCGCAGAGGGTCGGGAGAAAGCATCTGGGAGATCAAGCAGAACATCGGCTGGGTGGCCCCTGAGCTGCACCTGTATTATCCGAGAGGCGCGACGTGTCTCGACGTTATCTGCTCGGGCTGGTTCGACTCGGTCGGGTTGTATCGCCACTGCACATCCGATCAACGCGAGGCCGTTCTGCTGTGGATGCAGCGGCTCGGACTTGCGAAATGCGCCGACACTGTGTTCGCGCAGGTTTCGGAGGGAGAGCAGCGGCTGGCGCTCATCGCGCGGGCGCTGGTGAAAGGCCCGGCCCTCCTCGTGCTGGACGAACCGTGCCAGGGCCTGGATACCGACAATCGCGAGCGTGTCTTGCAGGCGATTGAGCGGGTCGGCCAGCGGCCCAATACGAGCATGATTTACGTGACGCATCGCGCCGACGAGCTTCCGCACGGCATCACGCACATGCTCAGACTGAACGAGGGGCAGGTCGTCAATCAAGCCCCGATAGGGAATTGACATGGACAACTATGTTCGAATCTTTGATACGACTTTGCGCGACGGCGAGCAGTCGCCTGGCGCGACGATGACGTCGGCCGAGAAGCTGGAAGTGGCGCGCGCGCTGGCGAAACTCGGCGTGGACGTCATCGAAGCGGGCTTTCCAGCCGCTTCGCCCGACGACCTCGAGGCTGTGCGTCGGATCGCCGTCGAAGTGGGAGCGCGGGGCGCTCCCCGAGCCGAAGGGCTGTCTCAGCGCGTGCCCATCATCTGCGGATTGGCGCGAGCCGCCAAGAACGATATTGACAAAGCCTGGCTGGCCGTCCAGCGCGCTGCTCGCCCGCGCATTCACACCTTCCTTGCCACGTCCGAGATTCACATGCACTACAAGCTCAAGATGGATCGAGAGCAGGTATTGGAGCGGGCAGTGGAGATGGTGCGCTATGCGCGCAGCCTGTGTGAGGACGTCGAGTTTTCGCCAGAGGACGCGGGACGCAGCGACCCACAATTCCTTTACCTTGTCCTGGGCCAAGTCATCCAGGCCGGCGCGACTACACTCAACATCCCGGACACTGTGGGTTATACCACGCCCAACGAGTTTGGCGCATTGATTGAAGGCATCGTCAAAAACACGCCTGGCATCGAAAACTGCATCATCTCGGTTCACTGCCACGACGACCTGGGGCTGGCGACGGCAAACACGCTCGCGGGCATTCAGGCGGGCGCACGCCAGGCCGAAGTGACGGTCAACGGCATCGGCGAGCGAGCGGGCAACACGTCGCTCGAAGAAGTGGTCATGGCCCTGCACACGCGTCGCTCGGCGTTCAACCTCGCGACCGGCGTCGACACCACACACATCATGCGCGTGAGCAAACTGGTGAGCAACTATACCGGCATCGTCGTCCAACCCAACAAGGCCATCGTCGGCGCGAATGCTTTCGCGCACGAGGCCGGCATTCATCAAGACGGGATGCTCAAGCATCAACAGACCTACGAGATCATGCAGCCCGAAACGGTGGGCGTCACACAGTCCCATTTGGTGCTGGGCAAGCACTCGGGACGGCACGCGTTCAAGGTGCGGCTCAACGAGCTTGGGTTTGCCTTGAGCGAGACCGAGCTGGACAAGGCTTTTGAGCGATTCAAGCTGTTGGCCGACAAAAAGAAAGCCATCACCGACGCCGACCTCGAAGCGCTGGTGACTGACGAGTTCTATCAACCGCGCCAGGTGTTTACGCTTGACGGGTTGCAAGTGGCTTGCGGGACGATGGGGATGCCCACCGCGACGGTGCGCTTGCGCGGCCCGGATGGATCAATGCAGACCCAGGCCTGCATTGGCACAGGCCCGGTGGACGCGGCGTATAAAGCCATTGACGCCATCATTCAAGCACCCAACACGCTGCTCGAGTTTTCCGTACACGCGGTGACCGAAGGCATTGACGCGCTGGGCGAAGTGACCGTGCGGATCGAAAGCAAGAACGGTCACTCTCTTTCGTTTGATACGCAAACACAATCCGATCGCACTCGCACCTTTGGCGGGCACGGCGCAGATACCGACATCATCGTCGCCAGCGCCAAGGCTTACCTGGCCGCGCTGAACAAGTTGCTGGTTGCCACCGACCGGTATGGACTGGCGGAAAAATCTGCCGTACAAACGTTACCTGCATGATAGCACAAAGGAGTTGACGATGGACACTGTGTCCAACCTACGCACCGAACTGCAGCCTGAGTGGCACGAATCTTTCCCGGAGACCAGGACGTTGCCTGGGGGCTGGGACCTGGCCGAGATGCCACGCTATACGCCGCAAGATTCCGAGCGGCGACCGCCAGTTGCCTCGGCCCCTGTTGCGCTTGACCCTACGCTGATGGAGCGCCGGCCTGATCCATTCCCAGAGCCACAAGATTTCCCATGCGGATGGGATTTATCGGACTTGCTGGCTCTGGAAAAAGAGCGAATGACGGCCAAGAACAGCGAAACGAATCCGTGGACGAGTTTCTTTGCGCCCCTCTCGCTGAATGCGGTTGCTTACGAGACCGTATGACGGATGCCTATGTCTCAACCACTCACGCTCTTTCAAAAGATTTGGAACCGGCACGTCGTAGCGCAGGAACCGGACTCACCTACGGTGCTGTACATTGACCTGCACCTGATTCACGAGGTCACGTCGCCCCAAGCCTTTTCCGATCTGCGCGCGCGCGGACTGCGAGTGCGCCGTCCAGACAAGAATGTGGCGACCGTAGATCACGGTATTCCCACGCATGCTCGCTCGCTGCCGGTCACAGACGAACTCGCAGCGAAGCAAATCAAACAGCTTGAAGACAACTGTCGCGAGTTCGGCATCACGCTCTACGGGCCGCGCAGCCCGCACCAAGGCATCGTGCATGTGATTGGCCCGGAACTCGGGCTCACGCAGCCTGGCATGACGATCGTCTGTGGCGACAGCCACACGGCCACACACGGCGCATTCGGCGCGCTGGCTTTTGGCATCGGCACGAGTGAGGTCGAGCACGTCCTGGCGACCCAGTGTTTGCTTCAGCGCCGGCCTCAAACTTGCGAGGTCCGCGTCGAAGGCAAGTTGGCGCCCGGCGTCTCGGCCAAGGACATAATCCTCGCGCTGATCGCCCAGATCGGAGTGGGCGGCGGGACGGGTCACGTGTTCGAGTACACCGGCGCTGCCATCCGCGCGCTTTCGATGGAAGAGCGCATGACAGTCTGCAACATGTCCATCGAGGGCGGCGCGCGTGCAGGCATGATTGCCCCGGACGACGTGACGTTTGAATACATGGCCGGGCGCGAGTTTGCGCCAAAGGGAAAAGCGTGGGATCAGGCTGTGGCGCAGTGGCGGCAATTGCCCACCGACGAAGGCGCGATCTACGACCAGGTGGTGACGCTGAATGCTACCGCGCTCGAACCTATGCTTACCTATGGAACCAATCCCGGCATGGGACTGCCGATCACGGCGTGCGTCCCTGACCCGGGCGCTGTGACGGACACCAGTCAAAAAGCGGCGCTCACAAAGGCGCTGCGCTATATGGACTTGCTCCCTGGCGAGCCGCTGCTAGGGCGCCCGGTGAATGTGGTTTTCATCGGCAGTTGCACTAACGGACGCATCTCCGATCTGCGGCAGGCAGCGCAACTGATGGCTGGACGCAAGGTCGCGCACGGCGTCCGTGTGCTCATTGTGCCCGGCTCGCAGCAAGTCAAGCGCCAGGCGGAGGCCGAGGGACTGGATCGCATTTTCAAAGAGTCCGGCGCCGAGTGGCGCGAAGCCGGCTGCTCGATGTGCATCGCCATGAACGGCGATCAACTCGAACCCGGTCAATATGCCGTGAGCACCAGCAACCGCGACTTTGAGGGGCGGCAAGGCCAAGGCGGCAGGACGTTTCTCGCCAGCCCGCTCACCGCTGCCGCTGCCGCTGTCACCGGCAGAATTGCCGATTGTAGATTGCTGGCACCTGCACTCCCGAAGGGGCCGGAGCGCAGCGCGGGTGCAAGTGTTTATGATTGAACGAACCGCAATCAGCAATCTACAATCAGAAATCCAAAATCAGCAATCAAGAAAAATTCTATGGCACAATTCACTACCCTAACCTCTCGTGTTGTTCCGCTGCCGATCAACGACATTGACACGGATCAGATCATTCCGGCCCGGTTCCTCAAAGCTACCGACAAAAACGGCATGGGCGATCAC
>Ga0315268_10006956_pt1 | contig 11982 bp, 11 predicted proteins | sample C1_top_MG_FD_204535 | JGI IMG/M metagenome (GOLD analysis project Ga0315268, IMG submission 204535) | Sediment microbial communities from Yellowstone Lake, YNP, Wyoming, USA - C1_top | ecosystem: Environmental > Aquatic > Freshwater > Lake > Sediment | place: USA: Wyoming | collected 2017-08-01 | reverse complement strand
ACATGTTTGGTTGGGGTGGTCGAAACGGCCCAAAACTTTTGTATGGGGGCCCGGCCCCGGGGTTTGGCCCGGGGCTCGGGTGGGGGGGGGGGGGGGGGGGGGGGCAGCGGCGGTGCGCCGGCCGGACGCACCGGCGCAGACGGTGGACTGGGCGGTTCGGGTGTTGCTGGCGGAGCTGCCGGAAGCGCGGGCGTGGCTGGTGGCGAGACCGGCGGCAACGGTGGCAACGGCGGGCGCGGCGGCGGAACTTATGGCGGCGGCGGCGGTCCCCTCGGCGCTCATGGAACCATGGTCGACGTCCCCGACGGTGGCGACCCGTCCCCGCGCAACGGCGCGAGCGCAACGGCCGGGACGCGCGGCACCTATTGCGGAGACACGACCAGCAGCTGCGACCTCAGCACCGACGACTCGCTGCGCATGGGTGGTGGGGGAGGAGGTGGTGGCGGCGGCGGCGGCGGCGCGCGCGGCAGCCACAGCGGAGACCATGGCGGCGGTGGCGGGGGAGGTGGTGGCAGCGGTGGTCGCGGCGGCGGAACGATCGCGGTCTATGCCTCTGCCACGCTCGTCGTCGACGGTACCGTCGTGGCCAGTGGCGATCGCAGCAACGGCAATGGCGTGGACGGGTTGGACGGCGTCTATCGCGACGAGGTACCCCGCGCCAACGGCGGCGGTGGTGGAAGCGCCACTGCCGTCGGCACCTGCGCGCTGGGCAACGGCGGTGCCGGCAACCGCCCGGGCGTTCTCGATTGGGTCACCTACGTCGGCGGCGACGGCGGTGACGGCAACGTCGGTGGTGCGGGCGCAGGTGGCGGCATCCTGCTCGGCGCGCCGTTCATCGCGATCGACGGCGTGGTCGAGACCATCAACGGCAACGGCAATGCCAACTATGGCGGGACGGTCAAGCTGGTCGGCGATCCGCTCCCGCAGATCACGGGAACCGTCAGCGCCGGGCGCACCTACATTCGACCGTAGCGAACGCGGGCTCGCTGCTCAACGCTCGACGCTGACGTCGAGCTTGGGCTTGGCTGCGCGCGCAGCCGCGGACATGGCGCCGATCAGGCCGCCGCCCAGCGCGAAGAGCAGATCGCCGATCGACTCGCCATCGAACAGCACGCCCGGCACTGCCAGCGCGACATCCAGCAGCGCCGGCTCGGCGCCCTGCTGCAGCGCGTACTGATTGATCATGGCGCCGACAAAGCAGCACTGTCCGATCAGCACCGACGCCAGGGTCGCCGCCACGGTCACAGCTTGAACCGGCAGCCCACCTTTGCCCGCGGCCTTGGTGGTGCTCCAGCCGATGGCAGCGCCGATGCCGATGGCGACCAGCCAGTACATGGTGTTGGTGGCGGAGGTGATTCCAGCCCACACACCAGCGCCCAGCAGCGAGGCCACAGCGGTAACCAGCAGCATACGCGGCACGCGGACCGGGATCGCGTCGTATGCCTGGCGTGCTGCCGTCGCCTGCTGCGCGAGCAGATCGATGCAGGCCGGACAGAGCCGATCCACCACGCCATTGATCAGCAGCGGCGCGTTCACCTCGCTGCTGTTGCACTGACGGCAGCGCAGGCCTGGCTCCTTGACCACGGTCTTGACCGAACTGAGCACGCTCGCGAACTGGTTGGCCAACTTCTGTGGCTTGCCATAGCCGGTGATGCCGCTGTGCCAGCGCAGCGTGACGACGCCGTCCTCGACCTTGACGGCTTTGCTCTTGAGCCCGGTCTGCTCGACGGCCGGGTTGCGCAGCGCCTGCTGCACCGTTTCAGTCTGGCTGGCGTCGTCGAAGCGGATGATGCCGACCAGGCTCTTGCTGTTGTTGTGCCTGGTCTCGGACAGCTGGATCGGGAACCCGTCCTTCATGCAAAAGAGGGCACTGTGGCGGCCATCGACCTCGACCCCGAGCTGCGCTCCCACCTGCGAAACGATCTGCGGCATCGACATGGCACGCTCCTGTTTGGTTCTCTATCGGGCAGGCGGGCCGCGATTGTCGAAAAAAGATAGGCGGGCCAGAATGCCCGCAAAACGGAGGCCAGCGTGGTCGACGAAGCGAGCCCAGGCGTCACTTCTGCAGCGGCTGCAGCCTTCGCGCAGTCGCCGCTGATCGTCACTGCGCGCCGGCTGTTCGTCCTGCGCATCGTCCAGCTTGTGCTGTCGGTCGCAAGCTCGCTCGTCTTCATGTCCGCCTCGGCCGCGGCCGGCGTCTCCTGGTCCGACCGGCTCGACCTGATCGCCAAGGCGAGCACGGTGCTGTGGCTGGCGGTCGGCGCGATCGGCCTCGGCCTGCTGGTGCCTTTCTCGCGCGCCCTGGCCGCGACCCCGGCGGCGCGGTTGTTGCGCACGGCGCTCACCCTGGCCGCGGTCGGTCTGCTGTTGGCCGCGCTCCAGGGCATCGACGATTTTGCCCATACCAACATCGTGCCGGTGGGCCGCTCGGTCGCTGGCCAGCTGACGTTTCTCCTCGACTTCGGCCTGTATGTCGCCTTCGACATCTATTTCTGGCTTGCCATCACCCGCGTGGCCAGCCGCATCCCGCACGGATTCGGGCCTGCATACTTTGGTCTGCTCGCAATCCGCGTGTTGTTGTCGCTCACGCTGGCGTTCCTGCCGGTTGAGCTCACCAGCAAGCTGTACGAGAACAGCGAGCTCTATCTGGCGTTTCGTTCATTTCGTCTGTTGCTTAACCTGGCCGAAGATCTGCTGGTCATTGCTGTGCTGTGGCGCCTGATCCAGCACGGCACAACCGCGCCGACGGCCGGTGCAGCAGGCGGCCCGGCCCCGGTCGCCGACAGCACTCGCGACCTGGTGGTGGGCGGACTGTGGCTCGGCGGCGGTGGGCTGGTGACCGTGGTCTCGTACGCGGCGGCCGAGTCGGGCGGGCACTTCGTGATCACCACCGGGGCCATCGCGTACGGGCTGTTCCGGCTCGGGCGCGGCTTGCTGCGCGGTGGCAGTTCGGCCAGCCCGCGCTGATCGACGGTGGCTCAGGCCGAGGTGCCTGAGCAGCGTCGGCCGGCTCAGCTGTCCTGAACCAGCAGATAGCACGAGCCTTTGGTCAATTTGCAGATGGCGCGATAGACGACGTGCTGCCCGCACCCCGTCACGCGAAACAGCCGGTCACCGACTTTTCGCGCATCGAGATCGCTCGCTGCGCATTTGAGATCGATTGCTGCTTGACGCAGCGCCAGGTCGCGCCGATCTTCGTCGGGCACGCAGGCTGCTGCCAGCGCGGCCACGCAGCACAACGCGAAAAGCATTGGGGATCCTCTGCTCACGGGCCCAACGCTAGCACGTGATGGCGGCGCGCTGTGCTAGGCTGTCGTGCATGGTCGTCCGGTGGTATCTCGTAGCCCTTCTCCTCGCGCCGAGCGCGGCCGGCGGCTGCAGTTGTGGTCAGGGCGACGCCGCCGTTTGCAGCAGCGACGACCAGTGCCCCACCGGCTATCTCTGTCGCGCCAGCCTCTGCACGCGGGTCGACGTCGACGCCGGAACCAGCGACGCGGAGTACCTCGATGTCGTCATCGGGGATCGATCGACCGGACGGGACAGCCCGCTGCCCGACGTGTCGCTGCTCGATGGCGGCTCCGATCGCTCTGTTCTCGACGTGGCGATCCCCGAGGGCGGACTGGATGGCCGAACTGAAGAGGCAGGGACCAGCGAGGGCGGCTCGGTCGATTTTGGCGTCCTCAGCGACAGCAGCCCGGTCGACGTGGACGTCGCTGGCGACAGCCAATTCGTGGAGGGTGGCCAACCAGCGGGCGATACGGGACCGCTGGACGCTGCGGTCCCCGAGACGGGCCCCATCGACAGCGGCCCCGCCCCGCGCTGCGGCACCGCTTCCTTGTACCAGGACGACTTCACCATGGGCGTGCAACCCTACTGGGTCCTGACCGACGCCAACCGAGCCGTCGTCAGCGCAACCCCGGCCGGGCTTGAGCTCACGACACCGGCCACGGTGCTGTCGGGGAGCGTCGCCCACGCCGAGGTCCGCACGCCATACGAGGTCGATCTGCGCGGCGACGCACTGACGTTCGACATGGTCTCGGCCACCGTGCCGTTTCTCTCGGGGGTGGCGCATATGCAACTCGTGCACGACAGCGCCAGCAGCCTGCACTTCGTGGTGATCGACGGCGTGCTCGTCGCCGAGGTGGTGCGCCCCAGTGGCTCGGCGAAGCAGCAGATCGGAGCGATCAACCTGTTTACACCTGGCCGCTGGCGCATCCGCGAAGAGCAAGGGACCATCTCGTTCGAGACCAGCGTCGCAAACAGGGACGGTGGCGCGTGGCAGACGCACTTCACCACGGCCACTGCGACGCACCTGGCGCGCGGCTTCATCCAGATCGAGCATCGGGCATCCGACGTGGCGACCATTTCATGCAGCGTCACGATCCGCAGCGTCAACCTGGGACAGCCGGCAACGACCTGGTGCCGGGCCAGCTCGTGGCGAGATGATTTCAACGGTATCGTTGCCCTGCGGCCCGAGTGGACCAACGTGAACGAGGGCAACAACCTCTGCATTCTGCAGCTGAACAACGATCAGCTGGGCATTCGCACTCCCACGTCGCACGGAGGCGAATGCGGCGTGGTGACAAGCAGCGCCTATTCCCTGGTCGACGACAGCGTCTCGATCGAGATCGTGTCGTACCCGCCAGATGCGGACCTGTTCTCGCGCCTTGTGGTGCAACGGCCCGGGGTATTGATCGCCTACGGCAAGCAGGGCAATAACCTGATCGCCGAGATCTACGACCAGGGCGCGATCGTATGGTCGAGTTTCGCGGCAACGCACGGCAACGAGAACTGGCTCGCCATCAGCGACCAGGGTGGCCTGCTCGCGTTCGAGTTCTCGGCGCAGAAGAACACTGCTCAGTTTCTTTTTGCTGCCACGCAGACGTCGCTACATCTCGGCGAGGTTGCGATCGGGGTGACCAGCCTGTGCACAAGCGCCTGCGTCAGCGGCCAAACGTTATGGATCGACAACTACAACTGAGGCGCCGCGCTCAGGCCGAGGCGCCCGAGTAGTTGCGCAGACCCCATTTCCAGATTTCGCGCGAGACCACGACCAGCGCCGCGGCCAGTCCCCATTCGCCGAGCAGCGTCGACCAGGCGAGATGGCCGGCCAGCGCCTGCGCCGGGATCGTGGTCGCAAAGGCGACCGGCACCAGAAAGGTCAGGGCAAAGCGCATCCAGCGCGGGTACAGGCTCACTGGCCAACGGCCAGCCTCATACATGCTTTGGAAGACGACCAGGATGTTCTCGACCCGCACGAACCAGAACGACAGCGTGGCCAGCATCAGCCAGAAGCTGTAGACGATGATGCCGCCGGCGATCAGCGCGGCCACGAATGCCAACGCCTCGGCCGCGCTCACCTGCGCGCCCAGCCGCCAGAGCGCCACGCCGAGCACGCCGGCGCCGAGCACGACGTCGGTCAGGCTCCAGATCTCGACCCGCTGCACACTGACCAGCAGCTGCGCGCTCTCGGGCTTGGTCAGGGTGAAGTCGAGCGTACCCTCGCGCACCGCCTCGATCAGCCGCTGCATTGAGGGCTGGATGATCGTGCGGATCGTGCCGCCGACCAGGAAGAAGACGCCGACCAGCGCCACCACCTCGTCCGGCTGCCAGCCGCCGAGCTGGTCGGTGTACGAGAAGACCACGGCCAGGCCGGCCAGGGCCGTGCCCAGGTCGAGCAGCGACTCGAACAACTGGGCGATGAAGTTGCCGCGGTAGGCCAGCTCGCCCAGCACGCTCACCCGGAAGAAGATCCAGACCAGCCGCAGGTAGCTCATGCGCCCACCGCCGCGTAGGCGCGCACACCGGCGCGCCACACGAACCTGAGCAGGACGAGGCCCACCACCAGCCAGGCGAGCTGGATAGCCATGCCGACCAGCGCCTGCTGCGGCGTCAACCGGCCGAGCAGCAACTCGACCGGAAAGCCGACGGTCCAGCGAAACGGCAGCACTTGCGCCACCAGCTGCAGCGGTCCAGGGAGCAAGGCGAGCGGCGCGAGCTGGCCTGAGCAGAAAAGCGCGGCCACGAAGTAGCCCTGGTTGATGGCGCTGGTGCGGGTGGTCCAGAACGCGCAGAGCGCAAGCGTCCACTCGACCACGAAGCGCAGCGCAAAGGCCAGCAGCAGCGCTGGCACTGCCGCCGCCAGCGCCCACGGCACGGCGTGCAGCGCTGGCCTGAACAGCAGGCCGAGCACCAGCGCGGCGATGCCGATCAGCGGCAGCGTGATGAGTTTGTAGGAGACGTTGTCCGCAATGTCGGCGTGGATCGGGTGTAGCGGTCGCAACAGCGCGAACGAGAGCGAGCCGTGGCGCACTCGGTACTCGAATTCGTACATGATCCAGGTGAACGTGAAATGGTTTACCAGCATCAGCACCAGGTAGTAGGCGGCGAAGTCGGCGGCGCCGTAGCCAGCCACGCTGCCGCCGCGGCCCTGCGAGACGACCGACCACACCACCAGGTAGATCAGCGGCTCCAGCACGTGGCCGATCAGCCAGATGGCGAGCGAGGCGCGATACTGCAGCTGTGACGCAAGCGTGGTCTTGAACTGCTGCAGGTAGACGTCGACCAGCCCGGTCACAGGCTCTCCTGCGCAAACACCCGCTCGATCACCTCCTCGATCGGCGGGTCTTCCACCGTCAGGTCGGTCACCGCCAGGTCGGCCAGCAGCCGGCTGGTGACGCGCGCGGTCTCGGCGCGGGGTACGCGCAGCGTGGCGCGGCCATCCTCGCACGCGACCACCTCGCCGTACGGGCTGAGGTCGGCGCCGCAGTCACCCAGCTGCACGACGATGGTTTTGTGGGCAGTGAAGCGCTGTACCAGCGTCGCCAGCTCGCCATCGTAGAGCAACCTGCCGCGGTGGATGACGACGACCCGCCGGCACAGCGCCTGGACGTCGGCCATGTAGTGGCTGGTGAGCAGGACGGTGGCGCCGGTGCGGCGGTTGTACTCGGTGACGAACGCGCGCAGGCGGCGCTGCATGGTGACGTCGAGGCCGATGGTCGGCTCGTCGAGAAAGACCACGCTTGGGCGGTGCAGCAGCGCGGCCGCCACCTCGCATTTCATGCGCTCGCCGAGCGACAGGTTGCGCACGGGCTTGCGCAGTAGCGGTTCAAGTTCGAGCAGCGCGGTCAGCTCGTCGAGCGTACGCCGGTAGTCGGCCAGCGGGATACGATAGATGGCGCGGTTGAGCTCGAACGAGTCGGCCGCCGGGATGTCCCAGACCAGCTGGTTGCGCTGGCCCATGACCAGGGTGATCTGGCGCAAGAACGCCTTCTCGCGCCTGGACGGCGTGTGGCCGAGCACGCTCAGCTCGCCCGCGGTCGGGTGCAGCAGGCCGGACAGCATCTTGAGCGTGGTGGTCTTGCCGGCGCCGTTGGGGCCCAGGAAGCCGACGATCTCGCCGGGCATCAGCTCGAACGAAATGTCGTCGACCGCCGCGACCGACTGCGAGCGGCGATGGATCAGGCTCGCCAGCGCGGCGCGCACCCCGGACTCGCGCTCGCTGACGACGTAGGTCTTGCGCAGATTCTTGACGCTGATAGCAGCGGGCATGGCCCGCTCACGACTTCGGCTTGACGCTGCCGACGCCGCTCACCGACTGGGTCACCTGCGGCGAGCCGAGGTACTCGACCGCTCCGACGCCCGACACCGTCGCATCGAGCTTGTCGCTGGCGTTGACGATCGCACTGCCCACGCCGCTGCTGCGCACCGTGGCCTGCTTGACCTTGAAGTCAGCGCCGCGAAAATGTCCGACCCCGGACAGGTCGAGTTCGAGCGCTTCGGCCGCGCCGGCCAGGGTCACGCCGCCGACGCCGCTGAGCGTGACTTTCATGCGCTGGCCCTGGATCGCGCTGGCCTCGACCGTGCCGGCGCCGGACACCCGCAAACCCTCCAGCGTCTTGATCGTCAGCGTGTACTCGATCGGCCTGGTCGGATCGAGGTTGGTGCCATCCTTGGTGCCGAGGTAGAGCGTGCCGTCGGCGACTCGCGTCTCGAGCAGCGGGAGCAAGTTGTCCTCGGCGCTGACCGTGAGCGACTCGCTGCCGGTCTGCTGCACGACCACCTTGCCAACCGAGCTGAGCGCGATCGCTGTGAAGCCGGAGACCGGCCGCGGCTCGCTCTTGACCACGCCGGAGCCCTTGACCGCGTCGGCGCGCCACTTGAACGAGCAATTCGCCAGCACAATCGAGGTGGCCAGACTGACGACCAGAAATAGCCGTTGCATTGTCATCGCTGCTCCTTGTGTCGGTGTCGTCGACGAATAACCGAAGGTCGCTACGGAGTCGGCAGTGCCGCGGCCGCACCCTCGACCAGCTCGCGCGCCTGCGCCTCGGCCACCTCGGCCAGCCAGCGGCCAGCCCGCACGCTGTAGCCCTTGCCGTCGACGCGCTCAAGCACTTGCAGCGTCACCGGCGCGCCATTGTCGAGCTTGACCGCAAAGGTCGCCGCCTCGGTCGCGCTGCCCGGTGCCGGTGCCTCGGTCAGATACTTGGTCGCGCGCAGCCCGCGCAGCTTGCCCACCAGGTTGGTCGCTTCGTCCGATCGCTCCTCGGGCGTGGCCGCAGGCGCGAAGTGGCGCTTGGACTCCTGCGCCCGCTCGACCTGCACGAACGCTCCGTTGCGGCTGCCGCTCTTCACGTCGATTGCGACGATGTGCTCGAGTTCGGTCGGCAGCAGCCGCCATTCCATCAGCCGCGGTGCCGGGCCCTCGAGACCGAGCACGGTGGCGTTGGCGATCAGGTAGACCTCGGGCTTGCCGCGCAGCCGGGCATAGCGGCCCTGGCCGCCGTAGGTGGTGTCGCCGATCTCGAGCGCGTAGCTCTTGCTGCCGGCGTCGACGGTCAGCGTGCGCTGCGGCGAGCTCAGACCCATCTGGCCGAGCCGCGCGGTCTCGACGTCGCCCAGCACGCGCAACACCTTGAGCGGCGCCATGGCCTCGAGCGACTTGAGCACGCTGCTACCGGCCGGGAACTGCGCGCGCTCGCGCTCGACCGGCTGGCTGGCTGGCGCGGATGCCGGTTGCGACGCGGGCGCGCTGCTCGGCTGACTGGTCGGCTTTTTCGCGTCGACCGCGCTCTGCACCAGCACGCTGCGCTCGTTGCCTTTGCCCTCGGGCAACAATTTGTTCTCGCCCTCAGGCCAGTGGTAGGTGACGCTGACGATGTCGGCCGGGTCGAGCGCCACCACCACCGGTTGTTCCGCCTGGTCGTCCGGTTTGCCGGTCCAGACCAGGTAGGCGACGATGAGTGCGACGCCGAGCAAGCCGGCGTGAAACCAGAGACCCTGTCTCATGCTGCGCTCCGTCGACGGCGCTTGCGGTAGACAAAGCCCAGTCCGCCTGCCAGCACCAGCGCCGGCGCGGCAAAGGTCGTGCCGTAGAACCACGCGGCGTCGCCGTCGCGGGTGTGGCGGATCGGAACATCTTCTTCGATGGCGACGTCGCCGCCGAGCGCGTCCTCGCGCAGCAACCAGGCCAGCAGCTCGATGGCGAATACCGCATTGGCCTGGTTGGCCAGCAGAAAATCGGACAGCCCGTCGGAGTCGGCAATGACGGCGATGCGGTCCTCGCGCTTGCCCTCGACCGGTAGCTCGACCGCTGCCGCCAGGTTGAGCGGGCCGCGCTTCTCGCTGTCGGCGTCGAAGCGCCGGTTCTTGTTGAGGTCGGCAAAGCCTTGCTGCATCGAGCGGATCAGGAAGGTGTTCTTGGCGGCGGCCGGTGCGTCGGCTGGCCGCAGCAGGTGGCCAGCGGTGAGAAATGCGACCTGGGCCCGGCCTTGCGCGGCGCTCAGCGTGCGCGTCGCCTTGTGGCTGCCAAAGCTGTTGGCTGCGATGAAGGCGTGGTCGGCGTCGGTGTAGCTCTTCTGCACGAATGCCTGGTCGTTGTTGGCCTCGCCCGGCCCCAGCTGCAGGCCGACCTCGGCCAGCAGCGGCTCGAGTCCGGCAGGCATGTCGACGTCGAGCATCAGCAGTAGCGCACCACCGCGCTTGAGGTAGTCGCGCAGCGCGGCCGTTTCCTGCGGAAAAAACGGACCGGTCGGTCCGAACACCACCACCAGGTCGGCGTCGTCGGGGATACGGCCCCCCAGCCCCTCGGCCAGCCCGAGCGATTTGACCGTGCCGTTGAAGCTGCGCACCAGATCGCGCAGCTTCTTGCCGCCGATCGCGTCGGCGCCGCCGCCGGCTGCGTCGGGTCGTTCGCCGTGGCCGACGGTGAAGTAGATGTTGCGCTTGGGCACGGTCAGCACGGCCAGCTGCGTGCGCAGCTCGCTGTCCATCTTCTTCAGCCGCGGCCGCGCGCCGTCGAGATCGGTGCCCAGATACCAGCGGCCGGTGCGTTCGCCGCTGCGCAGGCCGACGTTGCCGTTGCCCGTGATCTTGAGCGCCTTGGCCAGCTCGGGGTCGGCCGCCTGGTCGAGCACCTCGATCTTGGCGCCCGCCGCCTGCAGTCCGTCAAAGTAGTCGCGCACCTCGGGCAGCACTGGGCTGCCGCGCTCGAGAAAGATGAAGACCTCGATTGGCGCGGTCGCGGCCTGCAGCAGCGATAGCGTGGCCGCGGACGGTCTGGTCGGCGCGCCGAACGACAGGTCGCGTCGCCACGGCCGCTGCGCCGCAGCGAAGTTGAGCATGGCCAGCGCCGCCACCATCAGCGCCAGCGACAAGCCGCTGGCGAGCGCCGACTGCACGCGCCGCCATTCGACAAAGGCCGCTGGACGCATGCGCCATCCCACCAGCTCGACCGCGAGCAACGGGCCGAGCGCCAGCGCCAGCAGGATGATGAAGCAGATGGCGAGCACGGCCGCGGTTTTGCTCTCGGCTTCGAAGTTGAGTGACAGCGCAAAGCAGCAGACCGCCACCAGCAGCACGCCGTTGATGAGCGCGAGTGCGATCGAGTAGCGCCGGGCCGCACCGTCGAGCCGGCGCGTCAGCAGCAAGCGCCAACCGCCACCGACGGTGAAGCAGAGCGCGGCCACGATGTCAACCACGACGCGGCCGCTGTTGGCGCCGACCAGGCGCTCGCCGACGAACATCAGCAAGACCGCCAGCGCGATCAGCAGGCTGGGCAGGGGCGACAGCGCACGACGGATGCTGTCCATCAGCCCCTCCAGCGCCGACCGCCGAGCACGGCGGTGGCCGCGACCAGCGCGCCATAAGTCAAAGTCAAAAAGAAGACGATGGTCTCGCTCTTGATGATGCCGCGCGAGAAGGGTTGATAGTGCTTGTCGAACAGCGACAGGTAGCCGACCACCGCGCCGACCGGACCGGACACCTTGCGCGCCACCATCCACATCACCAGCAGCGCCACGATGATGACGCCCGAGATCACGGCTGCCAGAATCTGGTTGGGCGCCAGGCTCGACGCCAGCGTGCCAATGGCAACACAGGCCGCGGCCAGCAACGCCAACCCGAGGTAGCCGACGCCGACATGGCCCCAGGTCACATTACCGTTCACCAGCACCAGCAACGGCATGTAGAAGGTCAGCGCGGTCAGCAGCAGCAGAAACAGGTAGGCGCCGAGGAACTTGCCCAGTACCAGCTGCCACTCGGCCGCCGGCGACGTCAGCAACAGCGTCAGCGTTCCGGTCTGCCGCTCCTCGGCGAACAACCGCATGGTGATGAAGATGCTCGCCACCATGGTGGTGCCGCTCAGGAAGTAAAAGAACATCTCGAGCACGGCATACGACAGCCGTTCGCCGCCCATGGCAAAGCCGTTGAACAGCAGGCCGTCGATGAGCAAGATCGCGGCCACGATGACGTAACCGAGCGGTGACATCAGGTAGCCGTACAGCTCGCGCCTGGCCACCAGCCACGCCGTTGTCATTGCACACCTGTCTTTCTTGAGGGGCTGTCGGGCAGCCCCTCGTCGGTCGGGAGTGAATCCCGACCGACTTCACCCGACCAGCACCGCATCATGAACTCACGCCTGCATGCGCGGCGCTGGAGCCGGTCAGCCGCAAGAACACCGCCTCGAGCCCGGCTTCGACC
>Ga0315268_10006953_pt1 | contig 11986 bp, 14 predicted proteins | sample C1_top_MG_FD_204535 | JGI IMG/M metagenome (GOLD analysis project Ga0315268, IMG submission 204535) | Sediment microbial communities from Yellowstone Lake, YNP, Wyoming, USA - C1_top | ecosystem: Environmental > Aquatic > Freshwater > Lake > Sediment | place: USA: Wyoming | collected 2017-08-01 | reverse complement strand
AGGGGAAGTAGCCCGGGGGCATCGGGCGGCCGACGGCCCGGGGTGACGGCCCCGACGGGGACCCGGGCGGTAGCGGGGTAGACCAGGCGGGGAGAAGGGGGTCGGTTTGGCGATGGTTGAAGAGGCTTCTCCGGGAGCTTCTCCGGGCCTTCGCCCGATCACGGTCCCGGGCCCCGACTTCGCCCGCATGTCTCGCAACGTGCCCACCATGGCGGTAACCGCCGGGGTGATCGTGGGCGCGACGATGCTCTGGAGCCCCATTTTCTCACTGATTCTGAGGGACCTGGGCGCATCCGACCTCCAGATAAGCGCGGCCATTTCTGTCTGGGCCGCGGTCGGCGCGCTGGCGCAGTACTGGGCCGGCCTGCTGGCGGATAGGGTCGGACGCTTCCCGATCATGGTCTACCCCATGCACGTGGGCGGTCTGGCCCTGGTCGCGGCCGCCTTCATGCCGTCCTGGTTGCCCTTCGCGGTCATCTACACTCTCTGGACCCTGGCCAACGCGGTCACCGGTCCCGTGTTCTCGTTGATAGTCGGGGAGTCGGTGCCGCCCAGGAGGCGTAGCCGGGCCTTCGGGCTCATCGAGTTCTCCATCGGCGTGAGCCTCATCCTCGGCCCTCTAGCCGGCGCGCGACTCCTCCCCAGCGTCGGCGCCAAAGGCCTGCTCATCATCTCCGGGATACTCGTGCTCGCCGCGGCCACGGGCAGGCTGCTCTCGCTGCGCGAGACGCGCCCGGAAAGCACCGGCTCCAAGCCCTTCGCCTTGCGGCACATTCTCGAAGGCCGGATGGGTCTCGTCCTGCTGGCGGTGGCCCTCTGGAACGTTGTCCTGGCCATGACCATGTGGGGTCCGTTCCTGTCGCTTCACGCCAGCGACGCCATGGGTCTGTCCAAGGCCACCATCAATACCTTTTTCGCCGTGGCCTCGGTTGTGTCGGCCCTCATGAGCCTCGTGGCCGGCAGGCTTGTGGGCCGGTTCGGGGCCAACAAGATGTTCTCCATTGGCGCCATCGGGTTGGTCGTCGCGGTCCTGCTCTGGTCGGCTCAGAGGTCCCCGGCTTCGATTGTGGCGGGCTTTGCTCTCATGAGCGGCTTCATGATGGTGACGATGGTCTCGGTCGACACCTTTCGGGTCTCGGTCGTCGAGGAGTCGGTGCGGGGACGCGCGCTCGGGGCCATCGGTATGGTCACCGGGTTCGCGACGGCCCTGGCCACCCCGGTTGCCGGCTATCTGAAGCAGTTCTGGCCCACGGCCCCCTTCTGGGTGGCGTTGGGCGCGGCCGCCGGGGTGGTGCTCTCTGTCGCCGCCCTCACCCGTCACGACGCGCGGACGGGGTTCCGGGGCGAAGCGGCGCACGAGGAGGGCCAGGCGGAAATGGTGAGTCTGTAGGAGGCGGTCCCGGGTGGACCGCCTGGCCGCGACACTGACGACCCTAGGGCCCGCTCTGCAGGCCCGAGATCTCCAGCGCGTCCTTGAGGCGGTACCACTGCCCGGCCCACCAGAAGCCCTCTGCCGTCACAAGAACCTCCTCCCGGCCTTCAGGCACTCCTTCGAAGGTCAAGATCAACTCAGGCGACTCGGGTCGCGCGGCCGGGCCCGCGCACTCACCCCTGGACAAGACGTCGCCGGCGTCCACGACGCAGCCGCTCCAGCGGTAGGTTTTCTCCGCCGCGAGGCCATTCTGAAACCATATCCCGGTAGCCAGCATCAGACTCTCCGGTCGGGCCGGGTCCAGGGTCACCGGGGGAAGGCGGCTGGCCGCCCAGTCCCAAAGAGGCTGCACGCCCGCAAGCTGGTTGCTGAGCCACACGTAGCCCCAGCCGTCGGGGTGGACCTCACAAGCTTGCTGCTCCAGGCAGCGAATGACGAGGGTCTTCGTCCCTTCAGAGTCGAAGGCTTCGATGGTCGGGCGCGGCCAGGGCGGGAAGAACTCGCCGGGGCCGTCCACGTTGAAGTTGAGCCGCACGAGATCGGCCAGGGACTGCCGGTCGGCAGCGCTCAACTCGACCTCGGGTCCGACCCCTACCGGGATCCGGACGACGATCCGGGCCGCGGCATCCAGCCGGGCGATGACTTCGTCCCGTGCTTCCAGGACCAGATGGGAGACGGCGAGACCGCTGTACCCAAGGTCTGCGGGAACGGTTCCCTCCCAGTTCAGCACGCCGAAAGAAGCCACGAAGGACGCATCCGTCGCCTCCGCTGTACCCGGGAGCACGGTTCCGGCCAGCCCGTCCTCTTGGGCCAGAAGAACCAGTCCTTCCGGGCGAATGGCGGCCAGGATCGCCCGATGCGGGCCGAGGATGAGCGCGAGGCCCTCGGGCTCATTCCAGTACAGCCGGGCAGCCAGCGGTTCGCCGGCGACCTCGGCGGCGACCGGGATCTCCCGATCGCCCTCGCCGGCCGCCATGATCCGCAGTCCTTCGACATCCTCCCAGGTGGGCATGACCACGAAAGAGACATAGCTTCCGCCGGGGGAGGCCTGGATGCCCCAGGCGCCCTGCCGAAGGACCTCAGGCGCACTGGCTCCGAGCTCGTAGCGCCAAATCGCCGGGGCGCCATCCCGCGGTCCATCAAAGAGCAAAACCGAGTTCCCCGACCAAGCCATCCGAGGGGTAGGAGGTTCGCCGGGCCCGCTGCCCTCCCAGTCGGTGGGGCCAAAACTCGCCACGGTCACGGACGAGAGAGTGCTGAGATCGGTGATGACGACATCGCCCGACTCGGTTCGGCAGGCCGCGAACCGGCGGTCGGGGCTGACCACCCCAGGCCTACTCCCGTGGGTCAGCAAATCGACGGACCCGACACCGCGGAGGTCCACGAGGCGGTAGCCGCGCACCAGAACCCTGGAGGCGTCGAGCCACACCAGTAGGTCGGTTTCCCAGACCGAGACCTGCTCCCCGCTGACCAGGACCCTCAGGTTGTCCTTGTTCATGTGGAAGTCGGCCACGTAACCGTAGGCGGGGTTCCCGAACGGTGAGGGGCAGGGTTGGGCCTGGGCATAGGCCAGTCCGCCCTCGGGCCCGGCGACCACCGAGGTCGCCAGGGACAGGTCTTCCTGGGGGGCAGCCGGCTGTGGCGGCGCGGCCACGTCGGGCTTGGGAGTCTGCTTGCAGGCACCCAGGCAAACCGCCATCAGGAGGACTGCCAGACACGCGGCCAGCCGGTGACCCAGACCGTGGCCGACATCGTCGTTATTGCGTCGCCCGGCCATCGGTGTCTTCATCTGTGACCGCCTCCGTCTACCGGGGGTCCCTCCCCGCGAGCGGGTAATCTCCATTTCCTTCCACGCACCTGGACGCTTCCCCTGTGTCCCGAGAGGGGCGGACTCAATCCTGTCCCGGCGCAGAGGTCCCCGGCTTCGATAGTGGCGTTGGGCGCCGCCGCCGGACCGGCGATGCCAATAGCCACATCTATCCAGTCGGGTAGAAGGAACCTCCGACACGATTGGACAAGGCTGAGCCCATCGGGCGGCGCAATCCGCGGAAAGCGCCCGCGCCTAGCGAGCTGAACCGGCCGGGGGGAGGTGAACTGAAATGGAAGTCATTGCCCCGAACGCGGAGGGCGGCTGCGAATGGTGTATTGGGGCATGCGTGGCTCTGTGCTTCGTGCCTATGTTTCTCCTTACCCTCAATAGTGATATCTCGTGGGTGGGCATCCTGGCCGTCCCTCAGCAGTAGTCGTCCGTCGAGGGGGACCTCCACCGCTCGGGAGTTGTCGCCTAGCCGGGACGCATCCCCGCCGGACTTCTCCGCGGCCAACTCGGCCGCGGGGGCTTTCGGTTGACCTGCCTCATCCTGGCTCGTATGTTTATCGACAGCCCGGATGTGTCGGCCAAGGAGGTGTGGGCAGGTGAGCATCGAGGCGCCTGATCACCCATCACTAGTCCACCTGAGCGATGGAGGGGCTACTCGGGCACAGAGCACTCACTTGGCGTTTCTCCGGGGTCAACTGGGGTTACTTGCGGTGGCGATCCCACGGTGATCGACGCCCTGTTCGTCAACCGGAGGGAAGGCCACCCTTCTGTCAAAGACGCGCTCACGGGGAGCGTGCCGCCTGCGTCCTCTGCACCCGGCGGCGGGCCCAAGAGGGGTGATCACCGGTGCACCGCTTGGCCGCCATACTCAGGCACGATCCGGTGGCGCCTCTGCTGGCCTCCGGTGACGAAGCCATAGCCTACTTCACGCGGCGGGACATCCTCGAGGAAGCGACCGGGCCCATCACCCCCATCTGGGGCTTGCCCGGCGCGAAGCGAGCCCTCAAAGGGCAGCAGCCGGACGGCTCCTGGAAAGGTAGGCCCCTCCTGGAGACCTGGCGGCAGTTGCGCCACCGGGCGGCCGGCAAGTCGCGCGAGGAGCGACTCTGGATTACCCTGGCGATCTGCCGGGTTATGAAGAGGTTCTGCTTCTGAGCGCATTCCGTCTCCCCGCGAGTCGCGCAGTATCTCGAAACTCCCCTGAAAGCATCGAGAGTTGCGCAGCCGTTTATGGCCGGCCGGCGGAAGGACTGAGGAGAGCAAGGTAGTATCTACCAGGCACCACAATTGCAGAGGAGGTTGCGGAATGGGACTCGCCGCTTCCGCGTCTTCCGGCCCTGCTGATGTTGTCGCCTCCGGTGTGCTCATTTCCTTCAAGGGAGAACCCATTGACATCGAACTGAACCCGTTGGGCCTGCGGTTTGGATTCAGCGACGACCCCAAGGCGCCAGCCCCGCGCATGAGCGCGGAGTCGAGTGCTCCTGGGCGGCTCACGATACACTTGACGAATTTCAACAGCCCCATCGGAATCGGGAGCAGCGAACCGCTCCAAATCGGGAGAGAGGCCGAGCGCACGCTGTACCTCAACTTCCGCATCTACAAGCTGGGGGGCTCGCTGGACCGGACGCTGCACTATACCATCTACTCTGTCAAGGATCCGGCGCGGCCCGTTCCGGAGAATAAGCAGGCCAAGACCGCGTGATGCCTAGTCGCCCACCCCTGGTTGTGACTCCTGAGTCATTCCAGTCACCGGTCGCCATCACACGCTCGCAGATGATATACACCTCTCGTGACACTCTGCGTGCGGTTCTCTTCGAGTACCGTGACGCCGTCCGACCGATCGGTGACTGGATAGGCCTGCTGGGACTTGTCATCTCCCTCTGGGCCCTTCGCGGCACAGTGGCCCACCCAGGGTGGCAGGGAGCTGTCGCCGCCAGCCCACACGTCGACGCGGACACGCGAAAGACTACTGACCGGAAGTAGAGCCCCCGCGGTCACCCCTCCAGAATCCTCGGCAAGGCGCCTGGCCCGCGCCACGGTTCTGGACACGCCACCGGAGGGATAAACACCAGGGCCAGCGAGGCCCGATCTCTTGCCCACCCCGCTTTTCCGCCTTGCCCGAGCCCTTGGCCGCCCGGAGGGAGGTGTGTGAAATGGAGGTTGTCGTTCCCAACGGCGTTCCGCCCGGGGAATGCTCGGTCTACCATGTCCCAGGCGACGTGGTCGGTCACCCGCCCCCGCGGACCGGCTCGCCTGTAGGTTTTTCCATCCAACCAGGTAGAAGGGAACAGGGATTCCTCCGAGCAAAGCCTAGGTCACCGCGTCGAGGTCATTCCACCCGGACTGCGTGCGAGTCCATCCTCGCCTCGCGGAGATGACCGAGAGGAGGTGCCCGCAATGGAACTCATTAGCCCCATGGCCGAGGTCGGCTGCGGCTGGAGCTGCATTGGGATATGTGGCGCATACTGCTTCGTTCCTCCCTTCTACCTAATCGCCATCAGTGACGACGTCGCCTGGACCTGCATTCTCGCGGACCCGCAGTAGGTGACAGCCAGTCCGCGGACGCCGGCGACCCCAAGGGAAGCGACGGACTCGGCCCTCCGGCCGGGTCCGTCGCTCGGCGGGCCCTCAGGGGCGCACCGGGTCGGGTCCCTAGAGAGCGCGGTTGCCACCGTGTCGATGGGCCGCGGCCGGGCAGGAGTCGGCCGTCAACCGCGGAAGTCCCCGCTGGGCCGAGCGCCCCGCGGACCGCTTCCCGAAGCCCCGCCGGCCCGGAGGTTCGACATGCAAAGGTGGTGGGCCGTGTGAAACCGCTCGCGCGACTCAAGGACCCGGCCAGTGCCCTGACTCACTTCTTCGGCCTGCTGCTTTCGATTGTCGGACTGGGCGTGCTCATCTACCGGGCCTCGGCCGCGGGGACGGTCTGGCACCTGGTGTCGTTCCCCATCTTCGGCACGGGCCTCATCCTGCTCTACACGGCGAGCACGGTCTACCATTCGTTGCGCCTGCCCCCAGGCCCGACGAGCGTGCTCCGCAAGGTCGACCACATCATGATCTTTGTCCTTATCGCCTCGACCTACACACCCTTCTGCCTGGTGCCCCTCCGGGGCCCGTGGGGGTGGTCCCTCTTCGGCGCCGTCTGGGGTCTGGCCGTGGCCGGTGTTGTCCTCAAACTCCTCTGGATAGAAGCGCCGCGCTGGCTCTCCGTCGGACTCTACTTGGCGATGGGCTGGCTGGTCGTCGTGGCCGCCTACCCCCTGGTCAAAGCGGTGCCGCCGGCCGGTCTGGGCTGGCTGGCCGGCGGAGGCGCCTTCTACACCGTCGGCGCCGTGGGCTACGCGATGAAGTGGCCTCGCCTGTGGCCGGGCCGCTTCGCTTTCCACGACGTGTGGCACCTTTTCGTTATGGCCGGCAGCCTGGCCCACTTCGCCGCGGTGCTGACGCTGGCGTAAGTTCCATGTCGACTCCTCTGAAAGGCCGTCGAGCTACTGTGCTTGGTCATAGTCAGATACTAATTACCCCTTACGGCCATAGCTGGCTACTGGTATAGTGTAGTCCAGACTAGTGCCGATAGGTGTGACCTCTTTGACTGGGAACCTGCGGAAGCTGGCCCCCGGACTCCTGGCTGTCTATCTCCTGGCCGTCATCTCCAGCCTTTTCAGCCGACTCCTGGTCCCATGGGTGAGTCTCGAGGCCCTGACCATCGGCATCATCCTGGGGACGGTCCTGGGCAACCTGCTCCGTCTGCCCGCCGCGCTCAAGCCCGGTTTCGCCTTCTCCTCCGAGATGTTGCTTAGAGCGGGCATCATCCTGCTCGGTTTCAAACTCGATTTCCGGTCTCTCGTCGGCCTCGGCCCTAGAGTCCTCATTCTCGTGCTGGTTCTCGTGCCCGCGACCTTGCTCCTGGCCTGCGCTCTGGGCCGCCTCCTCAAGGTCGATGCCCGGCTATCGGCCCTGGTGGGGGTGGGCGCCTGCATCTGCGGGACATCCGCCATCGCCGCTGTCGCTCCGGTCGTGGGCGCCAACAGGGAAGACTCGGTCGTGGCCATCTCGGTGGTCAGCTTCCTCGGCGCCATCGGCGTCTTCGTCTACACCGCCGTGGGCTTGACGGGTTCGCTTACCGACCCCCAGTACGGCGTGTGGTCGGGGGCGACCCTGCCGGCCGTGGCCCATTGTCTGGCGGCTGCTTTCGCCCGCGGCGGCGAAGCCGGGGAAATCGGGACCCTCGTCAAGATGGCCCGGGTGGTCTTGCTCGTGCCGGTGGCTTTGGCCCTGGGTCTGGCCTTCGGCCGCGGGGGCGGTGGGGCCGGCGGGTCGGCCGCTCCGCGTTCCGCGGCCCGGCGCGCCGCGGCGACATTTCCCACCTACGTGCTCTGGTTCATCCTAGCCGGCGTTGTCCGCTCCACGGGTTTTGTGCCGCCGGCGGCGGTCGGCGCCTCAGTCAAGTTAAGCGCTACTCTCATCCTGATGGCCATGATTGCCATGGGGCTTGGGGTCGAATTCCGGAGCATCCGGGACAAGGGTCTGAAGGGTCTCGTTCTGGGGTCCCTGGTGTTCCTGGCCATGTCCGCGACGGTCTACCTCGTGGCTTCGCGGCTCTTCTAGTCTGGGTGGGGCGCCGATAGCCATTCCCGTCCGGTTGTCTAGGCGGGGCGCATTCAGCTTTCTCCGGCTACGAGGCCGTCCACTGGTGGTGGACGGCCTCGGCAGCGCGCCTACTTGCCGCCACCCGCGGCGATCGGCTCGATGCAAGCGGCGAAAACCGTGCTCAGCTTGGCCATACCTTCCGCCGGCGGCTGCTGGATCGCCTTGGCGAAGATGTCGTACTTGGCCGAATGGTCCGTGCTCCGAGTGTTCTCGCTCTTATTGGTGACCGAGCCACTCAACGAAGCGTTCCACCCCCAGTAGCGGACGCCCGCGGAGAATGAGGCGGTCTCATCAAGGGATTTCTTGTCGACCGTCTGGTCCTTGACCTCCATGGTGAAGTTGACGGTCACCTGATCCATTGTGAAAGCCGGCACGGGGACCAGCGAGATCAGGGGGGCCTGGACCTCGACGCTCTGAGTGCTGATGTTTCCGGCGCCATCGGTGACCGGTCGGGTCAGATTGAACTTGACTATGTTTGTCTCTCCGTCTTGCTTGCCGTCCTTCCAGGCCAGCTTGGACACGAAATCGAGGTAGACCTTGCACAGCTCCGACTGTCCCTTGGCCACCTCGATGATCGGCCCGCAGATCAGTTGGCCGATGGGCAATCCTGCGAACTCCTGGGGTATGTCAGGCATAAATGATACCTCCCTACAGTGCTAGTTAATGGCAATTGCACTATACTTTGGGCCCTCTGGCCTGTCAATACACAACCTTGATGACAGAAGCGCCGGGACCGGACGGGTCCTTGCGGCTAGCAGCGGGGCTTAGTATAGTGGGGGTGCATGATCAAACGAGCCCGAAGGGGAGGAGGGAGCGGCATGGCCGAGATCACCCTGGCAGACCTCCTGCGGGGGCTTGGGGAGGCCGTCCGAGGCGCCCAGGCCGACGTCGAGGCCCACTCTCTAGACGAGTATCGAAGACTGCTCGACGGGGGGCAGGCCGATGCCGCGGGTGGGGCCCAGCCGCAAATGATCGGTCTTCCGCTTCCGCGACTCGATGGCAGCTACGCCACCCGGGACATTCCCGTCGCCGCGCTGATGCATCACTACTCGGTCGTCCTGGATGAGGTGCGCATCCGGCTCTCGGCCAGATTGGGATGGAACGAGCGGGAGGGCAAGGTCACCGTGGAGCTTGCCGCGCCCAAGAAACCGCTAGACACCAAAGGGTCCGAGGCGCCGGTCGCCGAGATCGAGCTCCTCCTGAAACGTGGAGACACCCCCGAGGGAACGGCCCGCGCGACCCAGGAGTTGCTCAAGGCCATCTAGGGGCCGGCCGGCTTCGGGATTCCTCGCCGGCGCTGGTCCGCCGTCGAAACCATGGCTACGCTGCTGATGATCAGGACCAACCCCAGACCGGAACTCACGCTCGGGGCCTCCCCGAGGAAGATCGCTCCCCACAGGGCGCCGAAGACCGGAACCAGGTAGGCGACCATCAGGGTCTTTGTCGGCCCGACGCTGGAGATCAGGTGAAAGTAGAGGATGTTGGCGAAGGCCGTGCAGAGAAGGGCGAGGGCCAGGACGCTCCAGATCACTGTCGATGAGGGCCAGGCGGCCGGCAGGGTGAAGAGCGCGAACGGAAAGAGAACCAGGGCGGCCAGGAGCTGGGTGTAGAGGGTCAGAGTCCGAGGTTCGGTCGTCTTCACCCGTACCTTCGTGTAGACAGCGGCCGCGCCGTAGGACATCGCCGCCAGAAGGGAGGCGGCCATCGAGAGAAGGGTCCGGGCGGTGAGGGGCAACGGCCCCAGGCCGGCCAGAACCATTACTCCGCATAGTCCCAAGCCAATTCCGGCCATCTTCCGAACGGTCAGTCTCTCGCCCATCCAGATAGCGGCGATCACCGCCCCGAAGAGCGGTGTCGTGGCGTTCAGGGTCGCGGCGAGCGAAGCCGAAAGGCGCAATTCCGCCCAGGAGATGAGGACAAAGGGGAGGGCGGCGCCGGTGACCCCGATCACCAGGTAGTCCCGCCAGCGGCCACCCAGCGGCGGCAGGCGTCCGGTGATGAGCGCGTGGGCGAGAAGAGCCAGCCCCGCCAGGAGAACGCGAACCTCGATGAGCACAAACGGCCCCAGACTGGGCGCGGCCACCCGCATGAAGAGGAAGGAGCCACCCCACAGAGCGGAGAGGAGGGACAGGACCCCCGCGTCCCGCGAGTTCATGGCCGCTAGCCCCCTGCCAGGACTTAAGCTCAACGTCGGCCCCTCAAGAATACATCTTTCAAGACAGTCAGGCTATTGGCGCGGAGGTCGGCATCCTGGAGCGCGCGCACCGGCCCAGCGGCCTCGCCCACGATAGCCATTTCCATCCGATCGGATAGAAGGAACCTTCGACCTTTCTCGACAAGGGCCGAAGGGGCTGTTGGCGCCACCGGCACGCAGGTGAGCGGGGCCCAAAGGAGGTGAAATCAAGGTGGAGATAATCCATCCCATGGCGGAGGAAGCCGGTTGCGGTATGAGCTGCATATGGATGTGCATAGGTATGTGCGCGGTCCTTACCTTCGGAACATTCATCAACGACGACGTGGCCTGGTTTAACGTCCTGATTTAGCTTGCGGTAGCGGATCCGCGGGGCGTCTCAGACAGTGCCTGGGTGCGAGTGACGGGGACGGGGTCCGGGATCGTGGACCCCGTCCCGCTTGGTTGTCCGTTGGCGCAAAGCGAGGCCGGCCACACCGGCAGGGGCCGGCCCACGGACGGCCAATAGGAAGGAAGGCTTTGCCAGTTGTCCGAGCTCAGCTAGCCGCATCCAGGGGGGGCGTCGGCCTCGCCCAAGGAGTGTGTGCCGGGATGTTGCGTCGTACCCTTGCCGCCCTCGTCGTCTTCATCGTCGCCGCCGGGCTGACCGTTTCCATTGTCGGCCTAGACGCCCTCCAGGTTGACCCGGATCCGTCCGCATCCGCCCCCGCCCCCACTGTCGGCGGAGTGGCCCTGGAGACGGTGGTGGCCAGACTTGAGACTGTGATTCCGGAAGCCATGCAACGGAAAGGCGTGCCGGGCGTTTCCGTCGCCCTCATCGGAGATGGCCAACTCCTCTGGGCCAAGGGCTACGGCCTGGCGGACGTGGCCGCCGGGGAGGCCGTCACGGACAAGACCGTGTTTCTGGGAGCTTCCCTCTCCAAGACCATGACCGCCTACGTTGCCCTCAAGCTGGTGGAGTCAGGCGTTCTGGAACTCGATCGGCCGCTCATCGACTACACCAACGAGGCCTACCTCAGCGACTCCAGGATCGAGGCCGTCACCCTGCGGATGGTCCTGAGCCACACGAGCGGCTTCACCGACCTGACCCACGACCGGGGGGCGATCTGCTTCACTCCCGGCCTACACTGGTCCTACTCCAGCGACGCCTACCGCTACCTCCAGTGGGTCATCGAGCGCGTGACGGGACAGCCTTTTGACCAGTACGCGGCCGACCACCTCTTCACTCCCCTAGGCATGAGCGCCACGAGTTTTCTCTGGCGAGAGGAACTCGAGCCCCTCACCGCCCACGGCTACGAGGCCGAGGGGCCAGTTGCCCAGTGGCGGCCGACCCGGGTCAACGCCGCCTATGGGGCGCGAACCACCCCTTCGGACTACGCCTGTTTCGTGGTCGCCATCCTGAACCCGGTCGAGGGTGATCCGGTCCGGCTCACTCCGGCCACCGTGACGGCCATGCTGACCCCGCAATCGGAGGCCGCCGAAGGCGTCTCGTGGGGCCTGGGGTGGGGTCTGGAGGACTCCGCTGAGGGAGAGGCCACGGATGGGGAAATCGCCGCCCACTACTGCTGGCACTGGGGCTGGCTCGACGGTTGCCGGAACCTAATCGTTTTCGACCCCATCCGTCGCGCCGGAGTGGTCGTGATGGCCAACGGGGCCGGTGGTCTTCAGGTGGCCGAAGACATTGTCCGGGTCGTCCTTCCCGGCGAGCACCCCATCTTCCCGTCCATGATCGACAGTTGGGAGTAAGACCCCGGCCTCCCGCCGGAGTAGCTCGCGCTTGAGGGCAACGCCCCAGCGGTAGCCGCCCGGTTGGCCGCTTGCCCGCACCACCCGGTGGCACGGCACGGCCAGAGCGACGGGGTTGGCGGCCAGGGCTTGAGCCACGGCCCGAGCGGCC
>Ga0315268_10006952_pt1 | contig 11986 bp, 8 predicted proteins | sample C1_top_MG_FD_204535 | JGI IMG/M metagenome (GOLD analysis project Ga0315268, IMG submission 204535) | Sediment microbial communities from Yellowstone Lake, YNP, Wyoming, USA - C1_top | ecosystem: Environmental > Aquatic > Freshwater > Lake > Sediment | place: USA: Wyoming | collected 2017-08-01 | reverse complement strand
CGGACCGCGTCCGCAAGCGCGAAGACCTTGTCCGTTATTTCCTTCGGCTGTTCAAACCTTACGTACATTGGCTTTGCCATATTTTCACCTCGTTCCATGACAGGCCAGCGCGGGTCAATATCCCGGCGGTCCGCCACTTCATCAGTCATCGGCTCTTCGAAAAGAGCAAGCTGACGAAGGCACGCCTGTATAAATAAGTAATGATAACTAAATCCAGATGCAGAAATCGAACCTCGCGACGGCTCGGTTCGATGCGGAGAGGTGATAGGCGAAACGACGACGCGCGCTCGGATGGCCAGCATGCGAGCGCCGTCCGAGTCGTTTCGCCGTCTATCACCATAACGTACGAGGTTTGCCGTGCAAACCGAGTCATCCACACTGAGAATTCAGTACCCCATCAGCCCGCAGCACCTCGAGCACAGCGGGAACACCCCGTCCGGCTGCTTCGCCAGCGCCTTCCTGTACTTCCTGAACATCTCCCCGTTGTAGATTTCCAGGATGGGGGTCTGCTGCATGTTGCCCATGTGGATGTCGGGGAAGTCGCGGCAGTTCACCACGTCGCCGTTGGGCATAATGTCGACCTGGAACCACGGGGCCAGGCATTTCTTCCAGCCGAGGAAGCTCTCCGGGTGGTGGTAGTATTCTTCAATCTCGTCCGGCTGTATCTGAGGTATGAAAACGACCGGAGCCTTGAACTTCGTCTTCTTGATTGCGCTCACGGTCTCGGCAATTACCTTCGGATCCATGCCGGACATGTCTCTGGCGTAGCTCTTCCATGCGAACGGCTCGACCCCGAGCTCCTTTTTGATTATCTCCGAGTGCCTGCAGCCGACCTCTTCGCTGGTGAACCACGAATAATAGACCCCGATTACGTCTGGCTCCAGCGCCTCCGCCTCGCGCAGCGTGTCCATCAGGTTCGCCTGGTTTGTCTCCGAGAGCGTGCTGAGGGAGTAGAATGTCGGGTACTTCTTCTTCTTCTCCTTCTTCAGCTTCTGTATCTTGCACATCCCGCGCTGCATCGTGTCGTAGGCGCCAACGAGCCCGCGGCACTTGTCGTGGATTTCCTTCGGCCCGTCTATGGAGACGCACAGCATGTCCCATTCGTCATCGACAATCGCCTCTGCGTGCTTCTCCAGGCCGACGCCGTTGGTGACCACCTGGACCGAAAGGCCGTTCTTCTTCATGTACCTGACAAGAGGTATCAAATCCTTGTAAAGGAACGGCTCTCCGCCGGTGATGTAGATGTGCGGTTTTAGGTGCTTGACCTCGTCCACCATCCTCTTGTAAGTCTCGAGCGACACTTCGTCCGTCGGCTTCTGGACGTTGTCGAGCCGGTTGTAGCCCTTCACGCCTTGCTGGCCGCAGATGGCGCAGCGGTGGTTACAGCGCGCGGTTATCCTCATGCTTATGAGCCAGAGCGCGTCGCTCGTGCCGTCCGAGCGATTGTGAGCCCTGTTGGCCGTGACGTATTTCTTGTAAGCCCCGCGCACCATCCCGTACATCAGCTTGGGGTGCCTGCGCATCGGCTTCCAGAACTGGAAGGGCAGGCGGTTCAGCTTGCTCCCCTTTTTAGCCATCGCTTCGCGGATGGCCTTTTCGTTCATAAAACTAACGTATTTTATATTCAGTCCATTCATCCACCCCCGCATGTCGAGCGCGAAACGCACGGTTTACATCTCCGCCTGCGGGATAGGTCTGGGGCACATCGGGCGTGTCGTGGCCGTCGCCGACATTCTACGTGATAACGGTGTGGAGTGCGTCTTTTCCACCTACGGGCCAGCTCACAAATACATCACGGCCGCAGGCTACAAGGCCTACGACTCACCGATAATGATGTGGGACGAGTACCAGGACGGCTCCATAGCCGTGACCAGCTCCGTCGCCAAGATGGGACTCTACATCTGGAAGTTCGGAAGGCACATGGAGCAGGAGCGCCGGAGGCTCGCGCAGGTCAAGCCCGATGCCGTGCTGATCGACACCAGATACTCCACAGTCTTCGCAACGGGGCACTACCCCGCACCCCACTTCTTCCTGTCCAACCAGATAAGGTTCCTGATGCCGCGCTGGCAGGAGAGGTACATGATGCGCTGGGCCAGCAACAGGATAACGTACGCGAATCACCACTGGCTACGAAGGGCGGAGGCGATATTCTTTCCGGATTTCCCCCCGCCGGACACGATATCGAGGGATAACGCCGCCGTTCCAGAGCGCCTGATGAAAAGGCTGACGTTCGTCGGCCCAATCTACCGCGCCAAGCCGGAGGATTTTCCGGACAAGGACGATATTTGCAGGCGCAACGGTTTCGAAGGCGGGCTCTTCGTCTACGCAGCGGTGAGCGGGCCAGGTCGTACGCGCGCAGCAGTCATCGACGCCTTGAAAGCCGTCCTTCCGGAGTTCGAAGGCAAGTCGTTGATAGTCAAGGGCGACCCCTCGGACAACTCTTCAGAATGGATTGGGGGCAAGGTGAGCGTGCGCGGTTGGACGGATAGCAGGTTCGAGCTGCTGAAGGCATGCTCCGTCGTCGTATCGCGCCCAGGGCTGACGACTATTTCCGAGCTGGCCAGGTTTGGCAAGCCGTGCGTCCTCATACCGATTCCGACCCAGTCCGAACAGGAGGGGAACGCCCGAGCGATGGCGGACCACGGCGTCGCCCGAGTCATAGAGCAGGGCTCGGTCAACCGCGACACTCTGCGGGAGGCGCTGGATGACATCGTCCGCCGCGCGGAGGAATACCAGAAAAACACGAGAAGGCTCCGGGAGCTCGCTGCGCGGCACGACGGCGCCCGCAACGTCGCTGAGAGGATGATGGAGCACCTGGGCCGGTGACGTGGCGACCTTGTGTGGGGGTTGGACCGGCGATGCATGATCCCGAAGCCAACGAGGGAAAAAGCTTATCACAAACCCCGCATTAAGGCGCGACGGAGCGATAACATGGACAACCTGACAGTGGGCGCGCTCCTAGACAGGTGTGCGCTCGTCTTCCCGGACAAGGAGTCGACCATTTTCGGAGACCGCAGGATAACCTGGGCGCAGCTCAACGAGGAGTCGAACAAGCTGGCCGTCGGCCTGATGAAGCTCGGCATCGCAAAGGACGACAAGGTCGGGCTCTGGATGCCCAATTCCGTCGAATGGATAGTCTCCTGGTTCGCGCTCTCGAAGCTAGGCGCCGTCATCATCCCCATGGATACGTGGTACAAACCTTCAGAGGCCGAGTACATCCTGGGGCACTCAGAGTCCGTCGCGGTGATCGTGGCCGACAAGTACCAGGGCGCGGACTACGTCGAGATGACCGCATCCATCAAGGCGAGGCTTCCGAACATGAAGCACGTCATCGTCTCTGGCGAACCGGGCGAGGATACCATACGGTTCGAGGATGTCCAGCAGTCCGGAATAGAATGGCGCACGACCCAGACGTTCTTCAAGCTCATCCGCTCCATAGACCCCGACGACGTGGCGTTCATTCTTTACACGTCCGGCACGACCGGCAAACCCAAGGGCGCCATGCTGACGCACAACAACATAGTGCGCAACGCCACCGACGTCGGACGCGTAATAGAGACGAGCCAGCGCGACCGGATGTTGATTCCGGTCCCGTTCTCGCACTGCTTCGGGAACGTTCTCAGCCTGACGCTGTGTGCGGCCTACGGGGCGACGATGGTCCCGGTCAAGGCATTCAACGCCGAAGAGGTGTTGAAACTGGTCGAGAAGGAGAAGTGCACGATCCTCCACGGCGTCCCGACGATGTTCATCCGCGAGCTGGAGATGCTGGACCGGCAGAAGTACGACGTCTCTACCCTGAGGACTGGGATAATGGCCGGCGCCCCCTGCCCCGTGGAGACGATGCGCGGAGTGATGGACGTCCTGCATTGCAACGTCTGCATCGGCTACGGCCTCACCGAAGCTTCGCCGCTGATTACAATGACTAGGTTCGACGACCCGGTGGAGAAGAGGGTCGAAACGGTCGGCAAGGAGCTGCCAGACGTCGAAGTGCGCATAGTGGACGACGAAAACCGCCCCGTCCCCCAAGGAACGGTAGGCGAGCTCTGCTGCCGAGGCTACAACGTGATGAAGGGCTACTACAAGGCTCGCGAGGCCACGGACATGGCAATCGACTCGGAAGGCTGGCTCCACAGCGGCGACCTCTCGGTGCTGGACAAGGACGGCTACTACGCCATCGTCGGCAGGAAGAAGGACATGGTCATAGTCGGCGGCTTCAACGTCTATCCCACGGAAATCGAGGAGGAGTTGATGAAGCACCCGCTCATCCAGGAGGTCGCAGTATTCGGCGTCCCGGACAAGGATTTGGGCGAGGTCGTCGGGGCGGCCGTGATACCGCTGCCGGGCGCGTCGCTCACGCCGGAGGATGTGGTCGACCACCTGTACGGCAACGTGGCCAGCGCCAAAGTACCCCGCTACGTGACCATAGGTCTGACCCTGCCAATCAGCGGACGCGGGAAGGTCCAGAAGTTCCGCCTGCGGGACGAGTTCAGGGCGCTGGCCGAGCGCGGGGAGCTCAAGCGCATCATGCCGACGGCTCTGCGCAACAAGCAGCACCTGGAGAAGCTGGGGCCGAAGATTGACAAGTACTTCCAGGCCGGGCACATCCCAAGGGACCGCAGGGAGAAGCTGGAGAAGGTTCTGCTTTCTCTTAACGACGACCAGGAGAAGCTGCTGTGGGAGCTGCTGGGCAACTGAAGCGGCAAAGGTTTATTACGCCAGGCGACACTAATCTTCCCTGATGCGGATAATCATCATACTAGCGTTCGTCGTTCTCTTATCCAGCCTTGCTCCTGCGGCCTTATCGAGCCATGGCGACCTTTTGGTCACCCCCTCGATCGCAACGCGATCTCCTTCCGCCTTCTGGACCGTCGCAATCTACATCTCCGCCGACAATACACTATCTGATAATGTTCAAGACGATATGGACGAAATTACGCAGGCTGGCATCGCCGATAACGTCCGCGTCGTCGCCCTCGTCGACCAATCCTCGGTCGGCGATTCACGGCTGCTCACCTTCAGCAACGGCGCGTGGAACACCAGACAGCTGACCGTCGTCAATGCTTCCTGGGGCAATGAACTGAGCATGGGCGCGCCATCGACGCTGCGCGATTTTGTCTCCTGGGCGTTCTCCGAATACCCGTCCGAGCATACCGCGCTAGACCTCTGGGGCCACGGCGCTGGCTGGTCCGGAGTGTGCATGGACCGGGGGGACTGGCTCACGCTACCGGAGCTTTCGGGCGCGCTTGCCGGCCAAAACCTTGACCTCATATCCATCGACGCCTGCCAGATGGGCATGGTCGAGGTCGCGTACCAGCTCCGAGATTGTGCCGATGTGCTCGTCGCATCGGAAAAGGACGTGCCGGCCGAAGGATGGCAGTACGGAGACTGGCTATCGGGCATGGCCGGCGCGGGTAACGCGACCGCAGCGGGCACGGTTCTGGCGCAGATGTACATGGCATGGGCGCTGAACCACAGCGCGTATTCGGCGACCGTCGCGGTTATCGACCTGGGGCGGATAGGCTCGCTCGCGGGTCCGCTGGATTCGTTCTCGCATGAGCTGATTGCATCCTGGCCCCTGCTGCGGGCCGACATCACAAACGCTCGCATAACGACCGAGAAGTACGACGGGGACGCAGAGTACGACTTGACTCACTTCGCCCGAAACATCGCCATGAGGGGGGGGAGTCCGAGGCTCGCTAGGGACGCGAATGTAGCGGAAGAATTTGTCGCTTGGACAGTCCTCTATCGTGATGCCTGGACGCGGTTGGGCGACGAGCCCGCGGAGAACGCGAACGGGCTCTCGATATGGTTCCCGTCGAACGGCGTGCATCCGAGCTACCGAGCGCTTGATTTCGCCGCGGATACTCAGTGGGATGATTTTCTGGACGCGTACTCCAATATTTCTAGCCCGCCAGCGCACGCGATTCATCTCGACGCCGTCGCGGTCGACTCGAACTCGGACGGAGCCGCCGATGCGATTGACGCCACGCTTGAGACGGACGCGGCTGGAAGCGCGATTTTCGTATTCGAATCCGAAGAACAATACGTCTCCATTGACGCCGACCTCGTTGCAGGGCATGCTTCCGCGACGCTGAAATTTGCGGGCGCGGGCTTGTACGAGGTTTGGGCATACGTATACGATACCGCGGGAGCGCTCGCGGCGCTCACATCGATTCACGGAAGAATTACGGTCGAGTCTTGGCTGTACGTCACAGGCACGGTCACTGACGGCGCCGGCGAACTCGTCGATGGAGCCCTCGTCGAAATCGGCTGGGGTGGCGGATGGCGGCTGAACGCGACCACTGGCGCGGACGGCGCGTACTCGGTCCGCATACTCTGCCCGACACAGTTTGTGAACGGCACGCTCACCGCAATCGTGGAGGGGGATTCCGTGTCCGCGGAGGCCTCGGGGCCGGGGATGGTCAGGCTCGACCTCGTTGTCGAGGGCGATACGGAGTCGTTTTCTTGGATGCCATTGATTGGCTTAATCGCGGTTGGGATATATTGCGCAACCCTGGCGATAATGTGGAACCGGCGCGAATAATTCGGCTCTACTCCGCAACCATTTAAGCCCGCAATCGGATACGGGAGCGTGCTCGTCGACGCAGACCTCCATATCCACAGCAGGTACGCAATGGGAACCAGCACTGCAATGACCGTGCAGACTCTCGCCGAGGAATCCCCGAAAAAAGGTATTCGGCTTCTTGCGACTGGCGATTGCCTGCACCCCAAATGGCTGGCCGAGATTCGCGATGGCACCAAGGAGCGCGACGGCGTCTTCGACAGGGGAAAGGTTTCGTTCGTTTTACAGACCGAGGTCGAAGACAACCACCGCGTCCACCACATCATCATCTTCCCCGACGTGGCCTCTGTCGAGGGGTTCATAGAAGGAATGAAAGGAAGGCACTCGCCGCTCGATTCCGACGGGCGCCCGAAGGTCCACATGGGTGGTGCGGAGGTTGCTCAGGCCGCGGTCGATTGCGGCGCCCTCTTCGGGCCGTCGCACGCCTTCACACCCTGGACGGGGATGTACGGCCACCACACGAAGCTGGCAGGCTGCTACGGCGACCTCGCGCCAAAGGCGAGTTTCGCAGAGCTGGGTCTGAGCGCCGACACCGACTATGCAGACAGGATTTCCGAGCTTCACCGTCTAACGTTCCTGACGAATTCCGACGCGCACTCCCCCTACCCTAGCAGGATAGCCAGGGAGTTCAACAGGCTCGACATCAAGGACGTCACATTCACGGAGCTGAGGAAGGCCATACTGCGGGAGGGCGGGCGCAAGTTCGCCCTCAACGTCGGCTTTCCGCCGGAGGAGGGAAAGTACAACGAAAGCGCATGCATCGCATGCTTCAAGCATTACGATTTGAAGCAGGCCATGGCGCTGAGGTGGCGCTGTGTCTGCGGCGGCGTGATAAAGAAGGGAGTGAAGGACCGCATCGAGGAGCTGGCAGACCTACCGAAGCCGAATCATCCGGACCACCGCCCGCCGTACCTGCACATAATCCCGCTCTCCGAAATAATCGCCAAAGCCATCCACGCCCCGAACGCCAACGCCAAGGCCGTCGAGGACATATGGGCCAAGCTCGTCGGCAAAGCTGGCAGCGAGGTAGCCGTGCTCATCGACGACCCGATAGAGAACATCGCCAACCCCGCCGTGGCCGACGCCGTGAGGCGCTTCCGGGAGGGAAAGGTCAGGATGATTCCGGGCGGCGGAGGGCAGTACGGTACTATTGCCTTCGACGACGCGTCTCCCTCAGAAAAGGCGAAACCAAAAAGCCTTAAAGGTCAGACTGCATTGATGGACTTCAAGGGGTGACGGAAATGGACGAAGCTCTTGCGGAAAGGGTTGTGAAGAAGCTCGGTGCGCTGGGAGCCAGCTACGCCGAGGCGAGGATTGAGGACGTCAGCTACGAGTTTTACGTGATGAGGAGCGGCAACCTCGATGCTGCGGATGCTTCGCGCGTCACAGGAATCGGGATGCGCGCGCTCGTCGACGGCGCTCTCGCGTTCGCGTCTCTGGATAGGCTCACGCCTGACGCGGCGGACGCCCAGGCGGTGCGCTGCGTGCGGCTCGCTGGCGCGGCCGCCAAACGCGCAAAGAGGAAAATCAAGCTCTGCAACGAGAAAGCGTACGTCGCAAACGTTTCGGTCAAGGAGAAGAGGAAGCTCTCCAGCGTTCCGCGGGAGGAGAAGCTTGAGCTCCTGAAAGAGGTTGACAAAGCGGTCCCGAAAGGCGTGAAAGTGCCGGGGCGCAACTTGTACATGTCAGTAGTCAAGGCCGAGAAACTGTTCGTGAACTCGGACGGCGCCAAGATACGCACGACCACCCCGATTGTCTACATGTCCGCAACGGCGACAGTGAACGCCAACGGCAAGAACGCTCAGGCTATGCTCTGGATGGGCGGAACCGGCGGATGGGAAGCCATGCTGGCCCTCAACGCCGGGGCGAGGATGGAGCGCGAGTGCAAAATCCTCCACGCGAACCTCACGAAAGGGGTCGCGCCTCCCAAAGGGAAGATCGACCTCGTCGTCGGCCCGGAGGTCACTGGAATAGCGGCGCACGAGAGCTGCGGGCACCCTTACGAAGCGGACAGGATAATGGGGCGCGAGGCCGCCCAGGCTGGCGAGTCGTTCGTAAAGTTGAACATGCTCGGAACGCGCATCGGAAGCAAGGTGCCGACAATCATGGAGGACCCGACTCTCCCCGGCAGCTACGGATATTATCTTTACGATGACGAAGGGGTCAAAGCCAGACCGCGCACCTTGATGAAGAACGGCGTGATAAACGAGTTCCTGCACAACCGGGAGACGGCAGCGCGTGCGGGCCTGAAAAACAGCAACGGCTCGGCGCGGGCGGACGGCTTCAACCGCGAGCCGCTGGTCAGGATGGCGAACACGTTCGTCAAGCCTGGAGACTACAAATTCGACGAGCTCATCGAGGACGTCAGGCTCGGCGTCTACGTCAATTCTTTCAACGAGTGGAACATCGACGACACGCGTTACAACCAGAAGTACGTCGGCAGGGAGGCGTTCCTCATCGAGAATGGAGAGCTCAAAGGCCCAATTGCGAACCCGCGCATCGAAGTCACCACGCCCGATTTCTGGTCGGCCGTGGATGCGGTCGGCAGCGATTTCTTCCTTTCGGTAGGAACGTGCGGCAAGGGCGAGCCTGCGCAGGGAGTCCCCGTCGGCATGGGAGGCCCGCACATGCGCCTCCGCGGCCTGCGGCTGGGGGGTGCGTAAATGCAGAACAGGAAGCGGCTCATCGCAAGCACGAAAAAATCCCACGCGGAGACGAGCGATCGGGATGTAATCGATGAGACGGTAAAGAAGGCTCTGGGTCTCGGCGCCACCGACGCAGTGGTGTCGCTGGAACGGCTGGATAAAAGCCAAATCAAGTTCGCCAACAGCGAGGTCGTCGTCTCACAGGCCTGGTCGGAGATGGGCATGGCGATTTTCCTCGCTTTCGGCAAGCGCGTCGTGACGTCGAGCCTCAACGACCTCTCGCGAATCGACGCCGTGCTGGCCGAGTTGAGAAAGAGCTCCGCCAAGACGCCCGAAAACGCCGACTACCGCGGCGTTGCGGAAGGCAAATACAAGTATCGCAAGCTCCCCCTCGACAGGAAAATCGTGGATTCGGAGGACGCGCTGGTTGGCCTGGCCTGGAAGGGCATAGAGGCGGCTGAGTCGAACGGCGCGGACCGATGCGCCGGCGTCTTGCACAGATACCACACGCTGCACACAATGGCATCGTCCCGGGGACCGGAGTTCGAAGACGAAGGCGCGTCTCTGAACTACTCGATACGGGCGTTCGGAAAAGCCGGCGGCTCCGGCCACGCAGTGAGCTGCGCGACATCCATGCGAGCGCTCGACCCGGTCGGCGCGGGCAAGGAGGCTGCGGCGTTCTGCAAGCTGGCGGCCAACCCCAAGCCAGGCCCCGACGGCAGGATGAGCGTGCTGTTCACGCCCATGGCCGGCGCGGACATGCCCATGATGGCTGCCAGGTTCGCATCCGCCTCTGCGGTCGATGCGGGAATGTCGTTCCTGAAGGACAAGATAGGAAAGACCGTGGGGAGCAAGGTCATAACGATAATCGACGACGGCACCTTGCCGGATGGCATGGCCAGCGGTTGCGCCGACGACGAAGGAGTCCCGACGCAGAGGACGGAGATAATCAAGAACGGCAGGCTCCTGACGTACCTCCATAACACATCGACCTCGAAGAAGTACAAGCAGAAGAACACGGCCAACGCCGGCCTCCTCGGACCCAGCCCCAACAATGTGGTAGTTCCGCCGGGGGACATGAGCAGGGACGAACTTCTGGAGGAGATGCGGGACGGGATAATCGTCACCAACGTCTGGTACTCGCGGTTCCAGAACTACGCCACAGGAGACTATTCGACAATTCCCCGCGACGCCATACTGCAGGTCAGAAAGGGCGAAATCGTCGGCTCGGTCAAGGGCGTGCGCATAAGCGACAACATGGAGCGGATGCTCAAGGGCGTCCAGTCGCTCGGCAAGGTCCAGAAGCAGGTCTTTTGGTGGGAGATGGACATGGGCGGGATGCCCACGTTCGTGCCGGACATGCTCATCGAGAAGGTGAACGTCACCAAGTCGACGAAATGAGACGGAATCCGTGCGCACGAACGGCCCACGATGACCCACCCTAGGGCATGTGTCAGAGCGGCTTCCTGTAAAAGGTCGCCTTCTTAACGACCTTGAACCCCATCTTCTCGTAGAGCTTCAGCGCCCCGCTGGGGTTCTCAGCATCGACACCCAGTCCGGCTTCGGTCATCCCTCGCGCTTTGAGTTCGACCATGCATCTTGCCATCAGAGCCTTGGCAATGCCTTTTCCGCGCCACGACCTCGCCACGGAGATGAGCTCCGTCATGCCGCGCCTGCGGCCGTTCATCTCGTTCTCCCTGGCGTTTATCATTCCGAAGACCGTGCCGACTACCTGGTCGTTGTGCCAGGCAATCTGCCATAATGTGGGGTCGAATGTCGGAAACTCTGACCATCCCTTGAAATTCTCGTCGTCGATGGGGAGCTGCCCCCTCATGTCTTTGCACGCTTCATTCCAGGCCATGCGAATCTTCTCGTAGTGCGCTGGTTCGGCCTTGCGGACTATTATTCCTGCCGGGAGCGGCAGGTCTGGCACATCGTCCAGCGTCGGCCGAACCATCTTGAATCCGTGCCTATAAATTGAATATCCGTTGGCCTCGAGAACGGAGCGCCAGTGATCCTCCCCCGCGTCCGTAAAAACGTGGAACAGCTTCTTGATACCCAGGGGCTGGCTTGCGGCCATCTCCCTCGCCCGCCGCTCTGCCCACAGGAGAATCGAGCGCCGCAGCCCGGTGCCCCTGTACTCGGGCAGCAGGTTGGCGTCGAGCTGGTAGAGACGCTCCCCCGACGGCGCGTCGTCGCAGGACACGTACGAATTGCCTACGATGCGCCCGTCCACTTCCACAATCAGGATGTCCCGTGCCAGGTCGCGCTTCTTGGATTCGTAGCTGAAATCCTTGAAAATTTCGTCGGCATCGGAAACGTAATCGAGCCCGTCGGCTTCCTGCATCGCCTTGTAGACGGCAGCCAGGCCGGGGCAGTCCTCGTCCAGCACGAATCCCCTGGTTTTCAGGCCGGGTATCGCGGGGGTTTCCGGCACCTCGAAATCGCGCTCGCCCATTGCATCACTTAAAACGATTCGCATAAATAACATTTCTCGACGCCTAATCCCGCGCCTTCCCGAACTTCTTGCGCCACATGTACTTCAGGTTGCCGGTACCATCGCGCCATGTGTTGAGCTTGACCTCGCCCTCCCTCGGGCGGTACTCGATGGGAATCTCGCGCATCTTCAGCTCCTTGAGCCTGACCTCGATTTTAATCTCCTCGGATAGGGCCATCTTATCGCTGATCAGGTTGATCTTTGGGATTATCGAGCGCCTGAAAACCCACATCCCGCTCTGCGAGTCCTTCAGCTTGGTCC
>Ga0315268_10006950_pt1 | contig 11988 bp, 11 predicted proteins | sample C1_top_MG_FD_204535 | JGI IMG/M metagenome (GOLD analysis project Ga0315268, IMG submission 204535) | Sediment microbial communities from Yellowstone Lake, YNP, Wyoming, USA - C1_top | ecosystem: Environmental > Aquatic > Freshwater > Lake > Sediment | place: USA: Wyoming | collected 2017-08-01 | reverse complement strand
CGGTCAACGAGGCTGCCAAGATGGACTTCGCCAGCGGCATCCGCTCGATGATGCGGCAGGACCCGGATATCATTCTGGTGGGCGAAATCCGTGACAGGGAAACAGCGGAAATGGCTTTCAGCGCGGCCATGACCGGTCACCAGGTGTATTCGACCCTGCACACCAATTCGGCGGTAGGCGTCATTCCACGGCTGCTGGACATCGGCATCCTGCCCGACATCCTGGCCGGCAACATCATCGGCGTGGTCGCCCAGCGTTTGTTGCGCAAGCTCTGCCCGCACTGCAAGCAGCCGTTCCAGCCGGATCAGCTGGAAGGCCGGCTTCTCGGACTGGGAAGAGACGAGCTGAGCACCACGATCTACCATGCCACCGGCTGCGAACGCTGCAACTACCAGGGTTATAAGGGCCGCATCGCGATCATGGAACTGTTCAAGCTGGACGCGGATCTGGATGAACTGATTGCGCGCCGCGCCCCCACGAATGAAATCAAGTCCATGGCTTTGTCCAAAGGATTTCGCTCCTTGGCCGAGGATGGCGCCCGCCGTGTGCTGGATGGCTCTACCTCGCTCGACGAAGTGTCGCGCGTGGTGGACCTGACCGACAAGATCAGAAGCTACGCGCGCGATGGCCATCACTGATGAGCCTGTTCGTTTATCAGGCCATGGATGCCGAAGGCAAGCTGATTCGCGGCAGCATGGACGCAACCAACCTTGCCGATCTGGAGCTGCGCCTCAAGCACATGGCGCTGGACCTGATCGATTGCAAGCCGGCGGCACAGCAAGCCTTTATGCTGAGAAAACACACTGTCAAGCGTCAGGACCTGATCAACTTCTGCTTCCACATGGAGCAGTTGACTGCCGCCGGCGTGCCGATGCTGGAAGGGTTGGCCGATTTGCGCGACAGCGTCGATCACCCGCGCTTCCGCGAAGTTGTCGCCGACCTGATCGAGAACATCGAGAGCGGCTCGCAGTTGTCCGAGGCGCTGACGCACCATCCCGGTGTTTTTGACAAAACCTTCGTCAGCCTGATCATGGCGGGAGAACAAAGCGGAAAAATCGCCGAGGTGTTCAGAAACCTGTCCGAAAGCCTTAAATGGCGGGACGAGCTCGCCGCACAGACCAAGAAAATACTGATGTACCCGGCTTTCGTCGGCACCATCGTGCTCGGGGTCACCTTCTTCCTGATGGTCTACCTGGTGCCACAGCTCGTCGGCTTCATCAAGAACATGGGACAGGAACTCCCGTTCCACACCAAGGCCCTGATCTTCGTCTCCGGAATTTTCGTCAATTACTGGTACGTGATTCTCGCCATTCCGCCGCTGATCTGGATGGGTGCCGCCTTCCTGGTCAGGACGGACCCCCGCGCCAGCTACAAGGCTGACGAGTACAAACTGCGCGTCTGGATGATCGGCCCTATCCTGCATAAAATCATCCTTGCCCGCTTCGCCACCTTTTTTGCGTTGATGTATGCCTCGGGCATCACTATTCTCGACTGCATCCGGCTGTCGGAAGAAATCGTCGGCAATGAGGTCATCGCGAACGGCCTGAAACGTGCCGGCCAGCTCATTGCGGAAGGGCAAAGCGTCACTGCCAGTTTTCAGAGTGTCGGCATGTTCCCGCCCCTGGTGGTGCGCATGCTCAAGGTCGGGGAGGCTACCGGCTCGCTGGATACGGCTTTGCACAACGTGAGTTATTTTTACAACCGCGAGGTCAAGGAGCTGATCGAGAAAGTGCAAGCCATGATCGAACCCGTCATGACCGTCGTTCTGGGTATCATTCTGGGCTGGATCATGCTGTCCGTGCTCGGTCCGATCTACGACACCATCAGCAAAATAAAGACCTGACCGAAGGCGAAAAGTGTTACGCAAACATTTGCTTTTCATCACCAACGACCAGCTCACCGCCTATCTGTGGGAGCGGGGCGGTCTTGCGGCAGGGAATACCGCATTCGGCAACGATGAGGCTGGTCACGAGGCATTTTCCCTCTATCTTGCAGGCATGCGGAACACCCCGGTTTATTTGTTGGCCGATCTGATCGAGGAAGATTTTCAGCGCGAAAACCTGCCCCACGTAACGGGAAGATCAAGGAAAAATCTGATCCAAAGGCGGCTCGGCCAGATCTACCGCGACACCCCTTATCGCCAGGCCACGCCACAGGGCCGGGAGGAATACGGGCGCAAGGACGACCGCACGCTGTTCAGCGCCCTGACCAATGCGGAACTGCTGAAACCCTGGGTAGCCACGATCCTGAAACAGAAAGCGTCGCTTGCCGGCATTTACTCGCCGGCGCTGCTGAGCCCCGTCCTGGTCAAGAAACTCGGCATGGTCTGCGATCACCTGCTGCTGGTCACCCATCAATCCGGCGGCCTTCGCCAAAGCTATTTTCAGGGCGCGTTCCTCAAGTTCAGCCGCCTCACTCCCCTGATCGGCCATGATCCGGTTGCCGTTGCCGACATCATGGCGCAGGAAACGGCCAAAACCCAGCAATTCCTCAACGGCGCCCGCCTGCTGCCGCACGGCGAAACGCTCAACGTCGCCATTCTGGCCCGCGGAGAAGAATTGCGACAACTGCAGACGGTTTGTCCGGACACGCCGGCCATGCCGCACAGCTTCCTCGACCTGGAAGATGCCGCACGCCTGCTCGGCCAAAAACCCCTCACCAATACATTCTGCGACCCCCTGCTCCTGTCCCTGCTGGGCCGTAGCGCGCCCGCCGGGCATTATGCGCTTCCCGAACAGACCCGCTATTTCAGGTTGTGGCAGTTGCGGATTGCCCTGTATGCCCTGAGCGCCGGCGCCGTGGCAGGCGGACTGCTGCTGGCGGGATCGAACAGCCTTGAGGCTATGCAGAATTACTTGCAGTACCGGCAGATGGCCGTGGAAGCCCAAGCCACGCAGGCGCAGTACCGGATTGTCATCCGCAGCATGCCGCCCACGGCGGCCAGCCCGCAGAACATGAAAGCGGCGGTGGAGATCGAACAAATGATCTCCCGCAATGCCCCCACACCCACGCCGCTGCTCGCCATCGTCAGTCAGGCGCTGGATGCGCTGCCGCAAATCCGCATCGACCAACTGCAATGGCAGGTAGCCGAAAAACCGGAAACCGCGCTTGCCCCGGCAAATTTGCAGCCGCCCGCAGGAACCCCGCTCCCACAGCCTGCCGCAAGCGGTGCAGAACTTGCCCCTTCCGCCCATCTGTTCGGCATCCCGCAAAAACCTTACCAGATACTCCTGATCGATGGAGAGGTCATGCCATTCCGGAATGACTACCGCACCGCGCTGGAAAGCGTCCGGAGTCTCGCCGCCGAACTTGGCAAGAACAAGCATCTGCGGGTGGAAGTCACCCGCCAGCCGCTCGACATTCGCCCGGTATCCACGCTGGAAGGCAAGGCGGGCTTTGATCCCGCCGATGCCAAGGCGCTGTTCAGCCTCAAGCTGACATGGGCGCCGGGAACCTGACCATGGCCCAGAGCAAACCCCTTCTCAAGCAGGAACCGGTGGCACAGCGGTCCTTCATGAAAGACGACTTTCCGCTCGTCCGCAAGGCGTTCCTCACGCTCGGGATAAGCCTTTTGCTAGGTGCCGCACTCATCGGCATGAGCCGGGCAATCCTTCTCAAGCAGCAGGACGCCATGAACCAGGCGCAGGCACAGCGCAACGACGCCAGCAACAAACTTCGCCGGGCCGAAACAGACAAGCGGGAAATCCAGGATTACCAGGCCAAATATATGCAGTGGCGCGAGTGCGGATTCGTCGGGGAGGAAAGACGCCTGGACTGGGTGGAACACATCCGGCACATTCAGGAAAGCCGGAAGTTCCTGCCTATCTCCTATGCATTTTCCGCACAACAACCCATACCAACCGACCCCGGCGTATTCACCGGCAGCCTGGAACTGCGCGGCAGCAAAATGAGATTGCAGATGGATCTGCTGCATGAGTTGGATCTGCTCAATTTCATGGATGATCTGAAAATAAAAGGGCTTTATACTGTTCAAGCCTGCGTGCTCAAACGGATCGGCACGCCTGCCCTGAGCTCAGTCGAAGGGGCGGCAAAAACACCACTGTCGCCCCGTCTTGCCGCCGAGTGCACCTTGTACTGGCTGACCCTCGGCGAGCGGGCAGGCGGCCCGGATGAAACACCCCAGCCAGGCAACCAATAAAAGCGGAGAGATATGGCACGCCTGACTGTCCTGCTGACATCCGTTTTTCTGCTCGGCCACACTGCCTGCGCAAGTGCGGAGCCCCTCGGCCGCCTGTTCTTCAGCCCCGGCGAGCGCGCCAGACTCGACCAGATGCGCAATCGGAACGCCAGTGACAGCGCCCCGGCCGGACAACAGTCCCCGATCGAACAAATCACGCTCAACGGTATCGTCCGGCGCAGCAGCGGAAAAACCACCACCTGGATCAACCAGTTGCCGCAAAACGAAAACGAAACGTCCCAAGGCGAGGCGGTACAAGGACAGGCCGCCCAACCCTCCGTCCTCCTGCTGCTGCCTTCGGGCAAACAGGTTCAGTTAAAGGCCGGGCAAACGTTCGATGCCGTCAAGGGGAAAATGCGCGAGGGGTATCAGGGGACAGGATACAGGTGAAACCCTCAGCACTCAGCAATCTTCCCGCACCCCGACGCGAACGCGGCTCCGCCATGCTCATCATCCTCTCCATTATCGGGATCGGCGCGGCATTCCTCCTGGTCAGCGCGCTCAACAAGGCGAATCAGCAGGTCGAACGGGACAAGATTACCTCGGCGGCGCTGGCGCAGGCGAAGGAGGCGTTGATCGGGTATGCGGCTTCTGTAATTCTTACCCCCTCAGGCAGCAAACGCCCTGGTGATCTTCCCTGTCCAGACGTCGACAATGACGGTATTGCGGAAACAGGCTGTGGCAACGCATCCGGCAGCACCGGGCAAAATCTGCGGCTGGGCCGTCTACCCTGGAAAAGTCTAGGATTGCCCGACCTGCGGGACGGCAATGGCGAAAGGCTGTGGTACGCCGTTTCCAACAAATTCAAAAACAATACACGCACCCTATGCACATCGCCCGGAATGGCGGGTTGTTTAAATAGCGACACGTCTGGCACTATCACCGTGCGGGATCCCAGCGGCAACGTTATCTTCGATGGAACCGGTACCACTGGTGCAATCGCAGTGGTTTTTGCTCCAGGTTCGCCATTTACCCGGCAGGGCGGGTACGTACAAAACCGGGCATGTGCGCCTTGCAGCGCTCAAGAAGTATGTACCGCAACCCCTCCCACCAATACGCCCCGCTGTAACCCGGTTAATTATTTGGATATTGCCCTCGGTGAAGACAACGCAAACTTCCAGGACGGTAACGCCAACGGATTCATACAGGGCCCTATCGATGCTGCGGGCGCGACGATCTTGAATGACAGGCTACTCACAATTTCGCCAGGCGACCTGATGCCGACAATTGAAAAACGGGTTGCAGGCGAAGCGCTGGCCTGTCTCACCGAGTATGCCGCAAAATCAGGCAATCAAGGACGCTATCCTTGGGCAGCACCACTGAATCCGTCATTAGCCCCAAGCTATTCCGATGCATCGGGCAGCCGCTTCGGGCGAATACCTGACACGCCGTTTACTGCCACAAAAAGCGATAGCGAAAACGGCATGGACGACAGTTGGACGAGTAACTGCAACATCAACTCAATTTCCGGCTGGTGGCTAAACTGGAAAGAAATCGTTTTCTTTGCCCTAGCCGATGCCTATAAGCCTGTCTCAGCGCCAATGCCGGCACCGGCCTGTGGAACTACAGGAACATGCCTTACAGTCAAACCGCCCTCCGCGACCGCAAATAAACAAGTGGCGGCATTTGTGGCAGGCCGGCGACTTGCCGGGGTAGTCGGTGGGCAACCACGCACCAGCTACAACAACAAAGGCACCATCACGAATTATCTGGAAAACCAGAATTCAACACCAAGCGACGACACGTTCGAACGCAATGCCTTTACCCCAACATTCAACGACGCAACCGCCTTTGCACCATAAAATCAACCAGATGCCAGCAAATAGAGGGGGCCAATGAAAACTCCGTCCGGATTTACACTCGTTGAAATGGCGATTGTCCTGGTCATCGTCGGCCTGTTGCTGGGCGGGCTGCTGATGCCGCTGTCGGCGCAGATCGAACAGCGGCGAATCAGCGAAACACAGAAGACGCTGGAGGAAATCAGGGAGGCGCTGATCGGCTATGCCGCAAGCCACACTTCCTCACCGCATAACAGGCCTTATCTTCCATGTCCCGATATTACTTTGCCAACGCCGCCATTTACTCCTAATGACGGAATTGAAGACCGTTATCCTCTGCTTCCATTAACCGCAAACAGTGGCCGCTGTGTCTCTCAGGAAGGCAACATTCCTTGGGCCACTCTCGGCGTGTCGCGGACCGACAGTTGGTATAATAGGGTCCGGTACCGGGTTGACTCGAATTTCTCCGGTCAAGGGGACAATCAGATATTGACAACAACCGATGGATTTCAGCTCACCAACGCCGGAGCCTTGCGAGTTTGTACTGACAACACCTGTGCCGCCACGGTAGCCACTCAAATTCCGGCCGTAATCCTTTCTCATGGAAAAAACGGGTACGGTGCCATAAACAACGCAAATCTGTTAAACCCTGCGCCACCAGCAGCGGATGTAAGCGAACTTGAGAACGCCAATGGTAACAATAACTTTGTAAGTGGCACCCCCACTCCGGCTGGTTCTGCGATGGGAGAATTCGACGACATCGTCTCCTGGCTTTCCCCCAACATCCTGTACAACCGCATGGTTGCAGCCGGCAGGCTGCCCTAGTCGCGGGAAAACGATGCTCCATCAAGCCCGAACCATCGCCTTCTACACCCTGCTCGAAGCCTTGCGCAACCGCCTGATGTGGCTGGTCGTGCTGGTTGCCCTGATCGGCGTTGCGCTCAGTGGCTTCCTGCAAGAGATCGCCATCACCGAGAGCGGCCAGATCCAGGTTGCCCTGCAGGCGGCCTTCCTGCGTTTCTCCGCGGTCTTTCTTCTCGCTACCTTCGTCGTGACGAGCATGGTGCGCGAATTCGACGACAAGGGGCTGGAACTGGCGTTGGCCCTGCCGCTGCCGCGTGCCGGTTATCTGCTTGGCAAACTGGCTGGATTCGCCGCGCTCGCCTTGGTGCCCGCGCTGCTCTTCGGCCTGCTTACTGTTTTCCACGCGCCTCCTGCTCAAACCGCGCTGTGGACCCTGTCACTGATTTGTGAGCTGTGGATCGTCGCCGCTTTCAGCCTGCTGTGCGTCCTCACCTTCAACCAGATCATGGCTGCACTCAGTGCAACCCTAGCGTTTTACCTGCTGGCACGCTCCATTACAGCCCTCCAATTGATCGGGCAAGGCCCGTTGAGCGAAAACACGCTGTCGCAGCAGGTCATCAACTTGGTCATCAACGCAATTGCCGCGCTGCTGCCGCACCTGGATGGATTCACCCGCTCCGAATGGCTGGTGTACCACAGCGGAAACTGGGCCGCACTGTTCCCGCTGCTGGCACAGACCGGCGTTTACCTCGTCCTGCTGGCCGGGGCGGCGTTGTTTGACCTGTACCGCAAGAATCTTTAAATGCGCGAACGCCCGATTGCCGCCGTGCCCAAATCCGCTCTGCTGCTGCTGGGATTGGGCCTGATGCTGCAAATCGCCTGGCATTTCAGCCAGCCGCTGCGCCTTGCAAAGGCGGAAGACCTGCCGCAAGCGCCCTCCCTTTCCGCCCTGCGGATCGCCAGCCTTGGCGAGCCGACCGCGCTCGCCAAGGTGCTCATGCTTTACCTGCAGGCCTTCGACAACCAGCCCGGCATCAGCATCCCGTTCCGCAAACTGGATTACGGCCGGGTGCAGGAATGGTTGGCGCGGATACTGCAACTCGACCCGCCGGGTCAATACCCGCTGCTTGCGGCCAGCCGCCTGTATGGCGAAGTGCCGGATGAAACCCGGCAGCGGCAAATGCTGGAATTCGTCCATCTGCAGTTTCTCGACGACCCCAGCCGCCGTTGGCCCTGGCTGGCGCATGCGGCCATCACCGCCAAATACCGCCTCAAGGATTTGCCGCTGGCTCGAAAATACGCCTGGGCCATCCGCCTCCATGCCACCGGTAGCGAGGTGCCCAACTGGGCGAAGCAGATGGAGATATTCATTCTGGAAGACATGGGCGAGGTGGAAAGCGCCAAGTTGCTGATCGGCGGGCTGCTGCACAGCGGCCAGATCACCAGCCCGCATGAAATCAGGTTCCTGAGCGAAAGATTGAAGGAATTGGAAGCCAGGCAAAAAGGCAATCAGCACAGGATGGCGCATTAAAATGACTTGAAACCGGAAGAAAAGCGGATTAGCATGTTTCCATAATAAGAATTTACCTTCATTTTATGAAATAACCTGACGATTCCAAAGAAAAAAGCATTTTTTATAATGAGTGCCGGTGTTAGCGCTCCACAACATCAAGAGGTCGAAATGAAAAAATATCAATCCGGTTTTACCCTGGTGGAAATCGCCATCGTGCTGGTGATCATCGGCTTGCTGCTGGGTGGTGTGCTGAAAGGGCAGGAGATGATTACCCAGGCGAAAATAAAGAACGTCATCAACGATTTCAACGGTACCGCTTCGGCCTATTATTCCTACCAGGATCGCTACCGCGCGATTCCGGGTGATGACGTGGGTGCCGCCGCACGCTGGCCTGCTCCTGCAGGCCCTACCAACGCTGGCGACGGAAACGCTATCGTCGCCGGTGCGTACAACGTCTTTCCGGCAGACACCCCGACCGCCGCCCAGGAATCCAACCTGTTCTGGCAGCATCTGCGGCTAGCCGGCTTTGTTGCCGGCCCAACCACTGGTGCTGGTAGCGGCACGCCTCCCGCTAATGCGGCCGGTGGCATTACCGGGGTTCAGAACAGCGGGATGGGCCTGAATGGTTTAATCGTTTGCTCTTCCAACCTGCCAGCGAAGATTGCCGCATCCATCGACAGCCAGTTTGACGACGGCAACGCCACCAGCAACCAAGTTCTCGGTGCCTTGCAGGCTGCTGGTGCATCCAACCTCGCTGTTCCCGCAGTTGCTCCTGCCGCCAACTATGTCGACACTGGTGGCAACCAGTACACGGTGTGCAAAAACATCTAAGGAAGCGTAAAATAATAACGTGTACATTTACGTGGAGTTTGGCTTAATGGTGTAATTCCATTCACCATGAAAGTCGTCACGAGCCAGGCGAATGGATGCGAATTCATCGTCGGAGACCTTGATGCCTTTGGGGTACTGATTGGTATCCAGTTGCGCCCGTACCTTCAAGCCTTTGCGGGTCGTCGTAGCCGCAATCAGGTTGACGATGACCTCGTGACTGACTAAGGGCTGACCGCGCCAGTTGAGGCTGATGTACGAGAACAGTCGATGCTCGATTTTGTTCCACTTGCTTGTCCCTGGCGGGAAATGGCTGACCCGGATTGGGATGGCAAGTTCATCGGCAAGTCGCTGCAACTCCAGTTTCCACAACCGAACCCGTGAGCCGTTGCTTCCTCCCCCATCCGCTGTGATCATCAACTCCTTTGCATCGGGGTAAATAGCCTTACCCATTGCAAACCACCAGCGCCGGACAGTAGCCACGGCAAAGCTCGCGGTGTCGTGATCAGTACCCACGCTGACCCATGCGCTGTTGCTGCCCAGGTCGTAGACCCCATAGGGATTGGCCCTGCCCAGTTCGTCGTCCACAAAGTCATGCACCTTGACGGCCTCGGGTTGTCCTTGAGGACGCCACTCCTTCCCGCCATTCTTGTACTGCCCGACCAGTTCCTTCTTTTTTGTGTCTACCGAAATCACCGGTTGCCCAGCGCCCAATGCCGTTTCTATCTTCTCGTTGATAAATTCAAACTGGGCATTTCGATCAGGGTGACTGGCGCCTTCCAATGTCTTGCGGTTGCCTTGCAGGCTATACCCAAGATCCTTCAGTAAGGTACCGACCGACACGTGGCTGATCGTGTGTCCGCAGGCGCCCAACTCACGCGACAGTTGCATCAGGCTTTTGCATGTCCAACGCAACGGCGATTCCGGGTCGCCTCGCGTAACCGGCTCAACAAGTCGCTCCAGCGCCTCTCGCACACCAGGGTCCTGCTCAACCAGCGTCTTGCGGCCGGCTCCCGCTCGTCTGATTCGACGAGGCTCCCCCTCCAGAATCTCTATCCCTTGTTCCAGTTCTTTCAGCCCGGCCAGTATTGATCCGCGAGCTACACCAGTCGCTTCATGAACCCGCTTGACGCCACCATGCCCAAGCACTTTGGCTTCCACCGCAGCATACAGCCGCCTCTGACGCTCATCAAGCACACTTTCGAGAGCTACGTACCGCGCCTTGATCAATTCATCCGCTTCCATGCATCAAGTTTAGCAACTGATGCGAGAAAGTCCATATAATTATTTAACGATGCCTTAGTACGGGGTGACTTCGGCACGGCGTGGATCTATGTGGTGGGACCGGTCCTCGGCGCGCTGATAGGCGTCGCCTTCGAGTGGATACTAAAGGGCAAGCCCACCACTGCCGGTACGCTTGCGGCGCAAGGTTCCCTCGGCGTTGATGATTCGACGCCGCCACGTGAGTAAAAAGGATAGAGAAGTGGAAAAAAATTGAGCAGATGGAATTGGACGGGCATCGCAGCCAAATCAACCTAAAAACCGCAGTCCATTTACCACAGAGGCACAGAGACACAGAGAAAACAGAAGCTTACGATTGTTGACCAACTCACCCATCGGGTGATCAGTCTGAGTTTGCTTTTCTCTTTTGAATCAACTCCGTGCCTCTGTGTCTCTGTGGTGAAATGCTTTTTCTAGGATCATTGCTGATGTGATGTGAAAGGCGTGGTAGAAAAATGCCGTGTAATATTCGATTGGGATGTTCCGGAGATCAATCAAAACCTTGCATATCGATCAAAAGACCAGTGAGGGCGTGCGATGCATATGGGTTAAATAAACGGGGGGGCGCTTGAAGCGCCCCGTTTATTGCTGCGGCTGAGTTGTGCCGCGTTATTTCTTGGCTGCCGCTGCGGGCTCCTCCACTTTTGCCTTGGCACGCAGATCTGAAATGGCTTTGTCGATTTGCTGCTGTTGCAGGCGCTGAAGCAGGTTCTGTTTAACCTCGTCGAAGGCCGGGGGCTGCACCGGACGCACATCATCAAGCTTGATGATGTGATAGCCGAACTGGCTCTTCACAGGCTCGGTGGTGTACTGGCCTTTGTGCAGTTTCGTCATCGCGGCGCTGAATTCAGGCACGAAATTGGCCGGGGCGGCCCATCCCAGATCGCCACCTTTAACTTTGGAGCCGGAGTCCTTGGATTTTTCCGCGAGTTTCTCGAATTTTTCGCCTTTCTTCAGCTTGGCGATAATCTCTTTTGCCTCGGATTCCTTGTCCACCAGGATGTGGCGGACATGGTATTCCTTGTCGCCCATCTGGGATTTGATTTTTTCGTATTCGGCCTTTACGTCGTTATCGCTAATGGCGTGGTTTTTGACGTAATCCTGCAGGTAGGCCCGAATGAGAATGGCTTGACGTGCCAAGTCCAGTTGGGTAAGTACATCGGCCGACTTGTCGAAGCCTTTCGCGGCCGCTTCCTGAGAGACTATTTCCTCGACGACCAGTTTGTCGAGAATGTTCTTCCTGAGTTCAGGCGTATCGGGCTGCCCTTGGATCTGGCTTTGCTTGAGCAGGAAGTCGAAGTGTGCCTGGCTGATTGGCTTTCCATTCACCGTGGGCATGGCCGTAGTGCTGGAAACCGCTACCGGTGCTACTGCCGGTGCTGCTGCCGGTTTGTTGGTGTCCTGGGCATTGCAAGAAGCCAGGGTGAGCATGCTGCCAATGGAAATCGCAAGAATCCGTAATTTGTATGAAAACATTAATGACATCCTATTGATAGAGTGAATTGAAGTGAATCAGCCCAGTTTAATTTTTCACGCTGGGAGTGTACTCCTTAATGCAAATGTCGTGTATCACTTTTTGCAACATT
>Ga0315268_10006949_pt1 | contig 11988 bp, 7 predicted proteins | sample C1_top_MG_FD_204535 | JGI IMG/M metagenome (GOLD analysis project Ga0315268, IMG submission 204535) | Sediment microbial communities from Yellowstone Lake, YNP, Wyoming, USA - C1_top | ecosystem: Environmental > Aquatic > Freshwater > Lake > Sediment | place: USA: Wyoming | collected 2017-08-01 | reverse complement strand
ATAAAGCCTCCCCCAGTGGATATTAAAGACCTTTATATACAAAGTATTAAGTCGCTTGGTTTGAAACTTGCAAAGCATGAAATTAAATTTATTGAGGACAATTGGGAAACTGCAATCCTTGGAGCTCAGGGCGTAGGGTGGGAAGTGAGGCTCGATGGTTTAGAAATAACTCAGTTCACTTATTTTCAACTTGCGGCTGGCTATAATCTTAATCCAGTTTCTGTTGAAATAACATACGGATTGGAAAGGCTTGTTTTGTTCCTTCAAGAGAAAGAAAGCATTTACGACATAACATGGAATGAAAAAATAACATACGGTGATTTGAGGCTTGACATGGAAAGAGAAGAATGCGTGTATGCTTTTGATGAAAGCGATCCAAACAAACTTTTTGAACTTTTTAATATTTTTGAAAGTGAAGGATTAAGAGTATTAGAAAAAGGGATACTAATGCCTGGCTATCATTATCTTTTGAAGTGCTCTCATATTTTTAATCTTCTTGATGCAAGGGGGGCGATTAGCATTGCTGAAAGGGTGAACTTTATTTCGAGAATGAGAAAAATGGCCTCAATGGCTGCAAAAATAGTTTTAGAAAGAGAGGACAAAGATGAAAGATTTTCTTTGTGAGATTTATACTGAAGAAATTCCGGCAAGAATACTAAATGATGCAGTGGAGCAGTTCAAAAAGCAGTTTGAAGAAAGATTAAATAATTTTAGGCTACGTTATAATGAAATCAAAAGTTTTGGATCCCCTAAACGATTGTTGGTTTATATAAAGGATGTATCTGAAAAAGAAGACGATGTTTTAATAGAAATCAAAGGGCCGTCTATAAAAATTTCGCTTGACGAATCCGGGCAAAAATTGCCTCCTTATATTAAATTTTTAGAAACCAATGGGTTTGATGAAAAAGACATTTTAGTGAGAGAAATAAAAGGTTCTCAATATATATTCGGTAAAAAAATTTCTAAAGGGAGAGATGCTAAAGAAATTTTAAAAGAAATTACGCTTGAAGCTCTAAAAAGTATACATTTTTCAAAGCCCATGCGGTGGGAAGAAACGAACGTTGAATTTATAAGGCCCATAAGAAATATACTTTTACTTTTTGGCAGCGAGGTTATTGATTTGACATATGCTGGGGTGAAAAGTAATAATTTTACTTTTGGCCTTTTTGTTGAATCACCAATGCAGATTAAAATAAATAGTGTAGACGAATATTTCCTCAAGATCAAAGAAAACTATATCGTGATTTCTTTTGAGGACAGAAAAAGGATAATAAAAGAAAAGTTGTCTAAGCTTTCATCAATTGTCCATGGTGTGCCGGATTATAATGAGGAATTTCTCGAGGAAGTCTCCAATATGAATGAGTATCCAACCCCATTCTTATGTTCTATAAAACTTAAAGACATCAAAGTACCAGATTGTATTGTTGCAGGCGTTATAAAGGATCACCTAAAATCTTTCCCTCTGATTGATCCTAAATTTAAAAATGTCCTCCCTTATTTTATTTCTGTAAGAAACGGAACTTCCGACTTCATCGAAATTGTAAGAGAAGGCTATGAGAGGGTGGCAAAAGCAAGGGTACTTGATGGAAGTTTCTTTTTCAATGAAGACAAGAAAATTCCTTTTGAAAGCTTTGTAGAAAAACTTTCAGATATAGTTTTTCTTAAAGAAGTAGGAACAATCAAAGATAAAATTGAACGCTTGGTCAGAATTGCAGACTTTTTATCTACCGAACTTAACTTTAGCGACAAGCAAAAAAAGAATTTGAAAAGAGCTTCTTATCTTTCAAAAGCAGACCTCGTTACCGCTGTTGTTAAGGAGTTTCCAGACCTGCAGGGAACTATGGGCGGCATCTATGCGAAATTGTGGGACGAAAACACTGAGGTTGCCAATGCAATCTCAGAACAGTATCTGCCTCGTTTCTCTGGAGATTTATTGCCAGCCTCTTTTATTGGGAAGTTCTTATCTATTATTGATAAGATTGATACGCTTACTGCTAGCTTCATTTCTGGAGTCGAGTATTCAAGTTCAAAGGACCCTTTCGGCCTTAGAAGATTGGGCTCTGGGATAGTTCAAATAGCTTTTTCTTTTGATTTGAACATTTTCTCAATGGAAAAGCTTGTGAATTTCTCAATAGCTAATTTTGGCAATAAATTTGTAAAAGGAACAAAGAATGTTGAAATAATAAATTTTCTCAAAGATAGAGCTTCCGCAGTTCTTAAAGAAAAGGGAATAAGGTACGATGTTGCCAATGCAGTTTCCAGCTTACATATTGACTTGATCCCCACTTATTTTGAGCGCTCCAAGGTCATTATGGAGCATATAAAGGATGATAAGTTTGCGGTAATAGGAACAACTTACAAAAGAATAAAAAATATTTTAGAAAAAGCGAAATTTAATGAGGCTAAAGTTAATGAAAAACTCTTATACGAGAAATCGGAGGAAGAGCTTTACAGTGTTATTTGCGAATCAAAAGAAAAAATTGAAGGCTTCCTCAATTTAAAAGATTATGAGGCTGTTTTGTCTATGCTCTATATAGTTGAGCCAGCTGTGAGGTCATTTTTTGATAATGTTTTAGTAATGGATGAAAATGAATCTGTGAGAAATAACAGACTCTCCCTTCTCAATAATTTAAAAACAATTTTTGAAAGTTTTGCAGATTTTTCACAGTTAGTTTTTGATAATAGCGCGATTTAAGTAAAATATATATAATATGTTTATTGGAGGTAAATATGACTGAAAAATGGGTGTACGATTTTGAAGAAGGAAACGAAAAAATGAGAAGCCTTCTCGGAGGGAAGGGTGCAGGTCTTGCTGAAATGACAAAGATTGGCTTACCTGTTCCTCCTGGTTTTACAATTACAACTGAAGCTTGCAAAGAATATTTAAAAACTAATCAAATAAGCGAAGAAATAAGAAACGAAACTCTTGAGCATTTAAAGCGGCTTGAAGAGAAAACAGCCAAAAAGCTTGGTGATGTAAATAATCCTTTGCTTGTTTCGGTGCGATCTGGTGCACCAATTTCTATGCCCGGCATGATGGATACGATTCTTAACCTTGGATTAAATGACGAAACTGTTGAAGGATTGTCGAGGTTAACGCAAAATGAAAGATTTGCTTATGATAGCTACCGTCGATTTATTCAGATGTTCGGGGATGTTGTTATGGAAATCCCACATGACGAATTTGAGCATGTCCTTGAAAAGTATAAAGAAGGAAATAATTTAAAAAGCGATACCGAACTTTCTGCTGAGCTATTGAAGAATATTATTAACGATTATAAACAATTATACAAACAATATACTGGAAAAGATTTTCCACAGGATCCTCTTAGTCAATTATTTACTGCAATAGAGGCTGTATTCAAATCATGGAATACTCCAAGAGCTGTTACTTATCGTATGTTAAATAAAATTAGTGAAGAGCTTGGAACCGCTGTCAATATTGTAATGATGGTTTTTGGGAATATGGGCAATGATTCCGCGACTGGTGTTGCCTTTACTCGCAATCCTTCTACTGGGGAAAAGAAATTGTATGGGGAATATCTTATTAATGCCCAAGGCGAGGATGTTGTTGCTGGTATCAGAACTCCAAAACAAATTCAAGAAATGCAGACTGATATGCCTTTGGCTTACGAACAATTATTGCAAGTTGCCCAAACCCTTGAAAAACATTACAAAGACATGCAGGATATGGAGTTTACTATTGAAAAAAATAAACTTTATATGTTGCAAACAAGGAGCGGTAAAAGAACTGCCCAGGCTGCCGTAAAAGTGGCAGTAGATATGGTCCAAGAGGGCCTGATTAATAAAGAAGATGCTATTATGAGGGTGACTCCAGAGCAGGTTGACCAATTGTTGCATAAAATGATAGATCCAAACGTAAAAGTTCAACCGATTGCGAAGGGACTTCCAGCATCTCCTGGTGCAGCATCTGGTAAAGTAATCTTTAATGTTAAGGAAGCTGCGGAAAGAGGAAAATCAGGAGAGTCAGTTATACTTGTCCGTCCTGAAACGACTCCAGAAGATCTTGAGGGAATGGCTTATTCTGAGGGAATCCTTACTACAAGAGGGGGAATGACTGCTCATGCAGCAGTTGTTGCAAGAGGAATGGGCAAACCTTGTATCGTTGGAGCAGAAGAAATAAAACTGAACCTTGATAATAAAAATTTTACAGTAAATGGGACGACAGTATATGAGAATGATATTATTACGATAGACGGTTCAGCAGGGATAGTTATAGTAGGGGAAGTGCCTATGGTCGAGCCAACATTGACCCCCGAATTAAAAGAAGTCTTGTCTTTTGCTGATGCACTAAAAGAGCTGGGGGTTAGGGCAAATGCAAATACGCCTGAAGAAGCAATAAGAGCAAGAGAATATGGAGCTACTGGCATTGGCCTTTGCCGAACTGAAAGGATGTTTTTACAGCCAGAGAGATTACCAATAATGCAAGAGATGATTATTTCTGAATCCAGAGAAGAAAGAGTAAAATTTCTTGAAACTTTAGAAAAAATGCAAAAGAAAGATTTTTACGATATTTTAAAGGCAATGGATGGCTACCCAGTAATTATTAGGCTTCTTGACCCTCCACTGCATGAATTTTTGCCTCAGAGAGAAAGACTCGAAAGAGAAATAGAGGATTTAAAAGCAAGAGGAGAGAGCCAAGAATTAATTACTAAAAAGGAAAGGCAACTTATAAGATCCAAGGAACTGTCCGAATTTAACCCAATGATAGGTTTTAGGGGTTGTAGGGTTGGTTTAGTTTATCCTGAGATTTATGAGATGCAGTCTGCAGCGATAATTGAAGCAGCTATTGAACTTAAGAAGGAAGGCTTTAATCCTTTGCCAAAAATTATGCTCCCTCTAATAGGACATGTGAATGAAATGAAGGTTTTAAGGGAAAAAGTTCAAAGAGTTGCCGAAGAGACTATGAGCAGGGAGAATGTTAAAATCAATTACCAGATTGGGACAATGATCGAAGTGCCAAGAGCTGCACTTACTGCAGACCAGATAGCGCAATATGCTGATTTCTTTTCATATGGTACAAATGATTTGACTCAAACAACTTTTGCTTATAGTAGAGACGATGCCGAAGCGACCTTCCTTCCATTCTATCTCAAAGAAAAAATATTAACCGAAGAACCATTTATGACAATCGATAGGGACGGCGTGGGTAAACTTGTAAGGATAGGTGTAGTTCTTGGGAGAAAGACAAATAAGAGCCTTGAAATTGGTATATGTGGTGAACATGGTGGCGATCCTGAATCAATAGAATTTTTCCATTATGCAGGGCTTGATTATGTTAGCTGTTCTCCTTTTAGGGTTCCAATTGCTCGTTTAGCAGCCGCTCAAGTAGCCATAAAAGACAAGAGTGTTTAGAGAAGATTTTGAGAGTTTAGAAAAGCAATTGCTCTCCCCTTTTGCTTCGTTGAGTGCAAGCTCAAAGGGGAGAGCAATGATCGAAGAGAAAGATACTTATCGAACAGAATATCAGAGGGATTTTGATAGAATAATTTATTCAAAAGCTTTTCGCAGGCTTCAGTATAAAACACAGGTTTTTATTGCACCTAAAGGTGACCATTATAGAAATAGGTTAACTCATACACTTGAAGTTATGACTATTAGCCGTTCCATTTCAAGGGCTTTAAGGCTTAATCCTGATCTGACAGAAGCTATAGCATTAGGACATGACCTAGGCCATTCCCCATTTGGACACGCCGGAGAAGATGCACTTAATAATAAATGTAAAGAATACGAACCAGATAGTCATTTCTATCATATGGAGCAGAGCTTAAGGGTGGTAGATATACTTGAAAAACGTATTAAATCTGATGGAACTGAAGTCTTTGGATTGAATTTGACAGAAGAAGTCCGAGAAGGTATTTTAAAGCACAGTAAAGGGCTTCTCGACCTTTCTGCTTTTAATAGCGAAGATGTGCCAAACACTCTTGAAGGGCAGGTCGTAAGAATATCTGATCGCATTGCCTATATTCATCATGATCTTGATGATGCAATAAGGGCAGGGATTGTGAAGGAAAGAGATGTTCCCAGTAATGTAGCAAAAACCTTAGGAGAAACAAATTCAAAAAGGCTTTCCACTATTATTAAGAGCGTTATTGAAGAAAGTTATGATAAAAATTTCATTCAAATGGATAAAGATGTAGAAGAATCAATGGACGAACTAAAAGATTTTTTGACTGATAGAGTTTATGTGGGCTCTGCCCCTAAAAAAGAAGAACAAAAAGTTATTAGGCTTATTTATTATCTTTTTGACTATTTTTACAACCAACCTGAAAAGCTAATTAGTTACATTGAAAACCATCCAATTAGTTTAGTAAGCAATGATCCAATAAGCCTTTTAAAAGAAGACAAAAAGGAAAGAGTAAGAGTCATTACAGATTACATCTCTTCAATGACTGATCGTTTTGCTATTGAATTGATAGAGCAAATAATCACTCCAACTCCTACAATTTAATCTAAAAAAAGGAAATTAAAAGAAAAAATCGTATTTATATATGTATGAGCGAATTAAATGATTTTATTGATGAATTACATTCAAATATTGATATTGTAAATGTGATTTCAAGATACGTAAAACTTAAAAAACAAGGTGTAAATTTTGTAGGGCTATGTCCATTTCATCACGAAAAAACGCCCTCTTTTGTTGTAAGCCCAGCAAAGCAGCTCTTCCACTGTTTTGGTTGTGGAGCCGGAGGGGATGTTGTTAAATTTGTTATGATGATCGAAGGACTGGATTTTAAAGACTCTGTCACCATGCTTGCAAAAGAAGCTGGATTGGCACCTCCTAAATTCGAAAAAAGTTCTCCAGACAGAGAAGATAAAGACCAGCTTAAAGTTGTAAATGATTTCGCTGCTAATTTTTTTCAGGGCATGCTAAATGATAATATCAGAAGCTATCTTTTAAAAAGAGGGTTAACAAATAAAACTATAGAAAAATACCGTTTGGGATTCGCCGATGAGAATTCAAACAGACTTATCCTTGAAGGCAAAAATAAGGGAATTGACCCGTCTTTGTTTGTAAGGGTGGGACTTTTTAAAAAAGACTCTTCTGGTAATTTTAAACCATATTTTTTTAATAGGATAATTTTGCCGATTTTTAATATAAATGGAGATATTATCGCCTTTAGCGGAAGAAGCATTGATGGGAGCGAACCAAAATATTTAAATTCTCCTGAGACCGAGATTTTCTCAAAAAGCAAAATTCTTTATTCTCTAAATTTTTCTAAAAATGCAATTAGGGAAGTGAAAAATGCGATTATAGTCGAGGGTTATTTTGATACAATTGTTTTGCAACAAGAGGGCATTGAAAATGTAGTATCTTCAATGGGGACATCTTTTACTGAAGATCAGGCTAAACTTATTAAAAGATTTGCTGATAAGGTTAATTTTTTCTACGATAACGATATGGGAGGGAGATTGGGAGCGGAAAGAGCGGTGCAAGTTTGTGGAAAATTTGACCTTAACATTGGCATAGTAGTAACAGAGGAGAATATGGACCCTGATGAAATAATTATTAAATATGGTAAAGAAGCTATAGAAAAACTGCTAAGCCAGGCGAAGGATCCAATCATGTTTATAGCCGAATTTGAATCGAAGCAAATAGGTGATACTCCACAAGGAAAATCCCAATTGTCTCAAAAATTGCTCGACGTCGTTTCTAAAATTTCTAATAAAACAACTGTTTATGAATATGTAAGGAAACTATCGAACTTGCTTGATCTTGACACCCGGCTTCTTATAGACCAATACAATAAAATGATTTTGCCATCTAAATCTCCCAAGAAAGAACCTCTTACAATAAAAACTGATAAAATTAAGACTATCCAAGAGATATTAACTCAGGCTGTTTTGCAGAAAAAAGAAATAGCTGCAAAAATAACTGAGTCCATTAATTTAAATGAAGACTTGTATGAGCCATACAAGAAGATCTTCTTGAGAGCATTACAAGATATTGGTGAGGGAAAAGACCCGGATCCTAAAACTTGGTATGATATGAATGAAGACGAGATTTCTATTGCTATAGAGCTTATTCTAAAAGACCCTTATCTTGTAAGGGACGATGCTGTTTTAAAAGCAGTGGATGCTTTGAGAGATTATAAAATTTATAATGCGTATATTTTAAATCTTTATTCTCAAATTAAAGAAATAAACGACGAAGAAGAAAAACTCATGAAAATCAAAGAATATAATGACGCTCTTAGGAAATTTAAGGGGAGGTAAAAGTGAAAAAAGAGAATGTAAAAAAAGAAAAAAATACGATACCTGATAAAGAGAAACAAGTATTAACAGATAAAGAGAAGCGTGCACAAAATGAAAAATCTTTTCAAATTATAAAAAATTATCTTAAAAAGCTCAAACCGTTAAATAAAGATGAGAAAGAAATTGTTAGAAAGCTTATAGAAAGGGGCAGGGTAACAGGCTTTCTTTCTTACGAAGAGATATCAGAAGCACTTGAAAGAATGCCTATCGATACAGATTTAATTGATGAGCTTTATATGTTATTTCAAAAGCTGAATGTTAGATATGGTGACAGGGAACTGCTTGAAAAAATAAAAGGCAAAATGACAAGGAAACTTATCGAAGATTTTGAGCTTTCTGAACTAAAAAACCCAATTCAATCTTATCTTGCTACAATTGGAGAAATTGATCTCTTAACTGCTGAAAAAGAATCTGAATTGGCAAAAAGAATTGCAAGTGGGGATCAGCAAGCGCGAGCGGAATTAATAGAGGCAAACTTAAGGCTTGTGGTAAGCATTGCAAAAAGATATACAGGACATGGATTGTCGTTCTTAGACCTTATTGAAGAAGGAAACCTTGGACTTATAAGAGCTGTTGAAAAATTTGATTACAAAAAAGGCTATAGATTTTCTACTTACGCAACTTGGTGGATTAGGCAAGCGATAACAAGAGCACTTGCTGACCAATCACGTTTAATTCGTGTCCCAGTCCATATGGTGGAAAGTATAAACAGAATAGAGAAAGCTACAAAAGAACTTATTCAAGAATTGGGCAGAGAGCCAACTTATAGGGAAATTGCGTCTAGAACTGGTATTGTAGATAAAAAAATAGCTAAATATTTAAGGTTAGCTCAGCAGCCACTTTCGTTGGAGATGCCAGTTGGTGATGAAGAGGAAAGCAGGCTTGAAAATTTTATTGAAGACAATAGAAACCCAACTCCTGAAGCAGAGAGCGTAAACCTTTATTATAAGGAGCAACTTGAAAAAGTTCTCGAGAAATTAACGCCGAGGGAGCGAGAAATATTGAAATACAGGATGGGACTTGAAGGAGAATATCCTCATACCCTTGAAGAAGTGGGCACTATTTTTGGAGTAACTAGAGAACGGATAAGGCAGGTTGAGGCTAAAGCAAAAAGAAAACTTAGCAATTATCTAAGAGAAATTGAAAAAGAAGAACAAGGTGATATCGAAGAAGGGGAAAAAGATTAAATTTGTTTACTCCACCTTGATTTTTGAAAACTCTTTAACGATATTTATAATGACTTCAACTGCTTTTTCCATTGCAAAAGCTGGGATATATTCGTAAATGCCATGAAAATTATGCCCACCTGTGAATATATTTGGGGTAGGTAGCCCCATGAAAGAAAGCCGTGCTCCATCTGTTCCACCTCTTATTGGTTTTATTATTGGACTTACACCTGCTTGAATCATTGACTTTTTTGCTATTTCGATTGTTTCAAAATTTTTCTCGATTATTTCTTTCATATTGTAATAAGTATCTTTTAACAATAATTCAACTGTCCCAGCCCCATATTTCTTGTTAATAAATTCAACGCACGATTTGAAAAACTCTTTTTTGTTTTCAAATCGTGCTCTATCATGGTCTCTTATAATGTATTTTTGAATAACTTCTTCGACGCTTCCGATTTCCTGATATATATGAAAAAAACCTTCATATCCTTCAGTAACTTCTGGCGTTTGATTTTGAGGCAGAAGATTTATAAATTCGCTGCCTATCTTAACCGCATTCTTCATTACTCCTTTTGCTTGGCCAGGATGAATATTTTTTCCCTTAATTATTATTTGTGCTGAGGCAGCGTTGAAATTTTCAAATTCAAGTGAACCTAGCTCATCTCCGTCTAAGGTATAAGCATATTTTGCGCCAAATTTTACAACATCAAATTTATCAACTCCTCTGCCTATTTCTTCGTCAGGGGTGAAGGCAATTTTTATTCTTCCATGCTTTATTTCCTGGTGATTTATAAGGTATTCTGCGGCAGTCATTATTTCTGCAATGCCTGCCTTGTCGTCGGCTCCTAAGACGGTTGTTCCATTTGTTACTATTAAATCTTTTCCTATATAGTTTTTTAAATGGGGATACTCAGAACTCTTTAAGACAATGTTTCCCTCGCTATTTAAAACAATGTCATTACCATCGTAATTCTTAATAATTTGGGCTTGAACATTTTTGCCTGACACTTCAGGAGTTGTATCCATGTGTGCAATAAAGCCAATTGTAGGTGTGCCTTCGTCAATGTTCTTTTCCAATGCTCCCATTAAATATCCATATTCATCTAATTCTGCTTTAATACCAATTTGTTCCATTTCTTTTTTTAGTACTTTAGCAAAATCAATTTGCTTTTCGGTGCTTGGAAAAGTTTGAGAATTTTCATCTGACTGGGTGTCAAATTTTACGTACTCAAGGAATCTTTCTACTACCGTTTTCATTTAAAACCTCCTATCAAGTAAATTATATAAGATTTATGAATTTTTTATATGCTTGCTTCCATGAATCAAAAAGCATATAATTCAAAATAAGATGAGGAGGTTAAAATGGCACAGTTCCATTTAAAGTGTGAAAAAGAAGATGTTTCGCAATATGTAATGCTTGTGGGCAACCCACAACGAGCTGAAAAAGTTTCACTTATGCTTCAAAACGTGAAACTCGTTAATGAATATAGACATCTTTTTGTTTTTACTGGTAATTATAAAGACAAAAAAATTACGGTAGCCACAACAGGAATGGGTGCGCCGTCTACTGCAATAGTCCTTGAGGAGCTTATAATGCTTGGGAGCAAAGTTTTTATCAGAGTAGGCTCTGCAGGAGGAATTGACCCTCGACTTAGCGTCGGAGATATTGTTGTTGCAACTGGCAGCATAAGAGACGACGGTACTAGTCCCAATTATCTTAGATTGACATTTCCAGCTGTCCCCGACTACGACGTTTTAAAAACGATAATTGAAACTGGAAAAGAATTTAAAAAAGATATTAATTACGGCATAGTAATTTCAGAAGATGCGTTTTATGTACCTTATGCAACTGAGGAAATGCAAATTTTTGTAAATTCTGGCGTAAAGGCAATAGAGATGGAAAGTGGGTCTGTTTTCATTATTTCACAATACAGAGGGGTTAAGGCAGGAGCACTTTTTGCACTAGATGGAAATGTAACGCTTGGTGCAATAAAACCTGAAGGCTCTGAGAAAATATTTGAAGAAAGTGAAAGTTTATCTATAAAGATAGGGTTAGAGTCCCTTTATAGATTAGCACAAGGAGAAAGTAAATGAAGATTTCAGAAGAAGTAAAGGAGGCTTTAACTTATAATAAGCCGATTGTTGCTCTTGAATCAACAATTATTTCCCATGGGATGCCATATCCTAAAAATATTGAGGTTGCATTTGAAATTGAGCGTTCCGTGAGATTAGAAAATGCTGTTCCTGCTACTATTGGAGTGATCAAAGGCGAGATTATTGTGGGTCTAAGCAAAAACGAAATTGAATATATAGGTAGTGCGAAAGATGTGATGAAACTTTCGACAAGGGAAATCCCTTTATGTATTGCACAGAAAAAGGATGGCGCTACAACTGTTTCAGCAACTTCTTTTATTGCTGAATATGCTGGGATAAAAGTCTTTGCAACAGGTGGGATAGGCGGAGTGCACCGAGAAGTTTTTGAAAGCTTAGACATTTCTCGCGACCTTGACGAACTTTCAGAACGAAATATTATTTTGGTTTA
>Ga0315268_10006948_pt1 | contig 11989 bp, 8 predicted proteins | sample C1_top_MG_FD_204535 | JGI IMG/M metagenome (GOLD analysis project Ga0315268, IMG submission 204535) | Sediment microbial communities from Yellowstone Lake, YNP, Wyoming, USA - C1_top | ecosystem: Environmental > Aquatic > Freshwater > Lake > Sediment | place: USA: Wyoming | collected 2017-08-01 | reverse complement strand
CGGCGAGCTCCATGGCTTCCTGAGATCGTCGGACACAGACGGCAGGCGCCCCTCCATCGAGAGCTTGTTCGGCTTCCCGCATAGGCCACAAGGCTCGTTCAGCATAGTCGCGAGCCATTGAGAGGTTTTTCAGATTTCCACGACCTCGGACGACTTGGCATCAGGCTTCAGAATCCAGTAGTAACCTTTCGACGCCTTAACTTTCCTAGCATTCAATTCCTTGAGCCTCTTGCGGATATCTTCTAAGACGCCATCCAAGAACCCGTTCTTATCGTAAGCCAAGAAAGCGTCATCACTGACATCCAGCAGAATGGGAGGATGAGTCATTGTCTCCTCTGGAGTTAGAAAGAGATCTGAGACGAAAGCCACTTTTCCCTTCAGCCTCAACACCCTATACGCGCTACTCTTCCTGACCTTCTCATGGACGGGCATGGTCTCGCGAAATCTCAATCCCACATCCATGGGCAGGCCTTCCGCAATGACCAAGACATCGATATCGCTTTCCGGACCAGCCGTTCCTCTGGCTACCGAGCCGAAAAAGGCGATAGAAATTAATCGGTCTGCGAAGAACTCGCGGATTGCACGAGTGTATTCATCTGCAAGCTCTTGATATTCAGTTTGCAGCAAAGTGAACCGCTCGTACGACACATCCTAGTCTCACTCTACCCAATAATACTAGTCCCGCGGAATGGATTTCGAGTTGGATTTGAATTAATTAGGAAAGCCGTGGAATCATCCTGGTGACAATTGGAGTGCGTCAGTCTACTCTTGGTTTTATGCTACCTGATGATGAGCCTCCCAAGAGGTGATGGGGCTGGGTCGCGCTATTTTCTTCGACCGGAACTACAAACTCGACAGACCATTCCTTAGTTGCACTTTCCTGTTGCCAACTCCATAACTCGCGGAGATCATTCTCCAGACTCGTCCGTGTAGTAGACCGAAGTTGATTTTTCGCTCTGCTGATGTCAGCCGCGCTACGTCTAATCTCCCCTTCCCGCGGAGGAGGAGCATGGGTCGGCGTCTTCTTCTTGCCACTGACCCTGATTAGCATCTGAGCCAACGAGTTGACCATCGCCTCCCTTCCCGTCCCAATATTGTACACCCCCGCCGCATCCTCCGAATCAAGAGCAGGCAACGTAGCATTCACCATCCTTGATGTTCACGAAATATCTCGCCTGCAGCCCGTCACCGAATATTACGTGAGGCTCACCTTGTCGCAGGCGTTTCATGAATTCCGTGATCTTCATTCCAACGTTATCTTACATCTACTGAAGGATCTTGTCCGGAGCTGTCGACCGGATTCGGAGACTTCTGAGATCTATTTCGTGTGAAATCCATCTTCAGGGGAGCCAAATAGATAACCGCAGTTGTCCCGATCGCTTCAGATTGAGATGGCTCGCAAATGTTCCATATGGAAGCACATCAGTGTACCAAAATGGAAACGTTAATATCTCCAGCTCGAAAAACACGGCAACCGGCGCAAATCCTCAGCAAGATAGGTGAATTCGGATGCTGATTCGCACCATATTCCCGTTTCTCATCCTTGCGCTTACGCTCGGAATGGTCGCGACTCCTGAACTCACAGCCATGACGCAGACCCAAGGGTTCCTATCCGTCAAAGGAACCTCGATCGTCGACTCCAGCGGGCGCGTTGTAGTGCTGAGGGGGGTCAATTATCCAGGATATGAGCACACAAACCCAAGACCGCATCAGGAGTCGGCATATCAGACGTTTGCCAGACTAGGTTTCAATGTTGTCAGACTTCCAATCTCTTGGGGTAATCTTGAACCCTTTCCGGGCGCGTTCTACTCCACGTACCTTGGGAACTATGTAGATAGAGATGTCCGATGGGCCAAGAAATATGGCATCTACCTAATCTTGGATATGCATCAATTCAACTGGGCTTCTAGGTTTGGAGGCAGCGGTGTACCCGATTGGGCGGTCAGCAAATATCCTCGATCTAAGAACGGAATGCTGCAAGCGGTCTCAGAATTCTGGAATAACACGGCCCTTCAGGATCACCTATCCAATCTTTGGACCAAGGTCGCCTTGAGGTACGCGAAAGAGCCAACGATTGCCGGATACGATCTCCTAAACGAACCCTGGATCTACAGTTCAGTGATACCGAACCTAAATGCTTCACACGTCGAATCGTTCTACGTGAAGGTCATAGAATCCATCCGGGGAGTCGACTCGAATCACGTCATATTCCTAGAACCAGCAAACGTACACAGTGACAATTTCCCAATGAAGGACAACATCGTATGGTCTCCCCACTTCTATCCTCTCTCCTTCGCAGGGCACTATGACCCACAGAATATCACGGTGCTAAGAGCTGATCTGGATGCGAAGTACAGGAAATTCGTTCTTGAGATGGGAAGCCCTCTGTGGGTCGGAGAATTCGGGGCCTTCATGCAAGACGCGAGTTCAGTGCAATGGCTTCAAGATGCGCTGGCACTCTTCAGGGAGTATCAGATAGGTTGGGCTTGGTGGGCATATTCTCGAACGAGAGGAAGTTTTTCTTTCACGAGCCTCGTGAAAGCGCTCGACCTCTCAATGACAGGCAATGCTTCAACAAACGCGTCACAGCCCATGAGAGTCCAAGCCCCAGAAGGTCTCAGTTCAACTCAGCTCACGTCTGATCAACCTTCGCTCGTCGTACCTTCGCATGTTTACAACGCTGTATTGCTAAGCATCGCACTTATCGCGGCATGTCTCATTGTGTCTTCCCCAACCTTACGTGGACGCAGCGCAATCCAACAACCCTCAATGAAACCTCCAGCATCTGGTTTCGAGAATCGCAGCCGCACTCGCCCTTTTTGGAGGGCGGGCTCTTTCTTAGCTGTGCTTCCTAATCAGCCAGCCTTCCAAGTAGATGGCGTCGAATCCGCCTATCGCGAAGCTGCTTAACGCTTCTTTAGGCGTTTCGACAAGAGGTTCGCCAGCGAGATTGAAACTCGTGTTGACAATTATGCCCTCTCCATTGGTGCTCTCGAAAGCTTTGATGAGATTATACCAACGCGGATTGCTGTTCTTGGTTACCGTCTGTGGTCTTGCCGTGTTATCGACATGACTTACCGCGGGCGCCCGCTTTGTGCCTTCCTTCGTCATTTCAAACATTAGAACCATGAACCTGTGATCGACTGCATCCCTGAAGTACACGTCTCTGTCCTTATCGAGAACAGAGGGCGCGAGGGGCCTCCAGAACTCTCTGCCCTTGATTTCGTTGACCTTCTTCCAAGTCGTCTTCGACGTTGGGTCAGCGATTATGCTTCTGTTGCCCAAGGCTCTCGGCCCAAGTTCCGCTCTGCCTTGGTACCAAGCGACTACTTTCCCCCTTGAAACGAGTTTGGCGACTTCCGTCACGTCACCCCCAATGTGCTCGGCGTTCCATTTGCTGTCTTTCACAACCTTCTTCACGATTTCTTCCCCGTAACCAAGGCCAAGGTAAACGTCTTCGAGCCTCTCGTTCCGCATCTTTCCGCCAATCGCATGCTCGTATACGTACGCTGCAGCACCAATGGCTGTCCCAGCATCGTTTGCCGCCGGAAAGATGAAGAGGTCATTATACATCTTGGAGTAGAGCAGCTCCATGTTTGCCTTGGCGTTGAGCGCGACTCCGCCGGCTAGCGAAATGTTGCGTTCACCTGTCTGCTCCTTTGCCCACTTGGCTGTTGCCATCACGGTTTCTTCGGTGAAGTGCTGAAGCTGCCAAGCAAGATTTGCCGCAGGCCGTGAGATCTCTTTTCTATGATTCCAGTTGAGGTCCACTTCGCCAGCGAGAAAATCGGAAATTCGTCGATACATCTCGTCTACTTCATTTGTTCTCATTTTCCTCTTTGTTCGAAAAGCATCAGCAAAGACATAGGGGCTATCTCGCCCGTTAGTGATAACGAGCCCGTCAAATCTAGATGCAAATAGGCGATCGTTGCTGCCATACGGGGCGAGACCCATCACCTTGCCTGGTCCTTCGAATCTATCGAAGCCAAGCTTCTCTGACACAAGTTCGTATAGCAGTCCCAGTGAACCGTCTTCCTTTGTCGTATGACCGATATTTTCGAATTCACCGTTATCGACACGCCAAACAACGGTGCTGTCTCTCTCGCCTTGACCGTCGATTGTGACCACGACCGATGAATGGAAGCCAGAGAAGTAGTAGGCCGACGCGGCGTGAGCCAAGTGGTGCATCACTGGAACTATCTTCACGTCGTGCGGAAAGGGGGCGCCTATCTTCGCGTATACTTTTGTCAAGAACAGCCTAGCGATGTCAACCCAATTGAACCCCCGCATCGCCCATGAGAGATAATTCCTCGCTCTAGATCGACCTCCTCCCAAGTTCGCGCGGCCTACAGATGAATCTAGAGACCACATGAACTCCCCGAATCTCCACGCTATGGGAAGGAGCTTCGGGTCCCAGTTGGTTGCAAACGCATCAACATCCTGTGGATCAATGCCGAAATTGCGGAGGTACTCGAGTGCTGCTATTAGAGACCGGAATGGCGGTTCACCTTTAGAACGTTTATGCCTAGTGTACCTCTCCTCCTCAGCTGCAAACACGAGTTTGCCGTCGAGCACGACAACCGCTGCACTGTCATGAGTTGGCGGAAACGTGAAACCGACTGCTACAGCCAATGATCGTTCAGACCTTTGAGGGTTTTCACTCCCAAATCAAGACCTTTTCTTATTGGTTATGCTCTGACGCGTCTTTGAGAAACGCCAGCAAGCATCTTGCATGTCTTCTCTAGAGATCTCTGGAAAATCGCAGCAAAGATTCCGATTGCGGATTATGGGGTGACGGCTGGATAGTTGTAACCCTCATCGGAGTTTCGAGGTGACAGCATGCTATTCTGAACTTTCGACTGATGTTCTGGATGCCGAGTCGGCATACTCGGAGCGTTCCACGGGCGACAACCGAGGAGGAACCGAAGAGAAGATGCTACGAACCGTTTTGTTGGGAGTTGTTCTTCTATCCCTTTTGGTTTTTCTCCCGAACCTGCATGCCTCGCCCTTCAGAGCTTTGACGGTGAGTGCGCCTCTTGCCGTAGCACCCAGTCGGTCTGTAATGACAACGTGCGACGATTTCGGCAAAATCAAGTATCCAAGGAATTTCGGGGTAGAGAATGATAACTGGGGCTCGTATACCGCTGGGTTCACGGAAACTACGGACAGCTGCGTGTGGACCAATCCCGACAAGTTTGGTTGGTACTGGAACGCAAATGCTCAGCAGCCGCATCCAGACTATCCGGAGATAGTCTTTGGCAAGCTCTACTGGATAGAGAGCTTCTCAATTGCGCCATGGCCATTTCCAGTAGCGCAGCTGAAGCAACTTTTGTCCTACGCCTCGGTCGCACAGCAGACAAGCGGAATGTGGGACCTGACCTACGATATCTGGATAACGGACGACCGAAATGCAGCCTCTAAGAAAGACCACATGACTCATGAGATAATGATATTCTTGAATTGGAGCGGTTTCAGTGACGAACCATGCTCGTCTGCAGGAGAGACGTTCTCAGATGGATACAATACCTATGCCTATTGCTACAAACTAAGCAGCTCTGGTTGGTACAGGCATACGGTGGCATTGCAAGCCAAGGGAAATTCAGCCACAATAGACATACTAAGGATACTTCAATTCATCCAAAAGAAGGGTTTCTCGCTAAAATACATCTTCACAATAGAATTCGGCAACGAGTTCTGGTTTGGAGCTGGAGATGTGACCGTGACTAGCTACTCGATAACGCTGAACGGAAAAACGTATCAGTGAATCAATCACTCAAATTTCGCTCACCAGATTGCACGTGCCATTTCGAACAGCGCTTCATCGACCTAGGGAAAATCCTTCTTTTGGCACACTAATCTGATGTTCTCGATAGCTCTCATTCCGAGCATCCACGAGTTCGCATAGATGTAAGGTATGCGCTCTTTGCTGAGGTTACTCATCGAATCAGACCATCTCCGCATGAAGTAAGCGATCGAGAAGACTGCCAGCAATTCATTGTCCGCATCTTTGTTGGCACCGACCGTCCGTAGGAAATGCGCTTTCAAGCATGGAATTAGTGTACGCAAATTCAGCTGCAGAAGGTGCATGTCGAAATATGCCCAAAAAGTTGCCCAGTCTTCAGCTTCCAACCCGAGCCCGAGCGTTTCGAAATCCGTAACAAAAACGGTGTCGCCCAAGAGGACGTTTTCAGGGTTGAAATCGCGATGCACTACGGCTATATCCGATGCTTCGCTGAGCCAATCGAGTGAGGCGAATCTCGATTGAACCTCACTCGCGAGATTGCGAGGAAAACCCAACTGTCGAGCCTGTCTAATCAAGGACCGCAGCTCCATTACGATTTCACGACGCGAATCTACTGAAGATCTATCGGATATCTCCAGATGATGCAAGAACTGTAACCACTCAGCCGCACGGCATACCGAATCACTCAGTTCACGAACTCTCTTCTCTGCCGTAGATTTGAATCGTGACTCCAGGATCGATGCCCCCAAGCAGAGGCCTTTTCCTCCGGTTGTGACAATCGCATTTAGTTCGCCCAAGACGTCAAGTGGTCTAGGAACCCGAAATTTACTTGAAGAACGAAAGGCTTCCCACACTACTGAAAGGTTTCGAAACTCGTTGTCTGCCGATTGCCTGTCTCGATGGATCTTGACGAACAGACTCTCTTCTAACGGCAGACCAAGTTTGCTTTCAAGTTCAATCTTGAATATCTGGTGACTTCTGTGTCGAAGCAACCGGGCTGGAAACGATGACTTCGGTTTCCTCACTCGGATCGCAACTGATCGCCAATCAATGCCAAGCGCCAGAAGATAGCCTTCTAGGCGAGGCTGGATTTCCTCAGTGACTCGCGAAATCGGGGCCAAGAGCTTCCTCCTCGTCGAGACTCTCCTAGCAACAAATATGCTTGAACTCATTCTCTCGATGATACTGCACGCATGGGTGGAAGGTCACGGTCGCGACACGATTCTTGCTAGTCCATCATTATAGATGATGTTTCCTGATGTCATGACCACAATAACATTAGGAGGGTATGAAGCCTTTCTTGCGGCCAAGTAATGATCCACCTGTAAACTCACCAAAACGAGGTCGAAGTTGCCCATGGCATCATCGGTGCTCAACTCGGTCTGAAGCCCGAGATTATCCCAGTTCTTCGCATATACCAGCACGCTGAAGGCAACAGCGTGGGGAACGAATATGTTTACACGTCGAACTTGAGTGGCATCGATGATGCGCCCGGCAAGAAAACCGAACGCATCTTCCGTCGGTTGAGATTGATAGAGATACCTGTCGAAGTTTGTGTGCATGGGAATGGACACTGAGAGGAGTATGAGTGCAAACACCAGTAGTCTACGCCAGCGAGGTTTCGGCTTGCCGCTGAAGATCGATGCCCCTACTGCCACAACGGCAACACCGACCTGAACTGCTCTAATTCCGATTAGCCATACGGCCGCACCAACGACGACCAAGACTATCGCTGTTGCCATGAGGAATTTATCAAAGTCGGAGAGCTCGTGTTTCCAACCCCTAATCACGCCGAAGAGCGAGATTAATCCTGCCCCAACAATTGTCGCTCGCGAGAATTGTTGGATGATCACATCGCTACCGGCGGACGCCGTCACCTCGATTGTCTCCCTATATTGCAGAATGCCCAGAGACTCGATGATCGACTGCCTCAGGGTCAGGACAAGCCTTGGTAGACTGAAATCGCTGAAGAAGAAGTTGAAGGTTGCAAAGATTGCGATGTAGGAGACAATTTTCTCCAGGCCATCACGAGTCCAAACGTATCTGACCATGAGATACACGAGGTAGAAAAGCTGCAAGAAACCGTGTGTCAGCGTCGCCGCCACGAAGAACAGTGCGATGATTATGCTTTTGGATTTCCGAAGTTTGAATTCAACAAGAAAAATGCCCATCAAGAAAGCGAGAGACAGTGTCTGAGGTGAAAACTGATAGTTCAGAAAGTAGTATCCTGTCACCGCATACGCCCATACTCCCACAAACGGTTGCATAATCGACCTATCGCAAATTACGAACACGAAAGACGATAACGTAATACCCACAATGAAGTAGAACGCAAATTGGAATAATCGAATTGGGATACCCGTAACTAGCGTGAAAGTATTCACCAATAGGAAAAATCCTGGCCATGGATAGATTCGAGTTGCACTCGAATCAAAGCCGTTTTCCAAGAAATAGTGGGGTGCGAGATCCAAGAAGTAGGGATCAAAACCGCCGGGAGCAGATAAGTTGTAATAGAAATATGCGAGAGAATGGAGAAGGAAGAAGAAGCAGCAAGCGCCAAACCACTTCGTGATCCGGTGCCTTCCGTTGAGCCCCATGTCTGCGGATCCGGCAGCGAGAACCACGAAACCAATCCAGTAGAAGACTGGAATGCCCTCAAAAAGAGTTGAATCCACGGATCGGTGTTCCAGAGGGAAAGCAGAGAGCCATGCAAATACTATAAGACTTAGACCGAGACCCACAGTCAGGATCCGGAGAAAGAGACGAAAGTTCATCCCTCCGGGTTGGAACGCGGGGGTCTGTCCCATAGCCACTCGCTTCATTCCGTTTGTACGCGCGGTCTTCTCGCTGGCAAGTCCGCCACGTGCTTGTCAGTCGGTACTCTCGGCACTACTTGAATATGTGGGAATGAGACTTTCGATTCATATTTGGCGGAATTCCTGTTGAACGCATTTTGTCGGGGAAGCTTTCGCATGTTTGGTCGCGCCGCAGGTTTCAACAAGAGCTTAAATAGCGTCTCTAACCCGTGTCAGCAAGATGGACAGCGATAACACATCAATCATTAACAAAACTATGGACTTCGACGACCTGAAGTCCTACAGAGCACGTCAAATAGTGAATGATCTTAACGGATTGATTAAGCAGCTGAAAGAAAGGGACCTGAAGTTAAGTTCATGGTACGGAGCCTTTGATTTAGGCCACTGGAAAAGCAGATTTGGCATCACTGGATTCCCATACGATTCGACAGAGCGGATTAACCGTGGATATGGGTACACAAGTCTCGAAGGCGCCTTTGACGATCGTAATTTCCCGTGGTTCCTCTACTGGGAAATAGTCTGGGTATTCCTGAATAACAAATTCAAACCCGGTCACAAAGCCCTAGACTTGGGCGGAAGCTCGTCACTATTCTCGTACTATCTTGCATCGAAAGGACTTAACGTTACGACGGTGGACGTTCAGAAATCCTTGGTTGACAACGCGAATTTCGTGGCGGGACGGATGAACTGGAGCCTAAGGAACGTGGTCATGGACATGAGGAAATTGAAGTTCGACGAGAAATTCGATCACATAACTTCAATTTGCGTCTATGAACACCTACCCAGGTACGATAGAGTGAATGTAAATGCGAAGATCCGAGAGCTTCTTGTGGACGGCGGAAAATTCAGTATCACATTCGACTATCGTAACCCTTCTATGAAGGCAAGAATAGGTTCTCCGAAGGATGTATGGGAGCAGTTCATTGAACCTTCTGGCCTAAGGATCCGAGGGAATGAAGAGTTCTATGATAGCGGGGAAAACTACCTACTGACACCCTTCTTCTACAACAAGAGACTGTGGCTTCACAAAATGCTTTCTGTTGCGAAAGGCCATTACCCCCTGAGAGATATCCTTGAGACGAAGAACCGCAACGACTACACGTTCGGCGCTCTGTTTCTTGAGAAGGCCTCTGACCCGAAGGGAAGACGAGATCGAGTTTCTCCCCTGAATTTCGCTGAGCCGACCTACCGACCTGAGTCGAATCTCAAAGCCTAGGGAGACGACACTCAACCGATGCCCAAGACTTCGCGCACTTCCCTCAGCATACTAGTTGTAGAATACGCGGTTCTGGGAATTCATCTCTACGCGGAGAATACGCTCCACCAACTTGCGGCACTCGCCAGACGCGGTCACCGCGTGACCTACTTGGTTGCTCGGGCACCCCGGTGGGATCAGGCTCCGGAGGGTGTTTCCACTCTCGACCTGAGAGGTCTAGAAGCACCAGGAGTTGCGCCTGTCATATCCTTGCTCGCGTTTGTGCTCGGTGCTTTGCGGCAAGTTGCGAGGTTGATTAATCGCTGCGATGTCGTGATCTTTGACGTCAACTCCGTTCTTCCAATGCTGCCTGTAGTTCTCTTGAGCCGCCTGCGACGTCAATGTCCTGTTGCTCTCCTTCGGGTTCAATCGAATCCTGTCGAAACCGGAGGGACAGTGCGCAAATGGCTCGTTACAATCCTGGACAGAATCTCGATCATGCTCGCTGCAATTTTGTTTGATAAGATCCTTTTCATATCTCCGATGCTGGGCGCCTTCTACACCGAGAAGATGGGAATTCCAAATCCAAAGATCGGTTTTTGGCCTTCCTCAGTCGACACGACTCTCTTCGATCCCATATCTGTTTCAGAAACCAAACGTTTGCGTTTCGAACTGGGCCTTTCAGCACACACGGGTTTCTTGTATCATGGATCATTGTCAAGAGGGAGAGCCATTGTCGAAATGATCGAAGCATTCAGAGTCCTGAGAGAAGAAAACGTTAAGGTCAGACTTGTTCTGCTAGGTTACGGCGCGCTTAGGGACACAGTCCTCGACTACGTCAAATCTGGCAACCTTGAGGACGTGGTGGGAGTTCACGGGCCGGTCAAGTATGCCGACGTGCCCCGCTACATCGCAGCATGCGATGTGGGATTGGTGCCACTACCCGATCATCCATGGTGGCGTTACCAATGCCCGGTCAAAGTGATTGAATGCTTGGCAATGAACAAACCGCTAATCGTGTCCAACATACCTGCGCACAGGTGGGTTATTTCCGGAGCGCCTGTAGCGATTTACTTGAACGGGACGACGCCAAGTGAAATTGCGGACGGCGTGCGAACATATTTGAAACACAAAAACAGCCTTGATCCTTCAATCGGACGACAGACTGCTGAAAACTTCTCAACTCGTAAGATAGCTGAGAGCCTTGAGCAGCAATTTCTTTCAATACTCACAAAATCCTCTTCCTAACTAAAGGTAGGTTTCCCTAGACGCCCCTACCTACGAAATGCAGAAGTCGCATAATCGTCTTGGAATCAATAACGCCCATGGCGACGAGAAAGGAGGCATAGGCGCGTGGCTCAAGCCAGTTTGCCGAGAGACTTCTTTGACTCCATGCTACAGATACAGCGCTCTCGCCGAGCGTGGCGTAGGCGAAGGCTAGTTGACCATAGATTCGGGCCAGACCTTGAGGTTCTGTGCGGATCTCTGGGTATTTTTCTAGGATATATGTCAAAGCGGAGGCCAAGCTACGCCATCGTCCAGCAAACCATGACTCCGGATGCCAGTAGATGCGAACGAGGGGCTTCCTGACTGCAATGATGCTTTTTGTCCTTGAGGCACGCAATATCCACTCGTAGTCTTCTGCATGTCCACCAGGAATCATCTCGTCCACTAAACCAATGACATTGAGAAACGCATTTCTTCGAACGAGAATGGTGCAAGGGTTTACCTCCATCATCCTCGACCGCAGGAAGTTCCTGTGAGTAATCACCTCATGGGAAGGTATCCGGCAAACCCTTCGCCGGCCATAGGCGACGTAGAGGCCGCATGTCGCTACGTCGAATCGTGCATCGGTGAGCAATACCTCTACTTGCAGACGGGTTTTGTCTGGAAGCCACTCATCGTCGTCATCGCAAAACGCGAGCAGTTCTCCTTTCGCAGCTAATGCACCTGTGTTTCTCGCGCCTGCCAAGCCGGGTGTTCGTTTGTTTTTGAGAACACGAAGATTTCGATGGGCCGATGCGGGCGCGGTAAGTGGAAAGGGGTCACTCTGGTCAAAAACAACTAGGCACTCGATCTCCCCATCGTATCGTTGGTCAAGAACGCTTGCGATTGCTTTGGAGACGAAGGTTGCTCGCCCTCTGGTGGGGATAACCACCGACACTGCTGGGCTAGATCGCATGACGCGGCCTCGAACTTGCGTCCGATATTCCCAGATTGAAGCCTGCCTGCAGT
>Ga0315268_10006945_pt1 | contig 11992 bp, 10 predicted proteins | sample C1_top_MG_FD_204535 | JGI IMG/M metagenome (GOLD analysis project Ga0315268, IMG submission 204535) | Sediment microbial communities from Yellowstone Lake, YNP, Wyoming, USA - C1_top | ecosystem: Environmental > Aquatic > Freshwater > Lake > Sediment | place: USA: Wyoming | collected 2017-08-01 | reverse complement strand
TGCTCCTGGCGCACCGCCGCCGCCGCCCCGGCTGGGCCGCCGCCGCGCTCGCTGTCGGGGTCTTGGCCAAGGAGACCGGCATACTGGGCCTGGCGCTGGCGCCGCTGATGGACGTCCTGGCCGGAGGCCCGGCCGAGCTGCGCCGCCGCTGGAAAAATCACGCGCTGTACGCCGCCGTGGCCGCGGCCTATCTCGCGATCCGCTTCGGGCCGATGAAGGGCCCGGCCGGCGCCGCGAACCTCTCCGCGGCCCTGCCCTGGACCGAGCGTATCGTCGACGCCGCGCACGGCTTCGTCGCGTCGCTGCGGATACTGCTGGCGCCCGTGGGCCTGCGCATCGACTACTTTGCCCTGCCCGCGCCGTCGCGGACGATCGCCGCGCTGTGGCTGGGAGCCGCCGCCTTGATCCTGGCCGCCGTCGGCCTGCTCGTCCGCCGCTGTCGCCGGCGCGAACCGATGGTCGCTTTTTTTCTGCTCTGGCCCCTGCCGGTCCTGTTCCTGACCTCGAACATACTGCCCACCGCCGTGCTGAGCCTGCGCCTGCTGGCCGAGCGCTGGCTGTACCTGCCCTTCGCCGGCGCGCTGACCGTCGTCGCCTGGTTCCTGCGCGGCAAGCCGCGCCGGCTTCGGCTCCTGCTGGTCTTCTGGGGGCTGCTGGGCCTGATCCGGATCCGGGATTGGCGCGACGAGCCCAGCCTGTGGCGAAGCCTCGTCCGCGTCTATCCGTGGAGCGCGAAGGCCGTCGAGGGCTACGGCGAGGCGCTGTTCCGCGCGGGCCGCGTCGACGAGGCGCGCGCCGCCTTCGAGGAGGGCCTGACTTTACGCGAAACGCACGCCGACCCTATCCTGGCGCATTACGTCCCGCTCGCCCCGCCCGGCACGATCGCCTGGGAGAGCGCGCCGCTGCAGCGCTGGCTGGGCCTGTGCGCCCTGCGCCGCGGCGACGAGCGCGCGGCCGCGGCTTATTTCCGGACATCGGCGGAGCTTCAGCCCTCCGACGTGTTCACCGACCGCGTGCTCGCCTACCTGGCCGCCCGCGCGGGAGATTTTCCCGCCGCGCGGAAATGGCTGGACCTCGGCCTGTCCCGGGAGCCGGACGACGAGTTCCTGCGGCGGCTGGCGCCGGACGTGACGGCGCGCCGGCTCACCTTCGCGGCGCGCTTCGACTAGAACCGCGCGGCGAGCGCGGCCCAGGCCTCGAACGGAATCTGCTCGGGCCGGGCGTCGGCGGGCACGCCGGCGGCGGCGAACGCGGCCTCCACCTCGGCGCGCGGGCGCGACAGCGCGTGGGCCAGCACGCCGGCGGCCATCTTGCGGCGCTGGCCGAAGGCGGCCTTCGCCAGGCGCCAGAACATCCGCTCGGATTCGGGCGGAACGCGCGGCGTCTCCAGCCGGCGCAGGTGCACCACGGCCGAGTCCACCTTCGGCCGCGGCCGGAACGCCGACGGCGGAAGCTCCAGCGCCACCTCGGCGTCGGCGCGAATGCGGACCGACAGCCCGAGCAGGCCGTAGTCCGGCCCGCCCGCGCCGGCGGCCACGCGCAGCGCGACCTCCTTCTGGAACATCAAGGTCGCCGTCGTCCAGCGGTCCCAGAGCAGGACCTTCTGCAGGATCGGCGTGCCCACCGCGTAAGGCAGGTTGCCGACGACCAGCCACGGCCCCGGCGCCAGCGCGGAGAGGTCCAGGCGCAGGAAGTCCTCGTTGATCACGGTGAGCCGCTCCGGGAACTTCACGATGTTGGGAAGCGCCGCCGCGAACGGGTCGTCCACCTCGACCGCCGTGACGCGCGCGCCCGCCGCGAGCAGGGGCTTGGTCAGCGCCCCGCGTCCCGGCCCGATCTCCAGCACCAGGTCGCCGGGCCGCACGCCCGCCGCGCGCACGATGTCGTCGAGCGCGCCCTGATCCGTCAGGAAGTGCTGGCCGAGTCTCGCCATGTCAGATCGGGGTCGCGGACTGGCCGCGGCGGCGGCGCAGGAGGTCCTCGCCGACCTTCCACACGTCGCCCGCGCCGAGCGTCAGCACCACGTCGCCCGGCTTCAGCTGCTTGGCGAGCTCGAGCGCGCCGGGAAACGGCGCGCCCGCCACGCCCGCCTTCTTCATCGAGTCCAGGATCAGCCGGGAGTCGACGCCCTTCAGCGGCTTCTCCCCGGCGGGATAGACGTCCATCACGTAGACGAAGTCCGCGCCCTTCAGCGACGGCCCGAACTCCTTGGCGAGCAGCTTCGTGCGCGTGTAGCGGTGCGGCTGGAATATGGCGATGACGCGCCCCGCCTTCCACAGCCCCGCGACCGCCGCCAAGGTCGTGCGCACCTCGGTGGGATGGTGCGCGTAGTCGTCGACGAACTCCACGCCGCCCGCGCTGCCGAGGCGGTCCAGGCGGCGGCCCACGCCGCGGAACTCGGACAGTCCGCGCGCCAGGCGCTTCAGGTCGAAGCCCAGGAAGGCCCCGGCCGCCAGCGCGCCCAGCGCGTTCGACACGTTGTGGCGTCCCGGCACGCCCAGGCGCAAGGTCAGGACCCGGCGGCCCAGGTGCAGCACGTCGCACGACGAGCCGTCCTTGGTCATGCGCACGTTCTTCGCGCGCCAGTCCGCGCCGGGAGCGAAGCCGAAGGTGACCACGTGGCGCGTCACGCGCGGGCGCAGGGACATCAGGACCGGGTCGTCGGCGAAGAGCACCGCCGCGCCGTAGAAGGGCAGGCGCTGGAGGTGGGCGACGAACGCGTCCTTCAGCGCGTCCATGGTCTTGTAGTGGTCCATGTGGTCGTCGTCGACGTTGGTGACGACCGCGACCAGCGGGGTCAGGAACAGGAAGGAGCCGTCGGACTCGTCGGCCTCGACGACCATGTACTCGCCCACGCCCAGCTTCGCGTTGGAGCGGATGTTCTTGAGCTGGCCGCCGATGATCATCGTGGGCTCGGCGCCCGCCGCGCTCAGCGCCATCGAGGCCAGGGACGTCGTCGTGGTCTTGCCGTGGCTGCCCGCGACGGTGACGGTCTTCTTCATGCGCCCCAGCTCGGCCAGCATCTGCGCGCGCAGGACCACGGGGATGCCGCGCGCGCGCGCGTACGCGACCTCGGGGTTGGCGGCGGCCACGGCGGAGCTGACCACCACCACCTGCGCGCCCTTCGCGTTCGCCGCGCGGTGCCCGTCGAACACGCGCACGCCGGCGGCCTGCAGGCGGCGCGTGATCTCGCTCGATTTGACGTCCGAGCCGGAGATCCGGTAGCCCAGGTTGTTGAGCACCTCGGCGATGCCGCTCATGCCCACCCCGCCGATGCCGACGAAGTGGATGCTCTTCACGAAGGACTTCATCAGGCCGCCGTCGCCGCGCTTCGTCATCGGGAGGGGCGCAGCAGCCATTTGAGCCCGTCGGCGGCGGCCTTGTTCTTCGGGTCCAGCGCGAGCACGCGCCGCAGGTCCGACGCGGCGCCGTTCTCGTCGCCTTCCAGCACGGCCGCGACGGCGCGTCCCAGCCACGCCGACGCCAAGCCCGCGTCCAGCCGCGTCGCGTTCTGGAACGCCTCCATCGCGCGCTGGCTCTCGCCGACCGTGGCGTAGCCCAGCCCCAGCGCCGTCCACCAGTCCGCGTCCCCGGCGTGCGGCGGCGTCTCGCCGGGCTCGGGCAGAATCTCGGCGACCAGCGCCATCCAGCCGGTGCCCATCACCCACAGGCCCATGTCGTTGCCGACCTGGCGCGGCTCGTAGCTGACCTTGGGCGGGTGCGCGGGGTCGGCGTCCGCGTGCCCGGCGTCCGTCGGGTGGGTGAAGGTCAGGTTCATGCCCAGCCGCGCGTCGGCGTCGGCCGGCGCGTCGCGCATCACGGAGCGCAGGTCGTCCATCACCTTCTTGATCTGCGCGTCGCGGGCCGCGGCGCCCGCCGCGGTCAAGGTGTACTCGCGCCGCACGGCCTTGGGCGCGGTGTCCGCGCCGCCGGCGGCGGCCTGCTCCAGGGCCTTGCGCAGGCTGGAGCCCTCGGCCGGGCCGTTCTTGACCAGCTTCGGCCGGGGCAGGAACACGGCGTCCACGTGCATGACCGCGGCCTGGTCCAGCGGGATGCGGCGCAGGTTGCGCTCGAACAGCGAGAGCTGGTCCGTCGGCTCCGGCTCGGGCGCGGCGGCGGGCTTGTCGGGCCCCGCGGAGCCGCCCGCCGGGGCCGGCTTCTTGCCGCCCGCGAAGGAGACCGACAGCTGCAGGCCGGGGCCGCCCTCCTCGGGCGTCAGGTGGAAGGCGCCGGCCAGCACCGCGCGCGCCTTCTTCGACTGGCCCGCGGACAACAGCAGGCGCGCCAGGCGCAGGCGCGCGACCGCGTCGCCGGGCTTGAGGTCCACCGCCTTCTTCAGCGTGGCGATCGCCTCCTTGTCGGCCTTCATCCGCTCCTGGGCGCAGCCCAGCTCGAGCAGGGCGTCCTCGTAGTCCGGCGCGAGGCGCACCGCTTCCTTGAACTCCGCCACCGCGTCGGCGTCGCGGCCCAGCTTGCGGTACAGCGAGCCCAGCTGGAAGCGGTACAGCGGGTTCTTCTTCTCCAGATCCACCGACTTGCGGAACAGCTCCAGCGCGCCCGGATAGTCGCCGCGGCTCTCGCGGATGGAGCCCCAGTTCATCTGCGCGTCGGCGCGGGCGGGGTTCAGCTCCGCCGCGCGGCGGAACTCCGCCTCCGCGGACGGCGCGTCGTCCTTCCAGGCGTAGGAGATGCCCAGCAGCAGGTGTCCCTCCGCGTTGTCGGGATCCAAGGACAGCGCGGTCCGGTACGACGCGATGGAGTCGTCGACCAGGCCGTTCCAGTACTGCGCGACGCCCAGCAGCAGATGGCCGAGCGGCTCCTTCGGGTCCTGGGCGACCGCGCGCTTGATCTCGTCGAGCGCCTTGCCGTACTGCTTGGACTCCAGGTACTCGTGCCCCAGGCGCAGCCCGCGCTGGGCCTGCGAGGCCATGATCTGGTCCCAGACGGTCTCCTGACCGGGCTCGGTTCTCCCCGCCCGGGCCGGCGCGGCGGCGAAGACGGCCGCGCAGACGGCCAGCGCGGCGGCGAGGGCCTTCAGGCGCGGCAGGATCGCGCGCAGGGCGCGGCCGCGGTGGCTGAGCTCGTTCTTCTCGCCGGCGGACAGCTCGGCCAAGGTGCGGCCGTCGGGCAGGACGAAGACCGGGTCGTAGCCGAAGCCGCCGCCGCCGCGCGCGGCGGACGCCACGGCGCCGTCCAGGCGCCCCTCGACGGTCTCCACGGCGCCCGACGGATCGGACAAGGCCAGCACGGTCCGGAACCGCGCGGCGCGGCGTCCGGCCGGGACGCCCGACATCTCGCGCAGCAGCCGCTCCCAGCCGCCGTAGCGCGCGGTGAGGACGCCGGGGCCGCCGCCCAGCGCGTCCACCTCCAGGCCCGTGTCGTCGGCCAGCGCCCAGGTCCCGCAGGCGCGCGCGGTCTCCACGGCCTTCTTTTCGGCGTTGCCCGCCAAGGTGCCGCGGTCCTCGACGACCTCGGGGACGCCCGGAAACGCGTCGAGCGCGGCGCACTCGACGCCGGTCCCCTCCAACAAGCGCGCGATCTCGGCGGCCTTGTGGGCGTTGCGCGTGGCGAGGACGAGTCGAACCTGGCGGGGCACGGGAGGGTATGTTATCATTTTCGCATGAAAGCCGTTTCCCGCGCCGCCCTGATCGCCCTGCTCGCCCTCGCCGGCGCGGCCTGCTCGCACCAGGTGCAGGAGATCGACGACTCCGACCCCGCCATCAAGGCCCGCGTCGAGTCCGCCCTGCGCGGCGGCAAGGACCTGGACGTCCGCTACGTCGCGATCGACGTCGAGAGCGGCGTCGTCACCATCTCCGGCCTGGTCTCCGCCCCCGACCAGGTCCGCAAGATCGGCCGGGTCATCGCGAGAATCCACGGCGTGGACCAGGTCGTCAACAACCTCGCGGTCCAGGAATAGCCGCGTGCGGCCGTCCTTGCTCCGCTGGTACCGCCGCGCGCGCCGCGACATGCCCTGGCGCCGGGACGTGTCCCCGTACCGGACGTGGGTCTCGGAGATCATGCTCCAGCAGACCACCGTCGCCGCGGTGACGCCGAAGTACGAGGCCTTCATCGCGGCCTTTCCGGACGTCCGCGCGCTGGCCCGCGCGCCGGAGGACGCGGTGCTCAAGGCCTGGGCCGGCCTCGGCTACTACTCGCGCGCGCGCAACCTGCGCCGCGCCGCGCTCGAGATCGTCGCCCGTCACGGCGGCGCGTTCCCCGCGACGTTCGACGACGTCCTGGCGCTCCCGGGCGTGGGACGCTACACCGCCGGCGCGATACTGTCCATCGCGTTCCAAAAACCCTACCCGGTGGTGGACGGCAACGTGATCCGCGTGTTCTCGCGCCTGTTCGGACTGCGCGGCCGCGCGAAGGACCCCGCGTTCGTCCAGGAGATCTGGGCGCGCGCGGCGCCGCTGGTGCCGAAGTCCGCGCCCGGCGACTGGAACCAGGCGCTGATGGAGCTGGGCGCCACGGTGTGCGCGCCCGAGTCCCCGTCCTGCGGCGCCTGCCCCGTGTCGAAGTACTGCGTCGCCTTCAAGAAGGGACTGCAGGACGAGCTCCCGCTCCCGGAGACGCGCCGCGAGCCCACGCCCGTGCGCTGGACGTGTCTCTGGATCGAAGACGGCGGGAAGGTCCTGCTGTGGAAGCGCTCCGGCGCCGAGCGCCTGCTGAAGAACCTCTGGGGCCTGCCCGAGGCCGGCCGCGTGGCCGCCGTTCCCGGCAAGACAATCGGCGCGGTCGCGCACTCGATCACTCACCACGCGCTCACGGTGGAGTTGCGCGAAGCGGCGGCGGACGCCGCCGCGAAGCTCCCCCCCGAGGCGAAATGGGTCCCTCGCGCGAAAGTCCGCGACTACCTCGTGTCTTCGCTGTGGCTCAAGCTTCTTCCCCGTTCCCGTCCGGACTCGGCTCGGCGCGCCTGAGGCCGCGCCTCGCGGCACCGATTGCGTTTCCGTTCATTTCACTCGCGCCGGCGACAGTGAAATTCAAGGAAACGCTATTTCGGTATGTCCGGACACAGTGGGCCCGGACTCCCTCAAGAGCCGGACAGCGGCTTGGGCCAGGCGGGCACGGCCACCACTTCGGCGCGCGCGCCGGCGGCGTCCAGGACGGTCCCGACGGCGCCGTCCTCGAGACGCGCCATGCCCAGACCGAAAGAACCCGCGACGCTGGTCACCGTCCCGGTTTCCTTTCCATCGCGCGTCAGCGGCGTTCCGGCCGCGGGCGCGGCGCCGGAAAAGCGCAGCGCGACGAGCCGGCGGTTGACGTGGCCGACGCGGACCAGGCGCGACACCGTCTCCTGGCCCATGTAGCAGCCCTTGTCCATGGCGATGGCCGCGTCCTGGCGCCCCTCCAGCGGCAAGGTCGCGGCGTCCAGGTCGGCGCCGTACCAGGGGAAGCCCGACTCCACGCGCAGGGCGTGGAACTCCTCGTCGGTCAGGGGCTCGGCCTCGACGGGCGGGTCCACGCCCAGGAACAGGCGCGCGGGCTCGCTCAGGCGGGTCCAGGGCAGGCCGCGGTCGAAGCCCGCGCCGATGATCAGCCAGGCGGTCTGCGAGCGCAGGGCCTTGAACGAGGACCGGGACAGCATTATTTTTTTATCGAAGGCGGTCAGGAAGCCGACGGCCGCGGCGGGGCGCGTGACGGCCAGCACGGTCTCGGGCGTCTCCTCGTACAGCTCGCAGTCGGCGACGAGCAGGCCCTTGGGCGTCAGCACGCAGGCCGGAAGCATGACGCCGGGAGCGAGCGCGTTCAGGTCCGCGGTGACCAGGCCCTGCAGGAATTTTTTGGCGTCGGGGCCGTGGAAGCGGAAGAAGCCCCAGGTGGTCACGTCGAGCGCGCGCAAGGCCATGCGCTCATTATAGCGGATTCGCTATGCTCTCCCCATGGACCGGATCGGGCTGCTGTTCGACATGGACGGGGTCGTGTGCGACAACATGGGCGCGCACGTCGAGGCGTGGCGCCGGTTCTTCCGCGGCCATGGAATCGAGATCGAGACGCGCGAGTTCCTGGTCAACACCATGGGCATGCCCACCCGCGACGTGCTGTCCTACTACTTCAAGCGCGCCGTCCCGCGCGCCGAGGCCGCGCGGCTGGCGGAGGCCAAGGAGGCCTTGTACCGCGAGCTGTACGCGCCCAAGCGCCGCGCCGCGCCGGGACTGCGCCGCCTGCTGGCCGCGTCCCGCGCCGCGGGCTGGGGCGTGGGCCTGGGCACGGGCTCCAAGGACGACAACGTGACCTTCATCCTCGACGGCCTCAAGCTGCGCCGGAGCTTCGACGCGGTGGTGGACGGCGGCGAGGTCAAGAAGGGCAAGCCCGACCCGGAGACCTTCCTCACCTTGGCCGACAAGCTGAAGGTCAAGCCGCGCGACTGCGTGGTGTTCGAGGACTCCTTGCTGGGCGAGGAGGCCGCGCGCCGCGCCAAGATGACGGTGGTCGCGGTGACCACCTCGCACCGCGCCGACGAGTTCCGCCACGCGCGCCTGGCCGTGCGCGACTTCCGCGGTCTGGCCATGACGACGCTGCGGGCGCTCCCCGCGCGATTTGCTAGGATTCGCCGGTGAAACTCGTCACGTACGACGACGGGAAGGTGGGCGCGCTGCGCGACGGCGCGGTCTTCCCGCTGGATTTCCCCGACATGCTCGCCCTGCTCGACGCCGGCGCCGCGAGCGGGGCCGCGAAGGGCCCGTCCGTCCCGCTCGCGTCGGTCCGCCTCAAGGCCCCGCTGATGCCGCGATCCCTGCGCGACTTCTTCGCCTTCGAGGACCACGCGAAGGCCGGCGCCGCGCGGAGAAACGAGCCCCTGCAGAAGGAGTGGTACGACCAGCCCGTGTACTACAAAGGGAACACGCGCGAGATCTACGGCCCCGGCGACGTCATCCCGTGGCCGTCGTTCACGCGCAAGCTGGATTTCGAGTTCGAGATCGCGGCCGTGGTGGGCCGCAAGGGCCGCGACGTCTCGGTCGCCGACGCGCCGAAATACATCGCCGGCTACGCGGTCATGAACGACTGCTCGGCCCGCGACATCCAGAAAAACGAGATGGTCTGCCGCATGGGCCCCGCCAAGGGCAAGGACTTCGCCACCGTGCTGGGACCGTGGCTCGTCACGGCCGACGAGTGGGACGGCCGCATCCCCGAGCTGGCCGTGCGCGTGAACGGGGAGGAGTGGAGCCGCTCCAACGGCGTCCAGCCCTACTGGAATTTTTCCGTCATGCTGTCGCACGCCTCGCAGAGCGAGACCCTGCTGCCGGGCGACCTGCTCGGCTCCGGGACCTACTTCAAGGGCTGCGGCCTGGACCAGGACCGCTGGATCAAGCCCGGCGACGAGCTGGAGCTGGACGCGGGCCCGCTGGGCGTGCTGAAGAACAAGGTCGGAGCCCCGACGGGCTCGATCCATCTCAAATACAACCGCGACGGGAGCTACGCCCCATGAGCGTCATCTTGACCCGCGGCCGCGTGCCGCGCACCCCGCACACCGAGTACTACTCCGAGCCCGAGGTCCTGGCGCTGGAGGAAATCCACGGCGTCTGCGGCTTCTCCGGCGACTGGTCGCGCAAGTACCACTACCGCCAGTACCCCACGCGCCAGATCCGCGACGCGCACCGCCTGCCGCTGGACCTGCGCCCCCAGCCCATGAACCCCCAGCCGCTGCAGCCGTGGCACCTGCGCACCGGGCGCCTGAAGGCGCACGGCGACGTGGTCAGCGGGCGCGTGCCCTTGGTCTACGGGACCAGCACCTTCATCTTCGCCGCGCGCTTCGAGAAGTCCAGCCCCGCCGACCTTTTTTTCAGAAACGGGGACGGGCATGAGCTGTGGTTCGTCCAGGAAGGCCGCGGCCTGCTCGCCACCGAGTACGGCGTGGTCCCGTTCCACGCCGGCCACTACGTGGTGATCCCCAAGGGGACCACCTACCGCGTCGAGCTGGAAAGCGAGGACTGCTGGATCCTGATGATCGAGTCCCGCTTCCCCATCGGCTTCGCCCCGCACTACCTCAACAAGTCCGGCCAGGCGAACCTGACCGCGCCGGTCGTGGAGACCGAGGTCGGCGCGCCCGAGTTCCGCCCGCCCCGCGACGAGGAGGGCGAGTTCCGCGTCTGGACCAAGCACGACGGCGGCTTCGTCACCGAGATGTTCCTGGGCCACCACCCGTTCGACCTAATCGGCTGGGAGGGCGCGCTGTACCCGTACTCGTTCCACGTCGACGACCACCACCCGCTCGCCCGCCAGATCCACACCGCCCCGCCCACGCGCCAGACCTTCGAGTCCGGCTCGGCGCCCCACTCCGGCTTCGCGGTGTGCACCTTCAAGGGCCAGATCGAGGGCTGGCATCCGCGCGACGTCCCCGCCCCGTACGCGCACTACAACGTGGACTCCGACGAGGTCATGTTCTTCTCGAACACCAGCTACGGCGCGCGCAAAGGCCTGGTGGAGCCCGGCTCGTTCACCTTCCACCCCGGCTCTTTGCCGCACTCGCCTCACGGGATGGCGGCCAAGCGCAGTTTCGAGGACCGCGGCAAGCTGTCCGACTACCTGGCGGTAATGCTGGACACCTTCTTCGAGCCGCTGCGCGTGGCCAAGCAGGCGCTGGGCATCGCCGAGAAGGACTACCCGACCAGCTGGAACCGCGACACGCAGGGGCTGGCGATCGACTGATGGACTGCGCTCCCGAGGACTTGGCGGTCCGCGACCGCTACCTGCTGATGATCGGAACCATCCAGCCGCGCCCCATCGCCTGGGTGTCCACGGTCTCCCCCGACGGCGTCCCGAACCTGGCGCCGTTCAGCTTCTTCACCGGCATCGCCGCCAATCCCATGACCTTATGCTTCGCTCCGGTCAACGACCGCCACGGCAGGAAGAAGGACACCTTGCTCAACGTCGAGGCGACCAAGCAGTTCGTGGTCAACTTCGCCACCGAGGCCAACGCCGAGAAAATGAACCAGACCTCGGCGCCGTACCCGTACGGCGTGTCTGAGTTCGAGAAGGCCGGGCTGACCGCCCTGCCCTCGATCAAGATCAAGCCGCCGCGCGTGGCCGAGAGCCCGGCCGCGTTCGAGTGCGAGTTGGTGCAGATCGTGCGCCTGGGCGAGGGGCCGCTGGCCGGCAACCTCGTCATCGGCAAGGTCGTGCACATCCACTGCGACGACGCGCTCTACAACGGCGGCCACGTCCGCCACCAGGACCTGAAGGCGCTCGGCCGCATGGAAGGCTCCTGGTACACGCGCACGACGGACGCGTTCGAACTCCCCCGCCCGGAGGCCGCATGAAAAAACGACCCTTCCACAACTTCGTCGTCGACCACATGACCTTCCTGGTCGAGCCCGACCTGTACAAGACCACCTACGCGCTGTTCCGGATCGTCTTCGGGGTCTCGAAAAAGGACCTCATCTACGAGAAGCGCTCGAACTGGCCCGGCCAGAAGCGCCCCTCCTCCATGACCTTCGCCTCGCGCCTGGGCGTGGAGAAGGACCGGAGCGTGCCGTCGCAGACCATCGTGGCCGTCGTCCAGCCCACCGAGCCGGCGGGGCGGTCCTCGCACGTGCGCCAGATGCTGAAGAACCGCGGCGGCGGCTGCGCCTGGCAGCACATCGCCCTGCGCACGCCGGACCTGCTCGCCTTCCACAAGTTCGCCGTCGAGCGCGGCGTGAACTTCATCACGCCCATCCTGAAGGACGCGCACGAGGATCTGATCCAGACCTTCTCCGGCGAATGGATGGTGCCGGGCGGCAAGCCCACCGCGACCTTCTTCGAGTTCGTCCAGCGAGACCCCAGCCCGAAACTGCTCAAGCAGCTGGAGACCGCCTCCAACCGCGAGGCCTGGTTCCGCGACAAGACCTTCCTGGGCCTGTACGGCGAGAAGGAGAACGAGTACAAGCGCGGCAAGGTCGCGCCCTTCATCGACGACAAGCTCGCCAAGGCCATCGCGGCGAAGCTGAAGGGGAAGGAGGTCTGGGAGATCGAAGATTCGCTGCTGGACCAAGTCGAGGCCCTGATG
>Ga0315268_10006944_pt1 | contig 11992 bp, 4 predicted proteins | sample C1_top_MG_FD_204535 | JGI IMG/M metagenome (GOLD analysis project Ga0315268, IMG submission 204535) | Sediment microbial communities from Yellowstone Lake, YNP, Wyoming, USA - C1_top | ecosystem: Environmental > Aquatic > Freshwater > Lake > Sediment | place: USA: Wyoming | collected 2017-08-01 | reverse complement strand
CCGCGACATGTCGGCCGTGCTGGGCTACTACGCGCCGGAGCAGGTCAAGGGAGCGCCGGCCAGCGCCGCCACCGACCAATTCGGGCTGGGCATCGTGCTGTGGGAGCTGTGCATGCAACAGCCGCTGTTCGTCCAGCCCAACCCCGGCGACACGGCCAAGCTCGTCCTGCAGGGACCGATCGGCGCCCTGACCAGCGTTGGCTATCCGGCGCCGCTCGACCAGCTGGTGCGCCAGCTGCTCGATCGCGAGGCATCCCGACGGCCGCGCTCGTGTGCCGAGGTCATTGCTGCGCTGCAACTGCTCCTCGAATCTGCTGGCGGCGATTTCGCGCGCGAGGCAGCGGAGCTGGTGAACGGCGTGGCCGGCCGCGTGATCGCGCAGCGCCAGCACCGGGCGCAACAAACCATGGCGCAGTCGGCGCGCCAGGCCCCGGCGCCACGCGCACCGCACGTCGTGGCGTCCGTTCCGGCTGCGCTCGACTACGGCGCAGCGCCGCCGGCCGAGCTGGCGCCCGATGCGCTGCAGCCGCTCGATCTCGCGCCCGATGCGCTGCAGCCGCTCGATCTCGCGCCCGATGCGCTGCAGCCGCTCGATCTCGCGCCCGATGCGCTACAGCCGGTCGACCTCGAGGCCGGTGCTGGTGGCGACCAGGAGGCCGAGCCAGAGAAGCCCGGTCTGATAGTTCTGCGCATCGAGACGCCCGCTTTCCACGACCCCGAGATGGACGATCCGACCGTGCCGCAGGTACGCAAAGCGTCCGCCATCCGACCACCGCGACCCGACGAATTCGATAACGTCTTGCTCGAACGCAGCGGACAGTTCGCAACCAGCGGCGAAAGCGTCGGCGGCGACAGCAACCTGCTCCTGGCGATCGACGACGTCGTGGTGGATGATGCTGCGGCGGGCGCTGCCGCAGTGAGCGACGCTGCGCTGGGCGATGCAGAAGCAGGTGGCGTCGGCGCGACGACCTACTGCCTGTCATGCGGCGCGTCACAGGATGCCCAGGCCAAGTTCTGCGCCGAATGCGGCGCCCCGTTGGACGTCGGTCCGGCAGCGCCTGCTGCAGCGGGCAAGCCGGCACGCGGCAGCAAGGACGACGATGACCGCAGCGTGGAGCTCGGTCGCACGCTCGGCGGCGCCGCGATCGTGATGGAGAACGGCCAGCGCTTTGTCGACTTCGGCGACGAGGTCAAGACCGGCGAGATCCAGCTCAGTGTCGACAACATCGGCCCGGGTAGCAGTTTTCACGAGGGCGCGTTTCGCGGCCGCACCAGCGAGCTGGCCAGCCTGCGCAGCGCGCTCGATCTCGCCTTCAAACGCGCCACCACCCAGGCGCGCCTGGTCGCTGGCGCCGAGGGCATCGGCAAGACGCGCCTGCTTGGCGAGGCCGCAGCGATGGCCGCCGAGAAGGGTTTCGTCGTCGCCCACGCGCGCGCTGCCCGCTACGGTGTGCCGCTCGCGCTCGACGTGTTCCGGCAGTGGGTGATCGAGATCTGCGCCAAGCTGGCCGACGCGCCGCCGACGGCCGACAAGCTGGCCAGCAGCAGCGCGGCCGTCGCCCTGGCGTGGCCCGGCAAGGTCGGGTTCCCGGTGGCGCTGCAGCGACGGGTCGAGCAGGTGCTCGACGGGACCAACCACGAGCTCTTTCACAGCGCGCTCGAGCATCGGCAACGCATGGAGTCCGCGCTGCTGCAGTTGCTATGGCTGATCGCGCGCAATACCCCGATCTGCCTGATCGTCGACGGCTTGCACCTGGCCGACCCGACCAGCATCAAGCTGGTGCGCGAGCTGACGACGCGCTTGCCCAGCTGCCGGATCGCGCTGTTTGCCAGCTGCGCGGCCGAGCAGGCCGCCAACTTTTTCGCACCCGGCGAGCGCATCGCGCTCGGACCGCTGTCGGATGCCGATGCCGTGCTGCTGGCCGAGGATTTCCTGCGCCACGGCGCGCTGCCGGCCGATCTGGCGCTCGCGCTCAAGGACGGTGCGCGCGGCAACCCGCTGCTGGTGGGCCACCAGATCCGGGTGTTGCTCGAGTCGTCGATCCTGCGCGCGGAGGCCGGCGAATGGTCGCTGGCGCCGGTCGAGTCCGGGCAGATCATGACCCAGGCCAAGGACTTCACCGACGAGCGCTGTTACTTCCTGTCGCCTGGTACCCTGCACGTCGTCCGCGTGGCCGCACTGGCCGGCGAGACCTTCAACAAATCGCTGCTCGAGCTCGCCTGCACCGGCAAGAATGCCGGCGCACGGACGGCGATCGAAGACGCCATGGGCAGCGGCCTGCTGGTGTCGCAGGGCCAGTCCCGCGAATGGCAGTCGTTTCGCCAGGGCTCGAGCCGTGGTCACCTGCTGCAAGCCGTCGAGGCCGGCGAGCAGAACGAGATGCGCCTGGGGCTCGCCACTGGCTACGCGACCTGCAAGGGGGTGCCACCGGGCGAGGCGGTCGAAGCCAAAGCGCGGCAGTTACTGGCCGTGGGGCCGGGCGAGCAGACGTTCCAGGCAACGGCGGCCGCAGCGCAAAAGGTGATGCGGCAGGGCTGCCCAGAGGTCGCGGCCGAGCTGTTCGCGCTGGCGCTCAAGTCCGGGCTCGAACTGCTGCAGGCCGGCGCCGAAGTGCCCGAGAGTTTCTCGGCGATCATGTTGACGCTGTGCGAGCAAGCCACTCTCTGCATGATGGCCGACAATCCGCTGCGCGCGGCCAGCCTGCTGGTCTCGGTGCAGGATCGGCTGCCCAAGGACCACGCGCCGATCCAGCGCGGTCAGGCCCTGCGACGTCGGGCGCTGGCGTTGATCGCCGCCAACCGGACGAGCGATGCCGCAGCCCCGTTTGCGCAGGCGATCAAGACATTGACGCCGGCCGTCGACCCGCTCGGCCACGCCGTCATCCAGGCCGAGCGCACGCTGCTGCTCGAGGCCAACAATGCCTTCAACGAGGCGGTCGGCCCGATCCTCGAGTCGCTCAAGGCGCTGGGCAACCTCTCCCTGGTCGGTCGCGACGACGGCAATGAGCTGTTCGACTTCCTGTCTCGGTTGTGCTGCCGGCTGGCCCGCATTTACCACCGGCTGCAGCAGACCGAGCTGGCGCAAAAGGCCGCACAGCGCGCGTGCGACGTCGCCCGGCGCGGCGACCTGCCGTTGCGCGAGGTCAGTGCGCTGCAGTTGCAGGCCGGACTCGCCCGCAGCGCTGGCAGCGTCCCCGACGCCATCGCGCGGCTGACCGAGGCGCAGACCATTGCCGAGGAGATCTGCGACCCCTGGCTACAGGCGCAGATCGCGTTCGAGCTCGGCCGCCTGGTGGCGGAGAGCGACCGGCCGCGCGCAACCCAGCTGCTGCGCCATGCCCAGCACTGCTCCACGCTGAGCGGTCAGGACAAGATCGCGCAGGCCGCGCGCGAAGCGCTGGCGTCCCAGGCTGGCGGTGCGGCGTAACTTGGATCGGCAAACGCTCTAGAAATCGAACTCGGCGACGACGCGGCCCGAGCCCGAATCGCCGTAGTCCTCGTCGCCGCTGACGAAGCTCCCCTGGTAGACGGTGGGCGTGCCACGGATGTTGACGGTGACCGTGTAGTTGGTGACCGTGCTCGCCGAGGTCCCGTAGCTGGTGCACGCACTCCAGTAGTCGACGCGCACGATGTAGTGACCGTTGGGCGGGTTCGCGTTCTGGTAGGTGATGTTCTCGTTGTCGACCCGCGGCTGGTCGTAGTCGCAGCCGGCATTGGCATCCAGGTCCAGGGTGCCTCCATTGGCCGACGTGCGATGACCGTAGTAGATATCCTCACCGCTCGGTTCCTCCAGGTGCAGGTCGACGTCGGTGTCGGTGGCCCACGACAGGCTGACCTGCAGGTCGCCAGTACCGACCTGCACCACGGTGCAACGCACGGACAGCGCCTGGCCGCAACCACCCGGCTGGCTCTCCGACACCCGCAACACCGGGACCAGGACCAGCGTCAGCGACGCGTTGTTCACGTTCTGGCCGAGCGTGATGTAGAAGCCGAATTGCCCGTTGTTGACCGGCACGTCGAACTGGTAGTTGGGCAACTCGACAAACCCGACCAGGATCGAGACGACATCGCCGCTCACGCTACCCGAGAAGCTGTTGGTGCCGCCCGGGATGAAGGTCGTGTTGCCGGCGAACGGGTCGATCACGACACTCGACTGCGAATCGCCATCTGGCCAGCAATCTCCGGACTGGTCGGAATGCTGCGTCAGCGGCGTGCCGTCGGCGTTGGTCACGGCATAACCGCCCACCTCGGCCACCACGTCCGGCGTGCTGCCGTCGCGGATGAGGCTGCCGTCCTGTTGCGACGAGCCGTCGTGGTGCGTGTTGCTGGCGTCGTGGCCTGGCCCGGTTCCGGCATCATCGATGCCGAGGACGCCGGTGCAGTCCGGGCAACCCGTGAGACCAAGTGCCATGCTGACCGCCATCGCGAGCCGCTTCATCGTGCCTCCATTCGATGCCCTGCTATAGATCTATAGCATAGACGCTCGCGAATTGAGAGCGGCCCGGGCGTCAACCGCCGGTCTTGACCTGGCCGCTCTGGTAGTCGAGCTCGGAGCCGAGCGCACTGTGCGGGATCGAATAGATCGCCAGCAACAGGACCGCAGCGCCGAGCGCCCACCAGCGCTGGCGCGGGTTGCGATTGCGCCAGACCACGGCCAGCGCGATCGCCCAGCCGATCATCGCGATCAGCGTCTTGTTGTCGGTCAAGTCCCAGCCCCATGGCACGCCGGTCCAGAACTCGCCAAAGGCAAACTTCTGCACAATCGGTCCAAGGATCATGCCGCCGACGAACAGCAGACCCGACGCCACCAGCGCGTCACGCCGCAGCCGGGGCCCGCGTAGCAGCGCCTCGATGCCGGCCGCGGTCGAGACCAGCATGGCCAGAAACATGAACAGCACGTGCGGGATCAGGACGAGGTTGGGCACACCGCCCTTGAAGCGGATGATCGCGGTGCGATCGGCCGGCACGCTCTGCTCGGCGCCGTCGCGCTGCAGCAACACGTGGTATTCGAGCTTGCCGGCCGGTGGCTGATGCGGCAGCTCGGCCGCCACCAACTCGCCGTCGCGCACCATGTCGATCCGCGACCAGTCGTCGCCGGTCTTGTAGCGGCGATAGACCAGGGTGGCGCGGCAGCCAGCGCCGGAAACCGCCAGCTCGACCCGCTGGCCGCCGTCGCCGCCATGGGTGCGCGGCAACCGGTAGCTGAAGCTGTTTCCGCAGAAGTCGCTGCGGCCGCGCAGCGGATGGGTCGGGCCGGTCATCCGCTGGTAGACCGCCGCGGACAGCGTGATGACGACGGCGAGCACCCACTTGAGGATGGCCTTGCGCACGCGCGACTCCATTGTCATCTGGCAACGACGGTCAGCTCGACCTGTTGTTGCCGGTCGCCGCGCTTGAACACGACCTTGACCTTCTGGTCGGGCTTGAGCTGCTTGAGCGCCTGCGACAGGCCGCGCAGATCCTTGATCTCGAACTCGCCCACGCGAATGACGACGTCGTCGGCCTTGATCCCGGCCTTCTCGGCGGGCGATCCCGGAGTGACGCCGCTGACCTTCACACCCGGCCCCGGATACGCCATGTCGGGCACGGTGCCGAGCGAGACCTTTCGCTCGCCACCGGTTGGTGGCCCGGCAACGGCCGGCTGCGATGCGCCGCTCAGCGTCGACGCCAGCGGTTCGGCGCGGCCCGCCAGATAGCCAATCGCTTCGTTCGCGATCGCCGAAACCTTGACCAAACCATCGGCATCGATCTTGTCGCTGTTATCGGACGGCCGGTGATAGTCGCCGTTCGGGCCGCTGAACAGCTGCACCGCTGGCACCCCCGCCTCGACGAAACTTTGCTGGTCGCTGCCCCCGACGTCGGACGGCACCGGTTGCGTTGCCACCCCGGTCACGTAGCTGGCGCCCATGAAGACGTGCACCCACTCGCGTGCGGTGCCGGTGCCCAGCACGGTCAATTTACCAGCGCCGAGCCGGCCGACCGTGTCGAGGTTGATCATGGCCAGCGCCCGCTTGGCCGGGAACACCTGCATCGCCTTGACGTAGTGGCGCGAGCCGAGCCGGCCCGCCTCCTCGCCGGCAAAGAACGCGAAGACGATGCTGCGCTCGGGCTTGCTCGCGGCAAGCACGCGCGCCAGTTCGAGCGCCACCGCCACGCCGCTGGCATTGTCGTCCGCGCCCGGGTGCAGCTTACCCGCATCGCCCTGGTGCACGTCCGGCCAGCCCAGCCCGAGGTGATCGTAGTGGGCACCAACGACCACGCTCTGGCCGGCGTGCTTGTCGTTGCTGCCGCGGATCACCGCGACCACGTTCTTCAACCGCGCGCGCTTGGCGGGTTGGCCGGCGGCTGCGTCAAACGACTGGAAGTAGCTGCCAGGTTCGTCGCCCGCCGGTTGCAGGCCGGCCGCCTTGAGCTGGTCCGCGATCCACTGCGCGGCAGCGTCGCTCTCGGCCGTGCCAAAACCGCGCCCCTGGTATTTCGCGCTCGCCAGCTGCTTGACCGCGTCCAGCAGGCGCTCGCGCGAGAACGACGGCGGCAGCTCGGCCAGTGGCTGCCGCTTGTCGGCAGCGACCGCAGCGACCGCCGTGCTGCCCGGCTTGTCGATGAGCGATCGGGTGAGCGGGCCGCCGATCACCGGCCAGGCGCCCTTGGCGATGTTGGCGGGCTCGTCGCCCTCGAACGCGAGAAAGCCGTACTTGCCGTAGTGCGGCAGCTTGCGCCCCAATCCAGGCAGCGCCTTGACGTTGTCGGTAGCCAGCCAGCCGATGGTCTGCTGCCGACCAGCGCTGCCACGAACGACCGCGATGACCGAATGCTGGCCGCGTTGAAGCTCACTGCCCTCGAAACGCGCGCTCCGGGCGTCGACACGCGCGCCGACCGGCTTGAGAGCTGTCTCGACGGCAGGACGAAATCGATTGTCCCAGCCCAGCAACCAGATGGCGCGATCGGTCGGCAATTTTTCAAGCGCGCTGTCGTCGACCAACTCGGCCTGGATGGCTGGATCCTTGTTCCAGCTGGTGACCAGCGCGCGGTATGCGTCGCGCACCTCAGCCGGCGCCTTGGCCGGCAACACGTAGATCAGGCGATCGGCGCCGAACAGCGCGCTCAGCGCGGGCGGCGTCTCGCTGGCGTCGAGCCGCCGGAACAGATCGAAGTCCGGATCGACGTCGAGCCGCAGCGGCCTTCGCTCGAACACCAGCTGAAAATCGACGACTTGTTTGTCCATCGCGATCTGCTGACGCATCGGCTTGGGATCGCCTTCGAGCAGCACTGCGATCGGCAGTTGCAGCAAATAGGCCGCACCTGGTTGCACCTGCTCGATGCGCGCCGCCAGCACCCAGCGGTTGCCCTTCTGCTGGACGCGCGCGTTCGCGATGCGCAGCTCGGGCGCGCCCGGCCGGTCGAGCCACTGCTTGAACTGGACCTCGAATGATTTGCCCGCGACCTGCTCGAACACCCGCCGCAGGTCGTCGAAGCTGGCGCGCTTGAACTTGTGTTCGGTGTACAACGTGCGCAGTGCGCGGCCGAACGCGTCGTCGCCCAGCTCGCGCCGCAGCATGTGGAACAACAGCATGCTCTTGCCGTAGCCGATCGCCTGCGACGCCGACGAATAGCGGGCGCGGAAGTCGCGCAGCGGCATGTCCTTTTCCTTGGCCACGTAGTCGGCATACTTCTGCAGCGTGTCGCGCCGGTACTCGGCGCCCTGTCCGCGCTGCTCCGCGATCAGGTGATCGGCCAGGTAAGTGGTCAGCCCCTCGCACCAGTTGCCGCTCTGGTAGTCGACGTAGACCGAGTTGCCCCACCAGTTGTGCAGGATCTCGTGCGGATAGGACGAGTGCAGGATGAACGGGAAGCGGATCACCTCGCTGCCGAGCAAGGTGAATGAGGGCATGCCATAGCCGGTCTGCCAGAAGTTCTCGACCACGGCAAACTTGGCGTACGGGTAGTCGCCCAGCAGCTTGCTGTACATGTCGAGGTACTGGCCGCCCACGTCGAGATACTTTTGCGCCAGCGTGTCTTCCTCCGACGCGGACTTCCCGGGGTCCTCCCCGTCGCGCAGGTAGACCTGCACCTCGACCGCACCGCTCTGCCGCCGGTAGACCCTGAACGGCGCCGCCACCACGAACACCTCGTCTTGCGGCTGCGTCTCGACCCACTTCGAATGCGGCTCGCGGCTCCGAGCGACGGTCGGCTGCGGCGCGCCCTGCGACACGACCGTCCAGCCGCGCGGCGCCACGGCATCCAACTTGAACGTGATCAGCGTCTGGCCAAGCCACGGCAGCCAGTAGCTGGCGCCAGCGAGGTAGACGCCCTCCTTGGCGACCAGACCGGGGGTCTCGCCAAAGCTGCGTGCGTAGTCCTCGCCCTTTTGATCGACCGGATGATCGATGGTGCCGCCGTAGCGCAGGGTAAAAGTTCTCACGCCCGCGGGCAGCGACAGCGCAAAGTGCTCGGCCGGCGCTCCAGGCTCGAGCTCGAGCGCGCCAGCCGGCGCGTTGAAATGGGCCGCGGTTGGCGATCCGGCGACCTGCTCGAGGGCGACGCCCTTGGTGCGCACGGTCGGTTGCATCCCCTGGTGTAGTAGAAAGTGCAGCTTGCCGTCGGGACCGGCGCGCCAGTCGGCGGGCAACATGACCTGGTCCTCGACCGCGATCTGATGCCGGTCCGGCGTCAGGGTGAGCGCGATGTCGTGCTGCACGACCGGCAGCGGCTCGCTGCCACGGCCGTGTACCGCGATCGCCAGCAGCGGTAGCGCCGCAAGCGCAGACCAGCGCAGCCAGGGACAGCGCGACGTCGACGACAGCATGGGTACTCCTCAGTAGCTGGCGCGTACGCTGAGGGTGAACGCACGGCCGGGTTTGGGACCGTAGATCGGATGGTAGGCATTGGTGACGTTGTCGAGCAGCGCCGTCACCTCGGCCTTTTCGGTGATCGGCTGGCGCAGGCCGACCGACGCGATGCCAAAGGCGGGCAGCGTCGTCTGGGCGTCGACCGGCCGCTCCGACATGAAAGCAAAGACCCAGTAGATCCGGGTGGCCGTACGCGGTGCGGTCCACGACAACCGCACATTGCCGGAGTGCGCCGGCCGCAGCGGCAGGCTGGTGACGTCGGCGCAGAAATATGACTCGTAGTAGTTCTCGGTCGGGCACATGCCGGCATCGACCGCGTTGATCAGGTACTGGTAGCTGACCGCGACGTCCACCGTGTCGGCCAGGCGCTTCGCCTTGGCGCTGATGTTGATGCCGCTGGTATAGGCGCGGGCATAGTTGAAGTACATGTACTGGTCGATGCCGTTCTCGTTTTTGCCCACACCGTAGATGCCGATCAGATCCTCGAGCAGATCGAGATAGAACTCGGCCTCGGCCGAGAAGCGATCGTTGGGACTGGCCAGCGCGCCGATGCGCACGCCGCGGCTCTTCTCGGGCTTGAGAAACTCGTTGCCCCAGATCACGTAGCCCAGCTCGCTGTGGTCGAAGTAGAGAAACCGCTCCTCGAAGCTGGGCACGCGAAAGCCCTCGCCATAGCTGGCGCGCAGCGCCAGGCCCCACGGACCGTCGAGACGGGTCGAAATCTTGGGGCCGACTGCCCACAAGTTGGTGGTGTGCGGGTTGATCGGATGGCTCTCGGCGTCGAGCTTGTCGTACTCCCAGCCGCCCGAACTGCCGTCGACGCGCAGGCCCGGGATCAGCGTCACAAAGTCCCAGGGCTGATAGAAGACCTCGCTGTAGAGCGCGCCGGTGATGCGGCCATGGTTGCCGGACAGCGTGTCAGTGCCGGCGCCGTCGCTGCGCGCCACCTCCTCGGTGGTGCCAGTGGCGCCGATCACCAGGTCGAGCCGGTCGGCAAACGGCAACTTGCGCAGCAACGGCGCGTCATAGGTCAGCTCGCTGCGCAGCTGCGACTGGATCGACAGCGTGCGCAGGTTCTCGCGCTCGCCCTGGTCAGCGGCACTGGTGACCCGCAAGAAGCGATGCTCGAAGCGATCGCCGCGCAGATCGAACTTGATGGTGTCGTCGTGGCCGACGCTGTTTTCGAGGCCGATCCCGAGCGCCAGGTTTTGATCGCGCATGCGCTCCGAGAACGGCGCGTCGGCGCTGACCTTGGCGTCGAGCCCGACCTGCTGCGCCTCGGCATAGCCGGTCAGGGACAGCCGGTCGGTGGCGTAGAACTTGGCCTCGGCGCCGAGTCCGCCCTGGCTGCGGCCGGGCGAGTCGGTCTTGCCATCCTTGCCGACGTCGTACGGCCGCGCCAGCACACCGACTGCGGTCGCCTTGCCCGCGAACTTGTCGTGGCGGCCGCCGATGTAGCCCGTCAGCGCGGTCTCCACCGGTGCGTTGGGCTGGTTGAGTTCCTTGGCCAGCACCATGGTCTCGATGCCGACGTTGGCCTCCAGCTTCTCGCGCGACTGCTTGGTGATAATGTTGATGACGCCGCCCAGCGCCTCGGAACCGTACAGCGCGCTCATCGGTCCGCGCACGATCTCGATGCGGTCGATGGTCTCGGGATTGACGTTGACGCGCGAGAAATCGAGTTCGCTGTTGACGCGGCCGTAAACCGGCCGGCCGTCGACCAGCACCAGCACGTACTTGCCATCGAGACCGTCCATGATGACGCTCTTGCCCGAGCCCAGGCTCGAGGTCACCTGCACGCCCGCCTCGTCGCGCAACGCATCGGCCAGGGTGCGACCACCGCGCTCGACCAGATCCTGGCTGGTGATGGTCTCGACCTTGACTGCGCCCTTCTCCGCCAGCTCGCGTACGCGGCTGCCGGTCACGACGACAGTGCGCGCCTCGTCCACCACCGGCGTCAGGTTGCCCTCGGCGTCGACTGACCAGCGGCTGCCGTCGGGCAGCGTGATGATCTCGGCCGCCGGCGCTGTCGCCGGCGCTGTCGCTGGCGCAGGAGCCGACTCGGGCGCAGACGCCGGGGCAAGCCCGGTCTGCGACGCGTGGATGAGGACCAGACCGGACGCCAGACCAAACAGATTCATCGTCGCGATCTCCCCCGCGCGCAGAACCAGAGCGCCAGCACAACCCACAGCGCCACCGGCGAAGCCGCCGCGCGACAGCCACAACCCGGCTCAACCTGGTTGCCGCCGTCCGGCGCGGTACCAGCATCGGCCATCGGAAATCGGCACGCGTGCACCTCGTCCGGCGACCCCAGACAGATCGTGGGCCGGGCGCTGGAGCCGCTGGTCGCGGTGTTGACCACAACCGCGATCGCGCGCTCGAAGCCAGTGGCGTCGACCACGGTCGGCTGCGCCGCGGCCAGGTCCGAGATCCAGACCGGTGCGCTCCGGGTACCGCTGCTCTCGAGCACGATCGCGATCCGCAAGTCGGCCGCCGGCTCGGCATCGGCCAGGCCCGCGGTGAACTGGCTGCGGCCGTCGAGCTGGCCGCTGAAGTACTGCGCTGACATCGGGTAGACGCGCAGCAACTCGGTGTAGGCCAGCACGCCGCGCCACTGGATGGTGACCGCCGGATAGTTGCCGCCCGCCGCATAGCCCAGCACCGGATCGGCGAAGCGATCGGTGAACAGGTTCCAGGTGGCAAACTCGGCGAAGGCATCGGCCAGACTGCTGCTGTGCTGCGCGTTCAGCACGCGGTCAGTGGCGTCGAGCGGCTCGGGATCGGCGACGCCGTCGACGCCGTTTTCGAGCTTTTCCCAGATCTGGCGCACCGTGGCGTCGTCGAAGCGCTCGGTCAAAAACTGCGCCCAGATCGCCAGCCCGTAGGCAAACGCCGGCACCGGGCCGATCGGCGGCTCGTAGATCGGGCGGTCGGTCTGCGTCAGGTAGCCGTCGAGCGCGTTTTCGAAGTCGCTCTGCGCCGGAAAGAACATCTCCTCGTTCCAGGTTGCAGTCGACTCGATCCACCAGCTCTCCTGCTCCGAGTCGTAGGCGCTCTGGATGGCGTGAAAGTACTCGTGGCTGGCCAGGATGTTGGCGCCGCGGATCACCGTGCCGTAAAGCGCAAGCCCATCGTTCTCGACG
>Ga0315268_10006943_pt1 | contig 11992 bp, 14 predicted proteins | sample C1_top_MG_FD_204535 | JGI IMG/M metagenome (GOLD analysis project Ga0315268, IMG submission 204535) | Sediment microbial communities from Yellowstone Lake, YNP, Wyoming, USA - C1_top | ecosystem: Environmental > Aquatic > Freshwater > Lake > Sediment | place: USA: Wyoming | collected 2017-08-01 | reverse complement strand
TTTTTGCCCTTCTAAGTGGCAGTAATAGAGGTAAAATACTCTTATTAAAACAATTAGGCAAGGTTCACAGCAAATAGGCATGGTTTTTGTCCATGGTTTTTCACTTGCGTTTGCTGAATACCTTGATTCCTTCCATGTTGCAGACGAAGGTAAATCCTGATTCTACCAGCTTCCGAACCTCCTCGATGGTTTTGGCCACTGCTCAATGGCACTCGTCACTTTCAAAGTTTATGAGCCGTGCATATATCAACGGGTTCTGAATGTTTCTATGTCCCAACATTTTCATAACGTGCAGGATGTCTTTTGTCTTAGCGTATTCCGTCGTGGCTTTCCAGTGTCTGAAGCTGTGAAGGTGGATCAACTTGAAATTTGGGTTTTGCAGGGTTCTCGCCAGCTTGTTTCTTGTTGTCGTCAAAGCGTCCTTGTAAACTCGGCTGTTTGGGTTGAACACGTACGGATCATACTTTCTTGGCATGGCTTTGAGCATCGAAACCGTTTTTGCAGAGAGCTTCAAGGTTCTGGAGTCTGAACCTTTCTCGGGATTGTTGATTCTAACGGTCAAGTTCCTTCATTGATGTCCGTCCATTTCAGCTTAGCAACTTCGCCGCATCTCGCGCCCGTGTCTTTCAAGCATTGTAGGAAAGCGGCTGTTCGTCTCCCACTTGCAGCTATGCCTTCCCACAGTCAAGGGAAAATGGTTCTTCCCAGGCTTAATGAAAGACTCACACGCCAAAGACGAAACGCTGAACATTGCCTCAAGGAACTTGGCCAAGAAAGCGGGAATCCAGCTGCACGGAAGACTACACTGGCACTGCGGACGCAAACTAGTTATGACCACAGGAGCACAGCTAGGAATCTCCCCATGGATAGTGAAGAGACTCGTAGGCAAGAGCATACCCAAGGCAGACGACACTTACCTCTACTCGGACCCAAAGAAGGCTTTCTCAAGCTAAATAGTGTACTAAGGCTCAAGCCAATCGCTGCAAACGGAAGTTTCTTCGACCTGGAGGAGGACGGCAAGCTGGTCATTAAGGCACTATGGGAACTGCTCAAGCCCATCGTTGAGAAGAAACATCTCGAGAAAATGATGCAAGCAGAACAAAAAGACACAGTAGGCCTCATAGAAATTGACCCGATACCAACCGATACGAAAGAAGGGCTCAAGCTGTTTCTGAAACTGAGGAGAGAAGGCGAGCGTCAGGAGATAAGAAAGTGACTTGGGAATGCGAGGTCTGCGGCCACAAAAACCCAGACTCGGAGGACATTTCTGAAGAGTGTGGAGCGTATCGAGGAGAACCAGCCTACGACATAGAGAATGATCTTGAATGAAGGCGCACCTTGTGGAGATTGTAGAGCATGAGTGACGAAAAGGAATACCGTTGTGCAGTTTGCAGCGGAGAGATCAGCAAGGAGGACTAAGTGAAGACTGTGGCGGGATGTGCTTGGAAGAGAATGGGATCATCTCACAATCAGAGTTTACTAATGTACGAAGTATGCTTGTCCCCATTCCCTCTTCTCCCAGTCATAGTTTCCAATGCTTCTCAACAATGGAGGTGAAAAGGTGAGCAGTGATATTTTCTTGTCGCTTGGGCAAAAAAAGGTAAGAAAGGGTAGAGTACGAGAAGCCAACATTGCCCGAGAATTGAGGAAAAAGGGATTCCAGGTTTTGAACGCCAAAAACTACAACACAGGAGTTGACATTCTGGCCATAGATCCAAAAAACGGTCAAATTAAACAAGCGATTGAATCGACAAACTATTCGAGGGAATGCTACATAGCGAAGGAAAGAGCTGAGAGATATGCCAAATCCTTGAGCCAGTTCCCATATGCAAGGAAAAAACTGATGTTTCCTACGAAGAGAACGTGGGAGAGGAAGCAAGAAAAATCCTTGAAGGCAACGGAGTCAAGATTGAAGTTGTAGGGCACCAGGACTCCACTCTCAATGACCACTGTTTTAGCTCCGAAGCTAAACGAAAAAACCCGTTCCCTGACAATTATCACGCCTGTAATCCAGAATCATTAGATGACCACGCTTCCTAGAAGCATAACCGAGATCTGGACACTTGCGAGGTGTTTTTTCTGAAGCAGGCAAAGATGTGGTTTTTGATGGGGAATTGAGGTTCTCTTGAGCTCTTCAGACACTTAAGTGTCCGATTTTTGGACACTTCCCAAGGAGAGTCTTTGTGGCGTCAATTCATCAGATCGGTAGTTTTTCCAGACCAACTCACAATTCCTTGAACCTTCCAGTGCCCTCCACACGCTACGGTCACAGAACTTAGCGCTAGAACCACTAGCACTTGAGACGATTCATTCTCTCCTATGTTTCGGTCTTTTCCACCGAATTCGGTAGCCATGTAGATCGCCTCCTTGATCATACCCCCACGGTAAACCAGTTGTCACTTTTCCCCTTTCTATGAGCCCCAACACTGACAAGAAAGCTGGGCAATAGTATTCGCATTTTTCCTCAAAAGGACAATTGTACTCCTCGCAGAGCTCCCAAATAGTATTCTTTTTCGTTCCAATGTTGTAACAATTCGTGCCCGATACTTGATGTTGGTTGAGTATACTCAAATACCGAGAGCTTGGCTCAGGACAGCCTATAAGCAACTCCTTAAACAAGTCATGCTCGCTACACTCAAAATCGCATTCGAGGCATTTGATCTTTCCCCATTCGTTCATTCCAATGCGGACACTGCTACATTTGGGACAGACATCCAAAAAGACTTCTCCGCACTTGAAACAAAGGATATTGTCATAAAAAAGCTCCATGCCACAGTGTGGACAGCGTTTCTTGGGTTTTGACTTCCAAAGGTTAGTCTGCAATTGTCTGATTTCTTCTCTAATCTCACCTAATTTTCGGGCCCTCAATTTTGGAGGCTTAGCACGTTCATTTTCACTTTCAGCCTCCTTTTCTCTTATTCTTTCCTCATCTTCTTTCTGTTGCCTTCTGTATGCAGCCACTTCTTTCTCAAATTTCTCTCTCGGGCTTTCCATGAGAGCAATTCGCCTCAGCCCTATTATCCATATGAAAACGATTTAAGAATATTCCAAAAACGGCATGAATCCTTCTCTCTCGTTCTCAGAGTAGTGGAGTGCAGGACAAAAACAGATTCATGTTTAGAATAGCGGCATAGAGCACTCTTCTATCTATCCCTAGATCGCAGACTAACAATATATGATATGGAAGTCACTCCTTAGACAGGGCTACTTCGGGAGATATCTCCACTTCTGGATGGATTAAAACAATTAGGCACAGTTCCTTTCAAAGCCAAGAGTGGCTGCCATTTCTGTTTTACATACAAGTTTGCAGAATCCAAGGTCAAACTAAAGCCTCATAAGCACTCCGTTCTAAACTAAAGGTCGAGGTTCGGGAGATGGTCGTGGCCGGGAAGATCTTCAAGCTTTCAGAACTGTTGGCCACTAGTGAAATTGCATCTAGACTTGAAGGGTATCGCAGTGAAGAGTCTTATGAGGAAGGAGATCACAAGTTTGCCTTGGTCAGTGAAGTTGTTGGGCTACTTCCAAAAGGAAACATGTTGAGGGGCGTCTACTCGCACGATTATGTGATTGAGGTCTTTCACAGAGGAAAGATTGTTCCTACGCCCAGGACGGTTGAAGCGCTCTTCAGCTTTGCCCAACATGAAGACGTTGCGTTTCTGACGATCGTTGAGAAGAAACGCGTGGCCAATTTCATAGCAAATGAACTGAGCAAGATACTTTTTGAAAAGGTAGGCGGTGTGCTAGAGGCCAGAATATCGCCTGAAACGCTTAAAGGGTTTCATCTCAAAAACCCTGAAGACACAAAAATCACCTTCTTTGACAACGTTGACATACCGAACGTGGACAAACTGTCGCTCTACGGACCAGACCTAGTCAATACTCCACTCTTCGAAGACTATGGCAAACACGGCGACCTCTGGTACGTAGTCGCAAGATCAAAAGAATACGGCTACGTTGTCGGCATCACGCGGGACGCGTCGGTGACAATATTCAACTTGACAGAAAAAGATCGATACCTAGAATACGTGACCAAAGAGATATACCCGCTTGCCCTGGAAGAACCCAAATAAGCAAAAACCACCTCGCAAACGAATTCAAGAACAGGCAGGCGCACTGTTCTAATTAGCGCGCGCTTTTTCTCTGTGAGAGCTCAGTACTCTATTCCCTTCCGTGCTTGAAGACCTCTGCTGAAAGGATGCTTGATTTCCTTCATTTCCGTGACCAAATCTGCAGCTTCAACAACCTCGTTCGGAGCATGACGCCCAGTCAATACTAGCTCAACCTTTCTCGGTTTGCTTTTGATCAGCTTCAAAACTTCTTCAAGATCTATCAACTTCAAGTCTAAGGCAACGTTGATTTCATCCAGAATAACCAAGTCATACTTGCTGCCCTGAACGACCTCTTCAGCCAACCTAAAGGCGTCTTGAGCAAATCTGACATCGTCCGCTTCCGCTGGCTTAGCAGTCACGAATTTCCCCCTGCCGAAAGCTCTCAGTGTGAGATTCGGTAGCTTATCAACAACGTAGAGCTCTCCGTAGTCGAATCCGCCCTTAATGAATTGGATTATGTAGACTTTCAGGCCCCTGCCTACGGCTCTCAGCGCCAGACCAAAAGCCGCTGAAGTCTTGCCTTTTCCGTCTCCAGTGTAAACCTGAACAAGCCCTGTTTCAAGTTTCGGCATCGCTCAGAGCCTTCTTGATGAGTTTTTCAGCCGCGGAATGTGGATCTATCTTCTTTTCAAGAATCTGCTGCAACAGTTCATCGAGCTTTCCTCGCTTCCTCAGGTTCTCGATTAAGGAGTCCGCGGCTTTCTCCTTTATGGCTTCGTTGAGTTCTGTTTCAGCCCTGTTCTTTAACAAGGCTTTCTTGCATTCTAGGTTGCCTTCAAGAAAACATCTGTGCTCCTCAAGTTTGTCAATGAGTTCAGGCACGCCTTCACCTGTTAGCGCTGTCGTTTTCAGAACGGGCGGTTTCCATGGGCTTTCCTTGTTGTTCATCTGTAGGTTCGATTGAATGTCTATGACCGCTTTGTTTGCGTTTTCACGGTCCGCTTTGTTCACCACGAAAATGTCGGCTATCTCCATGATCCCCGCCTTTATAGCCTGTATCTCATCACCCAATCCCGGTGCGTGCATAACGACGATCGTCTGTGCCACCTTGATGATCTCGACTTCAGACTGGCCCGCCCCGACGGTTTCAACCAAGACTATGTCTTTTCCAGCAGCGTCCAAAACCTTCACAGCATCCTTCGTCGCCTTCGCAATTCCGCCAGCATAATTGCGCGTTGCCATGCTGCGGATGAAGACACCTTCATCTGTGCTCAGTTCCTGCATGCGAATTCTGTCACCCAAGAACGCGCCGCCCGTAAATGGGCTTGTAGGGTCTACTGCGACGATGCCCACGGTTTTGCCTCTTCGCCTGTATTCACGCACGATTTTTTCGATAAGCGTGCTTTTTCCAGCTCCGCCTGCACCTGTCAACCCTATTACATGTGCTTTCCCAGTGTGGGGATAGATTTGTGCGATTATTTCCTCAGCTTGGCACGTGTCGTTCTCGATTGCCGTTATCGCCTTTGCTATGCTTCTCCGGTTTCCACCGAGCACGCCCTTGACTATTTCTTCTGTTGCCGTCAACCTGTGCACATCTTAGTCTCTTTTGGGAAGGTTGTCTAACACGTACTGTATTATCGTTTCCGTCCGGGTTCCAGGTCCGAAAATCTCTTTTATTCCTACCTTCTTCATGTCCGAAACATCTTCCTCCGGAATTATTCCCCCGGCGAAGACTAGCACGTCTGTTAAGCCCTGCTTCTTGAGCAGGTCCATTATTCTCGGGAAAAGTGTTTTGTGAGCGCCTGAAAGGATGCTTAGGCCTATCACGTCCACGTCTTCCTGAAGGGCCGTTTCGACTATCAGCTCCGGGGTCTGCCTTAAACCCGTGTAGATTACCTCCATTCCAGCGTCTCTTAAAGCTCGGGCCACAACCTTTGCTCCCCTGTCATGACTGTCTAGACCCGGCTTGGCGATCAAAACTCTGATCTTTCTAGTTTTCTGCATTTTTCCTCATCCCTAGATTATTATCAATTCCTTATGCTCTCCGTAAACTTGACGCAACACTTCGCAGATCTCACCTAACGTTGCGTAGGCCTTCACTGCGTCAATTATTGGGGGCATCAGGTTCTCATCTTTTTCTGCTGAACGCCGAAGCTTGCCGAGAACCTCCTCCACTTTTCTCTTGTCTCGTTCTCTTTTCAGCTTTTGCAGGCTGGCGAGCTGTTCTTGCTCTACCTTGGGGTCGACTCTCAACAGTTCGATTGGATATTGTTCCTTTTCAATCGTGTAGTCGTTCACGCCAACTATTATTCGTTTTTTCTCATCCGTCTCTCTCTGGTACTTGTAAGCACTATCGGCAATCTCTTTTTGGAAGAACCCCTTTTCTATAGCCACTATGGCTCCGCCCATGTCATCCACTTTTCGAATGTATTCCATAGCCTTTTCTTCCATTTCGTTCGTTAACGCTTCAATGTAGTATGAGCCCGCGACTGGGTCTATCGTGTTTGTTGCTCCGCTTTCATGGGCTATCACTTGCTGTGTTCTCAGTGCGACTCTCACGGCTACTTCGCTCGGCAGTGCTAGGGCTTCGTCGAAAGAGTTCGTATGAAGGGATTGTGTTCCGCCTAGAACTGCCGCTAGGGCTTGCATTGTGGTTCGGGTAATGTTGTTCAACGGTTGCTGCGCTGTCAGCGTGCATCCTGAAGTCTGAACGTGCATACGCATCCACATCGACCTTGGGTTTTTGGCGTGGAACCGTTCCTTCATCAGTATGGCCCAAATTCTGCGAGCAGCTCTGAACTTGGCTATCTCTTCAAAAAAGTCGTTGTGAGATGCGAAGAAGAATGATAGGCGATGGGCAAAATCGTCCACCTTCAACCCTCTTTTCATGGTGGATTCCACGTAGGCTATTCCGTCATAAATGGTAAAAGCCAGTTCTTGCACGGCGTTCGCTCCCGCTTCTCTTATGTGGTATCCGCTGATGCTGATCGGGTTCCACCTCGGCAAATGCCGCGCGCAGTATTCGATTATGTCGGTCGTGAGTTTCACCGAAGGCGTTGGCGGATAAATGCAGAGCTTCTGTGCGAAATACTCTTTCAAGTTGTCGTTCTGTGTTGTTCCACCGAGTTTTTCTCTAGAAACGCCCTGGTTATCGCCAACTGCAACGTACATGGCCAGCAGCATCGCTGCAGGTCCGTTTATTGTCATTGAAGTTGTCACCTTGTCAAGCGGTATTCCGTTCAACAGGACTTCCATGTCTTTCAACGACGCAATTGCCACGCCGCAAATGCCGACTTCGCCCTTTGCCATCGGATGGTCTGAATCGTAACCCATTATCGTCGGATAATCAAAAGCGATGCTTAGGCCGGTTTCACCCTCTTTCAGCAGGTACTTGAAACGCTTGTTTGTCTGCTCTGCCGTGCCGAACCCTGAAAACTGTCGCATAGTCCAAAAGCGGCCACGATACATCGTTGCGTGCACACCACGGATGAAAGGATATTCCCCCGGAAACCCCAAGTCCCGCAGGTAATCCATTTCAGCAATGTCTTTAGGCGTGTACAGACGCTTTATTGGCATGTTAGAAGTGTTATGAAATTCGGTTTTTCTTTCCTTGCACTGTTTTATCCAGTTCGGCAGGGTCGTCTGCTCCCAGCGTTTCTGCTCTTTGCTCAATTGTTCGAGCTTTTTGTCGTCAAACATCGTCGCCTTCTGCCCCTCCATTGACTAACCTGATGGTATTTGAAACTAACATATCAGCTTTAAACCTAAAAAGATATTTTCTTATCGGTCCAAAAACACCAAACTCATGTTTCATCTGGCAAATACCTTTATTCGTGGAATCATGCAGAATTAAGAAGTGAAACAAGTTTTATTTTACTGATTGCCTCTTGAATCGTATAGACTCTGCATGGGATGGATAGCGTGAAAACCCCAGTCATAATCGTGGATTATGATGCAAGATGGCCGAAATTGTACGAAAAGGAGAAGGTTAAGATCCTGAAGGCGATAGGAAGTAGGGTTGTTGCAATAGAACACGTAGGAAGCACTGCCGTTCCCGGCTTGGGTGCTAAACCGATAGTCGATATCATGGCGGGCGTTCGCAGCATTTCTGATGCTGAAGACTGCATTGAACCGCTCAAGAACATCGGTTACGAATATGTTCCAGAGTACGAGGCTGAGATTCCTGAGAGACGTTATTTCCATAAAGGTCCTTCCGAAGTTCCTAATCGACATTTTCATCTGCACATGGTTGAACGAACCAGCAACTTTTGGGCCTGCCACATCCTGTTCCGTGATTACCTTCGCACGCATCCTGAGACAGCTCAGCAGTATTACTGCTTGAAGAAGGAATTGGCTGCCAAACACTCTGCAAATCGCGAGGCTTACACCGAAGCCAAAACTTCATTCATCGAATCCGTTCTCGCCAAGGCCGATTCCAAAAAAAGATCAACACGAATAGTCAGCTCCCTGAAAACCGTTGAGCGTGATTTGAGAAGTTCTCTACGAAACTCAAACATTAGTGCGACTTATGAAGAAGAAAGCCGAAGAGCATTATTTCATTGACGACATGTTGTGTCGCGAGAAAACACCTGCAATGGTTGCATTTTTCAAAGCAAGGGTCGATGTGGCTCTTGAAATGATCAGAAACGAAAGAGTGAGGCCAACGATTCTCTGATCGATTGATCGAAGAACCCTGCATAAATGCTGCATTACAGAGCAGTTTTGTGGAAAAGCGAAGAAGGAACTGAGTAGGCTGGGGTCTTGTGGGGAAAGGGAGGTTTCCGCCGAGTTCAGTCAAACGCTTAAAGCTTAGCGAGGTCTTTAGCGCGCCCCGACCGAACGTGGTAACGGCGATGACTTGGATGAATGCATCCCAACCTTTGCGTTTTATTTTTTCTGTTTCCACTTTTCGTATTCTTCTTGCAACTCACGTTTTTTAGCAGGGTCTCGATTGATTTCATTTTTCATTTGAAAGATTTGTTGCCCGGTCAAGTTCTTGACGTGTCTCAACCACATTTCGAAAGTCAAAGTGCGTTCTTTTACTCCTTTTTCCATTTCCTTTTGATAATCCATTCCTTCTAACTCCTATAAGTTTTGACATGTTGCACTTATTGCCAAATATATATTAAATTTATCTATGTTTAGCGCGCGTTCTTTAGGTTGAGCTTCTTATTGAGACTCTAATATGCAAGCCGAGGCTGAGAATCCCCATCCGTAGCCGAGCATGAGAATGATGTCACCTTCCGAGAGTTCCGTGCCTGAAACTATTTTTTCAAGGATGAAAGGTAAACTTGCTCCAGCCAAGTTCCCACATTCACTAAGCACCTCGTGTGATTCTCTTAACTTTTCACGGCCTATCCCGTGGTGCTCAGCTAATGCGTCAAGTATTTTTTCGCTGCCCGTGTGTATCGCCCATTTTTTGGCAGCGTTCATCGTTTCTTTAGCGTTTTCCCCCAGCAATTTCTGAAGCACCAAGCCCGTGTACTTCACTCCCAGATTCGGAATTTCCTTGTCCAGATTTGAGTGAAAGCCGAATTTGAACGGTTCGTTCAACAACGAGAGCCTCGCATAGCCCGCCAAGTAATCTTTCTGTTCAACGTTAATGACTTCGGCTATCTTCCTGATTGATAGGTCTCCAGCGTTTTTTGTGACGATCGCGGCGGCTGCTCCGTCTCCGAAGAGGAAGAACTGTATTGTCGCCACCCATTTTCTGAGTTCCAGTTCTCTTCGTTCCCGCTCTTTTATTGAGTTGATCAGGCTGATTTCCATGAGGTTCTTCATGCCTCGCACTTGATTCTGGAACCAATACGAGGTCACTCCGGAAACGCAGATCAGCACGTTGTCTTCAGGATTTGCTGCAAGGTAGTTTTCTGCAAGCTCTAGGCCTTTTATGAACGCTGTGCTTGCTATTCCTTGAGCGTTGACGTGCTTAACATAAGGATCTAGGCCGAGTTTTGGCACTAGGAGTTGGCTGAGGCCTGGGCTTAAGAAAGGATTCGCATCATAGGTCGCAATGAGACAGTTGATGTCCTTTACGTGAAGGCTTGCTCTATGGAACGCGTTCTCGCAGGCTTCTGTGCAAAGGTTCACGAGGCCAGTCTCACTCATTACAGCTTCAGATTCTTTGCTCGAGTCTGCTTGGTCAATGAGGTAGCGCTTGGTAACTCCCAAGTTGAGCACGTTTTGCCTCACACCCTCTGGGAGCTTACATGGAAAAGTGTCTATCAATTCCTCAGTCAAATATGCATTCTTGGGCAGTGCTGTGGATAGCTGAAGTATCTGCATGGCACTGAGTAAGATTGAAAAGGTTATAAAAGGATTCTTTGGCCCTTCTGCGTTGGCACGTTTCTTTCGTTTTTCATGAACCTAAATATCGATGTTCTCCACAAAAATTCTTATAGTGCTTGGAATCCACTAACTAATCAAAATTGAGGTGGAAAATTGAAGAAGGTCGGAATAATTGCCGGTAGCATTTCAAGATTTGACAACCCACGGCACACCTTGCAGGAAGAGATGTGCGCAGAAGCGGTCAGAATGATACTTGATGACGTGCCAGACCTTGAGCTTGGAGATTTCATAAAAAAGAACTACGCGTGCTGCTACTCGTACTTCAGCGACATCTTGGAACAGCAACAATGCATGCACTGGATAATTCATGACTACTTGGGACTAAGCGGCGTACCTGCATTCAGGGTTGAATCCGGCGGCGCAACTCCAATCGATGCAGTCGTGAATGCGGCGTTGTGGGTGCGTTCAGGAATGTTTCCGCTGGTTCTAGTTGTCGGGTGGGAAAAGATGAATGAACTGCCGATCCAAAAAGTAAATGAAGCCATAGCCATCGCCGGGGACACTGACTGGGACTTCGTGTCAGGTTTCACGTACAATGCTTTTTACGCAACCATGGAGGCCAGACGAATGCATGTGTATGGAGACAGTGAAGAGGACTTGGCTGAGGTGGCAGTCTTAAACCATAACAACTCGCTTGACAACCCGTACGCACAGTGGCCCGCCCATCATGGCTTTACGAAGATTACGGTGGACGATGTTTACAAGTCTCGACTGATTTCTTGGCCGTATAGACTTCATGAGTGTGCAATGACAAGCGAAGGTGCTTCGGCCCTCCTTTTGGCCAACGAGGAAACAACCAAGAAACTAACCGACAACCCTGTGTGGATAACTGGTGTAGGATTCGGAACTGACACCATGAGGGTCGGAGACCGACCGGACAACCCAGCTTGGAAGGGTCTGTACCCAGAGGACGAAAAGATCTGGCCGAAAGATATTCCCAAGCCTATGTCACCATACCCTGATCTGCTGAACTTTGGTTCACTCAGGGTAGCTGCACGGATGGCTTATAAGGATGCTGGAGTGAAGAATCCTAGGAAGGAAATGAGTCTCGTTGAAATCTTTGATCCATACGCAGGCGTTGTTCTAGCAGGACTGGAGGATTTTGATTTCTGTAAGCGAGGTGAAGGAAAGAAAATGGTACGAGACGGCGTCATCCAGCCTCATGGAGAGCTCCCCTGCCAACTCAGCGGAGCTCTGACCGCACAAGGACACGCAGTCGGATCTACGTCGATCGCGCAAGTGGTTGATGTTTACTGGCAGCTGAGCAATCAGATCGGCAAAAAATGGGGAGCGCCTAGCAGACAGTTGAGCAAGCCGCAGAAGGGTTTCATACATGGACACGGTGGGACAGGATGTCAAGCAGGCGCCGCGGTCTTGGAGGTGTAGAGGAATGAAGCAACCTGGACCAGAAAAGATGCTGAGAGAACGCAAGATCGACGAGAAGTTATGGGAAGACTGGGAACGCAAATGCGGTTGGAGACCTGAAGGCTGGAAGATAGTTGAAATGAACGACGGACCAACGCTCAACGAGCTGAAGCCCGACAAATTCTTAATTGTACACAGACCGCACGGCAGCATGTTCCATCACAGCTACG
>Ga0315268_10006942_pt1 | contig 11993 bp, 8 predicted proteins | sample C1_top_MG_FD_204535 | JGI IMG/M metagenome (GOLD analysis project Ga0315268, IMG submission 204535) | Sediment microbial communities from Yellowstone Lake, YNP, Wyoming, USA - C1_top | ecosystem: Environmental > Aquatic > Freshwater > Lake > Sediment | place: USA: Wyoming | collected 2017-08-01 | reverse complement strand
TTTTGTCTCATTAATAATGTCTTTAGGTTCACCAAGGATTTTCAGAGAATGAAGCCCTCCTGCTTTAATTACATCAGGGGCATTAAAGACATAAGGATTTTCTAATTCTTCAGTCCCGCCCCTTTCAAACTGCCTGGCGAGGGCAATGAGTGTATCTGCTGCCTTCTTGGGAAGGCTTTTAAGCCAGGCATCGTGCTTGTAGCGGAGAGCTTCTCCCCTTTCCTTGCGGCTCTTTGGAGCTACACCAAATCCAATCTCTGCCAGAACATCATAGAGGTCATATTCCTTTCGGTTAAGGACTTCTTGCAGCAGTCTCATCCCGCGGCCACTGTCAGGGAGAGAGTCAATAAGCCTCTTTCGTTCCTGTGGATTTATCCAGCAGTTGCGAAAATCATCAAAGGTTTTTATCTCTTCAACTAAACGTTCAGCAACTCTTTGTTTATATTCCTCCACTGTAACCATTGCCAATTTTCCTTCTTTTTCGGTAACTATATAAGTCCCTGCAGGATTTATATGGACGTCAAACCCTTCGACACGGATTATTTTTTCTTTTCTTTCCTCTTCAGGTTCTTTTGGTTCTCGCGCTGGTGAAAGACGGCTCATGAAGGATTCCCCTAAAAGACGGGTGGCATTTGTATAATCATAGACTCTAAACATCAATTTATTAGTTGGCAGATGGATTCTTGATCCACGACCCATCATCTGCTGAAATGAAATAGGGGAACGGACATATTTAAAAAAGACAACATTGCGAAGTATAGGGACATCAACACCGGTGGTTATCAAATCAACAGTTGTTGCAACAAAATGGCTACGCTCAGAGCCACGCAAATCAGCAATATATTGGCTTCCTCCTACTATGGCAGTGCATTTAAAGGCATAAGGGTCAAGGCGTTTCTGCCTTTTTTTGAGACACCATTCAGCATAGAGATTATTAATTTCGGCTGCGACAGCATCAGCATGGGTGTCACGAACACAGAAAATAACAGTCTTCTGAAGTGGCCCGCAAGTTTGTTGGAACAACTCAAATAGGTCTTTGCACCACGCCTTTACTCTGTCAGGTAACTGGATAATATCTTCAAAAGAAGGAGCCCCATAATGGTGACGAGATTCAGCTCCGATAATCGGCTTACCGGTTATGGCATCTATTCCACCCAGGCGTTCTATATCCTCACGGTCAACGCCCCTTTCATCTAAATCTGTTATACGTCTTATTATCTCACATGCAGGAAGATAACCGTCCTCAATCCCCTGTGCCATATCGTATTCATAAACAGGCTCGCCAAAGTACTTAAGGTTATTGGCAGTAATTTCTTCATCTTCTTGGCGCTCCTCTTGAGTTCCTCCTTCAAAGGAGCGAGGAGTTGCAGTAAGTCCAATTTGAACAGCATTTGGGTTTTGTCGAAGCACGATGCTCCACTTTCCCCAGGCGCTTCTATGGCATTCATCAATAATAATATGGCTGAAATAGTTCCGGGGATAGTTTTCGAGGAAAAATTTTGCATCTTCAGTTTCTCCAGCCACATTGAGTGTCTGATAAGTTGCAATTAATATACGGGCATTCTTCTGAGGGTTTGTTGTAGTTACTTCTGCTGCATCAGACCCAAAAACATTCTGAAAAGCACCGAGTCCCTGAGTGCGCAGTTTGTCTCTATCACAGACGAATAAAGCGCGGCGAAGTTGTCCGGCATCAGCAATCTTCTTTAAAATGTGGACAGCAATAAAGGTCTTCCCTGAACCTGTAGCCAGGAAGAGAAGAAGTCTTTTTTCACCTCTTGCTATTTTTTCAATTGCTGCACGAATAGCAGCATCCTGATAATATCGCCTGCTTGCCTCTCCACCCGGATACGGTATTAATAGCGGTCTGGCAGTTTCACTTTCTAAGGAGACCTCGATACCCTTTTCATATCGCTGGCGTAATTCAGATGGAGTAGGGAATTCTTTTAGATGACGATGCCCCGAGGTTTTGCCTGTATAATGGTCATATTCAACGAAGGGATGTCCATTCGATGAATATACAAAAGGCACATGGTTTAAACGGGCATATTTCTTAGCTTGTTCAAGACCTTTGTCGGGCGGTTCATTGCTCCGTTTGGCTTCAATTAAGGCAACAGCTATGGGTTGTGAGTTAATATTTACACGGATACGTAATAGGTAATCTATTCTTCCCTTTTGCCTTCTCCGAGACTGCCCCTCAACAATATCAATACCCCTGTCAGTTTCCTCACGTCTTATGAGGTCTTCCGTCCATCCACAGCGATGAAGGGCAGGGTCTATAAGTTTTGCTCTTGTATCTGATTCAGTTAGAAGTTTCACTAAAATATCTTACTACAATAAATGCTCAAACTCTTTATTTTTTTTCAACCAGAAACATACCTTTCTATTATCTCCATTGCCCTTTCAACAGCGCCTGCATTCCTCCTGTACAATTGTTGTGCCTTAAGGCCGATCTCTTTTGCTTTTTCCGGCGACATGAGGAGCTCTCTTATTTTTGGATAAAGACCTTCTTCATTAACCTCTATGGCTGCACCCTCTCTGTAGAAATCCTTAATAACAGGGAAGTTCTCCATGTGCGGGCCGTATAATATGGGCTTCCCCCAGCATGCGGGCTCAAGAGGATTCTGACCTCCATAGCCTTTAAAACTTTTGCCAATAATTGCGATGTCTGCCCTCCCATATACTGCTGAAAGCTCACCAATGGTATTGAGAAGGATTAACTCACCATTAAAAGTTGCAGGTTCCGAGTTCCGAGTTCCAAGTTCTGAACGCTTAATAAATGAGATTCCTTTCGATCTGAGTATATCTTCAACTTCTTTAAACCTCTCAGGATGTCTTGGAGCAATAATTAAATTTAGATCAGGGAAATCTTTCTTAAGCTTAATATAAACAGAAGTTATGATTTCCTCCTCTCCTTCATGGGTGCTGCCTGCCACGATTACAGGCCCCTTTATTTTCTCCGTCCATTCAGGGATATATGTGGCAGGAGTTGTATCGAATTTAAAATTACCTAAAACCTTAATCTTGCTATTATCAACACCAAGGCTTCTTATCCTTTCAGCATATTCATCGCTTTGCATACCAAAAAAATCAATACAGGAAAGAACCCTCTTCATAAAAAAAGAAATTTTTTTATACCCTTTGAATGAGTCTTCGGAAATCCTTCCATTAAGTAGAAAAACAGGAACTCCATTTTCCTTGAAAACCTTTAACAAATTCGGCCATAGTTCTGTCTCGATTACAATTAAAATCTCTGGTCTTATCCTTTTCAATATCTTATTAAAGATAAGAACAATATCAAATGGGAGATAAATAATTGTTGTGCCCTCCGGTGCATTTTCCTTTGCTACCTTCTGGCCTGTATCGGTGATTGTTGATAATACTATGCCTTTTGATGGATATTTTTCTCTTAGTCTTTTAAGTAGTGGTGAGGCAGCCATCACTTCTCCGACAGATACAGAATGAACCCAGACCACCCCCCCATCCCCCCCTTTAGCAAGGGGGTGAACAGGGGGGGTAAATCCAAACTTTTCTCTCAACCATCTTTTTCTTAGTTCTTTGGGTCGTTTGAAATATTCGAAGGGCAATAAAAAGATAATGGCAATAATATATATGAGACTATAAAATAAATACATTTTATGAATTTGAGACTATTGAAAAAACCTTGAAATATTGCGATATGTCATGCTGAACTTGTTTCAGCATCTTATAACATTTATAGACAATGAGACCCTGAAATAAATTCAGGGTGACAAAAAAATATTTTTTCATAGTCTCAATTTATCTCCTTCCTGCCATCTCCATTACTATCTCTGCAACCCTGTTTGATGCACTTTTATATGAAAATGGTTTTTTAATAATCCTGTAATAATTAAGCATTCCTTCCCTATATTTTGTATCGAACATAATCTTTTTCAGTTCTTTTATTACCTCTTCAGGATTAGCTTTCTCCTGAAGTAGTTCTTTCACGACCGCTTTGCCTGAGAGAATATTAACAAGTGATATATGGGTGACCTTAACAATCCGCTTTCCAAGTTGAAACGTCAAAGGAGAAAGTTTGTACACTACAACCATTGGCACCTCGAGGAAAGCTGCCTGTAACGTTGCAGTCCCTGAGGCAATTACTGCTAAGTCTGAAGCAGCTAATACTTGTACTGATTCGCCTTTTTTAATAACTACTCCTTCCTTAGTTAGGGTATTAAAATAAAGTCTGAATTTTTGCTCATCGGTATTTGGAGCAAGCGGGATACAAAATTGATAATCAGCTTTTGAATTTATTTCAGGGTCACTTTTAAATTGCCTGATGACATCTATAATCAAAGGTAAAAGTCTATTGAGTTCACTCGGCCTGCTTCCCGGAAGAAGGGAAAGGAGTGGTCTGTCTGTATCAAGACCGAGAGCAGATTTAAATCCCCCCTTCCCCCCTTTTACTAAAATACTCTCAATCTCTTCAAGTATCGGATGTCCTACAAACTCACATGTTACACCCGCATCTTTATATATCTTTTCTTCAAATGGAAGTATGACGGCCATCCTGTCCACGATATTTGCGATCTTTTTAACCCTGCCTTTTCGCCATGCCCATACCTGAGGGCTTACATAATACAAAATCTCAATGCCAAGTGATTTAGCTACTTTTGCTATTTTTAAATTGAAATCCGGATAATCAATCAGGATAAGGACTTTTGGCCTGAACTTCTTTAGTGCTTCAACAGCTTTGTCGAATGAAGATTTAATCTTACTAAATGCAGAAATTACCTCAACAAGGCCGAAGGCATCTGATATACTCGAAATGAGTTCCACTCCTGCCTTATTCATCCTCTCGCCGCCAATACCTATGATATGAACATCAGGGCATTTATTTCTTATTTCTTCTGCAAGGAGTGAGCCATATAATTCACCCGAGCTTTCACCAGCAACTATCATAACAGTATTCACTATATTAGTTTCCGAGACTGAGATTGCTGTAATAGAAGTGATTAGACAACATCCTTAATTATTTCTGCTATCTTTGTAATAGACGATTCCTCAAGTTCAGGATACATTGGCAATGAAAGGACTTCCTGTGAAGCCTTCTCAGCAACAGGAAGGTCCCCCTTTTGATAACCTAAAAATTTAAGCGCCTTTTGCAGGTGGAGCGGCACTGGATAATAAATAACTGATGAGACACCATTTTCCTTAAGCCTTTGTTGTATCTCGTCCCTTTTATGGCTCATGATCGTATACTGGTGGAAGACATGATAAGAGCCTTTTTTTTCAACAGGGCACTTCACTTTACCTGAAAGGAGTTTAGTATAGAGTTCTGCATTCTGCCTCCTTTTCCTGTTGTATTCATTTAAGCGCTTGAGCTTCACGAGAAGGATACCTGCCTGTATCTCATCCAAACGGCTGTTGAATCCGATCCTTTTATGTCGGTATGAACCTTTGGACCCATGGTTTCTTAGTTCCCTGATTATATCAGCTACTTTTAGATTGTTTAGGGTTATCATTCCTCCGTCACCATAACATCCAAGATTTTTGCTTGGATAAAAACTAAAACAACCGGCATCGCCAATGCTTCCAACCTTTTTACCGCATACTCCAGCACCAAATGACTGGGCACAGTCCTCAATCACTTTCAGCTTGTTTTTCTTTGCTATATACGATATCTTTCCCATATCAGCAGGATGACCAAATAGATGAACAGGCAGAATAGCCTTTGTCTTTTTTGTTATATTTGCCTCTATCTGGTCCACATCTATGTTTAAAGTATCCGACTCGATATCAACAAAGACAGGTGTGGCACCTGTATACAAAATTGCCTCTACGGTAGCAAAAAAGGTAAACGGTGTTGTTATAACCTCATCTCCCTCTCCTATCCCCAGTGCGTCAATTGATAGATGAAGGGCATCGGTGCCTGAAGCGACACCTATCGCCTCCCGTACACCATAATAATCAGCTACCTTTTTTTCAAACTCAGATACATTGGCCCCAAGGATATACCTGCTGCTTTCGAGTATCTCTGTAAGAACACGAAATACATCCTCTTTAATCTCGTGGAACTGTTTCTTTAAATCAACCATCGGGATCATTTTTAACTTACCTCTATCGCTGAGTATTAATCATATTAGTTATTTCTAAAACTACTTTTAGTGCGTTCCTTCCTTCAATTGCGGAGACCTTTGGTTTTTTTCTTTCTTTTATACAATGAATAAAATCTTTTAACTCTTCTTTAAGAGGCTCCTTTTTCTCAGGCCTGATGACTTCAGACGATATGCCTTTCGGAGTCCTGAAATAGCGCTTTATCTCCGAACTTTGATAATCAATGGATATATAAGTATCTTTTTGAAAGACCTTCAGTCTTCTATGCTTTTCCGGTGATAAACGACTGACTGTTGCAAGGGCGCTACAGCCATTTTCAAACTCAAGCCATGCCTTTGCAACGTCAATCTTATCAGTAAGCACCCGCGCCCCGACTGCTCTAATCTCTTTTATTGGTAAAGAAATAAGACTCAGCATAATGTCTATATCATGAATCATGAGATCGAGAGTGACATCAACATCTGTTGCTCTTTCAAGAAAGGGAGAAAATCTTTCCGATTCAATAAACATCGGTTCATTGAAGATCTGAGAAGCCACGAGTATGGCAGGATTGTATCTTTCAAGATGACCCACTTGAATGATGCAATCATTTTTTTCTGCTTCGGCAACGAGTTCCTCAGCCTCTTCGACAGTCACTGTTATAGGCTTTTCTATAAGGATGTCTTTGCCTGCCTTGAGACAGTCGAGCGCAATATGATGGTGTGTTGTTGTTGGTGTTACAATATTGAGTGCATCAATCTTATCGAGGATGTCTCTATGGTAGTAATATGCCTCACATTTATATTTCTTTGCAAAGGTATCAGCCTTTTTTCTATCAATATCAACAACAGCAACAAGTTCTGTTTCTTCGATCTCGGAATAAATCCTCACATGATGTTGCCCCAGATATCCAACTCCGATAACTCCAACTTTAATAGCCAAAGATCCTCCTAAAGTAATCCCACTTAGTAAAGGGTATTAGAGAGAGTTACTAACCTTTTTTACCTCTTCAAGTTTTTTTAATGCATTGCCGGAATCTATCGCATCTTCTGCCAATGTAAGGGCAATCTTAAAATCCTCTGTCTTCCCTGCAACCACAAGGGCAACGGCTGAATTCACGAGGACTATATCACGCCTCGGGCCCTTTTCACCCTTAAGGATGGAAAGGGTGATGGTTACGTTATCATCCCTGTTCCCACCACGTATATATTCAATCTTGTTTCTCCTGATGCTAAAATCCTCCGGTCCTATATAGAAGTTTTCGACTTTTCCGTCTTTATACCTTGAGACCTTTGTGCCATCAGAAATACTTATCTCATCAAGTCCGTCCTTACCGTGGACAACCATTGCATCAACAGCGCCTAAATTTCCAAGAACCATCGCGAGTGTCTCTGTAAGTTTATCGGCAAACACACCCAGTATCTGTCTCCTTGCACCAGCAGGGTTTGTTATAGGCCCGAGTATATTGAATATAGTCCTTATCCCCATCTCCCGCCTGGGGCCGATTGCAAATTTCATTGCCGGATGAAATAAGGGTGCAAAGAGAAAACCAAAGCCTGTCTCGAAAAGACATTTTTCCACCTTCTCAGGAAGCAGGTCTATTTTTACTCCGAGGGCCTCAAGTAGATCGGCGCTCCCGCATTGGCTTGATACAGAACGATTCCCGTGCTTTGCGACAGGTACGTCAGCACCAGCTACCACAAAGGCAGTCGTTGTTGAGATATTAAATGTATGTGACATATCACCACCGGTGCCGCATGTATCAAGGACACCCTCAGGTGCCTTTATTGTTGTTGCCTTCTCCCTCATGATGTTAGCAGCCCCTGTTATTTCCTCGACAGTCTCACCTTTAATCCTCAGAGCTGTAAGAAATGCTCCGATCTGGGCATCTGTAGACTTCCCTTCCATTATCTCCTTCATGCACTCAGCCATCTCAGCCTCTGAAAGGCTTATATTGCTGACGAGCATTTTTATTGCTTCTTTGATCATGGCTCCTCTGTTGATGCATGATCCCTGATGCAAGTTGCATGAGTGAAAAATTTAGAATTATTATTATTTTTATCCTGTATCATGCATTCTGTATCGGGTATCTTAATTTTAAGAAATTCCTCAACAAGTCCTTCCCCACCTTTGTTAGTACTGACTCGGGATGGAATTGAACACCTTCAACGATAAATTCTTTATGCCTGACGCCCATTATCTCATCAATATCAGTCCACGCAGTGACCTCAAGACAGTCTGGAAGGGTTTCTTTTTTTATCACAAGTGAGTGATACCTTGTTGCCTCAAACGGATCCGGAAGACCTTCAAATATTGTCCTTCCATCGTGATATATCACTGATGTCTTCCCATGCATAAGCCGCGGGGCCCTTATTATATCTCCTCCGAATGCAGCACCTATGGATTGATGGCCGAGGCATACCCCTAAAATCGGAATCTTTCCGGCAAAATGTTTTATCAGGTCTACAGAAATACCAGCCTCTCTAGGTGTACACGGGCCAGGTGAGATTACAATCCTTTCTGGCTTCAATCTTTCTATCTCATGAATTGTGATCTTATCGTTCCTGAAGACCTTTATATCCTCACCGAGCTCTCCGAGGTACTGGACGAGGTTATATGTAAATGAATCGTAATTATCAATCATTAATAACATAAAATCACTACTATCCAATAATCAAACACTAAATAAACTCCAATACCCACCAAACTCAAAATATTATTTGGTTATTGTAATTTGGTCATTGGTTATTTTAACTTAACTCCCTTTCCGCCATATCAACTGCCCTCATCATACCCATCGCCTTATTTACTGTCTCCATATACTCTCTGTCGGGAACCGAGTCAGCAACTATCCCGGCACCTGCCTGAACGTACACTTTATTCCCCTTTATGATAAGGGTTCTTATGGTAATACAGGTATCCATATTCCCTGAATAACTGAGGTATCCGACTGCACCTGCATATGGCCCCCTCCTAATTGGCTCAAGTTCCTCTATTATCTCCATTGCCCTGACCTTCGGTGCCCCTGTCACCGTGCCGGCAGGGAAGCTTGCCCTTAACACATCAAAGGCATCCAGTCCATTCTTTAAATCGCCCTCGACATTCGAGACAAGATGCATAACATGACTGTATCTTTCAACAGTCATCAACTCTGTTACCTTTACAGTACCTGTTTCTGCAACCCTTCCCACATCGTTTCTTCCAAGGTCAACGAGCATTATATGTTCTGCTATCTCCTTAGGGTCTTTCATTAGTTCTTCTTCAAGGAACTTATCCTCTTCTTCCGTCTCTCCCCTTTTTCGGGTGCCTGCGATAGGTCTCAGGATTATCTTTTTACCTTCGAGTCTGACCAATATCTCAGGGGAAGAGCCGACAAGCTTTGCATCGCCTGTGTCAATATAATACATATATGGCGAAGGATTGATAATACGCAGTGCCCTGTATATATTAAATGCCTTTATATTAGATTCACGTTCAAACCTCTGCGATAGTACAACCTGAACCACATCACCAGACATTATGTAATCCTTCCCACGGCGCACTGCAATTTCAAATGCCTTTTTTGTAAAAGATGATTCATATCCGTAAAGTTAGGGGTTTTCAACCCCTCCCTCATCCTCCTCTCGGTGCGAGTCGATTCCGACCATCGAGGAGTAGGGTCGAGTGGGGGGGCTGACTTCTGACTTTCTTAGTTTTTCTACAACAATTTCTATCTTCTCTTCAGCTTCTCTGTAAGCCTCTTCAGGAGATTTGTTATTAATATGGGCATTTGAGACAACTTTTATCTTCCCTTTAAGGTTGTCAAATATAACGACCGTATCCGTAACCATAAAAAACATGTCAGGAAGTTCGAGCCCAGGCCTCTTCTCATCAGGAATGTATTCAAAAAATCTGACCATGTCGTAGCCTATATATCCAACAAGACCACCATAAAACCTGGGAAGACCTGTAACACTAACCGGCCTGTAAGAGGTGATCTCTCTTTTTATAACCTCAAGGGGATCTTCTACTTCAAATATTTTAATCCCCGTCTTATTATCTTTTATCTCTATCTTTTTACCCCAGCTTTTTATGACCCTTGATGATTTTGAGCCGAGAAAGGAGTATCTTGCCCACTTCTCGCCTCCAACTACACTCTCAAGCAGAAATGACGGCGAACCGCCAAGCTTCAGAGTTGCTGACACGGGTGTTTCTGTGTCAGCAAGTATTTCCCTGTAAACAGGGATGAGGTTTCCTTTAGATGAAAGAGACTTGAACTCCTTTAAGTCAGGATATAACATATTGACAAAATCTATCCTTGTCTATTAGTATTTTTTTATATCGTTCATTATAGCTTATTAATCATTTATAAGTTAAGAGTTGAACTGACCTTAAAAGCATAATTGCGGGAATAGCTCAGTTGGTAGAGCACAACCTTGCCAAGGTTGGGGTCGCGGGTTCGAGCCCCGTTTCCCGCTCCATTAAAGACCTTAATGAGTTATGCGTGACGAGTGATGAGTTAATATTGTTTTAACTCTTTACGCATCACGGATTACGCATTACGCTTTTGGCGGCGTACCCAAGTGGCTAAGGGAGAGGTCTGCAAAACCTTTATGCAGCGGTTCAAATCCGCTCGCCGCCTCCAGCATAAATTCCCTTTTAAAACAGGTTTCGAATACCTGAGATTGCGGAAAAAGATTATTTTGGCTATGATATTTTTATGAAGTTCTGCCTTTTATTTCTTATATTTCTTATTGCCTGCTATTCACATACTTATGATTTAGAGATAGATGGTAAGGCGTATCTAAAAAGGGGGAAAGATGAACTCGAGAGTGGAAAATATAAAGAGGCCATATTCAGTTTGTCTATGGCAGAAAAAGGAATTCCCTTATTAGGTGATTATGTCTTATTATGGCTTTCAGATGCCTATCATGAAACTAAAAACCATAAGAAGTCTCTGAAGACAATTCGCACCCTTCTTAATAAATATCCAGATTCACCACTCAAGAAAAAAGCCCGCATCAGGGAGATAAAAGAGGCTGAAGAAGTTTCTGGAGAATGTGGATATAATAAATATTCTGAAGAAAATATACAGCAAATGTATGAATCCTATATAAAGGATTATCCCGATGATAAAGAAATAAAGTATTTTTACGCTCTGTGGCTCAAGAAAAACGGTAAGGAAGATATAGCAAAGTCTGCCTTTAAAGATATTTATGTGGATGCCGGCCCATTTTCAGAGATAGCTTATAACGAGTTAAGATCTTCTGATATAAGTGTAGAAGATCTGATTAAACGTGCCTCAAATCTCATGAGACTAAGGGATTTCAAAAGAGCTGAATTTGTTTTGAGGTCTGCGATGGATAAGGATGAAGGAAGATTTAAGAATGAAATCCTTAAAAACCTTGGCCTTTCCCTTTTTAGACAGAAAAGATATCTTGAGGCTGCAGAGGTCTATAAAAGGGCTGATGAGAAATACTGGGAGATACGCTCTCTATACCGTGCTGGAGAAAAGGAATTGTTTAGTTCCAGCATTGACAAACTTCTGAAGAACGGAGATAAAAGAATAGGCCAGATTCTTGTTTCTATTGCATCTGATAAAAGGAGGGATGGAGATATCGGAGAGGCCATAAGGATATTTAAGATTGTTATAAAACAATACCCTTCAGCGGCTGAAAACGCCTTATGGGGTATTGGATGGACCTATTACCTTACAGGAGAATATAAGAAGGCTGCCGATATATTCACAGATCTTTATGACACATACAGTGATACCAGATATCTTTACTGGAAGGCACGAAGCCTTGAGGCAGACGGAAAGGACGCCCTCAGTATTTATCATACAATCATAGGCATTGGAAAAGAACGTGACTTCTACAATATTATGTCGTATTCGAAATCTAAAAGGTCTCCTGAACAATCTGATATCAACAGAACCCCAAAATTCCCCGGCACCG
>Ga0315268_10006940_pt1 | contig 11994 bp, 13 predicted proteins | sample C1_top_MG_FD_204535 | JGI IMG/M metagenome (GOLD analysis project Ga0315268, IMG submission 204535) | Sediment microbial communities from Yellowstone Lake, YNP, Wyoming, USA - C1_top | ecosystem: Environmental > Aquatic > Freshwater > Lake > Sediment | place: USA: Wyoming | collected 2017-08-01 | reverse complement strand
TCACCCCAGCGGGTCACACTGATGTACAAGACTGCAGCACCTGTTTTAAATACCATCGATAACATGACATCTGATAGAGGAACGCCGGCCGTGAGGGTGGGGCAGGCGAGTGTTCCATTAGCGGGGAAGTCCCTTGGAAGTCCAATTCGGAAAGCCTGTAGTCGCCCGAGTCAAGAAATGTAGGCTCGTAGTCGTCAAGAAGCGCCACAACCAAGACGAGAACGACACGCAACCAATGACACGATGATTGCGACCGCGTCCCGACCCCATTCTAGGAGTCGCATCATGAACCATTCGGCATTATGCAATGTCATTCTGACACGAGTCCTGGCTTAAATACCCCATCCGAAAAGGATATTACATATTGAGTCCATTATCGAAATGGAAGGGATAAAAATGGTTTCTGGACAATCACCGGGGCCAATGCAACAGGGTCCGTACCAGATGTATCAGCCAGTCTATCAACCGCCGCAGAGATCGACCGCAGAGACATTGAAGACAATGTTTCTGTCCGACATGATGCTGGCCATATTCTTCGGAATTGGCTTGCTTCTGATCTGGCTTGGGTCGATTGTGTATGGAACAGCGAATTCGCACGATGGACAAGACTTGGGAAGCATAGTCAAGTCCTTCGGCATGCTGGTCCTGACTGGCGGGATGATCGTTGGAGGGCTCGTAAGGCACGACATGGAGAAGTCGGTGAGGGCAGTGCTGATATTCAGCGCTGCGCTTCTGATTATCTTCGTCGGCTTCTGGACCGGAGTCTTGTTCTAAAGCAATACAACCGAGGTTTTCGGGAGCAAACCCCTTTCAGTTTTTAAGTTTCTTTCCAAGTTTCTGCTCTACTGACTGGATCTTCTTGTCGATCGTCCCTTTCGCACCCTTCCGATCATCAATCTTGATGGTTGTGATGACCCTTGGGCACATTTCAATGACCTTCGCGTGGCATCTCCTGACGAGAGCCATGACCTCATCGTACTCGCCCTCGACGACAGTCCCCATCGGGTTGATCTTGTACCTCAGGCCGGAATCTTCGACAATCTTCATGCATTCCGCTACATACTGGCTTACACTCTCACCCATGCCCATTGGGACGACACTGAACTCGACCAACATCTCTTCAACCACCGTACATATTTGTCCATCGATCCATCTGACGCTTTCTAGTGGAAACGAAGGAGGTTTCGCATGCCGCGCTCGTCATTGGCGAACATATTTATACGATGACTTGCTAGATTAACATTGCGAAAACGAGTTCTTGTTGACCGGTTTGAAGGGGGGTTGTGTTGTTGTGAAGGGCAGCGGGGAAAATCTGAATGTTTTGACGAAGCTGAAGAAGTCGGACGGAACGACCATCGGCTCGACCTTGACTGTCGAGCATCTGACCAAGGCCATCAAGAACAGCATCGACAAGGCGGGAATGCCCGAGGAGGAAGCCCGCGCGATGGCGCAACATGTGATGAACTTCTTCGGATACAGTGAGCGAATCATCGACAATGTGCTCGAACCCGAGGACCGAGATGCGTTCTATATGCTCGAGGACGCGGGCATTCTGATGACCGAAAGAGAGGAGACAACCCTCTACGACGGCCGCGAGTGGCGTATCCACTACTGGATGTTCCGCAAGGAGCGAATACACGAGCTCATCTCCGGAAGGAAGGGATTCGATCTGGGCCCCGGCGGCGCGGACAACGTCTACGACGAGATCCCAGATGACATCTGGAGCCGAGAATAGAGAAACCATTTCACGAGCGTCTTTTCTACTTTCACTTTGCCCAGCGAAAGCACTTAGGTCATCTCGAGCCTAGGCTCGGATGAATGGTACTGAGCATCTTCCCCTATGAGCCGCGTCGTGGGCAAGAACGGCTGATGGATCTTGTCAATTCTTCCTGCCAGGATCGCGCACACCTTGTGCTCGAGAGCGGCACTGGGACTGGCAAGACCGTGTGCGCGCTCTCATCTTGCGTCGATTACTGCAAATCCAGAGGGAAGAAGCTGCTCTATGTCACTCGGACGAATTCCCAGCAGCGGCAGGTCATTCTGGAGCTTCGGCAGATCGCGGAGCGCAAGGACGTGTTCGGGGTGGCGCTCCAGGGGCGGAAGAACATGTGTCCGTTGGCTCGCACGGATTCAGAGCTCGCGCAGGGGAATCCGGAAGAGCTGTCAAAGGTCTGCAGCGAGCGCAAGGCAAAGGTCATCAAAGGGGATGACGAAGCGTGCAAGTACTACGCGTCGACGGTCTCCGAGGACCTGCAACCGGTCATGCGGTACGCTAGGGAGGAACTCCCGACAGCTGAGGAATTCTGCTCGTACTGCATCGACCGCGGGCTCTGTCCGTACGAGATCAGCAAGATGCATGTCCCTGCCGCAGACGTTGTCACCGCACCATACATAATGTTCTTCGACGAGTTCATCCGCCACACCCTGCTTGATTGGATGGCCTGCTCGCTCCAGGACATAGTGTTGGTCGTCGACGAGGCTCACAATCTGCCATCGTACGCGCGCGAACTCGAGTCAGCATCGCTCAGCGAGATCGCCCTGAGGCTTGCCGAGAAAGAAGTCGATGAGTTCGGAGATCCAGAGGTCGCGGACGGCATCAGCCTGGACGACTTCGTGCTTATGGTCGAGGACGTCCTGGACAAGGCGGTCGATGAGTACCTCATCGACGAGGACGGAATCATCCCGCAGTCCCATCTCGAAGAGGAGCTGATGTTCGGCACACATCTGACAAGCAGAGGTTTGAGCGGATTGATTTCCCAGGCATCGAATTTCGGGGAGATGGTGCGCGACCACAGAAAGCTGGCAGGAAGACTTCCGAGATCCTATGTGCATGGAACGGCCCGTTTTCTGACGTTCTGGCAGAGCCTTGAGGAGAGCGAGTACGTCAAACTCGTCACCAAGTACGAGGATGCAAAGGCGTTCGAAGCATATTGTCTCGATTCCGCAATAGCCTGCAAACCGATAGCCGAGTGCCATTCGAGCGTCCACATGTCAGGGACCCTCAAGCCGCTCGAGGAGTACAGAGACTCCATCGGTCTATCCAAGGATGCTCGCCTAGCCGACATCCCGTCGCCGTTCCCGCCTGAGAACAGGCTGGTACTGTTCGTCGACGACGTCTCGACCAAGTACGAGGACATCGAACGGGACGACTCGATGATAGACAGGATAGCGGACCGGGTGTCGGATCTGATTTCGAAGATACCGAGGAGCACCATCGTGTTCTACCCGTCGTACGCGCTCATGGAGAAGATATCGTCGAGGACGAGGCTCGCATCGGGCGGGAGGAGCGTCTACTTCGAGAGGCGGGACATGGACCAGGGGCACTTCATGAAGATGGTTGGCGACTTCAAACTCGCGCCGGGGAAGGCACTGCTCCATGCCATCGCTGGCGGCAGGGTCAGCGAAGGGATCGACTTCCCAGGCGCGGAGATGGAGCTCGCGGTCATTGCCGGCATTCCATACCCGAAACCAACCGCGAAACAGCGGGCCTTCCAACATTTCTGCGAGCTCAGGTTCGGCAGGGGCTGGGAGCACGCGGTCAAAGCGCCAACCGCGAGGAAGCTGCAGCAGGCAGTCGGGAGGCTGATAAGGAGCGAGACCGACAGGGGCGTCGCTCTTGTGCTGGACAAACGAGTTGTCCATTTCCTCGACACGCTCGGCGCGAGGAGGTCCAACGACCCCGTGAGCGATATCGAGGAGTTCTTCTCTTCTGAACCGATCAGCGTCCCGCTATCTGTTCAGAAGGAAAACACAAGAAGAGGACTCCAGCTGTAGATGCGAAGTCCATGCATTTGAATTAATATAGGGTTCTGCAATACAGCCCGCAATGACCCCGACCGAAGCCGCGCTTGCCGGCCTGTGGCTGATGCTGCCCGCCCTCATCCCCAATTCCGCAGCCGTCCTCCTGGGAGGGGGGGCGCCGATGGATCTTGGGAAGAGCTGGAGAGGGAAACGGATACTGGGCGACGGCAAGACCTGGAGAGGATTCTTGGGAGGGGCGATATCTGGAACGATGGTCGGTTTGTTGCAGATTGCCTTGGCACCCACACTGGGCATAGACAGCACATGGGGATTTGGAGATTGGCCATGGTCCCTGTGCGTCGTGCTAAGCCTTGCTTTCGGGTCCATGCTCGGGGACAGCGCGGGATCGTTCCTAAAGCGCAGGTTTGACCTAGGTCGAGGAGACAAAGCGCCCATCCTGGACCAATACAACTTCGTAATCGGTGCTATTGTCCTCGTCATCGCATTCCAGAGCAGCTGGTTCTTCGACCACTACATCCGCGGCAACGGAGTGTACGGCCTGGTCCTGTTCCTTGTCGTGGCTCCGCTCCTGCACAGAGCCGTGAACATCATAGGTTATAAGCTAGGAAAGAAGGATGTGCCATGGTAGGAGGTGAGACCTTGCTGAAGCAGCTGTTGAAGGACATGAAGGTCGTTCAGACGGGCGAGTTCATTCTGGCATCCGGCAAGAAGAGCAACTACTTCGTGAACATCAAGCGCGCAAGCACGAACCCGCAAGTGCTGCGCGAGATCGGCAAGGCGATGGCTCCGTATGTCGGCGAGGCCAAGATCGCGGGGATGGCATTGGGAGCGGTCCCTCTGGCCGTCGCGGTTGCCCTTGAGACAAACAGGCCGTTCGTGATAGTAAGGAAAGAACCTAAGGACCACGGGACCAAGGATCTCATCGAAGGCGAGGTCCTGCCTGGCGAGAAGTTCATCATCGTCGAGGATGTCGCAACGACCGGGGGATCAACCATGAGAGTGGTTTCGGCGCTCAGAGAAAAGGGTGCAAATGTGACGAAAGCGGTTGTTGTCGTCGACAGACAGGAGGGTGCCAGGGAGATGCTTACGGAGCATGGAATAGAGCTCATCTCCTTGTTCACGGCGAAGGATCTGGTATGACCTGCGGCAGGACGGACCTCAGTTGTACGAAGTGTCGCCTCTCAGAGAAGCGGACGCGTGTTGTGCCAGGGATTGGTTCTCGCAGATCAGGAATCGTGTTCATCGGAGAGGCGCCCGGCAAGGACGAAGACCTGAAGGGCAAGCCGTTCGTTGGCAGGTCTGGGAAACTGCTTGACCTGGTACTGGAAGAAATGGGCGTCCGAAGGACACACATCTACGTCTCCAATCTTGTCATGTGCCGACCGCCCAACAATCGCCGGCCCAGAAAGGACGAGATCAGGACCTGCACTTCGCTGTATCTGGAACCAGATTTGGCAGATATCTCGCCCCGTGTTGTCTGCGCGCTCGGCCAGACAGTTGCCGAGCATTTTCTAGGTCAGAAGCGCAAGATGAAGGAAATGGTTGGCCGGGAATTCGAATTGTCTTTGGCCGGTCGCAAGACGAGGCTGTTCGTGGCCTATCACCCTGCTGCATGCCTATACCAACGGAAGAACCTCGCGAAGTTCAAGGATAGCGTCAGATCCGGCTTGGATGCGGCCGGGCTCGTCCAGAGCCCGCCTCTGCGATGAGATGTTATTTTATCCACTTCGCACTAATACTGGACGATGACCAGGGCGCGACAGACCATTGCATCGCTTGTGCTGTTCTCGATCACGGTGAGCCTCTTTCCGGTCGCCGGTGGCTCAGTTGACAGTCTTCACGCCGACACGGCTTGGACGATAATGGTATACATGGCGGATGACACGAGCTCCCCGCTTCCTTGGGAGGACAACATCAATTCGATGGAGGCCGCGGCACAGGCCCCGGACACCAGCATCCTGGCGCTCGTAGATCCTCCCGGAATTGGCAACTCCCAAATCTTGAAGATCACACATGATCCAATTCCGCAGAGCACGATTATCGTCTCCCCTGCCATCGACGATGGCGGAGCAGTCATCCCAACCGGCCAGGAGGTGAACATGGCCTCGGCAGCCACACTGCAGGCGTTCATCACATTTGCGGTCGAAAGGTATCCTGCTGCTCGCACGATGCTCGTTCTCTGGGGGCACGGTGATGGCTGGCGGGGTCTGTGTCCCGATGGCTCCGACATCCTGTCTCTGCCGGAACTTGGCTCAGCATTGGCGTCGGCAACCGCCACGATGGGCAGAAAACTCGATATCGTCGCGGTCGACTCATGCGCCGGGGCGACCTTCGAGATGCTCTACGAGCTGTCTGGCTATTCGGACTTCCTTGTGGCATCCGAGAACAATGTGCCGTTTCAAGGTCTGCCCTACACTCACATCCTGAACGGGCTTGCGGCCGAAACCGGACAGAGTGCAGAACGATTCAGTTCGGAAATCGTCTGGGACTACATCGAATCGGCTTGGACCGGTTCGCTGTATTCCACGACGATGGCAGCGTTCAATCTCTCTTCCATGCAACCTGTATTCGATCATCTCTCGGCCCTAGCCAGCACAGGCAGCAAGTACGACAGGATATTTCACTCCGCCCTCAATGCTGCGCTGGCGTCGGCCGAGCATTACGACACGGAATGGTACGTGGATTTTGGGAATTTCATGAACGTGCTCCAGGGTCACGATCAGATGCCCCTCGAGATAAGGACGCTTGCGATAGAGACTGCTCTGGCATACATGGCGAGCATCGTCCGCTTCGCCAGGTTCGATAATCCCGATCCGGTTGATGGCATACATGTAGCACACTCAACCGGAGCGGTGATCTACGCACCGAGTGGTGGATTCCCGGATGCTCCCTATGAAGACCTGGTCATCGCGGGGACGCCTTGGTATGACTTCTCCGTGTCCTCTCGAAGGACTGCGTTCACAAGCGACAGAGTGCTCGGACCGACACTGAGCTACGCGGACTCGTCCACAGACAATGACAATCTCCCGGATTCCGTTGAGCTCACATGGCCGGAGAGCCATTCCAGCGTCGAGGCGTGGATCTTTCGGCTGGAGCCCGGAGGATATGTCCTGTGCGAGGAAGTGGCCTCGACCGCCCAATCTCTGAGGGTGTCTGGCTACGTCGGCAATTTGCTGATTGCAGCGAGCGCATCAGACGGTGGCGTTGCCGTCTCATACGACGAGCTGAATGTTACGCTCTACGGAACTGTCAACGTGACGATCCTCGTGATGAAGGACGGCAGGCTGTCGCAGAGTGCCTACGATGTGCGAGTGATTGCAGGACACTACATCAGGTCCTCCTCTGCATCGAACGGCGTATTCAGAATGAACATCTCGATCCCCACGGATTTGGGAATCGGTGACATGATCACCGTCGAAGTATTGGACCCGGGGTCAGACTCGGTATTGGGCACCGCATTTGTGGTCGTGCAGCCGATTGACAGCACGGTGGAGATCGAAGTATTCTCACACGGGGGGACCGGTTCGGAGTTCATCCTGATGGCATTCTTCTCCATGCTGCCCGGGTTTCTAATCCTCCTCTTCGCGGCAATGATGTACTGGGACATCGTCAAGAAGAAACGCGAGTGAATTCAGAATCTCTTCTTGAAAAGGTACTTCAGATTCCCGAAGCCGTCTTTCCACGAATTCAGCTTCACGTCGCCAAGCCTTGTGCGGTAGGTTATCGGCACTTCCGCCGCTCGCGACTTCTTGAAGGCCTCAATCTTGATCTCCTCGGAGAGCGCCATCCAGTCACTCTCCAGCACGAGATCCTTCAGGATCGACTTCCTGAAGACCCACATGCCACTCTGCGAATCCTTTACCTTGACCCTGAACAGCAGACGAGTTGTTGCAGAGAGAACCCAGTTGCCGAATCTGTGCTTCGCCCCCATCGCGCCTTTCTGCATACGTGCAAACCTGTTGGTCGTTATGAAGTCCAAGCCCCTGCTCTCAAGCATATCGAGCAGCGGAGGTATCTCCGACGCAGGGTAGGTCGTGTCCGCATCGAGGGTTGCCAGGAATTCCCCGTTCGCCTTCTCGAATCCAGTCTTGTATGCTCTGCCGTAGCCACGCCTGGGCTCGTCGACCAAGATGGCCCCGCGCTCGACCGCGATGACCCTTGTCTGGTCCTTCGAGTCTGTGTCTACGACCAGGATCTCGTGAGGCCTCCGCCCGAGGGCGCCGTTCACCTCATCGATTACCTGGCCTATGCTCCTCTCTTCGTTCATCGTTGGGATGATGACAGACACCTTGCCCTTCTCCAACGAATCATCTCCCTGGGAAGACTAATCTGAACCGCCTGGACTTCCTGCCGACAGGCGGTGTGTAGGGTGAACGCTCGTAAAACTTGCACACGAGGTAGCCGAGGACCGCGAACAACAGTCTAGCCAGTGCCCACAAGGACTTCGATGTCTCCATCAGCCTCTGGGGCTTGTAGCTTGACCACAACCGTCCGTGCTTCATCGTCAGCTGCTTTCTCCCCCAGCCGTTCCAGAAAGCCTGCTTGAAGAACTTGATGAAACCTTCCTTCATCCTGTGGTATACTATGGCGTCCTCGTTGTATCCGAGTCTGTAGCCCAAGGAGACGGCCCTGAAGTTCATATCTATGTCTTCTGCCGTGACGAACCAGGGGTCAAACCCTATCACATCGTCCAGAACCTTTCGCTTCCAAGCCATGTTGCCGCTGGGGTACGATATGTCCATCCCTCGGTGGTAGAGCTCGACGCGGTCGAGCTCCTGGAACGCATGATAGCCGATGTTGATGGTCTTCCCCGCGGCGATGTCGTGGTCCTCCAGCGTCTTTCTAAGCTCTTTGAGCCAGAATGGGTTCGCGATACAGTCGCCGCCGATAGTGGCGAAAGCGTCCCCCTTCGCCTTCATGATCCCGAAGTTGGTGCTCTCGCCGCGAGAACCAGGCTTATGATACAGATGGACCTCTGGGTGCGTCTCCATGTACTTGCTGATGATCGCGACCGTGCCGTCCCAGCTACCAGCGTCGACGATGACTATCTCGAAAGGCTTCTCCTGGGTGACCAGACTGTCAAGAAGGTCCCTTATGTGGCGCTTCTCGTTCAGGAGATTGAGGACGATGCTAACCATCATGGTATTGATGCCTTCTGGAAACGTTTACCCCATATTATGACTTTCATGTTCCGCTGGCCTGTTGCCGGTGAGCCGGTCCGTAGCCTATTCCCAAGTAAAGCGCTCCTGCTTCTCTGACCGCCTCTGGATCAAGACATCTGCGTCCATCAACTACAACGGCACGTCTCATCTTGGAGAACTCCTTCTTCCCAAGCTTCCTGAACTCCGGCCAGTCCGACTGGACGATGCATCCGTCCGCACCTTTTAGACAATCTGCGGCGGAAAGCGCGTACTCGATTGTCGGCATGATCTTGATGAAATTGTCCATAGCCATGGGGTCGAATGCGACCACCCTCGCGCCTCTGGCCAGCAACTCGATAACAAGGGGTAGGGCGCGAGTCTCCCTTATGTCGTCGACGCCGCCCTTAAATGAAAGCCCAAGGACTGCAATCCGCTTGCCTTCGACGGCACCAATCGCCGTCTCCAGAAGTCTGATGCCCTCAATCGGCTGAAGGCTGTTTATCGCAAGAAGAGCAGACAGCAATCTGGAGTCGTATCCGTCAGAGCGGGCCTTGTCCTTCAAGGCCTTGACGTCCTTGGGGAGACAACTTCCTCCGAATCCCAGACCGGGCTTGAGGAACAACGGACCTATCCTGGGGTCCATGCCCACGGCCTTCAACACGGGTCCCGAATCGATCCCGAACCTGACGCAAATATTCGCGATATCATTGGAGTACGATATCTTGGTGGCGAGGAACGAGTTGGAGGCATACTTGATCATCTCGGCAGACCTTAGATCCGTTCTCAACCTAGGCGAATCGATTGGCCTGTAGAGCCTCATGAGAACGTCCCCTGAATGCTTGTCAGACGAGCCCACAACGATCCTGGAAGGTTCCATGCTGTCTTCGAGAGCGCTTCCTTCTTGAAGGAATTCTGGGTTCATGCAGAGGCCGAAGTCGACCCCGGACTTCTTCCCGGACGATGTCTCGAGGATGGGCTGAACAACTGAGTCCGTGGTCGATGGGACGACGGTGCTCTTCATGACTATGACCTTGTAATCCCCGCATTTGCGCAGCGCCTTTCCCACGCTTCTGGACACAGCCTTGACAGGGCGGATATCGATGCGCCCTGAGGGCAACGAAGGCGTCTGAACGCAGATGAAGACGATGCTCGAGTCTACGACGGCCGAGACCACATCCTCCGTGGCCTTCAGTTTTCCAGTCCTCACGAGCTTCGCGAGCTCCCGCTCAAGAGGAGGTTCGTAGAAGGGCAGTCTCCCTGAGTTCACAGTCTTGATTCGAGTCTTGTCAATATCGGCGCAGACAACGCTATGGCCGAGCTTTCCGAACATAACCGCCGTGGCGAGCCCGACATAACCTGCGCCTATGACGCATATCCTCATCGGCCCTTGAACTGGCTGGACTCATAATAACCCTTCTGCTCCCAGATGTCGAGACACCAGGAAAGAGTTATATTCATACCAACCCTTCAATCGATTGATGAAGGTCGTCATCCCGGCGGCAGGTCTCGGAATACGGTTCCTGCCAGCGACAAAGGCGCAACCCAAGGAGATGCTGCCCGTCGTTGACAAACCCGCCATACAATACGTCGTCGAAGAAGCGGTCGCATCCGGAATGACGGACATTATCGTGATCACGGGAAGAGGCAAAAGGGCGATCGAGGACCACTTCGACAAGTCCTACGAGCTGGAGCACAGACTCAGGGAATCCGGCAACTCTGAGGCTCTGTCGGAGGTACAGAGGATCGCGTCGATGGCCGACATTTTCTACATCAGACAGAAAGAACAGCTCGGCCTCGGGCATGCGATTCTGTGCGCGAAGAAACACATCGGGAACGAGCCGTTCGCGGTGATGCTAGGAGACGACATCGTGGTGAACGACCCGCCATGCATCGGCCAATTGGTTGACGCCTTTGAGGAGATGGGGTCATCAGTGGTCGGCGTCGAGCAGGTGCCGAAATCCAGGATTCACAGGTATGGTGTCATCAAGGGCAAGAGGGTCAAGGACGATATCTACAAGGTGGAGGACCTAGTGGAGAAGCCAACACCGGAGGAGGCGCCTTCTGACCTCGCGATAATCGGAAGATACGTGTTCGAGCCGGACATATTCACCTACCTTGAGAAGATTGGCCCCGGCAAGGGCGGAGAGTACCAGCTCACGGATGCGATGAGACTCCTCTGCCACAAGAAGGGGCTGTACGGTCTGCGTTTCAAGGGAAGACGGTTCGACATAGGGAGCAAGGCCGATTGGGTCAAGGCGACGATTGCCCTGAGCATGGACCGAAAGGACCTCGCTGACGAGCTGAGGAGCATCCATGACATGTTCGACAAGAAGCGCTGATGCCTGGACGAGCCACCACTGTTTTCGGCAACGCCATAATCTATTATAGCTACATCGGGATTCCGCAGCAAGAGGTCCTATCTTTGAAGCTGATGGCCAAGTACTATAGCATAGAAGGTGCGGATATCGGTGAGGACACCATAGTACGAGACTACGTCAACCTCTACGGCTGTAAGATCGGCAAAGGATGCAGGATAGCGGCCTACACTGAGATACAGCGCGGGGTCACGATAGGCGACAGATGCAAGATAGAGGCCTTCGCGTTCATTCCGTCGGGCGTGACAATCGAGGACGAGGTCTTCATCGGACCGCACGCGTGCTTCACAAACGACAAGGTGCCCAAAGCCGTGGGCGACTGGGAGGTGACCCCGACGTTGGTCAAGAAGGGCGCATCGGTAGGCGCCAACGCGACCATCATCTGCGGAGTGACGATAGGCAAGAATGCGTTGATAGCCGCCGGGGCCGTGGTCACCAAGGATGTCCCGGCCAATGCGATTGTCGCGGGAGTCCCTGCCAAGAAGATCGGCTCGAGAGGAAAGGGCAAGACAAAGCCAAACAAAGGAAGGGGTAAGAGATGAAAGTTCCAATCGCCCAGCCAGTCATGACAGAGAAGATGATCGAGGCCGCTGCGAACGCCTTGAGGAATGAGAGGCTGACGCTCGGCGAGAGCGTCTTCAAATTCGAAGAAGCCTTCGCGAGGATGTGCGGCGCGAAACACGCCATCGCGGTCAGCTCGGGAACGGCCGCCCTCC
>Ga0315268_10006939_pt1 | contig 11995 bp, 12 predicted proteins | sample C1_top_MG_FD_204535 | JGI IMG/M metagenome (GOLD analysis project Ga0315268, IMG submission 204535) | Sediment microbial communities from Yellowstone Lake, YNP, Wyoming, USA - C1_top | ecosystem: Environmental > Aquatic > Freshwater > Lake > Sediment | place: USA: Wyoming | collected 2017-08-01 | reverse complement strand
CATTTTCTCAATCTCGTCGATCCAGAGCACGGCGGGCGCCACCGCCTCCGCCACCTGAAGAGATTTGCGCAAGTTCTTCTCCGACTCGCCCACGAACTTGTCCAGCAGGGTGCTGGCGTCGAATTTCAGCAGGGGCATGCTCCACTCGTGCGCCACCGCCTTCGCGCAGAGGCTTTTTCCGCATCCCTGAACTCCGAAAATCAGGATGCCTTTCGGGGGCTCGAGGCCGAACTTGACCGCCTCAGGGGAAAGCGCCCCCCGGCGCTTGGCCAGCCAATCCTTCAGGCGGGTCAGACCGCCCACCGAGGCCATGTCGTTCTCCGGACGGAGGAATTCGATCACACCCTGGTCCTTGACAAGTTTGGCCTTGGCCTCGCGCACCAACTCGGTGGTCCCCCGATCGAAGCGGGCCGTCTTCAGGATGGCCTGGGACATAATCCGGCGGCCCTCATCGAGCGTCAGGCCGCGCAGCGCCCGGACCAAATCGGGCAACTCCTCCTGGGTCAGAGCGTTCGTGAACCGGTACCGGGTCATCAGGTCCTGGACGCTGGCGATGACCAGTGGCGTCAGTTCCGTTTCGCCCGGCAGCCCCAGCGCGAACCGCGCCGTGTCCTTCTCCAGTTCGATGGGAATCAAGACCACGGGAGCCGTGATGATCACCGCGCGGCGGGCGCGCCGGAACTGCTGGTTCAGGTCGCGCAGCTTGCGAATAATCACGTCCTGCTCCAGGTATTTGTGGAAGTCCTTCAGCAGAAAGAGCCCGTCACCGGTGATATTGCCGATGGTGGTGAGAACCTGCGCGGGCTCCTGGGTGTTGTAGATGGGCGCCCCGCCCGCCCAGGCCAGCCCGGTGGTGATCGTCCAGACGTAGAGCGGCGCATTCACGTCGTGCGCGACCTGGGCCAGAATTTCGGTGGCGCGGGTCTCTTCCCACGTCTCGACGTAGATCATAGGGTATTCGGAGTTGATCAAAACGGCGAGTTCTTTGCGAGAGTCTTGCTCCGCCATAGGCCTGTCGATGTCTCCGGGAGCGGGTCTACTTTCGTCTTGCGGAAGCGGATTGTCAAGCGGCCGAAGGAAGACCTAGGCAAGGCGTCGCGTGAACTGTCCCAAGGCGCGGAGCTTGAGGGCGAGCGGCCGGAAGCTGCGCAGGGGCAGCGCGTTCGCGCCATCGGAAAGGGCCCGCGCCGGCCGGTCGTGGACTTCCATGAACACGCCGTCCACACCCGCGGCCACGCCCGCGCGCGCCAGAGTCTCGATGAACTGGGGCTGGCCCCCGCTGCGCTTCCCTTCCGCGCCGGGGAGTTGCAGGGAGTGGGTCACGTCGAGGACCACCGGATAGCCCAGGTCGCGCATCACCTGGAGGCCGCGAAGATCCACCACCAGGTTGTTGTAGCCGAAGCTGGCGCCGCGCTCGGTGATCAGAATCCGGTGGTTGCCGGTGCTCGCCACTTTCTCCACGGCGTGGCGAACGTCCCAGGGAGAAAGGAACTGCCCCTTCTTGATGTTAATGGCGGCGCCGGAGCGTCCCGCCTCCAGCAACAGGTCCGTCTGCCGCGACAGAAAAGCGGGGATCTGCAGAATATCGCACACGGCGGCCGCCGGCCCGACCTGCCAGGGCTCGTGCACGTCGGTGAGCACGGGAACGCCGAACTGCTTCTTGATCGCAGCAAGGATCTCGAGCCCGCGCTCGAGCCCCGGCCCGCGATAGGAGCGGAGCGAGGTCCGGTTGGCCTTGTCGTACGAGGCTTTGAAAATGTAAGGGACGCGGAGAGCGCGCGTGACCGCCACGAGGCGCGCGGCCATGCGCCGGGCATGCCGCTCACTTTCGATCACACACGGCCCCGCAATCAGAAACAAGGGGCGGCCCTGGCCCAGATTCAGCTTGCCGACTTCGACAACGTGACGCATCGCGTGCCGAGAAGAACGCCAGGGTTCGGGGCCGTCGTTTTGCCGGGCTAGTTCCGGCTCTGCGGCTTGAATTCGATGAACATGGGGATGCGCACCGTCACCGCATGCCCGTCCTTCATGCCCGGCTCGAACTTCCAGGACTTTACGGCCTCCATCGTGGCGTCTTCGATCCCGTACTGCAACAGGTGCGTAAAGGCGACCACGCTGGCAACCGCCTAAGATTTCGAGGCGGCGGCTTCGCTGGAGGCGCTCACCCCGCCGGCTACCACTTCTCCCGCGGCGGCCACCGCCTTCGCTTCCGCACGGGCAGGCACGGCGGCAAGCCCCAGTCGGCGGCGCCGCTGCTGGTACGCAGCCCCGATGAACGCCTTGAAAAGCGGGTGAGGCTCCAGCGGGCGCGACTTGAATTCGGGATGGAATTGGCAGCCCAGGAACCAGGGATGGTCGCGGATCTCCACGATCTCCACGTAGGTCCCGTCGGGCGTCACGCCGGTGAGGTCCAGTCCGTGGGCCAGCAGGACCTCCTCATATTCCCGGTTGAACTCGTAACGGTGGCGGTGCCGCTCGGAAATCTCCTGCGACCCGTAGGCCTGGTGCGCGAACGACCCGCCCTTCAGGCGCGCGATCCAGGCGCCCAGTCGCATGGTGCCGCCCAATTCGTCGATGCCTCGCAACTCGCGCAGCTTGTAGATGACGCGGTGGGGCGTGGCGGGGTCGAACTCGGAACTGTCCGCGCCTTCCAGCCCGCACACGTTGCGCGCGTACTCGATCACCGCGCACTGCATCCCCAGGCAAATACCAAAATAGGGAACCTTGCGCGTGCGCGCGTATTCAATCCCGCGCAACATGCCGGGAATGCCCCGCTTGCCGAAGCCGCCCGGAACCAGGATGCCGTCCAAATCGCGCAGTTGCTCTGCCCAGGCGTCGCCTTCCAGGCCTTCCGCCTCGACCCAGACCACATTCACTCTCACGTTGTGGGCGACGCCGCCGTGCACCAGCGCTTCGTTGAGGCTCTTGTAAGAGTCCTGGTATTCCACATATTTTCCGACGATGCCGATGAAAACTTCATCCAGGGGATGCTGCAGCCGCTCCACCAGCTCCACCCACGGCTGCATCTTGCGCTCACCGGCCTGGAGCTTCAGGCAGCGCAGAATCTGCGTGTCCAGGCCCTCCCGCGCCAGCACCAGAGGAACTTCGTAGATGGTATCCACGTCCTTGGCCGTAATCACCGCCTCTTCCGGCACGCTGCAGAACAGAGCGATCTTCGCCTTGAGGTCGGGCGCCAGGAACCGGTCCGTACGGCAAAGCAGGATGTCGGGCTGAATACCGATTTCGCGCAGCTCCTTGACGGAGTGCTGGGTGGGCTTGGTCTTGAGCTCGCCGGAGGCTCCGATGTACGGGACCAGGGTCAGGTGGACGAAGACCACGTTGTCGCGCCCCTGCTCCTGGCGCATCTGGCGAATGGCTTCGAGAAAGGGGAGCGATTCGATGTCGCCGACGGTGCCGCCCACCTCCACGATCACCACCTCGACGTCATTCGAAATCTTCCGCACCGCCGCCTTGATCTCGTTGGTCACGTGCGGAATCACCTGCACGGTCTTGCCCAGGTAATCCCCGCGCCGTTCCTTGGTGATGATGGTCTCGTAGATGCGCCCGGCCGTGCAGTTGTTGTCACGCAGCATGCGGACGTGCGTGAAGCGCTCGTAGTGGCCCAGGTCGAGGTCGGTTTCCGCGCCGTCATCGGTGACGAAGACTTCTCCGTGCTGAAAGGGACTCATCGTGCCGGGATCAACGTTGAGATAGGGATCGAACTTGAGGAGCGAGACTTTCAGGCCCCGCGCTTCGAGCAGACAGCCTATTGAGGCCGACGCAAGCCCCTTCCCCAACGAACTGACCACACCTCCCGTAACGAAGATGTATTTGGCACCCATGCGCCTCCTCCAGAGTTTTTAGCGGATTGGCAAGATCGCGGCAATGCTTTGATCGCAGCAGCCTGAGTTCCAAACGTTCAGGCTTGTGAGGTTCACATTGTCTGTACCGAAAAAACAGAACGGCGGGAATCGGTACACACAATTATCCAGCGTCACCCTTCCCTTGTCAACGCCAAATTCCGCAGTCGAACCGCGACGCTTCGCGCGCTCGTCACGGAATCGAAATGGCATCGGCATGAGGCGCCTCTGTTATGCTCACGCCGCACCTCACGGGCGGGCGCAAGGGCACGCAGGCGAATCTCCAGCGACCCGGAGGAGGGCGCCCGTGCCGTCTCGAAGGGGAGGTTTGATTGCGGCCTTGTAGGAAGTTCGACCTCGCGGAACGATTTGCACATCCCGCAAGGGCTGGAAGAGTCACGGCGACCGGCCCGGTCGGGCCTTGCCGCTGAAGAGAGCGCTGCGGCGCTTGCCGAGGGAGGGCTCGGGGGCGGCGTTGAGGAGCCGAGGTCTTGCGCCGGCGATTTGTGGTAGTATTTTGCGAGAGATGGCTCGGGTCTTGGAGAAGGCAGGGCTCACCTCCCAAAGCCCGCGTACCCTCGCGAGGGCCGCAACCATGACAGCTCCTCTCTGTCGCCGTGGCTTCGATTGGGGAGTCATTGCCCTGGCCCTGGGACTTCTGCTGGGGGCGGCGGCGAGCCGGGCGCGGGGAAGAGACGACGAGAAGAGTCCGCCGCAGCCCGCGGGCGACCAGGAAGGCTCGAAGATCACCGTCAAGCGCCCACCGATCCACGCTACCCCCATTCAGGTGGACGTCAACATGGTGGTGGTCAACGTCACGGTGACCGACCCTTACGACCGGATCGTGACCGGCCTCGATCAGAACAACTTCCAAATCTACGACGAGAAGGTGGAGCAGAAGATTGTGGCCTTCTCCACCGAGGATGCGCCGATCTCCGTGGGCTTGATCTTCGACAGCAGCGGATCCATGGGGGACAAAATTCAGAAGTCCAAGGAAGCAGCCTTGCAGTTCTTCAAGACATCCAATCCCATGGATGAGTTCATGCTGATTGATTTCAACGATCGGCCGAACCTCATCTCGGGGTTTACCTCGAAATTTGAGAACTTGCAGGACCGCCTGCTCTTCGTGAAGTCGGGGGGAAAGACGGCGCTGCTGGATGCGATCTACCTCGGCCTGAGTGAAATGAAGAAGAGCACGACGAACCGTAAGGCCCTGCTGGTGATCTCGGACGGCGGAGACAATCACAGCCGCTACAGCGAGAACGACATCAAGCGCGCCGTCAAGGAATCCGACGTGCAGATCTATGCGGTGGGCATCTTTGAGCCCCTCGCCTCGCGCGCCCGGACCCCCGAAGAGGCGGGCGGACCGAGCCTGCTGGCAGAACTGGCCGAGGTCTCGGGAGGACGGATGTTCAGCGTGGACGACGCCAACGAACTGCCCGACATCGCGGAGAAGATTTCCATCGAGCTGCGGAACCAGTACGTGATCGGGTACAAGCCCTCGAACCTGGTCCGGGACGGCCGCTGGCGGCGCATCAAGGTGAAGCTCAATCCCCCCAAGGGTCTGCCGCCCCTTCAGGTTTACGCCCGCACGGGATACTATGCACCGACGCAATAATCCAATGCTCCACTTTGCCTTGCGCCAGACGGCGCTAGCGCTCGCGCTGCTGTGCGCGGCGCCGATAGTGCGTGGCCAGGCGCCCGCCCCCGCCGACACGCGCACGCCCGCTCCGGAAAAGAGGGGCAAGGAATACACCATCAATGTCGACGTCAACCTGGTGGTCCTGCACGCCACGGTGGTGGACCGCAAAGGCCGCATCGTGAACGACCTGAAGCAGGACAACTTCCGCGTGTACGAGGATAACGTGCCGCAAAAGCTTTCGGTGTTTACGCACGCGGATATCCCCGTCACCATGGGGATCGTGATCGACGACAGCGGGAGTATGCGCGAGAAGCGCCAGGCGGTGAACGCCGCCGCCGTCACCTTCGTCAAGACCTCCAACCCCCAGGACCAGGTCTTCGTCGTCAATTTCAACGATGTCTATTACCTGGATACGCCGGGAGAGTTTGCGACCAACATCGAGGATCTGAAGGCGGCGCTGGATAAGATCGATTCCCGGGGCGGCACGGCGCTTTACGATGCCGTCTATGCGTCCCTCGATCACCTGAAACTCGGCAACCGCGACAAGAAAGTTCTGCTGGTGGTCACCGACGGCGAGGACAACGCCAGCCGCTACACCTTCGAGGAGCTGGTGAAGTACGCGCAGAAATCCGACGCGGTGATCTACACCATCGGCCTGCTGGGCTCCGAAGAACCCGGCGGGCTCTTCAAGATTCACGGCGGCGGCACGCGCCGCGCCGCGAAAATCCTCGAAAAGCTCGCCGAAGCGACTGGTGGGCAGACCTACTTTCCCCGCTCTCTCGACGAAGTCGCGAGCATTTGCCAGCAAATCGCCCACGATATCCGCAATCAGTACACCCTGGCCTACTATCCCACCAATGCCAGGAAAGATGGCACCTTTCGCCTGGTCCGGGTGGACGCGTTTGGCACGGGAGGCCGCGCCAAATTGGTTGTGCGGACCCGCCCGGGCTACTACGCGCCGAAAGCCCCGGCCCTTCCCTCACCGGTCGCCACGGGGCAATGAAACCATCGAGCCATTGAGCCATTTGTTCAATGATTCATTGAAGGCCGCGGGGGCGCACTGGCTCCGTGATGCGCCCAGCACGGATTGCGCGGGCTCGTTCTTTCAGTGATCCAAGGGATTAAGGGATCAATTCTCAAGGATTTCACCGAGAAAGCTCGTTCCGCGCGGAAGGTGTTGCCCGAAGTTCTCGGCGAGGGTCCCGCCGAGATCGGCCAGGGTGGCGCGCGTCCCGAGGTTGACGCCCCGCCGCACGCGTGGGCCCGTCGCCAGGACCGGCACGTATTCGCGGGAATGGTCGGTGGACGGGCCGAGAGGATCGCAGCCGTGGTCGGCCGTTAAGATCAGCAAATCACCGGAGCGAAGCTTGTCCAGAAGCCGCGGAAGGAATTCATCGGCCTGCTCCAAGGCTCGTCCGTAGCCTTCCAGATCGAGGCGATGGCCGTAGAGCATGTCGAAATCCACCAGGTTCGCAAAAACCAGGCCACGGAATTCTCGATCAAGCACCGAGGCGATGCTCTCCAGCGCTTCGAGATTGTTCTTGCCGGGCAGGCTGCGAGTGATACCCCGGTTGAGGAAAATATCGGGCACCTTCCCCACCCCGATGACCTCCACGCCCACCTCTTGGAGCAGGTCGAGCAGCATGGGCGCGGGCGGCTCGACGGCGTAATCGTGACGACGCTCGGTGCGCTGGAACGCTCCCGGCTGGCCGGCAAAAGGCCGCGCGATGACTCGGCCGACGCGATGCTCGCCCTGAAGCAGCTCGCGGGCGATCCGACAGATGCGATAAAGCTCCTCGACCGGGATGACCTCTTCGTGCGCGGCGACCTGAAAAACACTGTCGGCGGACGTGTACACAATCGGCGAGCCCGTCTTCAGGTGCTGCTCGCCCCATTGCCTGATGATCTCCGTGCCCGAAGCAGGGATGTTGCCGAGCGTTGCGCGGCCAATCGCCTGCTCGAACTTCGCCATCAGTTCGCGAGGAAAACCGTTCGGATAAGTCGGAAAAGGACGGTCGAGAATAATGCCGGCCATTTCCCAGTGTCCCGTGGTGGTGTCTTTGCCCGGCGAGAGGAGCGTGGCCTTGCCAAAAGCGCCCGCGGGATTCGCGGCGGGTTCGAGCCCGGCCAGCGGACGGATGTTGGCCAGCCCCAGGCGTACCAGATTTGGAACGCGTAGGCCTCGCCGCTCGCAGATGTGTCCTAGCGTGTCGCGGCCTGCGTCGCCGTATTGCTCCGCGTCCGGCAGGGCGCCAATGCCCACGCTGTCCAGGACGACGAGAATCACCCGCTGGTAACAGCTTCCCACGCGCATAGGTTACAGGGAATGGCCGGAAGGTCCAAGCTCGAAGGCCGCGGTTGAAAGACGAGAGAGGCGCGTGACGGCCGGAACACATCGAGCGGGATGCAGCGCCGCGCCGGCATAACTCACTGCCGGAGACACCTCCGCCACTTCGCAACGAGTCTCGCGAAGCGCGCTCAGAACCTTTTGCCGGGTCAGACCAAAGGATGCAAGCCCGGGTAGGCGGGAACCTTCAGGTTAGCCTATGTTCAGCTTCGTGTATCTCTTATCGGCTTTCTTGCCGGAGTTCTTCAAGAATGCAAAGATCGCTCCGCCGGCCACGAGGCCGCCAAACACCGCAATGATCACCATGCTTCAGCTCACTCCTTGGGAGATTCGGCCTTCACTCACACTCAGGCCTTGCCAAATATAGATGCCGATTTCTGAAAGAAAGTTCCCAAATGTTTTTATGGTCGCTATTCGCGGAATTTATCGGTCTCACATTGTGGGCTGCGCCCACCCACATTCTGCTGCGCAGGCGCGCAGGGCTCTCGCCTGTCTCCGGTCGGAGCGCACACCGAAAGGAGGAGAGAGGCCGCCTCGCCGGCCTCTCCCGCAATCCCAGGGACGAGCAGGTGGCAGCGGCGGCTTACTTCGTCTTGAAGTCGGCGCTGAGCTCCATGTTGCCCCACTGGATCGAGAGTTCGCCAGCGCCCTTTTCCTCCTCGAGGGTGATCGTCACCATCTCAGCCGGTTTCTTCGCACTTTCCCCCTTGAGAGGGGCGGAATACAGGTCCTGCGACGCATCGTGTTGGGTCCCCCACTTGCCGTGCTCTTTGTTGAAGACCAGTTTCCACGAGTTATCGCTCTGCTTCTGAGCCCAGAGGCTGTATTCGCCCATGGGGACGGTGACATCACCAAACTGCAGGTCCTTGCTGGTCGAGAAAGTGGTGGACTTGTCTGCGCCAAGCCGCCAAAACTCGCCAGCGCCCAACTGGCCCAGCAGGTCGTTGACGCTGCGTCCTTTCAAGGACGGCCTGCCATACTCCACCGAAACCGTTGCGCCCTTCAGTGTGAGCTTGGCGGTTCCGCGCGGATTCCCTTGCGCCAATGCCAGACCCGCAAACGCCAGGACAACTCCCAGGGTTGTGATCAACGCTCGTTTCATTCTATCCTCCTTGAACGTTTTGAGGGGATTGCCCTCCTCAACCTTACTCCCCAGACGCCAGCCATTCCAGCGTCTGGTTCCAGAACTGAACATAGTACTTCCATTCTTGAAAGCCCGCGCCCCAATGCGGAGCGATGTCTGAAGCGAACGCCATGCTCCGGCCCTTGCCGAAGGTCCAAACCACCAGCAGCGGATCGCCCGTCTCTTTGAACGTGGCCAGCACCTGCGCGCCGCTCTTGACCTCCAGCCGGTTATACCCGTTAAAGATGGGGCTGGGCGACCAAACGATTCCTCGCAGGATGGGATGCTGTGGATTCTTCACCTCCACCGTGACGCCTTCGGGAGTCTCCCTCCGGTCGTCGTTGACGGCCAGACAGTTGACGGGCAAAGCCTCTTCGACCGCCGTCCCGTGGTAGTTCCCGGCATTGTGCCGCCCGGTGAAGGTGGCATACCCGCCAATCATCAGCAGCGCTCCGCCTTCCTGAACGTATTGGCGGATGGACTTCAGCCGGTTGGGGCCCATGGGCGCGCGGCGCGACCGCTCGTCGGGATAGAGCACCAGCGAATCGCTGTCCACATCGCTCAGGATCACCACGTCGTAATGATGCAGCGCCTCCGGCGTCTCCGGAAATTTCGCCAGCGCCTCCCATCCCGTCAGATAGCTGACCTCGTAGCGCGGATTCCGCCGCCAGGCATCCAGAATCTTTTCCGCGGCGATCTCGATGCCCACGCCTCGCTGGTCGTAGGTGAAGTTGCTGCTCGCGCTCACTGATCCGGCGCTCACCGAAGAATCGCCCACATAGAGCACTCGAATCTTCGTGGGGGGTTGTGCCGCCAAATATCCGGCAGCAAGGGTGCTCACCCCCAACACGCCGAGCAAGGTTCGAACGCGGATAAGGAACATGACGTTCCTGACGGAGTCAGCCTGTTTGGCCATAGACGATCTCGTCCACGGATTGGCTGGAGCGCCGGTTTCCCGACTCGACCAGCCCGGCGTATCGCATCCACGGCGCTTCGCCCGAGGCCAGAAGCATTCGGCGCAGGGCCCGGCGGACGAACTCCGCCACGGAGACTCCCAGCGCCTTCGCCTCTTTCTTCGCCGAGTCGTACTCCCGCTTGTCAAGGCTGATTTGAATCCGGATCATGTTATCAGTGGGTGTCTGCGCGGACTCGTTCTGTAAGTCCGCGCTCTTCCTCCCTTACATTCACGCAATCACTAAATCACTCAATCGCTAAATCACCGTGGCTTTCTTCCCGTCCCACAGTACCTTGCGGCTGCCGTTCCGATAGGACATGTTGGCGAGGTGCGCGCCCAGCGCCGCGTTGTGCCCTTCCACGCCGCTTTCCTTGCTCTTCTTCCGCGTCCGCACGCACTCCACGAAGGCCCGCACGTGCAGGTCGGTGGGGTCGCCGACAATGTTGTAGTGCTCGACAGTCTCCGGAGTGCGGCAGGTCCCCGGCGCCCAGGGCTGGTTGATGCCCACAATGTTATTCTGCTTGACGAATTCTTCCTGCATCTTTCCGGGCCAGGCGGCCACCACCCAGCCGTAATCGTCCAGCGGCTCGTCGGGATAAAACGCCAGCTCCGTTTCGCTCACCTGCACTGTCCCCTTCGTGCCCATGAAGTACGCGCCGAAGCCCTGGCTCGACGAGTTGAGCGTCAGCGAGACGTTGTAGGTGAAGTTCGTGTATTCGAACAGGGTCTGGACCACGTCGGGCACTTCCGTCTCGGGATAGATCTTCTTCCAGCGGTAAGTGCCGCCGTAGGTGATGGCGCTGCGCGGCGCGGCCTCGTGCGTCAGGTAGTGAAGCGTGTTGAGGTGATGGACCACCAGGTCGGTCTGCAGCCCGCCCGAATAGTCCCAGTAACAGCGCCAGCGGAAGTAGCGGCGGGGATCAAAGGGCACTTGCGGCGCCGACCCGAGCCATCCCTTCCAGTCGATGGTTTCCTCGTTCCCGTCCGGAGCGATCGGGTAGAACCACGCCCCCGAGGGCGTGTTGCGGTTTTCCCAGGCCTTCACCAGGGTGATCTGGCCGCAGCGGCCTCCCTCGATCCACTTCTGCGCCATGTCGATGAGCGGCGAGTTCACCCACTGGCTGCCGATCTGGAGAATCCGTCCCGTGCGCTTCTCCGCCTCGATAATCTCAAAGCCCTCTTCGATCTTGTAGGTCATGGGCTTCTCGCAGTAAACATCCTTCCCCGCGTCCATGGCTTCAATGATCATCCGCTTGTGCCAGTGGTCGGGCGAGCCGATCAGCACGGCGTCAACGTCCTTGCGGTCGAGGATGCGGCGGTAGTCGCCCGTGGTCTCGAGCTTCTCGCCGAAAAGTTCCTTGGCGCGGGTCAGACGGTCCTTGTAGACGTCGGCCGCGGCCACCAACTCCACTCCCGGAACAATCGAAAAGCTATAAGCGTCCCCCTGCGCCCTTGCGCCAATGCCAATCACCCCGACGCGCAGGCGGTCGCTGGGCGCGTCCATCGCCGGACCCGGTGACGATGCCCAGACCACCTTGCCGCCCTTCGTCAGCGCCACCGTTCCCGCCGTCGCTGCCAGGCCGGAGCGCCGCATGAAGTCTCTACGGTTCATAGGATCCATAGTTCCAAGCCTCCCTCAGTGAGGTTGAAAAATGCGGAGGATGTCCTCTCCCTGAACTTTGCCCCCTTCGAATGCGAGGCGCGATTATACAGCCGCCGGTCTCCAGTTTCCAAATTCCCTGTTCCGCGTTTCGAGGTGCCAGCTTTCAGCATCCACTCTCATGCACTCCCGAGATTCAACTGCCGACAATCGACTTCGTTTGTTTTCATCAACATCCAGGCTTCGTTCCTCGATTTTTGTTTCTCGCCTGCCTCCGGTGTGACATCCCGGAATCTCGAATTGCAGGTCCTGTGTCTTTGCGCAGACATCCGCTCTTCGCTGTTGACTGTCAACTGTGAACTATCGACTTCGCTTGTTTTCATCAACATCCAGGCTTCGTTCCTCGAGTTTTTCCATTTTCCTGCACACTCTTAGTAGCGGTTTCTGACTCCGAATTCCTCTTGCATC
>Ga0315268_10006938_pt1 | contig 11995 bp, 7 predicted proteins | sample C1_top_MG_FD_204535 | JGI IMG/M metagenome (GOLD analysis project Ga0315268, IMG submission 204535) | Sediment microbial communities from Yellowstone Lake, YNP, Wyoming, USA - C1_top | ecosystem: Environmental > Aquatic > Freshwater > Lake > Sediment | place: USA: Wyoming | collected 2017-08-01 | reverse complement strand
AGCTCTCGGAATCAAGCGCTTCGTACAGATCTCGACTGACGATGTTTACGGAGAGATTCTTGGCGAGCCGGCCATCGAACAGACTGCGCTCATGCCCACCAATCCCTACGCAGCCAGCAAGGCGGGTGCTGACAGACTCGCGTTTTCGTACTACGTCAGTTTCAAGGTTCCCGTCATCATAACGAGATGCAGCAACAACTATGGTTCGCATCAGTATCCCGAGAAACTGATCCCGCTCTTCATCACCAACGCGATTGAAAGCAGGAAATTGCCTGTCTACGGCACCGGAAGAAACACCAGAGACTGGATCCACGTCGAAGACCATTGTTCCGCTCTGGAAGCCTTGATAGAGGCGGAGAACATCGAAGGTCTGGTCTTCAACGTAGGGGCCGGAAACGAGCTCTCTGTTCTCGAGATAGCGGAGAGGATATTGGGCTTCCTGGACAAGCCCGAGGGCCTCGTCGAGCACGTGAAGGATAGACCGGCTCACGACAGGCGTTACGCCCTGGACACGAGCCGCATAAGAGAGCGCGTGGGCTGGAAACCGCAGATAGAATTTGAGAAGGGTCTCGCAGACACTGTTCGCTGGTACGTCGAGAACAGGCAGTGGTGGGAGAAGATAAAATCCAGCGAGGCCTACCGGAACTATTACGGAAGAATGTACGGCGGCTGATGAAAGTAGTTTTTGTGGGCGGCGCGAGGCCGAATTTCATAAAGATTGCGCCGATCCTTGAAGAAGTCAGAAAGCTCTCCGCTCTCGAGCCTATTCTCGTTCACACGGGACAGCACTACGACAGGGAGATGTCCGAAGTCTTCTTTGAGGAACTAGGGATCCCAAAACCCGACAAGTACCTCGGTGTCGGTTCGGGCTCGCACGCGAAGCAGACTGCCAGGGTGATGATGAAGTTCGAGGAAGTAATGCTGAGCGAGAAGCCGGGCCTCGTGACTGTCGTGGGCGACGTGAACTCCACCCTTGCGTGTTCGGTGACTTCAGCGAAGCTTCACGTTCCGGTCGCGCACGTGGAGGCGGGCTTGAGGAGTTTCGACAGAGCCATGCCCGAAGAGATCAACAGGATTGTCACCGACTCGCTCTCGTCCCTCCTGTTCACGACCTGCGAAGACGCAAATCTCAATCTGGCCAGAGAAGGTGTCGCACCTGAGAAGATATATTTCGTGGGCAACGTCATGATCGACAGTCTGGAGAAACACAAGGACATCGCAAGAAGATCGAACGTCCTGGAAAGGCTCGCGCTCAAAGAGAGGAATTACTGCGTCCTGACGCTTCACCGCCCCAGTAACGTCGACGATGCTGCGATTCTTTCGCGCGTTCTCTCTGCGATCGCGAAAATACAGACACGCATGCCGGTGGTTTTTCCCGTGCATCCGCGTACGCGAAAGAATCTTTTGGCTCCCGGCGTGCGCGAAATAGTGGAGGCATCTCCGTCCCTGATGCTTCTTGAACCGCTCGGCTACATCGACTTTTTGAGGCTTCTCATTTCTGCAAAGCTCATTCTCACCGATTCCGGAGGCATTCAGGAGGAGAGCACCGTCCTGGGAGTGCCCTGCCTCACTCTCAGGGAAAACACGGAGAGACCGGTCACTGTCACTTCCGGAACGAACACGATAGTGGGTACCGACCCGGAGAAGATCGTCCACGAAGCAGAGGAGACCTTTGCCGGTCGAGGAAAAGAGGGGCGCGTTCCGCCGTTGTGGGACGGAAAGGCGTCCGCGCGCGTAGCCTCGATCATAGGAGACTGGCTCGGCAGATCAAACTAGGGAAACACTTCGCGGCCGGGGAGGTCGTCCATGAAATTCTTCAACGGCAAACAGTGTTGTCTTGATTCTGAAGTAAAGTTTGATAATGTGATTGACGATGTGAGTCAGATTGTCAGGAGAAAACGGATGAGATTTTGGCTGCCATTAGCGATGGTTCTGTTTTTTTTCTCGGTGCTCTGCCCGGGTTTCGGGGAATGCCAGGTGCGCGTGCCGGACGGACTTGGAGACGGCTCGCCGGGTTCAGTGCTTGAACTTCCCGGCCCGCAGGCTAAGAACGGGGAAGGCTTGTTTGTACAGGACGGCCCCGTGGACCCGAAAGAGTACATCGTGGGCCCCGGCGACGTGTTTCTGGTGGAGGTGTGGGGGAGGGCACGGCTTGAGTTGAAGCTGGAAGTGGACGCCGAGGGAAGGATCTTCATTCCGGATTCGGGCAGTTTTCTCGTCGGAGGCAAGACTCTCGAAGAGGCCAAGAAACTCATCGATTCGATAGTTCTCTCGGCCATCCCCAAGGGGAACGTAGAGACGAGGCTCGTGGGTCTGCGCCGGTTCAAGGTGCACGTGTCAGGCGAGATTGATTTTCCCGGCTCGTATCTGGCCACTCAGGCCACCAGGGCATCGGAGATTCTGCGCGCCGCCACCGGAGACACGCTTGGCTCAAGACTCAGGTCGGCTCGTCTTTTCCGGGCAGCAGTAGAGAGTGACACTTTGGGGCCGGGATCGGACCGGTTCTCTTCCTTCAGAAACATCGAGCTCAGGCGTAGAAGCGGCAAAACTGAAAGAGTCGACCTCGCCGCTTTCCTGGTCACCGGCGATGTTTCGCACAATCCATACCTGAGCGACGGAGACATCATATACGTTCCGAAACTCGACAGGTCGTTTTCGATAAGCGGGGCCGTCATGTTCCCGGGCACGTACGAGCTCGTCGACGGCGAGAATCTTTCGCAAGTGATTCGGCTGGTCGGCGGCGTCACGCCGGATGCGGATCTGACCAAAGGCGAAATAAGGCGCTTCGTGTCGGAAGATAAGACCGAATCACAGTTTTTTGAAGTCGGGTCGATTCTGAGAGGGGAAAAGGACCTCGAGGTGAAGAACGGTGACAGAATCTTTGTCCGCTACCCCAGCCACTTTCTGGAGAGTCATCAGGTGCTTGTCAGGGGAGAGGTTCTTTTTCCGGGATGGTATCCCATCAATCCGAGAGAAGACAAATTATCAGAAGTCGTTGCCAGGGCCGGGGGCCTCACTCCGGAAGCGGATCTCAGCGGAGCCAGAGTGATTCGTCCGCGCTCTCCCGCCAGCGACAAACAGGGAATGGTCCGGTGCGACATGGTCAAGCTGTTTGTCGAGAAGAGGTCCGAAAACGACGTTGTTCTTGAAACGGGGGACATAATCGACATTCCGAAGAGCCTGGGATACGTCTACGTGGGAGGCGAGGTGCGCAGGCCCGGCTACGTGAGATACGTCGAGAGAAAACGTTTGGGATACTACGTGAACCAGGCGGGAGGGTTTACCTCGAAGTCTCGGGGAAGCAAGACCATGGTGAAAAGACTTTCAACGGGTCAGTCTCTTTCGGCTCGGGACGCGGGCGTCATTCTCCCTTACGATTCCATAAACGTCCCTGCGAGGACCGAAGGTGCTCGCTGGGGGATGTTCAAGGACACGATGTCCATTCTCGCACAAATTGCGACTATTTATATTGTGATTGACCAGGCCACCAAGTAGTAGACGACCGGCGGCGCTTGCGTGACCAGGATGTTCTTTCCGCCGGCGTCTCAGTCGCCCGGTTTGTTGACACTGCAGATGGAGCGTGATAGCATTCCGGCGCTCGTTCAGACTCAAGAAAATCCTCTGGGAGATAGCTCTTGGAAGCTGGAAGACTGGACTCATATCGACTTCTGTTCATAGTATCCAAGTGGGCCGGATTCATCGTTAGAACCACTGTGATAGTGTGCGCCGCGGCCCTCATCGTGCTTCTCCTTCTCCCCAACTGGTACACTGCGACCACGTCGATTTTCCCGGCCGAGAGAGAGCCTTCCTTCATGGGCCTCGCCTCCTCGCTTCTGCAAGGGGTGGGACTCATGGGCGGTCAGGAGATGGTTCTTCCCGCTTTCGCCACACCGTCTCACGTATACGCTGCAATACTGAGAAGCCGAACCGTGACAGAGGCCGTAGTCGCGAAGTACGATCTGAAGAAGAGATACAAAACGCGCACCCTGGAAGAGGCGGAAAAAGAGTGTCTGTCACACACCAGAATCCGCGTCGGGCCCGAGGGCATAGTCTTCGTCAGCTTCGAGGACACGGACAAGAAAAGGGCCGCTGATGTGGCCAACAGTTTCGTGGAAGAGCTGAACCTCATAAATCAGAAGGTGTCGAGCTCCCGGGCGCGAGGCACGCGGATTTTTATGGAGGAGCGATTAACGGAGACGGACGCGGAGCTGGCACAGGCGGAAGATACGCTTAGAAGTTTCCAGGAGAGAAACAAGGCCATCTCTCTTGACGAGCAGATGAAGGCACAGATCCAGAACGTGGCCGTGCTGGAGGGAAAACTCGCCATGGCGGAGATCGAGCTCGGACTTCTCCGCAAGACCTTCACGGCTGACTATCCCGAAATTGCGCGAAAGCAGATGGAGATATCGGAGATAAGAGAAAAGATAAACAACTTGAACACAGGCGCTCCGGGGTCGAGCGACTACGGGACCATGGCCGTTCCGTTTTCCAAGGTGCCGGGCCTCGCGCTCGAATACGGGAGGCTCCTCCGGGACGTGAAGATAAAGGAGACCCTGTACGGTCTCCTCACGGAGCAGTACGAGCACGCGAAGATTCAGGAGGCCAAGGACACTCCTACAATCCAGATACTTGACGTGGCGAAGGTCCCCGAGAAGAAGAGCAGGCCTAGGCGTCTCATCATGCTTGCGATAGTGGGCGGCCTCAGTCTGGTTCTGAGCACGCTCTACGCAGCAATATACGAGCACTTTCGAGCGCTCAAGGAAACAAGGCCTGGAGAGTGGGAGACCTTGAGGCAAAGCACCTCGCAGTTGCGACGGGGTCTGTCCTCCTGGTGGCAGAGAGGAAGAAGGCCGTCCGGAAAACCCTAGCCTCCTTTTCGAGAGCCCAAGCCCCGGCGCCTCACTCATAGAATCGACCATAGAGTCGACCTTAGAATCGACCGTCGTCTCGCAATTCCTTTTATCCTCTCGTCTCGCCCTCTTCAGGCAGGAGAAATTGCCCACAGTGACGGGTGTCAGCGTCATCATAGCGACCTACGACAGGGGGCCGCTGTTGGAAGAAGCATTGGCCAGCGTCCTGTCACAGACCTACACAAATTACGAAATCATCGTGGCGGATGACGGCTCGAACGACGACACTGCGGCTCGTCTCGAGCGTTACGGGAACAGGATCAAGGTCCTGAGGCTGTCTCACAGCGGCAGACCTTCCGTCGCACGAAACGCGGCCATAAGGGCCGCGACGGGCAAGTATCTGGCCTTTCTTGATTCAGACGATGCCTGGATGCCGGAGGACCTGGAAAGACAAGTCGGCCTCCTGGAGCAGCACTCTTCATTTGTGATGTCGTATTGCGACGCGGTGTTCGTCGGCCAGAACGGTGAAGAAATCACGCGACAGAGCAAGATAGAGCGCCTGAGAAGAGGGCGAGTGTTCGGTGACCTGCTCCTGGGAAACTTCATCCCTCTGCCTACGGTTGTTGCGCGGCGGGAGAAGGTGGTCGAGGCCGGTGCGTTCGCAGAGTGGCTCACGATGGGGGAGGATTGGCATTTGTGGCTCAAATTGTCAGCCGGCGGGGAAGTGGGATTCGTGAGCGCCCCCCTCTGCCGGATACGCCTGCATGAAAACGCCATCACAAAGAACAGAATGCTGCTTTTCTCCGACGCGGTTAGAGTTCTGGAGGACGTCGAACGGAGATTCCCGGGGGAATATGAAAAGAGTCGGGGAAAGGGCCGGAGGGGCATGGCAAAGATGCTCTGCATGCTTGGGCGGAACTATCTTTTCGCGGGTGAGACGGGCGAGGCCAGGCGGCTCTTTTGCAGAGCGCTTCACAATTTTCCACTCGGGGTCGACGTAATCCCGTTTTTGATCCTCGCTCTGCTGGGAAGGCGCGCGGTGCTTGGCCTGAGATCTTTCAAGAAGCGGTCGTGGTGAGATGAGAAAACTTGTCACTTCTACTGCGCTCATAGGCACGTCTTCGCTTTTCAACGTCCTGACCGCAGTCATAAGGAACAAGCTTCTCGCAGTCTTTATCGGAGCGGTCGGCGTAGGCCTTCTCGCGCAAATTGGAAATTTCCTCAACGTCCTCAGCGCTCTCGCCTCGCTGGGTCTGGGCGTAGGAATCGTGAAGCACGTGGCCGAGTATTCCTCGACGTCGGACTATGCCGCACTCGGCCGGCTGAGACGGAGCGGGGCAATAATCTCCTGGTCGGCAAGCGCGATAGCGGTCGTTGTGGCCTGGGCATTCAGCGAAAAGATAGCAATACTTCTTTTCAACAAGCCCGAGCTGACCTGGACGGTCGCGGTTTCCGTTCTTGCGGTCCCTCTTCTCGTGCAGGTGAGCTTCCACCTGGCGATAATGCAGGGCTTGAAGGAAATGAGAAAATACGCGGCCGCGAACGCGCTCGGCGCAGTTCTCGGACTTCTTGTCTTGTTTCCCCTCGTATATTTCCTCAGATTCAACGGCGCCGTGATTCATCTCGTCGCCGGCGGTTTGTTGAGCTATCTGGTCGTGCTTGTTGTTTCCAGACGCCTGTCTTCTTCGTTCTTTCAGAGAGACCGGGCCAAGTTCGACGGGTCGCAAACCAGAGAGCTTCTGAGGTACGGCGCCAGCAGCCTCGCCGTCGGCGCGTTCTACTGGATAAACCTTCTCGCAGTAAGAAGCATAATAGTTCACAGGCTCGGAGCAGACGCAAACGGCATCTACCAGGTCGCCATCGGTATCTCTTTTCAATATCTGATGCTGGTCCTCAACTCAATTTCGACTTACGCCTTCCCCAGATTGAGCGAGCTGAAGGAAAATGAGTCAATCGTTCACGAGCTGCGAGGTTCCATCAGACTTACGATCCTTCTCGTCACCGGCTGTGCGTCCTTACTGCTGCTTGCGAGACAATGGCTTATTCCGCTTCTTTTCACTCGCGAATTCATGGAAGCACGGAACCTCCTGCCGGTGCAGTTTGTCGCCGATTTTCTGAGATCCACTGCCTGGATGATCGGCATCTGGCTTCTGCCTCAGGGCAGGCTCAGGGTGTGGGTGGGGCTTGATCTTGTGATGAACCTCGCTCTGATGGGAGGATTTCTCCTTCTCCTCGGAAGGATGGAGCATTTAGGCCAGATTGCGCTACTCGCTGCACCGATTGCGCACTGTTTCGCCTATCTGCTACACTGCGTTTTTCAATATTCTTATTCGCGCAGGAGCATCGGTTTTTCTTTCGGCGGTCCGTTGAGAGGGCTTCTGGTGAGATCTCTCCTGCTCATCGTGGTGTGCGGAATACTCCCTCCCGGGAACGTTCCGCTTGCTCTCTGCGGATTGGCTCTGGTGGCGCTCTGGGCGCGTTTTTCAATAAGCCCTCACGAAGCGAGGGCCGGTCTTGAAATCGCAAGGGGAAAGCTGTCTCTCTTGAGACGAGGCAGGCAGGAGTAATCTCCTGAGAAGCCGGAGTCGAAGATCGTGGAAAGCGGCGCAAGGAATCTCGACATAGAACGGACGGGCCTCAAGCCGGGCCTCAGGCCGGGCCTGGAGAAGAAGCTTTCCCTCCTGGTGCTGCTTTCGAGCGCGGTCATCCTGGCCGGCCTCAGAATACGCGTGCTTCTAATTGCGCTGCTCGCTCTCGCCGGCGTCGGGGTCATCGCATTTCTTATCGTTTGTCCCTTTCCTGCGCTTTGTGTCCTCGCCTTTCTCGCCTACGGAAACATTTCGGCGGCCTTCTTGCCGGGAGTCTTTTCCGGACTCTTGCTCGTGAGTTTTGCGGCGTGGGCGATAAGATGGTTTGTGAGTCCGGACGAGACGATATCTGCGACCAGGGTGGATCTTGCCCTCGTTCTCTTCATTTCGTCCCTTCTTGTTTCCATGCTTTTCTCGACTCAGCTCGAGGCAGGCGGTCCTCTCCTCGTTCTGACTGTCAAATGGCTTTTGTTCTTTCTGCTCATGGCCAACATCGTCCGGACGCGCAACCACGTGATTCTGATAAGCGTCTTCGTGGTCCTTGGTGCCGCACTCAGCGGCTTCGCGGCCGTGTGGGACTTCATGCACGAGGGAACGCCGGTCACTCTGAGGGCGGTCTTCAGAGCCGCCGGTCTCGCAGGAAACCCCAACGAGCTTGCCATAGTCATGGTGACGGCCCTGCCGATTTCGATCTACATGCTAGGCGTCGTACGCAGCATACCCGCGCGCCTCTTTTTCATAGCGCTCACCCTGACTCTTGTTGGCGCCAATCTTGTGACTCTCGCACGAACCGGCCTCATAGTGATGGTAATAATTCTGCTGACCATCGCAGTGATTGAAAGACGGCGAAAATTGGGGAGGTTTCTCATCCTTGCCTTTGTCCTCGGTCTTCCCCTGTTGATACCTCGCGGTTTTTGGTTCAGGTTTGCCGCGACCGGTCTCCTCAAGGGAGAATTCTCGACGCTCGTCCGCACCGGCGCCATGAAGGCGGGCCTGATCATGTTCACGGAAAATCCCATCACGGGCGTGGGCTTCGGCACCTACATGGGCAAATCCACGCAGTACGGAGACATCATATTCCCGCTGGTGGCTCACAACATGTTCTTGCAGGTGCTTGCGGAGAGCGGTCTCCTCGGCCTCGGAGCGATGTTGTTTCTTGTATGGAGCACCTTTCGCGCGATGAAGCTTGCCGGCCGGGCGGCGAAGGAAGGTTCTCCTCTTCGCTATCTGGCGCGCGGCTACATGCTTGCCTACGTGTCCTTTCTACTTTGCGGGCTTCTTACGAGCATTCAAATGAACCAGAGCTTCTGGTTCATGCCCGCGGCTTCGATCTTTCTTCTTCGGGCGGCCAGGGCCGAGGCTTCCCGTGAGGCTTCCCCTTCAATTGAGGCAGAGACTCTTTCATGAGACGGTTCGGTCTGCTCTTTGTCATAGAGACCCTCAATCTCGGCGGTTCGGAATTCTTCCTCCTAAACCTCATCGAGCGCCTCGATCAATCCAGATTCAGACCCGTAGTATGCTGCCTGGTTGAAAAAGGGAAGATGGCGGCCCAACTGGAGTCGCGTGGGTACAAAGTCGTAAGTCTTGGCTGGCGGCTCGGGTCCTTCACCTCGACTGTCCGAGTTCTCGTCAGACTCGCTCGTCTCCTGAGAGAAGAAAACATTTACTTAGCACAAACGTTCTTTCACAGAGCCGAGATTCTGACCGCCTTTGCAAGTCTCTTCGCAAGAAGAACCTTGGTCGTGGGAAGTCAATACGACGTAATTGTGCCCGAGGGACGTCTTTCGAGATTTTTTCTCAAGGCGGCGAGAATGCGCGTGAAACATGTGCTGGCCAATTGCCGGGCGTGCAAGGAGCACAGGCAGAGGCTGACGGGCCAGGCCGCCGGCACGATTTCGGTAATATACAACGGCTTGACTGAAAGCGAATACATCCGGGAAGGTATGGAAGAGCCCCCTCTTCCGCAGGGTTTCTTTGAGCAAGGCCGGGTCGTGGCTTTTGTCGGTAGAATGTATCGCCTCAAGGGGCCGGACGTCTTTTTGAGGGCGGCCAAATCGATCTCGAATAAAAGGCCGGGCACAAGATTTCTCATGGTCGGAACAGGCCCGCTCGAGACAGAGCTTGTCTCCACGGCTCACGATCTTGGAATAGCAAACGCCGTCTTCTTTGTCAGAGAAGTGCCCTCGGTCAGAGAAATTCTCTCGAAATCTTCCGTTCTGGTTTCGTCTTCAAGATCGGAAGGATTTCCCGGCACGCTTCTGGAAGCGATGGAAGCCGGGGTGCCGGTAGTGGCTTCCAGGGTCGGCGGGGTCGAGGAGCTCATCGAAAACGGGAAGGACGGTTTTCTTTTTGAAAGCGAGGACATTGAAGGACTCGCCGAGATCGTGTCCAGGCTTCTCTCAGACGATGGTCTTGCCGGGGAGGTGAGCCGAAGGGCGAGGGACAAGGTGAGAAGATCCTTCAGGTTTGAGGACACCGTCTCTCAGATTGAATCTCTTTACGCGAGGCTTCTGGCCGGTTCCGCCGCTGACGCGAGCCGCCTTAGAGTGGCCCTGGCAGTGGGAAGAGGCAGGATGGCCGGAACCGAGAGACACGTTTTCGAGCTGGCCAGAGCCTTCGACAGGAACGAAGTCGATGTCACGGTCCTCGTTTTCTCGGAAGGAAATCTCGTCGAGAGGCTCAAGGCAGAAGGCTTGAGAGTGGAGGTATTGGAAAAGAGAACGAGATTTGATTTTTCGTTGCTGATGAGATTGATGGGCCGCGTCAGGCGGGGCCGTTTTGATGTTCTCCATGCTCAGCCCGAAAGGCTCGCGTGCCTTGCTGCAAAACTCGCGGGAGTTCCTGCAGTGATCATGACGTATCACGTCCTCGGTCCGCAGGCCTCGGACTTGATAGAGCCGGCTTTGACCTCTCGAACTTTCGAGAAGCTCCGCGCGCTTACCGTCGATTTCACAATCGCGGTGTCCAAGACCGACGAGAAAGTGCTCGTCGAGAAGTTCGGCCGCGATCCGAGAAAAGTGAAATTCATCCCCAACGGAATCTCGCTCTCTCCGGTTCCGGCGCGAGACAAAGACGGCGTGTGCCGGGAGCTCGGCCTGAATCCTGCGGCAAACCTGCTCTGCGCTGCTGCCCGGCTTTCTCCGCAGAAGGGTCTGGAGTTTCTCATTCGCGCAATGAGCGTCGTCTCGGCGGCCTTTCCGGAAGCAGCATTGTTGATCGCCGGTGAAGGGGAGCTCGAGGCGGCCTTGAAGAAACTTGCGTCCCAGCTCGATCTGACCGGCCGCGTTATCTTCACCGGCTACAGAGACGACGTTCTTCGTCTAATTGGGGCGTCCGACGCTTTCATTCTTCCCAGTCTCCGGGAGGGCATGCCTTACGTGTTGCTGGAGGCGATGCTCGTTTCCCGGCCGATCATCGCTACTAGCGTTTCCTCCGAGGTCGTGCTGGACGGCAGGACCGGCCTCATTGTTCCGCCCTCCGACTCCAAGGCCTTGGCCGAGGCCGTCATAAAGCTTCTCCGTGACCCCGCTCTTGCCTCTCGTTTGGGAACATCCGGCAGAGACAGGCTCGAGGCCTGCTTCTCGTCGGAAAAAATGGCGAGAGACACCCTTGGGGTGTACAATGAAGTACTTTCAAGAAAGAGGCACATTTTTCGAAAATGAAGGTTCTGCTCGTATCTCTTGAGTATCCTCCCCACAGTTTCGGAGGGGTCGGCTCGCACGTCTTCAACCTCTCAAGGGCGTTGGCCAGAAGAGGCATCGAAGTGGCGGTTCTGTCTCCCGGGAGCAAGGAAGAAGATAACTTTGCAGGGGGCGTGCGTCACTTCACCACGCCCATCTCGGGGGCGCCCGGCCTGAAGCTTCTCTCTTTTGCCGTCAAGGTGCCGGGCTGCGTCCGGCGCCTGCGAAAAGATTTCCCGTTTGACGTAATTCACTCTCACTTCGGCCCATGCTCGTTTGTCGGCAACGAGCTCCTGGATTCTGCGACGCTGATTGAGACGGCGCACGGCACCCACGCGGGCGAGCTGTTTGCCCTTCGTCCCATAAGAAGACTTCTCCCGCAGGAAATTCTGGGGAAGTTCGTTTTGTATCCGGTTCTGGCTCTTCTGGATCTTCTTTCTTACAGAAAATCCGCCCGCATCATCGCAGTCAGCGAGCTCGCAAAGGAAGAGGTGTCGAGATACGGAAAAACTCTCCTCGAGAAGACCGTCGTCGTGCCCAACGGGATCGAGCTTTCAGATTTTCAACTTGAAACTCCTCGCCGGTCCTCGAACGGCGAAAGCTTCAGATGCCTTACGGTCGCCTTCATGCAGGCACGGAAGGGATTGGATTACCTGCTCGAGGCGGCGAGACTCATAGACGACGAACGGATAGTTTTCACGATTGTGGGCGACGGCCCTCACTTTGAAAGGCTCAGGAAATTGGCGCAGAAGCTGGGTGTGGAAAAACGAGTGACGTTTGCCGGCCGGCTTTCGAGGGGTGAAGTGCTCGAGTACTATCGCAATTCGCAGATTTTTGTTCTTCCCTCGCTCTGGGAAGGGCAGGGCATAGTTTTTCT
>Ga0315268_10006937_pt1 | contig 11995 bp, 9 predicted proteins | sample C1_top_MG_FD_204535 | JGI IMG/M metagenome (GOLD analysis project Ga0315268, IMG submission 204535) | Sediment microbial communities from Yellowstone Lake, YNP, Wyoming, USA - C1_top | ecosystem: Environmental > Aquatic > Freshwater > Lake > Sediment | place: USA: Wyoming | collected 2017-08-01 | reverse complement strand
GGAACAAGCCGTTCTACAATTACTTCAAGCAGCTCTTCGCACAAGTGACCAACCCGCCGATCGATCCGATCCGCGAAGAGATCGTCACTTCGCTGACCTCCTTTATCGGGCCGAAGCCGAACCTGCTGGGCGTCTCCGACATCAATCCGCCGATCCGCCTGGAGGTGTCGCAGCCGGTGCTCTCCCACCGCGACATGGCCAAGATCCGCGATATCGAGCGCTTCACCGGCGGCAAGTTCCGCCCCAGCGAGATCGACATCACCTATCCGGAGGTATGGGGCAGCGCCGGCATCGAGGCGAGGCTGGCTTCGCTGGTGGCCGAAGCCGAGGACGCGGTGCGTTCCGGGCACAACATCCTGATCATCTCGGACCGGCGCATCGACGCGGACCACGTGGCGATTCCCGCCTTGCTCGCCACTTCGGCGGTGCATCAGCACCTGGTGAAACAGGGTCTGCGCACCAGCGCTGGCCTGGTGGTCGAGACCGGCTCGGCGTGCGAGGTGCATCACTTCGCGCTCCTGGGCGGCTACGGTGCGGAAGCCGTGCATCCCTACCTGGCGCTGGACACCCTGGCCGACCTTGCTCACCACGACCCGGACAAGACCGCCAAGTATGTCAAGAATTTCACCAAGGCGGTGGGCAAGGGCCTGTGCAAGGTGATGTCGAAGATGGGCATTTCCACCTACATGTCCTACACCGGGGCGCAGATTTTCGAGGCGGTCGGCCTGCAGCGCCGGTTCATCGAGCAATACTTCGCCGGCACCGCCAGCAACATCGAGGGTATCGGCGTGTTCGAGGTCGCCGAGGAGTCGATCCGCCGACACCGCCAGGCCTTCGGCGCTGATCCGGTGCTGGCCACCATGCTCGATGCCGGCGGCGAGTACGCCTACCGGGTCCGCGGCGAGGAACACCTGTGGACGCCGGATGCGATCGCCAAGCTGCAGCACGCCACGAGGACCGGCAATGCCGCGACCTACAAGGAATACGCCCAACTGATCAATGACCAGACGCGCCGGCAGTTGACCCTGCGCGGCCTGTTCGAGGTCAAGCCGGCGGGTCCGCCGGTGCCGATCGAGGAAGTCGAGGAAGCCCGGGAACTCGTCAAGCGCTTCGCCACCGGCGCCATGTCGCTGGGTTCGATCTCGACCGAGGCGCATACCCTGCTGGCCATCGCCATGAACCGCATCGGCGGCAAGTCGAACACCGGCGAGGGCGGCGAGGATGCCAATCGCTACAAGATCCTGAAGGGCGGCGAGAAGCTTTCCGAGATCATCGGAGCCGGCCGCGTCAGTCGCGATCTGGAACTGAAGGCGGGCGATTCGCTGCGCTCGAAGATCAAGCAGGTCGCCTCGGGACGCTTCGGCGTCACCGCCGAGTATCTCGCCAGCGCCGACCAGATCCAGATCAAGATGGCCCAGGGTGCCAAGCCCGGGGAGGGCGGCCAGTTGCCCGGACACAAGGTCTCTGAGTACATCGGGCAGTTGCGCCATTCGGTGCCGGGTGTCGGCCTGATCTCGCCGCCGCCGCACCACGACATCTATTCGATCGAGGATCTGGCGCAATTGATCCACGACCTGAAGAACGCCAATTCCCAGGCCTCGATCTCGGTCAAGCTGGTCTCCGAAGTGGGCGTGGGCACCGTCGCCGCCGGCGTCTCCAAGGCCAAGGCCGACCACGTGGTGATCGCCGGCCATGACGGCGGCACCGGCGCCTCGCCGATCTCCTCGATCAAGCACGCCGGCACGCCCTGGGAACTGGGTCTGGCCGAAACCCAGCAGACGCTGGTCCTGAACAAGCTGCGCGGGCGCATCCGGGTCCAGGTCGACGGCCAGCTCAAGACCGGCCGGGACGTGCTGATCGGCGCGCTGCTCGGCGCCGACGAGTTCGGTTTCGCCACCGCGCCGCTGGTGGTCTCGGGCTGCATCATGATGCGCAAATGCCATCTCAACACCTGCCCGGTCGGCGTGGCCACGCAGGATCCAGAATTGCGCAAGAAATTCACCGGCCAGCCGGAGCACGTGGTCAATTATTTCTTCTTCGTCGCCGAGGAAGTGCGCGAGCTGATGGCCGCGATGGGGATACGCCGCTTCGATGATCTGATCGGCCGCGCCGACCTGCTCGACAAGCGCGCCGCCATCGATCACTGGAAGGCCAAGGGTCTCGATTTCTCCCGGATCTTCCATGTCCAGGCGGGCACCGGGGAGATCGTCCGGAATCATTGCGAAGCGCAGGATCATGGTCTGGCCGGCGCCCTCGACCATGCCCTGATCGTGCGGGCGCAGCCGGCCATCCTCCGCGGCGAGAAACTGGTCATCGAGACGCCGATCAGGAACGTGAACCGCAGTTGCGGCACCATGCTCTCGCACGAGATTGCCAGCCGCTACGGCCACAAAGGCCTGCCGGACGACAGCATCCTGGTGAAGCTGACCGGTACCGCCGGCCAGAGCTTCGGCGCTTTTCTCGCCCGCGGCATCACCCTCGATCTCACCGGCGAAGGCAACGACTATGTCGGCAAGGGCTTGTCGGGCGGCCGCATCATCGTCCGTCCCGCCGCCGACTTCCGCGGGCCGACGGACGAGAACATCATCGTCGGCAACACCGTGCTCTACGGTGGCATCGCCGGCGAGGCCTTCTTCGCCGGCGTTGCCGGCGAGCGTTTCTGCGTGCGCAACTCCGGCGTCACGACGGTGGTGGAAGGTACCGGCGATCACGGCTGCGAATACATGACCGGCGGCACCGTCGTCGTGCTGGGCAACACCGGCCGGAATTTCGCGGCGGGCATGAGCGGCGGCGTCGCCTACGTGCTCGATCGCGACGGCAGCTTCGCCAGCCGCTGCAACCCCGCGATGGTGGCGTTGGAGGCGGTGCTGCCTGCCGACTTGCAGCCGGCGCTGGAGCCCCGCCATCGGGAGCAGGCCGACGAGACGCAATTGAAGAACCTGATCGAGCGCCACGCCGGCTGCACCGGCAGCGCCGTCGCCCGCGCCATCCTCGCCGACTGGTCGGCCCATCGGGCGAAGTTCGTCAAGGTCATGCCGCACGAATACCGGCGGGCGCTGAAGGAGCTCGCCGCCGCTAAAGTAGAGTTGGAGGCAGCATAATGGGCAAACCCACAGGTTTCATGGAATACCAGCGCCTCACGGAGGCGCAGCTGCCGGTCGGCGAGCGCCTGAAGAACTTCCGCGAGTTCGTGCTCCACTTGAGCGATGACGAGGCGAAGACCCAGGGTGCGCGCTGCATGGACTGCGGCATCCCGTTCTGCAGCAACGGCTGCCCGGTGAACAACATCATCCCGGACTGGAACGACCTGGTGTACCGCGGGGAGTGGCGGCAGGCGCTGGAGGTCCTGCACTCCACCAACAACTTCCCGGAGTTCACCGGCCGCATCTGTCCGGCGCCCTGCGAGGCGGCGTGCACGCTCAACATCAACGACGCCGCCGTGGGCATCAAGTCGATCGAGCACGCGATCATCGACAAGGGCTGGGAGCAAGGCTGGGTCGTGCCGCAGCCGCCGGCGCAGATGACCGGCAAGCGGGTCGCCGTGGTCGGTTCGGGTCCGGCCGGTCTCGCCGCCGCGCAGCAACTGGCGCGCGTCGGCCATGCCGTGACCCTGTTCGAGAAGAACGACCGCATCGGCGGCTTGCTGCGCTACGGCATTCCCGACTTCAAGCTGGAGAAGTCGCACATCGACCGCCGCGTCGCGCAGATGCAGGCCGAGGGCGTCGAATTCCGCGTCAATGCCGATGTCGGGGCCGATGCCGGCGGCGAGTTTGCGGCCGACAAGATTCTCGCTGCGTATGACGCCGTGGTGCTGGCCGGCGGCGCCGAGCACCCGCGCGATCTGTCGGTGCCGGGCCGCGAACTCGCAGGCGTGCATTTCGCGATGGACTTTCTGCCGCAGCAGAACAGGGCCAATGCCGGCGATGCCCTCGACCATCAGATCACTGCCTGCGGCCGGCATGTGGTGGTGATCGGCGGCGGCGACACCGGCTCGGACTGCGTCGGCACCTCCAACCGCCAGGGCGCGGCGAGCGTGGTCCAGTTCGAACTCCTGCCGCGTCCGCCCGAGCAAGAGAACCGGCCGCTGGTCTGGCCCTATTGGCCGATGAAGCTGCGCACTTCCAGCTCGCACGATGAAGGCTGCGCGCGCGACTGGTCGGTGGCGACCAAGGAATTCATCGGCGGCGAAGGCCGTGACAAGGATAAGCTCAAGGCCATCAAGGCCGTGCGCCTGCAATGGACGGACGGCAAGATGAGCGAAGTTCCCGGCTCCGAGTTCACCCTCAAGGCCGATCTGGCCGTCCTCGCCATGGGTTTCCTGGGGCCGGTCGGTCGGGTGCTGGACGCCTTCGGCGTCGCCCGCGACGCGCGCAGCAACGCCCGGGCCGACACCGAAGCCCCGGGCGCCGGGGCCTACGCCACCAGCGTGGCGAAGGTGTTCGCCGCCGGCGACATGCGCCGGGGCCAGTCGCTGGTGGTCTGGGCGATCCGCGAAGGCCGTCAGTGCGCGCGTGCCGTCGATGAGTTCTTGATGGGAACGAGCACCCTGCCGCGCTGATGAACGTCGTCATCCTCGCCGCCGGGCAGGGCAAGCGCATGCGCTCCGACCTGCCCAAGGTGCTGCACCGGCTCGCCGGCAGACCCTTGCTCGCCCACGTCCTCGATGCCGCGCGCGCCACCGGGGCGAAGAAAATCTGCGTCGTTTATGGCCACGGCGGCGAGACGGTGCCGGCAGCGCTGGCGGCCGGGGATGTCACCTGGGTGAAACAGGAACCGCAGCAGGGCACCGGCCACGCCGTGCTCCAGGCGCTGCCGCATCTCGATCCGGCCGGAGCGACGCTGGTGCTCTACGGCGACGTGCCGCTGATCCGCGCCGAGACCTTGGGCCGCCTGATCGCGGCGACCCAGGACGGTCGCATCCTGGCGCTGCTCACCGTCCATCTCGCCGATCCGCGCGGCTACGGCCGGATCGTCCGCGACGAGCATGGCGCCATCCTGCGCATCGTCGAGGACCGGGATGCCAGCGCTGCGGAGCGCGCGCTTGATGAGGTCAATACCGGCATCCTGGTCGCGCCCACCGGGCGCCTGGCGCAATGGCTGCCGGCGCTGGGCCGGGGCAATGCCCAGGGCGAGTACTACCTCACCGATATCGTCGGGCGGGCGGTGGCCGAAGGCTTGCCGGTTTCCGGCGTGCAGCCGGAGGACGCCTGGGAAGCGGCGGGAGTCAATAGCCAGGCGCAGTTGGCCGCTCTGGAGCGCATCCACCAGGGCCGCAGCGCGGCGCGGTTGATGGAGCAGGGCGTGGGGCTGGCCGACCCGGCGCGGATCGACCTGCGCGGCGAACTCATTTGCGGACGCGACGTGTTCATCGACATCAACTGCCTGTTCGAGGGGCGCGTCGACATCGGCGACGGCGTCGTCATCGGGCCGAACTGCGTCATCCGGGACTGCAGCATCGGGGCCGGCAGCCGCATCAATGCCTTTTCCCATCTCGACGCGGCGCAGGTCGGGCCGGCCTGCAGCATCGGGCCTTACGCGCGACTGCGGCCGGGCACGGTGCTGGGCCGCGACGTGCATATCGGCAATTTCGTCGAGGTGAAGAACAGCCGCATCTCTGACCATTCGAAGGCCAACCATCTCTCCTATGTCGGCGACTCCGAGGTGGGACGCCGGGTCAATATCGGCGCCGGCACCATCACCTGCAACTACGACGGCGTGAACAAGCATCGCACGGTGATCGAGGACGACGCCTTCATCGGCTCCGACACGCAACTGGTGGCGCCGGTCACCGTCGGCCGGGGCGCGACGCTCGGCGCCGGCACCACCCTGACCGGCAACGCGCCGCCGGATGCGCTCACCGTCTCGCGCGCGAAGCAGGTCACGATCGCCGGCTGGAAGCGCCCGGTGAAAAAATCGTAGGTCGGGCTTCAGCCCGACATGTTCAGATAGAGAAATGGTTCATCAGAGGGGTAGCTCATGTGCGGTATCGTCGCGGCGGTCGCTGACCGCAACATCGTCCCGGTCCTGATCGAGGGCCTGAGAAAGCTCGAATACCGCGGCTACGATTCGGCCGGCCTCGCGGTACTCGGTCCCAGTCTGGTACGCCTGCGCAGCCAGGGCCGCGTCGCCGATCTCGCGGCTCAGGCCGGCGGGCTCTCGGCCGGCACCGGCATCGCCCACACGCGCTGGGCCACCCATGGCGCGCCGTCCGAAAGGAACGCCCATCCACACGTCTCGGGAACCCTGGCGGTGGTTCATAACGGCATCATCGAGAACTACGCCGAGCTGCGCAAAATGCTGGCCGACGAGGGTTATGCCTTCGTCACCGACACCGACACCGAGACCATTGCCCACCTGATCGCGCATACCCTGAAGACGGCGCCCGATCTGCTGGGAGCGGTACGCCTGGCCACCGGAAAACTGATCGGCGCCTATGCCATTGCCGTGCTCCGGGAAGGCGAGGACAGGGTGGTCGTCGCGCGCAACGGCGCGCCGCTGCTGCTGGGATTCGCCGAGGGGGAGGCGGGCGGTTGCTACGCCGCTTCGGATGCCTCGGCCCTGCTGCAAGTGACCCGGACGATGGTTTATCTCGAGGACGGGGACATCGCCGAAATAACGCGTCGCGGCTACCTGATAGTGCGCTCCGACGGCACCCCGGTCGAGCGCCCCAGCCACGAGAGCGCCCTGTCGGCGGATGCGGTGGAGCTTGGGCAATACCAGCACTACATGCAGAAGGAGATCTTCGAGCAGCCCCAGGCGCTGGCCAATACGCTGGAGCTGATCGGCGGCGCGCGCTCGCTCTCGCCCAACCTGTTTGGCGCCGCCGCGCCGGAGCTGCTCTCGGGGGTGACAAGCGTGCTGATCCTGGCTTGCGGCACCAGTCATCACGCCGGCCTGGTCGCGCGCTACTGGATCGAGCAGCTGGCCGGCATTCCTTGCAGCACCGAGATCGCCAGCGAGTACCGCTACCGGCAATCGGTGCCCGATCCGGCGCAACTGGTGGTCGCCATCTCGCAATCGGGCGAGACCGCCGACACGCTCGCCGCGTTGAAGCACGCCAGGAGCCTCGGCATGAACCGCACGCTGGCGCTGTGCAATGTCGCGGAAGCGGCCATCGTGCGCGAATGCGCCCTCAGGTTCATGACCCGCGCCGGTCCCGAGATCGGCGTGGCCTCGACCAAGGCCTTCAGCACCCAGCTCGCGGCGCTGTTCCTGCTGGCGGCGACGCTGGCCAAGCAGCACGGCCGCCTGACGCCCGAGGCCGAGCTCCGGCACCTGACCGACCTGCGCCACCTGCCGCGGGCGGTGCAGCAGGTGCTGTCGCTCGAACCCGAGATCAAGCGCTGGGCCGCCACCTTTGCCAACAAGCATCACGCGCTGTTCCTGGGCCGCGGCCATCACTACCCGATCGCGCTCGAAGGCGCGCTGAAGCTCAAGGAAATCTCCTACATCCACGCCGAGGGCTACCCCGCCGGCGAGCTCAAGCACGGACCGCTGGCGCTGGTCGACCGCGACATGCCGGTGATCGCCGTGGCGCCCAACGACACGCTGCTGGAGAAGCTCAAGTCCAACCTGCAGGAGGTGAGGGCGCGCGGCGGCGAACTGTATGTTTTCGCCGACGCCGACAGCGCCGTGGCGGAGAGCGACGGCGTGCACATCCTGCGCCTGCCCGCCCACTACGGTCTGCTCTCGCCGGTGCTGCACGTCGTGGCGCTGCAACTGCTCGCCTACCACGTCGCGCTGGTGAAGGGCACCGATGTCGATAAGCCGCGCAATCTGGCCAAGTCGGTGACCGTCGAATAAGCGGGGCGGAAGTCCACTCAAACTGTTCTCCATCCTCGTGGTCTTTCCGACGGAGGTCTGTGCGCTGGGGCGTACAAGTCGGTCAATGTGTCCGACTAGTGCGGTTCGGAGGCCAGCCGTATCAGGTAACATGCCTGATGAAATCCGAGCCTGCCGTGCAACCGACCTTGCCTCCAGATTCCAGGGACACGCCATCTGAATCCGAACGCGACCAGATCAGCCAGAATATCGAGGCCGTTCTGGATTTCTACACGCGGGAAGAGCTAAAGATCAGCCGCTGGCAACGGATCCTCGAACGCCTCAGTTTATGTATCGGGCAGCCGGTTTTCCTCGGCTTCATTCTGCTGTTCGTTGCGCTCTGGATGCTGGTCAACATCGCATTGCGCCAGTTCGGCATGACCGAATTCGACCCGGCGCCGTTTTTCTGGTTGCAGGGGATTGTCGGCCTGGGCGCATTGCTGACCGCGACCGTGGTTCTGACCAAGCAGAACCGGCTCGCCAAGCTGGCGGAACAGCGGGCGCATCTGGACCTGAAGGTGACGCTATTGACCGAGCAGAAGGCCGCCAAACTCATTGACCTGCTGGAGGAGCTGAGGCGCGATCTGCCCAATGTCAAAAACCGTCATGATCCGGAGGCGGCGGCGCTGCAGCAGTCGATGAACCCGGATCTGGTGCTCGCCGCGCTGGATGAACGCGGCGAGCCGGACGAGCCATTGAAGCCCGCCGACGCTATCGAATAGCGGCGTGGCCTTATGTGTCCTGGCGAACAGAACTCGGCGGGATTGCAACCTATAGTAAAAAGCATTGCGCCTGATTTCATCAGGCTGTCCCGCAGCGAGCTTGCCGGACCCGGCCGCTCCCGCTTCGGGGTAAGTGGCTAACCAGGAGATACAAATGATTAAACTCGGAAAATCCGCCAGCACAGTTTTGCTCGTGAGTGCGGTGCTGGCGACATTGTTCGGCTGCCAGAAGCAGGAGGGTCCGGCGGAGCGGGCCGGTAAGGAAGTCGATAATGCGGTGCAAAGCGCCGGACAGCAGATCGAGAAAGCCGGCGAGAATATCCAGAATGCAGCCAAGGGCAACAAGAATTGATCGTTGCATAAAACGTCCAGGAAAGGGACACCGGCTCAACCCGATTGCTCGGCGTGCATCGGCTATGGCGCCATGTAGCGATTCCAGCCGGTGCAAGTTTGCGGATGGGCAGCCAAAATGCAGTTCCAGCAGGTAAGATGCGTTTTCGATGAATCGTCCACCGCTATGCGGCTGCTGGTCCAATACACTTCATAAACGCCATGCAAAATAATCAAGCTACAGTCTCCAGTACTGCGGAGTTGCAACGTGAAGTCGCAGATTTGATGATCGAGTGCCTTAACCTCGAAGTCACGGCAGATCAAATTACCCCCGAGGCCCCATTGTATGGCGAAGGCCTGGGCCTGGACTCGATCGATGTACTGGAGGTCGCGTTGGAGGTCTCCAAGCGTTATGGCCTGCAACTGCGCGCCGACAGCGCTGACAACGTACACATTTTCAGATCGCTGCGCAGCCTCTCCGACTATATCGCGGCACAGAGAACCTGTTGATGGCACGCCGCATCTTGCGCTGGCTGGGCATTGCTGCGCTGGTGATCGGCTATCCGCTGCTGGCGCATTACACCAATGAGTCCGCGCACCACGGCAACCTGGGCGCCTTGGTGGCCATCGCCCCCGTGGTCTTGATCGCCCTGGGGTTCGCCTGGCGCTCATCGCGACGCTCGGTCATGCTGGTCCTTCTGGCGCTGTCTTGTTTGGCGCTGTGGGCTGAGTGGCCGGCGCTTGAGCGCCATTTCGGGCTGATTTACTGGCTGCAGAATGTGGGCTTGCAACTGATGCTGTTCATGACTTTCGGCCGTACCTTGATCGCCGGGCGGCAGCCGCTGTGCACCCGCTTCGCGGAAATGGTGCATGCTGCGCCATTGACGCCGCAGCACGAAATTTACGCCCGTCAGGTCACGGTCGCCTGGACGCTGTTCTTTGCCGCGATGGCTTTGGCGTCCACCCTGCTGTTTTTTCTGACACCACTGACCACCTGGTCGGTCTTTTCCAATTTCCTGACGCTGCCTTTGGTGGCGCTGATGTTCGTTGCCGAATATGGGGTACGCACTTGGGTGCTCCCCGATCTGCAGCACGCGGACATCCTCGACACGGTGCGGGCGTACAGGAATCCCTCGGCGCGTCCGCGCTAGTCGTTCCGGGAACACATGGCCTCGCTGCCGCTGCTATCGCACGCCGCCCCGGACAGCATCGTCGCCTGGAACGACGCCGGCGCCGTCACGAGGCATCAGTTCCTGGCCGAGGTCGGGCAACTCGCCGCCTTGTTGCCGGCAGGGCGCCATCTGCTCAACATGTGCAGCGATCGCTACCGGTTTAGCGTGGGTCTGGCGGCCGCCATTGTCGCCGGCAAAGTCAGCCTGCTGCCGTCTACCCACACGGTCGAGGTGGTGCGCCAGATCAAGGATTTCGCTCCCGACGTATTTTGTCTGACCGATAGCGACCACTGTATGGTGGATCTGCCCCAATTGCGCTACCCGATAATGGACACAGGGCCAGCGCAAGTGTATGCCGTTCCGCAAATTTCCAGCGGGCAACTGGTCGCGGTGGTCTTCACTTCGGGCTCGACCGGCACTCCCCAACCGCATTCCAAAACCTGGGGCGCGCTGGCGGGTTGTGTGCAGGCCGAGGCATTGCGCCTGGGCCTGACAGATACAGCCTGCACCCTGGTCGGCACCGTGCCGCCGCAACACATGTACGGCTTCGAGACCACGGTGCTGATGGCATGGTTGAGCGGCAACGCCCTCAGTCATGCGCAGCCGTTTTTTCCGGCCGACATCTGTCAGGCACTGGCGGCGGTGCCCGCGCCACGCGTGCTGGTGTCTTCACCCGTGCACCTGCGCGCCTTGCTCGAAGCGGGACTGGCGCTGCCGGAGATCGCCGGTGTGATATCCGCCACTGCGCCCTTGTCCGCCCAACTCGCGCAGGACATCGAGGCGCGTTGCCGGGCGCCGCTATTTGAAATCTACGGCAGCACCGAGACCGGCCAGATCGCGTCCCGCCGTCCCACGCAAGGCCCTGAATGGCAGTTGTTTCCCGGCGTGAAGCTGATCATGGCGGGCGATTGCGTGCGCGCTTGCGGCGCTCACGTCGAGCAGCCGATCGTCATGAACGACAGGCTCGAAGTCGTGACGGAAGAGCGCTTTTTGCTGCACGGGCGCAACGCCGATCTGGTCAATATCGCGGGCAAGCGGCATTCGCTGGCGAGCCTCGACCACCTGCTCAATACCATTCCCGGCGTGATCGACGGCGCTTTTTACCTGCCCGACGAAACCGGCCACGCTCACATTACGCGGCTGGCCGCGTGCGTGGTGGCGCCGGGCCTGGATGCACGCCGCTTGCTGGCGGCGCTGCGCGGCCATCTCGACCCGGTCTTCCTGCCGCGCCCCCTGCTGTTTGTCGATGCCCTGCCGCGCAACGACACAGGAAAACTGCCGCGCGCAGCGCTGCAGGCACTGTTCCAAAAGCGTAGCGCAGGCGATCCCGCATGAGCCGCATCATGCGCTGGACCGTGCCTGAAAATCATCCCGCCTTTGCCGGACACTTTCCCGGCACGCCGATACTTCCCGGTGTCGTGCTGCTGGACACCGTGCTGCACGCCATCGCCGCGGCCACCGGCATCGCGCTGGACACCTGCGAAATCAGTTCGGTCAAGTTCCTGAGCCCGGCGGGTCCGGGCGACGAACTGGCGATCGCGCACGCGATCCTGGCCAGCGGCGCGATACGTTTCGAGGTCGCGGCCGGCGAGCGCAAGATTGCCAGCGGCAGCATCGTGCCGGGGACGCCCGCATGACGCACCATCCGGCAGTCGGTCCGGCTGGCTGGGCGCAGACCCCGGAGCGCAGTAACCTGTTCATGTTGCGCGTCATGACCTGGATTTCGCTGCGTCTGGGGCGGCGCGCCGGGCGGATCGTGCTGCACCTGATCGCCGCTTATTTTCTGCTGTTCGCGCCGGCCAGTCGTCGCGCTTCCAGCAACTATCTCAGGCGTGCCCTGGGCCGCCCTCCCGGCTGGCGCGACCTGTACCGGCATTTTTTCACCTTCGCCGCCACCATCCATGACCGTGTCTATCTGGTCAATCGCCGCTTCGAACTGTTCGAGTTTGA
>Ga0315268_10006936_pt1 | contig 11997 bp, 13 predicted proteins | sample C1_top_MG_FD_204535 | JGI IMG/M metagenome (GOLD analysis project Ga0315268, IMG submission 204535) | Sediment microbial communities from Yellowstone Lake, YNP, Wyoming, USA - C1_top | ecosystem: Environmental > Aquatic > Freshwater > Lake > Sediment | place: USA: Wyoming | collected 2017-08-01 | reverse complement strand
CGCGCTGGGCCGCCGCCCGCGCCGCGGAGCTGATTCTGAAGACCGCCGGCGGGGCCGCCGCGAAGCCCAACGAGGTCGCCGTCCCTCGGGCCGCCGCTGCGCCGGTGAAGACCTCGGTCGCGCGCCTCAACGAGATCCTCGGCGCGACGTTCTCCCCCGAGGAGGTCCTGTCCGCGCTCAAGCGCATCGCCGCGGACCTGACCGGCGACGCCTCCGCCTTCGTCTTCACGCCGCCGTCCTGGCGCCGCGATCTGGCCACCGCCTTCGACCTCGCCGAGGAGACCGGCCGCTTCCTCGGCTACGACCGGATTCCCTACCGCATGGCGCCGCTGGCGCCGCGCGCCGCGACCTTGTCGCCGGTGGAGTCCGCCTCGCGCCGCGTCCGCGTGCGCCTGGCCGCGCTCGGACTGGACGAGGCCTACAACTACGACCTCCTGTCGGAGAAATCGCTGGCCGCCGCGCGCCTGTCCGCCGAAGGCCTGCCGCGCGCGGCCAACCCGCTGTCCGAGGACTGGGCCGTCCTGCGCCCCTCGTTGATCCCGGGACTGCTCAAGAACGCCGCCTACAACCTCAGCCGCGGCGCCGACGCCGCGCGCTTCTTCGAGCTGGGCAAGATCTACGCCGTCAAGGACGGCGCCGTCGACGAGCGCTGGCGCGCCGCCGGGCTGCTGCTGGGACCCGTGATGGACGCGCGCTGGCAGTCCGCGCGCGCGCCGCGCGCCGGCTTCCCCGACGCGAAGGCCGCCGTCGAGGAGCTGCTCTCGGGAGAGCCCGTCGTCTGGGTCAAGCTCGGCGGCGCCGCGGCCGGCAAGACCCCGTCCGACCCCTTGTTCCACCCCGCCAACGCCCTGCGCGCCGTCGTCGACGGCGTCCCGGTCGCCACCGTGGGCTGGCTGCACCCGCGCGTGGCCCGCGCCCACGACTTGGAGCGCGAGGGCGCCGTCGTCTTCGAGGCCGACCTGGAGTGGCTGGCGTCGCGCCCGCGCGCGGAGGCCAAGTTCAAGGAATTCTCGTCCCTGCCGGTGTCGCGCCGCGACCTGGCCTTGGTCGTGGACCAGACCGCCGCCTACGCCGCGGTCGAGCGCGCCGTCGCGTCGGCGAAGGTCGCCGAACTCCAGGACACGCTCCTCTTCGACGTGTACGAGGGCAAGGGAATCCCCGAGGGCAAGAAGAGCCTCGCGATCCGCCTCACCTTCGGCCGCTCCGACCGGACTTTGACCGACGCCGAAGTCGCGGGCTTCGTCGCGGATATCGTCGCCGCGCTGACCGCCGCTCTCGGCGCGGTCCTCCGGGGCTGACGCCGTGCTGGGTCCGCTCAAGAGCCTCCAGCAGCTCGAGAGTCTGGTCAAGCAGGCCAGCGAGGCCCTGCGGAAGATCTCCGCGGAGAACCGCTCGCTTCGCGAGAAGCTCCACAAAATCGAGCTCGAGCACAAGCGCGTGAAGGCCGAGCTTCACGAGGCCAAGATGACCCTCGCGCGCCACGATCGCCTGAAGGCCCGGCTGGTCAAGCTCTCCGAGAAGCTGGAGCGCCTCGCATGAACGAGAAGGTCGAGGTCCAGATCGGCTCGCGCCGCCTGGTGGTCGAGATGGAGGGGCTCACCCCCATGGAGATCAACGTGCTGGCGCAGAAGGTCTCCGAGCGCATGACCGAGCTCCAGGGCCAGAACAAGACCGTGGCCGACACCTCGAAGATCGCCCTGCTGGTGGCCCTGTCCTTCGCCGCCGAGCTGGACAAGGAGACGCGCCAGCACGAGACCACGCGGCGCATGCTCGAAAACACCGCCGAGCGCATCTCCCAGTCCCTGCGCGACTCGCTGGACGCCGGCAAGACTCCCGAGGACGCGTGACCGAGCTGTTTTCCAATAAAACGTCCTCGGGACAGCCGCTGGCGGCGCGCATGGCTCCGCGCGCGCTCGACGAGTTCGCGGGCCAGGCGGCCCTGCTGGGCCCGGGCAAGCTCCTGCGCCGTCTCGTCGAGAGCGGCAAGTTCGCGTCGGCCCTGTTCTTCGGCCCGCCCGGCTGCGGCAAGACCGCGCTGGCGCGCCACATCGCGGAGCAGTCCAACGCGGAGGTGGTGGAGTTCAACGCCGTGACCGCCGGGGTCGCCGACATACGCAAGGCGGTCGAGCAGGCGCGCTATTCGTCCACGAGCCTGGGACGAAAGACGCTCCTGCTCGTCGATGAGATACACCACTTCAACAAGACCCAGCAGGACGCCCTGCTTCCGTCGGTGGAGCGCGGAGACATACTGCTGATCGGCCTCACCACGGAGAACCCCGGCTTCTACGTCAACGCCGCCCTGCGCTCGCGCGTCACCGCCTTCGAGTTCATGCCCATTCCGGAGCCGGAACTGGCCAAGATCCTGGACCACGCCGTCGCCGACGCCGAGCGCGGCGTGGCGGCGATGAAGGTCGTCCTGACCCCGGAGGCGAAGGCGCACCTGATCCGCCACGCGGGAGGCGACGCCCGCCGCCTGCTCAACGCGCTCGAGATCGCCGCGCTCACCACCGCGCCGGATTCGTCGGGGGAACGACGGGTGACGCTCGCCGTGGCCGAAGAATCAATCCAGAAACGACAGATCAGGTACGACAAAAAGTCCGACGATCATTATGATCATATTTCGGCGTTCATCAAGTCCATGCGCGGCTCCGACCCGGACGCCGCCGTCTACTGGATGGCGAAGATGCTGGAGGCCGGCGAGGACCCGCGCTTCATCGCGCGCCGCATCCTGATCTGCGCCGCCGAGGACGTGGGCAACGCCGACTTCCGCGCCCTGCTCGTGGCCCAGGCGGCCTTCGCCGCCGCCGAGATGCTGGGCATGCCCGAGGCCCGCATACCGCTCTCCCAGGCCGCGATCTTCGTCGCCACGGCGCCGAAGTCGAACGCCGCCTATCTGGCCGTGGACTCCGCTCTCCACGAGGTCCGGACCGGCCCCGCGCGCGAGGTCCCCCTTCATCTGCGCGACGCGAACATGGACGCTTCGGAGCGCGGGCACGGCAAGGGCTACAAGTACGCCCACGACTTCCCCGGCCACTGGGTCGCGCAGGAGTACATGCCCGACCCGAAGCGCTTCTACGAACCCACCGACCAGGGCGACGAGAAGCGCATCGCCGAGCGGCTCAAGTCCCTGCGCGCGAAGTAAGTCCGTAACAACGTTTTTAGTATCATCCTGTGATGCGTCAAGAGACCCTGCGCCTGAACGCCCTCGCGCTCCTGCTGGCCGCGCTCGCCGCGTCGCTCCCGGCCTCGGCCGCGCCCGCCCGCACGAACGAGTCTTCCGAGGCGCAGAAGTCCTCGCGAAGCGCCGCTTTGGCCGGGATGCGCCATCGTTTCCTGGACCCCGGGCTGCGCTCCGAGACCGACGACGACGCGGCGCTGGACGTGGCGTTCAACCCGGAGCTCCAGGCCCTGCGCGAGGAGGCCGAGTTCGTGCGCAAGGGCCGCGTCAACGATTTCGACGACTGGCCCACCTACGCCGACATGGTCGTGCGCGTCGCCTCGCGCTTGGGCGTGCGGCCGCCCGAGTCGGCGCTGGCCGTGTACCGCGGCCGCGTGCGCCCGGACGGCATGGCCTTGACGGCCGCCGAGAGCCGCGCGCGCTCCTCCCTTCTGGGCGAGATCGAGGGGCCCGACTTCGCCAAGCGCTATTTCTACGTCCCCGGGCTTTTCGACAGCCCTCAGCCCGAGATCGCCGCGGCGCCCGCCCCCGCGCCGGAGAGGCCCCGCGGCAAGAAGGGCAAGAAAGGCCGCAAGGTCCGGGTCGCGCGCGCCCCCGAGCTGGCGCCGCCCCCGAAGGACGTCAGCGTGATCGCGCGCATCGACTGGGACAAGACCGAGGAGCTGGCCGACGTCGCCGACGGCAACGCGCACAACTGGGACCGCCGCGCCGGGGAATCCGCCAAGCGCTACTCCCGCCGCCTGCGCCGCCTGCGCAAGCACTGCTACGCGTGGGTGCGCCGGGACATCGCCGCGCTCGGCCTCTGGGACGACCGCCTGTTCCGGGGCGAGGTCGCCGGCACGCGCCGCGACCCCAAGCGCGCCATCCGCGCCGCCAGCTTCGCCCTGGCGATGGCCAAGGTCCAGGCCGCCGAGCCGCTGATCGCGCGCACGCCCATCCGCGAGCTGAACCTGCGCGTGGACCCCATCGTCCGCGGCTCGATCCTGGTCTTCGCGCAAAGCGTCTGCGGCTACGACGCGCGCAGCGGCCACATCGAGATCGTGACCTCGGTCCTGCCCCTGCGCGCCGCGAGCTACAAGTTCCACGACGTGAAATCGGACTGCCTCGTGCGCGCGTCGCGGCAGAACAAGGTCCACGTCTACGTGCCCCTGCTCTCCGAACTGCCTTCGGGCAAGCCTCAAAAGTCCTAATCCCTATGCGCATACTCGTCGGCGGTCTGATCGCGGGACTGATCTTCTTTTTCGCGCCCGGCCTTCACAGCGGACCGGCGTGCGTGGCCGCCGGCGCCCTGCTGGCCTGGCTTCTGATCCAGCTGGGGCCGCGCTCGATCGTCGAGAAGGTCGGCTTCACGTTGGGCGTGGCGCTGATCGCCTGGATCGCGGGCCCGCGCGCGGCGTACGGCCAGAGCCTGGCTTGGCACCTGGCGGGCTGGTTCGCCGCCGGGACCGCGCTGGCGTTCTACCTCCACCCGAAGTCCGAATAGCCCCATGCCGACGCCCGACCGCCGCGTCTACACGGTCGCCGAACTGAACTCGCAAGTTCACGACCTGTTGGAGTCGTCCTTTCCTGAATTGTGGGTCGAGGGCGAGATCTCCAACTGCAAAGCCTATCCCTCCGGTCACACCTATCTGACCTTAAAGGACGACAAGGCCCAAGTGAGGGCCGTGCTCTTCAAGGGTTCGTCCTACTCGGTTAAATTCAAATTCGTCGACGGCCTCAAGGTGTTGGTGCGCGCGCGAGTCACGAGCTACGAGCCGCGAGGCGAACTCCAGCTCGTCATCTCCGCCGCCGAGCCTCGCGACAAAGGAGCGCTGCAGTTGGCGCTCGAACAGTTGAAGGCCAAGCTCCAGGCCGAAGGCCTGTTCGACGAGTCCCGCAAAAAGCCCCTCCCGCCGTTTCCCAAGTCCGTCGGCGTGGTGACCAGCGGCCAGGGCGCCGCCGTGCGCGACGTGATCAACGTCCTGAGCCGGCGCTGGCCGGGAATAAATATTCGTATTTGGCCCGTCAAAGTCCAAGGTCCCGGCGCCGCCGAGGAGATTTCGTCCGCGATACAAGGCTTCAACGAGCTGGCCCCCGACACCGACGTCCTCCTCGTCGGCCGCGGCGGCGGCTCCATCGAGGACCTGTGGGCGTTCAACGAGGAGCCCGTCGCGCGCGCGATCGCGGCGTCGGTCATTCCCGTGGTGTCCTGCGTGGGCCACGAAACGGACTGGACCATCGCCGACTTCGTGGCCGACCTGCGCGCGCCCACGCCGTCGGCCGCCGCCGAGCTGGCCGTGCCGGAGAAGGCCGCTTTGCTCGACCGCCTGGCCGAGCGCGACGACGCCATGGCGCAGATTCTGCGCGACCGCCTGGAGGACCTGGCCCGGCGCCTGGACTACGCGGCCCGCCACCCGCTGCTGCAGGACCCGCGCCGGCTCTGGGAACAGAAGGTCCAGCGCGTCGACGAGCTGGCCGCGCGGCTGCCGGAGGCCGCCAAGCGCCTGCTGGAGCGCGCGGCCCTGCGCCTGGGCGCGACGGCGGGGCGCCTGGACGCGATCAGCCCGCTCAAGGTGCTGGCGCGCGGCTACGCGATCGCCGATCTGCGGGGCAAGGTCTTGACCAAGGCGTCCCAGGTGAAGGCCGGCGACCCCGTGCGCGTGCGCCTGTCCGACGGCGAGATCCATTGCGAGGTGACGTCATGAGCAAAGCGAAGACCGACAAGCCCGAGGCGTTCGAGAAGACCTTGGAGGAACTCGAAACGCTCGTGCGCGAGCTGGAGTCCGGCGACAAGGGCCTGGAGGAGTCGCTGGCGCTTTACGAGAAGGGCGTGACCTTGGCCAAGAGCCTGGCCGAACGCCTGGAGGACGCCAAGACGAAGGTCGAGGCCCTCTCCAAGGAAGGCGGCAAGCTGGTCAAGAAGCCGTTCGCGCCGACGGAAGACTAGTCGCGCGGGCCGCGTTCCCAGACCAAGACGCCGCGCACGGCGTCCTGGGCGGCGCGCACGCGGCGGTCGTCCTTGAGGCGCTCCACGGCGTAGGCTCCGAGCACGCCGCCGGCGGGCATCAGCAGCAGGAAGCGCGGAGAGCTCAGCAAGGCCAGGCCCGCCGCGGGATACATCCGCAGCGGGATCGACGAGTTGATCAAGCCGATGATCAGCGACGTCAGCAGCGCCCACAGCGCGGCCTTGGGCCAGGACTCGTCGGCGAACAGCCGCATCGCCGCGCCGATGAAGAAGGCGCCGGAGAACGACGCGACCGCGCCCAGAACCGTCAGCGCGACCGGGAGAAAGCTCTTGCCCGCCAGACCGAAGCGCGCGGCATCGGCGCACAATTCACCGATGAACTCGAGAATGTAGCCCAGGCCTTCGGCCAAGCCGGTCCCCATCAGCCAGCAGACGAGCAAGGTCAGGGGATGAGGGATCACGCCGGTTCGGCGATGAGGTCGTACTCGGAGGCCGAGACGACGCGCAGCCGCGCGAAATCGCCGACGCGCAGATAGTGCTTCGCGGCGTCGACCAGGACTTCGTTGTCCACTTCCGGAGAGTCGTGCTCCGTGCGTCCCACGAAGTGTTTTCCTTCCTTGCGGTCGATCAGGACCTGGAACGTCTTGCCGACCTTGCCGGCGTTGATCTCCGCGGAGATGCCCTGCTGGACGGCCATCACCGCCTGGGCGCGGCGCTTCTTTTCCTTGGCGGGAACGTCGTCCTTCAGCGTGAAGGCGTGGGTGTTCTCCTCGTGCGAGTACTCGAAGATGCCCAGGCGGTCGAAGCGGGTCTTTTCCACCCACTCCACCATCTCCTCGTGGTCCTTCTTCGTCTCGCCCGGGTAGCCGGCGATGAGGGTGGTGCGCAGGGCGATGCCGGGGACGCGGTCGCGAATCTGGGCGACCAGCTCGGAGGTCGTGGCCTTCGTGGTGCCGCGGCGCATGGACGCCAGCATCCGGTCGGTCACGTGCTGGAGGGGCATGTCCAGGTACTTGCAGATGTTGGAGCGCTCGCGCATGACGTCCAAGACGTCCAGCGGGAATCCGGTCGGGAAGGCGTAGTGGAGTCTAATCCAGCCGATGCCCTCCACGTCGGACAGCGCCTTCAGGAGATCGGCCAATCGACGTTTGCCGTACAGGTCCAAGCCGTAGTAGGTCGAATCCTGCGCGATCAGGAGTATCTCCCGCGTGCCGGCCGCGGCCAGGCGCTTGGCCTCGGCGACCAAGGTCTCGATGGGAGTGGAGACGTGTTTTCCGCGCATCAGCGGAATGGCGCAGAACGAGCACGGCCGGTCGCAGCCTTCCGAAATCTTGAAATAGGCGAAGTGGCGCGGGGTGGTCAGCAGGCGCTCGCCGACGAGCTCGTGCTTGTAGTCCGCGCCCAAGGTCTTCAGCAGCCGCGGCAGGTCGTTGGTGCCGAAATAAGCGTCGACCTCCGGAATATCCTTCGACAGCTCGTCCTTGTAGCGCTCGGACAGGCAGCCGGTGACGATGAGCTTTTCCACCAAGCCCTTCTTCTTGGCCTCGGCGTAGCGCAAAATGGTGTCGATGGATTCCTGCTTGGCGTTGTCGATGAAGCCGCAGGTGTTGATGACGACGATGGACGCGTCGTCGGGGTCGGTCTCGTGCTCCACCTCGAACTTATTGGCCTTCAGCTGGCCCATCAGAACCTCGGAGTCGTAGAGGTTCTTCGAGCAGCCCAAAGTGACGACGTGGACCTTGTTCTTCTTGAGGGTTTTGGTGCGCATGGACGGCGGAGGCGGCGCGCGAGGCGGGGCGTCCGACGAGGATATTATACCAGACGGGGGGTCAGACGCCGAGGAGTTCGAGAAGCTTCGCCCACAGCGGCACGGTGATCAGGCACAGGGGAATGCCCAGGCTCACCATCAGCGAGCACAGCTCGGCGTCCAGGCCGTGCTCCTCGGCCACGATGGCGCCGGTGATCATGGGCCCCATGGCCGACTCCAGCACCGTGATCCGCGCGGCCTCGCCGCGCCGATGGAAAACGACCAGAAGAAGCAGCGCCATCAGCACCGGCGCCAGCACCAGCTTATAAAGGAGGCCGACGGCCACCGGCGCCCGCTCGCGTCCGAGCCGCGCCCGGTCGAAGCGCAGGGCCCCGCCCACCGAGATCAACGCCAGCGGCACCAAGCTTTTCATGCCCCAGCCCAGCGCGGTGACGACGGCCGCCGGAAACGGGACCGGCCGCAGCAGCACCGCCGCGATCAGCGCCCACAGCGGCGGGAAGCGCGCCATGCGCCGGATCACCGCCCCGGCGGACGCGCGCCCGGAGGAGAAGTACGACGCCGCGGCCAACCCCGCCGTCGCCAGGACCAGAAACGAGCCCGGCTGATCGGTGAGCACCGCGACCGGGATCGCCCCCTCGCCATACAGCGCGCGCAGAAGCGGGAAACCCAGAAACGACGTATTGCCCAGCCCCGCCGTCATGACCAAGGCGCCCACCGTGCGCGAGGACCAGCCGCGCGCGCGGCCGACGGCCGCGAAGAACGCGACCGACGCCGCGAACACGATCCAAGCCATGGACACCGGCACCCAATACGACGTCTCCCAATGGAGTCCGTGCAGCGCGAGCAGGACGGTAGCCGGCAGGGGCACCCAGACGATGAAGCGGTTCAGCGCCGCGAACGCCCGCGCGGGCGTCCGCGCCCGGCGCAAGGCCAGCCCGGCGGCGATCCACACGAATATCATCGCGATCTGCGGCATATGTTCATTCTACGAAGCTTGCGCCGCAAGAATGCGTGGCTACCTGATCTGCGCTCGCGCATGATTCCGAAGCCGGCATTCGTGCTAGTAGGCATCCCGTCTTAGGCTGAGGGCGATCATTGAGACGATGCGATCTTCGTCATTGATCAGATAGAACGCGCGCCAATCCCCCAAACGCCAACGCCACGTCTCCGGATGATAGTCCCGGAGATGCCGGGCTTGGGGATGATCGCGGGGCGCGCGCCTAAGGCACGGATAAACGTAATCCGTCAGCTTCGCGCGGAGCCGCCCGCGTTGTGCGGCGGGGGCGTCGGTCAGGTCTTCGAGGAAGGCCGCCGTTTCGAAGATTCGATAGTCAGCCAATCATGCGGCCGCGACGGGTTTTCGCGTCGCGCGTGCCGGCGCGCAAGCGCCGCAGCAGCGGAGCGTCGCGCAGGATCCCCCGCTGTTCTTCCGGAGAGACCGCCAAGCTTTCCAGATGCCGCTTGGCCGCCGTCTCGATCATATTCGAGAGCGTGCGGTTGTCGGCTTGGGCGCAGTCGCGGAAGAAGGCGTAGGTCGCGTCGTCGAGGCGGAGAGTCACCGTTTTGGGCATGATTTCTTTGTATTCGTTCGTATTCATATATATTCTAACGGGACTCCCGGGTTCCGTCAAGGCCCCCTATCCTTACGATTGAGGGCCGCCAATTGTTCCCGGAGCCCGCGCTTGTCGCCCCGGCGCCCGGCTGTTATACTAGCCGGGATGTCCCCCGCCGGGAACGCCGCCGCCGAGGAGTGGGTCACCGTCCCCTTCCGCGTGCTCAAGGAGCACGACGGCATGAGGCTGGACGCCTACCTGGCCCTGCGCCTGAACAAGCAATCCCGCGCGCGCGTGCAGAAGCTCATCGACGAGGGCCGCGTGACCTTGCGCGGCCGGGGCGCGAAGGCCGCCTCGCGCGTGGCCTGGGACGAGACCGTCACCATCCGTTATCCCCGCACCGCCGAGCCGCCCGTCCCTCACGAGGTCATGCCGATCCTCTATCAGGACGACGCGCTGGTCGTCATCGACAAGCCCGGCGGCACGCTCAGCCATCCCACCGACAAGATCCTGCACAACACTGTCACCACCCTCCTCGCGCGCCAGCTGGGCCGAAAAGTGTTCCTCGCCCACCGCCTGGACCGGGAAACGAGCGGTGCGCTGGTCTTGGCCCTCGACTCGGACGGCGCGCGCTCGCTGTACGAGCAGTTCATGGGCCGCTCGATCCAAAAAGAATATCTCGCCGTCGTCTTCGGCGACGTGTCTTGGAAGAAGAAGCTCCTGGACGCCCCCCTCGGCCCCGAGGGCGGCGAGATCCGCGTGCGCCAAAAAGTGGGCGAGGGTCAGCCCGCGATCACCGCCTTCGAGAGATTGGCGACCGACGGTCGCCTGTCGCTGGTGAGCGCCAAGCCCAAGACGGGGCGGCTCCATCAAATTCGCGCCCATTTGGCGCACCTCGGCCATCCCGTGGTCGGCGACAAGCTGTACGTCGGCGCCGGCGAGGCGTACATGAAGGCCGTGCGCAAGGAGATCGGCCGCGGCGACCTGGACGCGCTGGGCGCCGACCGCCAGCTTCTGCACGCCTGGAGGATTTCCTTCGAACACCCGCGCACCGGCAAGCCCCTGGCCATCGAGGCCCCGGTGCCTCCGGATTTCCCGCTGCGCCCCGGAGCTTCGTCATGAGCGGCTTCGATCCCGTCATCAAGGACGGCGTCGCCTACGTCCTGTTCGCCTACGACGTGGGCCTGTCCATCGCCCTGGACGCCGCCGAGAAGCGCGTCACGTCCATGACCGAGCGCACGCCCATCAAGCACCAGCGCCGCGCGCCGAAGTACTTCGACTTCCAGCCCATCCCCCTGCGCGTGACCCAGGTGGCCGAGCCGCACCGCATCGGCGCGTTCCGGACCGTGCCCGCCGCCGAGACCGTGTTGTACGACTTCGGCGCCGTGTGCGTGACCTACCAGATTCCCCTGACGGGCCCGTTCTCGGGCCTGCTCGGCCTGTCCGAGGCGCTGTACGACAACGAGGCCCTGCTGGCCGACAGCCGCCGTCTCGTCGAGGAACTGCTGTCCGGCATCCGCCCCGCCATCGCGCGCCCGGACATCTCCACCTTCTACGAGGACTACGTGATCTTCCAGGTCCGCGAGTTCGACGAGCCCGGCGCGTACCGGCGCCTGCTCGCCGAGAACCGCCCCCTCGTGGCGCAGGTCCTGCGCGCGGACAGCGACCTGCAGTCCGAGCAGGAGGTGGCCGACGCCCTCCTCTGCGACATCTCCTACGGCGCCGAGGACCTGACCTTGGTGGACTGGGTCTCCGCCCTGGTCTTCGCCAAAACCGCCGACGACACGCGCGCCGTCCTGGAGTTCGGTCAGGTCCAGCTGCTGGAGCTGCGCCACCTGGACCACCAGCTCGACGCCGCCCTCGACCGCTGCTACGAGGCGCTGACCCGCTCCACTCAGCAGCGCTTCGTCCTCCCCGCCGCCGCCAGCGACGACATGCGTGAGATCGGCCAGCTCCAGGTGGAGAGCGCCGTGCTGTTCGAGGGCATCAACAACGCGCTGAAGCTCCTCGGCGACCAGTACCTCGCCCGCCTGTACGAGCAGGTCGCCAAGCGCTACCACCTGGACGCCTGGGACGAGAGCATCCTGCGCAAGCTGCGCACCCTGGAGAGCATCTACGCGAAGATCGAGGACGCCCAGTCCAGCGCGCGCCTGGAATTCCTCGAGTGGATCGTCATCGTCCTGATCGCGCTCGAGCTGGTCGTGCCTTTCTTGGTCAAACACTGACCGCGCCCCGAAACGGTATAATCCCCCATGGCTTCCGTCGACGCGCCCCCCGTCCGCGCCGTCTTCTTCGACATCGGCAACGTGCTGCTGCGCTTCTCGTCGCGCGAGGTGCTGGCGCGCGTGGCGTGCGCGGTGCGCAGCCATCCGCTGAAGCTGGCGAAGTACCTCTGGAAATCGGACATCGGCGCGCGCATCGAGCGCGGCGAGGTGTCGGGCGATCAGCTCTACGCGTTGTTCCAGTCGGAGCTGGGCTACAAGGGAACCTTCGCCCAGTTCCGCCTGCTCTGGTGCGACCACTTCACCTTGGACCGCGGCTCCTACGCGATCCT
>Ga0315268_10006935_pt1 | contig 11997 bp, 14 predicted proteins | sample C1_top_MG_FD_204535 | JGI IMG/M metagenome (GOLD analysis project Ga0315268, IMG submission 204535) | Sediment microbial communities from Yellowstone Lake, YNP, Wyoming, USA - C1_top | ecosystem: Environmental > Aquatic > Freshwater > Lake > Sediment | place: USA: Wyoming | collected 2017-08-01 | reverse complement strand
AAAACAACTGGACTTTGATGGAGGTCATTAAGGAAAAGCTTGGCTTCTATGGCGTTAAGAACGGCTGCGCCCGAGGCGAGTGTGGCGCCTGCACAGTCCTCATCGACGGCAAGCCATTCAACTCATGCATGATCCTCGCCGTAGAGGCTGAGGGCAAGAAGATTGAGACGCTGGAAGGCATATTCACCGACGTTAAACTCCACCCAATCCAAGAGGCATTCATCAAATACGACGCCCTCCAATGCGGCTTCTGCACCCCAGGCATGATTATGTCCACAAAAGCCCTATTAGACAAGAACCCAAGCCCCACCCGAGAACAGGTGAAGGAAGCCCTCGCAGGCAACCTCTGCCGCTGCGGCGCCTACCCAAAAATCATCGAAGCCGTACTCTCCCTCAAGAAGTAGGAGGCATGACAAAAAATGTCATATCCAGTACCACCGCCAGTACCACCAATCACATGGCCTAAGAAGGAAGAACTCAAATTCATCGGTAAAAAGGATGAACCCCGAGTCCTAGCCAGCAGGATGGTCGCAGCCAAATGGGACTATGCCAGCGACATTGTCCTCCCAGAAATGCTCTACGCCCGCGTCCTAGGCTCCCCATATGCCCACGCCAAAATCACCAGCATCGACACAAGCAAGGCCGAAGCCCTCCCAGGCGTCAAGGCCGTAGTCACCTACAAAGATCAGCCCATCCTATTTCCACAAGAAGTCACATGGTGGGGCTGCCAAGTTGCCGCCGTAGCCGCCACTGATGAGCATATCGCCGACGAGGCCCTAAGCCTCATCGACGTAAAATATGAAGTACTCCCATTCACCATCGACCCCATGGAAGCCCTCGAAGGCAAGGTGGACACAGGAGTCGTCCCCAAAAACACCATAATACCAACTCCCATCAAACGAGGCGATGTGACCAAGGGCTTCGCCGAAGCCGACGTCATCGTTGAAGACACCGTGGGTTGGACGGAATATTTCGACCACCATTGCGCAGAGGCCCGCGCCTGCGTGGCGAAGTGGGATGGCGACTACCTAACCATCTGGCTTGGCAGCCAAGGTCCGTGGACTCCCCGCCGCTCCGTGGTTGCTGCCTTAAATTGGCCTATGAATAAGGTCAGGATAATCACTCGTGGCACAGGCTCAGGCTTGGGGAGCAAACACGGCCAAGAACAACCCTGCATAGCCGCACTCCTAGCCAAGAAGGCTGGGCAACCAGTGAAACTGGTGTGCGACGGCTATGAGCGTACCACCCAAGCCATCCATCAATTTGAAAATCAAGGCAAAGTAAAGATTGGAGCTAAGAAGGATGGAACATTCACAGCGGAGGAGATGTCGGTTATATGCGACATTGCTGGTAAGGGGACAGAATATGGCGGGGGAGCGCCTACCGATAGAGGGTCAGCTGTCTACGGCATGCTTCAACGCACCTTCACATGCTCCAACGCGGTTTTCAGTGCAATCAACGTCGCCACTAACAAGAGTCCGGTTGGTCCTTGGCGATGCGTCGCCGATCCACCAGGAACCTTCATTGCCAACCTCGTTGTTTGGGAGTTAGCTGAGAAGCTGGGCATGGATCCAGTGGATGTGATGCTGAAGAACGTCTTCAAAGGCAAGATTGGGGAATTAAAAGACCAAGATGACGGCCGACTCCTATCCAGCATGGCCATGGAGGAATGCATTAAAAAAGTTGTTGAAGTAAGTGGCTGGAAGACTAAGTATCACAAGCCCGGCGCCAAAACCCTTCCAGACGGCAGGCTACATGGCATAGGCATAAATGTGGATGTCGACACCCACGGCGCGTTTTCCACAGCCTCTGGAACCATAATCCTGATGACGCAAGATGGAAAGTTCCATTTGCAAACGGGCCTAAGCTCAGCTAACGGTGGAACCACCACCACAGTGGCTTTAATTGCAGCAGAAACATTGGGCTTAGCCTCAATGGATGACATTACGGTCCTAAACCCCGGCGATACTGCCAGCACCCAGGACAGCGGCGCTGAAGGAGGAAGCACCAGAACCATCACTGTTGGGGCAGGCGCATATATGGCTGCGCTTGACGTTAAAAACCAGCTCTTCGAGATCGCCGCCCCTATGCTGGGCGTGAAACCCGAAGAACTTGAAGCCAAAGATGGAAAGGTCTACGTTAAGGCAGATCCAACCAAAGCCCTAACTTTCAAAGACATCGCCACCAAGGCCTTTACGAGCGCAGGTATAGGCACCAACATCATCGGCCGAGGCTACCAATGGTTCGCCCCCAAACACGTGGTTAGAACTGAGGTCGCGGAGGTTGCAGAGGTGGCAGTTGATCCTGAGACTGGAGCCGTAGAGGTATTGGGGATGTGGGGCGTTGATGACATGGGACGCGCCATCCACTGGATGGGCTGTGAGAGCCAAATTAATGGAGGCATGATCCAGGGCATCGGTTGCGCTATAATGGATAGTGATCAAATTCTAGACAAGGCTACTGGGGCAGTGCTGAACCCCAACCTACTTGACCAAAGGTATTGCACCATCCTCGATGTTCCAGACACTCTGGAGGCCCACATATGGGAGTCAGTTGATGTGGTGGGACCCTATGGCTGTAAGGGCCTAGGCGAACCCCCAGTCTCACCACCCCACGGCGCCATTATCACCGCCATCTACAATGCCACTGGCAAATGGATTAAGAAGCATCCTGCCACTGAGCCCGATGTGCTTAAAGCCCTCGGGAAGGCATAAGGAGCGTATGAGCCATGAAGAATTTCTACCACTATAATGCCAAATCAGTAGCCGAAGCCGTTTCGTTGCTTAAAGAATATGCGGGTAAAGCAAAGGTCACCGCTGGCGGCACTGACCTCCTAGGCGTGTTGCAGGACCGTATCCTACCCACCCAGCCAGAAGCCCTAATCAACCTTAAAACCATCCCAGGCCTCGACGCTATTAAAGAGGATGCGGAAGGCTTGAAGCTCGGCGCCCTCGCAAAGCTGGCGGACATCGCTGCCTCAGACATTGTGAAAGGGAAGTACGCTGCCCTAGCCGAAGCAGCTGGTAAAGTGGCTTCACCCCAACTCCGCAACCAGGGCACTATCGGCGGGAACATTTGCCAAGACGTGCGCTGCTGGTACTACCGCCTACTACGCAACGCTTTCTACTGCCTACGCAAAGGCGGAGCCGTCTGCTATGGCATCGCAGGCGACAACCGCTATTTGAGCATATATGGCGGTCCAGCAGGCTGCTATGCCGTATGCCCATCAGACACAGCCACAGCCCTAATGGCACTAAACGCCACCATCAAAACTTCAGCCCGCACAATCCCCATAGGCGAATTCTACATAGACACCGCCCCAGGCAATGTACTCAAAACAGACGAGATAGTCACCGAAATAGCCATACCGACACCCGCAGCCAGCAACAAACAGAAATTCCTCAAACACGCCCAACGCAAATCCATCGACTTCCCAATAGTCAACGTGGCAGTCTACATCACACCCGCCACAGGCGCTGTGACAGACGCCCGAATCGCCCTAGGCGCAGTAGCCCCAAGGCCAATTAGAGCCACCGATGCAGAAGCCGCTGTAAAAGGCAAAACCATAGACGCCACCGTGGCTGAAGCCGCAGCAACCGCAGCCGTAGCCAAAGCCGTCGCCCTCACCATGAACAAATACAAAATCCAAATCACCAAAGCCCTAATCAAAAGAGCCCTTCTAGCATAACCCCCCTTTCCTTTTTTCTTTTTTAAGTATCACTTCTTCGTAGTGATTGGAATTGTCTCAAACTGAAAAAGCTGAGAAAACTATGTCGATTGAGGAGCTTATGAAGCAGTTTAAGGGTTTGTGGATTGCCGTCAGAGTGGTTGAGCGGGATAAGGCTGGCCAGCCCCTAACTGCGGAAGTGGTCGCCTCAAACCTCGTCCGCTCCAACCTACTCGATGAGATTTATGCGGAGAAGGATATCTGCATCTTTTTCGCAGGTCCTATACCAGAAGAAGGCTATGTGGCGATGTTCTAATGGAACTCCCCCTAAAAACCCCAATCACCCTCTTCGTCCGCATCAAAGGTGAAACAGGCATCCGTGAGCTGCGAGCGGTACTTGACACAGGCTCAGCCTACACCCTAATCCCAAAAAAAGACGCCATCCAACTGGGCTACCAAGCCTGGTATGACCCACTAATCCCAAGCTCAGGCCAGGGAGTAAAAACCATTACAAGTAGCGCCATCATAGAAGCCCCCTTCATAATCCTTCAGGAAGTGAGTGTCGGAGAATTAACCGCCAAAAACGTGGAGGCAATCGCCTGCGACCTCCCCAGACCAAGCGGGGCAGACGTCCTCCTCGGACTCAGCTTCCTAAAAAACTTCACCACCACCATAGACTATAAGAAAGGCATACTCAGAATCGAGTAAAACCTTAAAGCAAAACATATTGTAAATAAATTAATGTACCCCAAACCTCGATCTGATTGAGATGAATCTTAAAGTTTTGGCTAGTTTCGTGGTGATAGCCCTAGCGCTGGGGATACCCTCATGGCTTAGGGTCACCTGTCCTACTTGCCTTGGGACTGGGGTTGTCAGCACGAGACCTGGAGTAGAAAACCTACGAATACTCAACTTCGAAAGTAAGGTGGTTTACTCTTGGGAAAACCCATGCGGAGGCGGTGCAATGAGATCTGCTTTTGAGGTAACGTTGGCCAACGTCGGATCCGAAACTGTGTATGGAATTATGGAGATTACTGCTACGGATCCCGGAACAGGCTTAAACCTGACGAAACGCCTCATGTATTTGGAAATGCCTGCTAACACATCTGGCTATGTCCTCTCTGGCACTATAGCTTATGTTGTCGCACCTGGGTCTGGGGCCTATTTTCCGAGTGACATGAAGCTCTCAGCCCACATCCCTCTCGGCGAGGAAGTAGCCTGTCCAAGCTGTGGAGGGAGCGGACAAGTTTCTGTTTTGCGGTGGCCTATAATCTATATGTTTGGGGGCTTGAAGCCCATCGGGCCGCCTGAAGTTATTCCCGAAATCCCAGAAGAAGAATGGAATATCTAGAAGGGAGGTGCATGCATTATGGTTAAAGTAACTCCCTTGATGTCAGGGTTTATAATTGGGCTTTGGATAGGGGTGGGAATGGCTTGGGTAAGGATCTATCCGCCAGAGGCGTTTACAGTGTGCATGATAGGGCATCCAAACGACCTTTTCAGCTGGACCATTAACCACGCCTTTGGGGCGAATTTCTTTGTGCATGAAATATCATTGGACATTCCCCTCCTCACCGCTTTAGGAGTTTTAATCGGCGGGGCAGTTGCAGCTATACAACATAAAGAGCTTAAGTTTAAGATTCGAGCTGAAGATCCTGTTTGGTACTTTATTCTAGGTTTCGCTGTGGCAAATTTTGGGTTGATGTTAGGATATTGCCCGATTAAGACGTTAGGCACTGTAGCTTATGGAAGCGTACAAATGCTCATCGGCTTCATCTTCATCGAACTCGGAGCAATTTTTGCCTGTAGATACATTAAATGGAGGCTCACCAGATGACTGTTTATTTTGCCGTAGCAACCCTGCTAGGAGGCATTTTAGTGGGATATCTCGCCCAGCGGTCAGGGATGTGCCTTGTCAGTGGGGTTAGAGACTTCTACATGGTCAGGGACACCCATCTCATCAAGGCAATTCCCGGCCTATTTGCTGGCGCTCTCGGTAGCTACTTTATCTATAGTAGAATTGCAGGATTTACTCCCAACTTCCCACTTTTCTGGGACATAAGTTCCTGGATAACCTGCATATTAATCATCATTGGAGCATTTGGGCTGGGCTTTTTCACCGTTTTCGCGGATGGTTGTCCTAACAAACAATTTGTAAGAGCTTCAGAAGGGCGGAAGGACGCTTTAGCCTATTTAGCAGGGTTCTTTGTGGGCATAGCTTACTTTAATCTGGTTCTCGGCCAAGTCATCACGACCTTAATCGCAGTTTTGGCATGAAAGGTACCTCATGCAGTAACTTAAAATCAGTGACACCCCATCAATGAATAATGCTAAAAATAGTTAAAAACAATCAGCTGGTAAAATGAATCTAAGAGGGGCGGGGGATGGATCGGGATAAACTGGAATATGGAATAGTAGCTGGCTTTATTGCAGGCGCCTCTTCTTTCTATGCGTATTCTACTTTTCACTTTTTGTTGGGCATAATCCTTGGGGCTCTCACAGGGGTTGCCACCTTCACTATCGTTGCAACTGGTAAGATGAATTTTATTAGACGAATCCTCATCGTCGTGTTCTCTGTTCTAGTGTGGGTTGGTTTCGGCACCATAATAGGACGTTACGGATCTTCCTTCTTTCAATTTTGGGCCGCTGTTCACCCAAAAGCCACTGTGGAACCTTCACCTGTTATAATTTCAAGAGGGCTCACATACCTCCCATGTTTACTGTCAATAAATCAAATTTTACTTGGAATAGCCCCAGTTCAACCACTAGGGTTCGACGCGATCTTTCCAGTGACAATGGCAGTATTCCTGATGGGCCTAGGCCTATACGCCTTTATCGCTCTATTGTTTGGGCGAGGCTGGTGTGGGTGGATGTGCTTCATCGGCGGCGTAGCAGAAGCGTCTTTAAGCGGTAAAAAGGAGCGGTGGGCTCTCTCCAGGCTTAGGGAAACTTTAACCCTCAAGGATGGCACTGTAATCCTAGCGGGGTTGAAGGAGAAGGTTAAAGATGTGAAATACGGCATTTTACTCGCAGCGGTGTTGCTGTCATTCACCCTTGCCTGGAATGTGTTCTGTGTGTTTTGTTGGGCACCCTGGTTTGCCAGTCAACTGGGCTTATCATTAGCACTAGTCATAATCCTAGTTTTCTTCGTCATTCTGCCCTTCCTGACCAAGCGAAGGGTTGGGTGTAGCACTATGTGTCCAGTTGGAGCTGCCTTTGGGCTCATCGGAAGAATCAGCCTTTTCGCAGTAAAAATTGACAAGACAAAATGTAATGAATGCTATCAATGCGTGCAAGTATGCCCCATGTACGCCATAACCCCTAAAACCATAGCCAAAACGGGACAGCCGAATCTAGACTGCATCAAATGCGGCAAGTGCATTGAAATGTGCCCCCAGAAGGCAATAGACATATACTTTCGAAGGTCCTCAGTGGCGGCTCAACCCTTCTTCATACCGCTGGTTATTGCTATCACGCCATTAATGTTCATGTGGTTTATCCTAGCAATCGTTTATTTGACCCCATTATTAATTGGTCTATAGCTGGAGAGTAAGAACCTGTATAATATTATGTTAATCGGGCTAACACTTGGCTTAGGCGTAGGCGTATCGTGCGCCGCTCTCTGCGTTCCCATATTGGCTCCACACATCGCAGCCAGATATCCCTCATCAACAAAGGGATTGTATGCTTCCATCCTTTTCAGCGTAGGGAGGTTTGCATCCTATCTGATGCTTGGTGTATCAGCAGGATTTTTTGGCGGGATGATATTAATCAATCAATCATTAACCTCACCCATAGTCTTCGTCCTAGGATGCCTTTTAGTTTTTCAAGGCATTTCCGCCTCAGTTAAACCCGACACGAAAGTCGGAGTGGAAATGTGCCGCTATCTCGGAATCGATCGATCAACCGTGGCTCTCGGCTTCCTAGCCGGCTTAAGACCCTGTCTCCCCCTAATAACCGCTGTGATTTATAGTGCAACCCTTGCCAACGTTGCCGAAAGTACTTTGTTTATGATATCGTTTTGGCTAGGGTCATCAGTATACACCTTTGCGATAGGCATAGTCACTGGCGCTTTGACTGGGGTGGCTATCCTACACATTAATAGGGAAAGGATCCAAAGGATCAGCGGCATAGCATTAATCGTCGTCGGCATGGTATTCTTAATTGAGGGAGCAACTCTCTCAGTTAGGTTGTGAAAATTCTCCTCATTTGCAATTTAACATCTAATTCAATACTAGACAGCGGGTGTGGTAACAAACAGAATCGTTTCATGTTCAAAGAGATTTCGTGGGACTGCGAAAAACACTGAATGGAAACGTGAAGGTTTCAAACTCTTCAAGCGAGGCCTTTTTTATTTACCCCAACTGATTATTCACAGGGGATTGTGTTGGGATTAACGAACGTGAAGCTAACAATCTACAACGTAGATGATCCCCTTTCTAATGCTGAAATTGAACTCTTAGTCGACACTGGCTCCGTGCTGACTTGGATTTCTAGAAAGACGCTGGAAAGGCTAAGGGTTAAGCCTAGAAGGAAGGGGCGATTTAAAACAATCGAGGGGAAGCTCATAGGGAGGAGTGTAGGAATTATAGGAGTAAAGTATGGTGGCGAAGAGACAATTGTGGAGGCTGTTTTCGCCATCGACAGGGATGCCCAAGTTCTGGGAGTTACGGCCCTTGAAAGCCTAGGATACAGGGTAAATCCCATATCCGGAAAGCTGGAGTATATAGGGTTGCTAGCGATTTAGCCTTCGTCGATTCTACGTAATGATGGGTGTAGTCTAGAAACACTTACCCTATATCTATGATTCTCTTAGATGAGAAACTGACATTTTTGAGTGGCTTCTAAGGCTAGGCGTGCGACACCTTAGCAGAAGACTCGAAAAGCTGAGATTAACCACTTAATCGCAACGTGGGGAAAGTTGCTTCAACCTCCTACAATTGCCTAAGGAGATTGGTATGAACTCTATGGCTAGGATTGCGGGTTCACGTTAAAGTTACAAAGGGGTGATGTGACTGCTACCTGACATCCTCCCACGAATGAAATTCATGGGGTTCCACCACTTTCATGGTCTCGCTCTGTTGCCAGAGGCGCAGGAAATTCCCGTACAGAAATGTACGGGATTTTAGAATGGCTAAACGAGGCATGTGACCTTCTGTGAGCAAGCTTCAATGTATCATTGAAATGAATAATGCCAGAATCCTTGAAAGCAGAAGTAACGCTCACCATAACCCTAAATTGAAGAATACGTTAGCACTGTGGTTCTCTATTTGAAGAACAGTTATAGTTACGATTCGTAGGAAAAATTATTAAAATACTTTCAGCTATAAAACCTCGAGAAATCCCTATGAAAAAGCGTTGTACGTTTGACGACATCGATAAACAGATCATCGCTGAGTTACAGCGAGATGGCCGAATTGGGCTGGTGGAATTAGGTAAGAAGATTAAGTTGTCCCATCCCGGCGCAGGGAACCGATTAAAGAAACTCCTCGCAGAGGACTTGGTTAAGGTTAGGGCTGACCTCAATCTAAGGAAGCTCGGCATGCACTTAGTCGCGCTCGGCATCGAGGTGGATGGAGTGGATAGGGCGATGGAATTTGCTAAGAAGTTCAGCCTTTGTCCTAGAACAGCTTTTATCGCTCCCATGACTGGCGATTATAACCTATTTATGATTCTGGTTTGCGAAGAGATTAGGTGCCTCCAACACCTCATCGAGAAAACAATCCGTCCACTAGGGGGTGTGAAGAGGCTTAGTATCAGCTTCAGCAGTACGCCTTTTGAGCCAACGTACCTTCCGATAAAGATCCCGGTCGAAAAGGGTGAAATTGCGCCATGCGAGAAGAATTGTGGCAAGTGCGAAATATTTAGGGCAGGGTTGTGCATCGGGTGCCCAGCAACCACTAATTACCGAGGACGACTATAGGGAAATCAATGGATCTAAAAAGGGAATCGAAAAGGCATATGTAAGAGTTTGTCATTCAGAGGCCTAACTTTGTACATAAAAGTTGGAAATAGGTTGCTAAAAATCATTTTTTATAAAAATCTACAATTTAGATGAAATTTTTAGAATCTATTACTTTCATTATGTAAAGCTTTTTGGAGAATGCGGGAAAAGGCCTTACATAATGTAATGAAAACCACAATTCTTTTAAATAAAAACATTAATTCAAAACTAGAAGAGGAATCACCTTTGAAAGAGTCGGAAAAAAGACCAGTATTTCCGAGGTTAAAGGCTTGGCAAGCTGGGTTCATCGTCGGGCTCTCCGCGGCTTTAATCCAAGCTGTATATAACATTATGCCGAAGACTGTCGAAGGGGTCAAAGCTTACAGCATTGGCCCTGTAGCCTATGGCTTTTGTATGTTCTGTCATGTCCGAGACTTTGTAAACTGGTTTCTTAAGGGATCGATCCCATGGCTGAAGGTAGCTCCAATCTCAGCAGTTGTCCCCGTGCTAAGTGTCGTCGGGGTGCTCGTCGGCGGATCTCTAACTGCAATCGCGGCAAAGGACTTCTCTTTTAGAAAGACTACCAACCCTGTTTCAAGTTTCATTTATGGAGTTCTTGTGGTATTCTTCGCTGCGGTGCTTGGGGCTTGTCCATGGCGGTTGTCACTGAGGGTAGCGTATTTCGGGGTTGTAGCATTTGTTGGATGGATCTTCTTAATCCTTGGCGTACTTGTTGCTACGAAATTCATATTAAAACGAGGAGGAGGCTAAAAAATGCAGGTTTACGCATTTGCCATAGCTACTCTTATTGTTGGATTTGTGGCAGGTATTATTGGTCAACGGTCAGGGCTGTGCCTTATTGGAGGCTATAGAGATTACTACTTGTTCAAAGATACTTACCTTCTCAAAGGCGCACTTGCATTCATCCTCGCAGCCATCCTTGGATATACCATATTAGCCATTACTGGCACAATCTTTGCAACTGGGACGTTTCCCTGGGCCTTCTATAAAGGGCTGTCAGCTATTCCAGGCACCATCGTAAAGACCACGACTTTAGAATCATCCTATTTGGTGGCTGCTATTGGAGGATTCGGAGTTGGCTTCTTCTCAGCTCTAGCTGGGGGATGTCCATTCAGGCAACACATCATGGCTTCAGAGGGAAGCAAGGGATCAATTGCATACGTGATTGGATGGTGGATCGGCGTCCCAATTACCTATGCGATCATCTATGCACTCGGCTTGCTGGCCTAACTAAACCTAAAAAATAAAATAGTTTACTATAATCATACAGGTCAGTTCGAGAAGATTAGCGAAGCATGTGGGGTTTATTGGGCGCTATGTCTAAAAAGGGAATTGAAAAGGGCGTCGGTCTAGTTTTGTATTATGATGTACGCGAGGGATTTAAGGCAGAGGCGGCCCTCAAAAAGGCTGGTTATGAGGTTAAAGCAGTTTTACCGCCACCCGAGTTTCGTAAAGGTTGTGATATAGCCGTACAATTTAACATCGTTGAGCGTGTAGGAATTGAACGGATCCTTAGAGAAAGTGGAAGTAAGTATCTTGATATTGTGTCGACGGATGCTGTTGGAATTACGATTCTGGATCTCGTTAAAAAGGTTGACTTTGGCGACTCGGTAATGGTTAGAGCTGGGCATATGAAACTTACCTTCGATAAACAAACCGGGATAATTCGAAATATCTCTGGTGGGGGCTGTTCAGACGTACCCAATCTCTATATCCAATTAGTCGGTGAGAAAATTACTGAGGCGGCTCGCCCCCAAAACATTGGTTACACCCTTTGTGCCTATATGCTTGATAAAGCATATGAAGAAGCTTTGAAAATCTATGGAGAGATACGATGATGTTACTCATAGCTGGCACGGTTCCGATTAAGGACCTACCCCTCACAGTTGGTAGCCCAAAATTTCAAGAGGAATTCTTAACTATCAATGGCACCCAAATTCCTTGCACAATGGGCACTGCGGCCCTTGTCAGTGCAGCCACTGTAACCTGTGACTGTTTAGGAGTTGAGCATCCATCTTGGATTACCGCCGGGGACCTTGGAGAAGGAACTGGAACCAGACACATCTATAATTACTTGATTGGAAAGTTACCTGAGATTTCTCCAACTGTACTCACTTTGCATTATATGCTGCCAATCATGGGGCTTATGCGAAAGGTGGTTGAATCCGCTGAGAAATGTCCTAAAAAACCGATTTTAATAGCGGATGCCGGTGCGATGTATGCCGTAAAAGCCGCTGGTCTGGCTCCTAAGTTTGATGTTCTCACCCCTGACGCTGGTGAAATGGCATTCCTAGCCGACCCCGACGCGACTCATCCAGCCTATATTCGGCGCTATTTCTTTGAGGTTGATACTACTGAGATTCCA
>Ga0315268_10006934_pt1 | contig 11998 bp, 10 predicted proteins | sample C1_top_MG_FD_204535 | JGI IMG/M metagenome (GOLD analysis project Ga0315268, IMG submission 204535) | Sediment microbial communities from Yellowstone Lake, YNP, Wyoming, USA - C1_top | ecosystem: Environmental > Aquatic > Freshwater > Lake > Sediment | place: USA: Wyoming | collected 2017-08-01 | reverse complement strand
CGCTTTGACCATCGGCGTGGTCACCCGCCCCTTCTCCTTTGAAGGTGGCAAGCGCATGAGTTCGGCTGAAGAAGGCATGTCAAAATTAAAAGAACATGCCGATACCCTCATCGTCATCCCCAATGACCGCCTCCTGCAAATTGTAGACAAGCGCTCCAGCCTGCAGGACTCGTTCAGATTGGCTGATGATGTCCTACGCCAGGGCATCCAGGGCATTTCCGAGTTGATCACCGTTCCCGGTCTGATCAACCTGGATTTTGCCGATGTGCGTACCATCATGTCTGAGGGCGGTGCCGCGCTTATGGCGGTTGGTCATGGTACAGGGGAAGACCGCGCCAAGGTTGCAGCCGAACAGGCCATATCCAGCAAACTGCTGGACATCACCATTGATGGTGCACGGGGTGTGCTCTTCAACGTGACCGGTGGCCCTAACCTGACCTTGTTCGAAGTCAACCAGGCGGCAGCCATAATCCGCGAGACTTCCCACCCGGATGTCAATTTGATCTTCGGTGCAGTGATCGATCCCGAAATGGGTGATGATATCCGCATCACGGTCATTGCCACCGGGTTTGAGCGCACGGGAATGCCCCGCCGCATCTCCACCAACCAACCATCATCTATCCCGTTCCAGGTGGAGCGGACAACTGATAATTACGAACCCAGCCTGGTTTCTTCAAAGGGAAGCAGTTCATCCAAGGAGGATCTAACCTTCCAGACCTTCAACACGGATGACCTGGATATCCCCACCTTTTTAAGGAACCGGAAGAATTCCACCCCATGAGGATTAGAAACTTGATTATTTAACGTTTTCCTGAAAGCCTTACCATGAAAAAGATGGATGGGTCCCTGTTCCCATCCATCTTATTTTTTTATCCTTCTGATTTATGAATAGCTATGCGAGCATATTTAACGCGTTAGTTGGTTCGGAATTTTCCGCCTGCCCTTACTGAATTCACATTTTCGTTTTATTCCCCCAACGACTGGTTGGCAAACCAATTACTTCATTTCTCTATTTTTTATTTACCATTTCATCCAGCAGTTTTAAGAGTTGCTGATCATTGGGTATATCCTGCATGGAGTCACCATAGTGAAGGAAGCGGAGCATCCCCTTCTTGTCTATGATCGCTTGGGCTGGCATCCGGCCGTATTTGAGGAGTTTAACCTGCTGACCATACAGGTTTAAAACCTTATGGTCTGGATCGGGTAATCCTTTAAATGGCAGGTTGTTCTTTTGCCAGTAGTCCCGGAATGATTGTAAGTTTTCGGGACCGATCACCAGCACCTCAACCTGCCGCTTGACGAATTCGTCAAAGTCCTGGCGCAACTGCGCCATATGCCGGCGGCAGAATGGTCAATAAAAACCCCGGTTGAAGACCAGCAATACCATGGCTTTTTCCTGGTATGCGGAGAGGCGGATGAGATCACCATTGAGATCCTCCAACTCAAAATCCGGTGCAGGAGTGTTGATCTTAACCTGACTCATGGTCACTCAGAATATTCCAGTTCATATTCACCAATAAAAACCGTATCCCCTTCCCTGGCGCCGGCTTTGCTCAAGGCAGCATCCACACCCAGTTTTTCCATGATCTTTTGAAAGCGCCGGACAGCGCCATCGTGCTCCCAGTAAGTCATGGCAGCAGCCCGCTCAATGCCTGCCCCGACGATCCGCCATGAGGAGCCACCCTGGTGCAGGATCTTAAAGTCGCGCGGGTCTTCCGGAGCCCGGTAGACTGGCATTGCGCCAGTGACCTCTGGTTCTTTCACAGTGGATAACAACGCCACCGCAGATTGCAGCAACTTGTGAACTTCACTGTGCTCCATGGCTGAGACACCTTCTAGGGATACCCCCAACTTTTTGAACTCTTTTTTGATCTTTGGATATTTAACCTTGACCTCGGGCACGTCCAACTTGTTCAGGGCAACCACTTGCGGTTTCTTTCCAAGGGCGGCATCGAACAACACCAGTTCAGCATTGATCTGGTTGTAATCAGCCAGCGGGTCGGCAGATTGGCCATCCAGCAGGTGGATCAACACCCTGGTGCGCTGGATATGGCGCAGGAACTCGAATCCCAAGCCGGCGCCTTGGGAAGCCCCTTCGATCAGTCCGGGGATGTCAGCCAGGACCACGGAGCGCTCGCTATCCACCTGAGCCACTCCCAAGTAAGGTTCCAGTGTCGTGAAGGGGTATGCTGCTATCTTTGGCCTGGCATGAGTCAAAGCGGTCAACAAGGTGGATTTTCCGGCATTGGGCACACCCACAATGCCGATATACGCGATCAATTTCAATTCCAGCCGCAGTTGTTTCTCTTCTCCTGGCTCGCCTTTCTCAGCGGCGCGTGGGGCCTGGTTGGTGGAACTTTTAAAATGGGTATTGCCACGGCCTCCACGTCCACCTTTGCAGACCAGCAGTCGATCTCCAGCCTGGGTCAAGTCGCCAAGGATTTCGTCGCTGCCTTTGTCGAAGACCAGGGTTCCGGGAGGAACAGGAATGACCAGGTCATCCGCACCCCTGCCGCTCATCTTTTGTTTGGCGCCAGGCTTGCCATCGTTCGCAAAAAAATGCGAGCGATGCTGGAAGGTATTCAGCGTATTTAACTTGGAATCCACCTGGATATAGACATCACCGCCCCTGCCGCCATCCCCACCGTCCGGTCCGCCATGCGGAACATACTTCTCCCGGCGGAAATGCACTGCACCATTTCCACCCTTTCCGGACCGAACCAGAATGGTTGCTGTATCGCTGAACATGGTTTTTTTTAAGGGCTGGGGAACATTTTCAGGTTCCCCAGCCCCTGTCAATTATTTCTTCAGCCCAAATTTATCTTTGAGGACTGATTCGAGAGTTGGCTGACCGATCTCCTGCAATTCATACCGCACGCGTTGGAAAGGTTTGTTGAATTTCATTACACGAGTGAGGTCGATGGGAGTCCCAACGATAACCAAGTCCACATCCGAGTTGGCAATGGTGGCTTCCAAGTCCCTCACCTGGGCATCACCGTAGCCCATGGCTGGCAGGATGGGGCCGGTCTTGGGATACTTTTTATAAGTTGCAGCAATGGATTTCACGGCGAAGGGGCGCGGGTCGACGATTTCCGCGGCTCCAAAGCGCCTGGCAGCTACAAAACCTGCACCGTAAGCCATTTCACCATGGGTCAGGGTTGGACCATCCTCAATCACCAGGACCCGTTTGCCTTTAATGGCGGATGGGTCATCCACAAACAGGGGTGAAGCAGCTTCGATCACAATGGCATCGGGGTTCAGTTTTCGCAGGTTATCGCGCACGGCGATCACCGAGTTGGGATCAGCCGTATCAACCTTGTTAATGACAAAAACATCGGCATCCCGGGCGTTGGTTTCGCCAGGATAATAACTGCTTTCATGCCCGGGTCGGTGCGGGTCAGCCACCACGATCTTCAGGTCTGACACGTAGAACGAGAAATCGTTGTTACCGCCATCCCACAGGATGATGTCCACTTCCTTTTCAGCCTGGCGCAGGATGGCTTCATAATCCACACCGGCGAATACCAGCACACCGTTATCCAGGTGAGGTTCGTACTCTTCGCGTTCTTCAATGGTGCATTTGTTCTTGTCCAGGTCACTGTAGGTTTCGTATCTCTGGACCGCCTGTTTGACCAGGTCGCCATAAGGCATGGGGTGGCGGATGGCAGCCACTTTATAACCCATGGACCTCAACAAAAGTGAAACCCGGCGAGTCGTCTGGCTTTTCCCGGACCCGGTGCGGACGGCACAGATGGACACCACCGGTTTATTGGATTTGACCTGGGTGGCTTTCTCTCCGAGCAATTTAAAATCCGGACCCAGCGCATTCACCAGGGAGGCCTTGTGCATCACCATTTCATGGGGGATATCGGAATATGAAAAAACGACTTCGTCCACCTTGAGGTCTTTTATTAATTTTGGCAGTTCTTCTTCAGCATATATGGGGATGCCCTTGGGGTACAGGTCACCAGCCAGTTCCCTTGGGTAAGTCCGACCTTCAATGTCCGGGATCTGGGTGGCGGTAAATGCCACAACCTCGTAGTCTTTGTTGCCCCGATAACAGGTGTTAAAGTTGTGGAAATCACGTCCGGCTGCGCCCATAATGAGTATTCGTTTGGGTGACATTAAAAACTCCTTGGATCGTAAGGTCGCAGTTTGTACTGCGTCACATCACTTCTGGGGCTGTGATGCCCAATAACCATAAGGCATTTTGGAGGGTCTGCCTGGCGGCTGCCACCAGCCTCAACCGGGCATTCTTTATCTCTTCTGTTTCGGATTGAAGTACCTGGACAGCATGATAAAAACTATGGAAGGTGTTCGCCAGGTCATAGGCATACGTAGCCATCACCAGGGGACGATATTCCAACGCTGCCTGCTGAACCACGGACGGAAAACGGGAGATGATCTCGATCAATTGTACCTCATGGCTTGTCAGCGCATGGGTAAAGGCAGCCTGCTCGGGTAGTCCACCGGCTTTCCGGATGATGCTGTTGGCTCGCACGTAGGCGTTCTGAATGTAAGGCCCGGTGTGACCGTCAAAGTTCAAGGCTTCATCAATGTCAAACACGATGTCCTTGTTGTTGTCCACCGAAAGCATCCCATACGCCAGCGCCCCCAGACCCACCTGTCGGGCCACCTGGAGGCGGGTCGATGCGGGCATGTCTGGTGTCCTCTCGCCCATGGCTGCCAGGGCACGTTTTTCGGCTTCATCGTAGACTTCCTTGAAAAGCACCACACGCCCTTTGCGTGAGGACATGGCGCCTCCAGGCAGGCTGACGAACCCGTAACCCAGGTGGTGGCATTTCTCCGCCTGCGGGAATCCCCACAACTTGAGGATGGCAAAAGCCTGCTGCAGGTGGAAAGATTGGCGCACATCCACCACGTAGATCGAACGATCCACGTGGTATTTTTCAAATTTGACTTTGGCCAGGGCCAGGTCCTTGGTCAGGTACAATGTCGTCCCATCGGAGCGCAGGATGACATTGGAGCGGAATTTCTCCTTGGTCAAACCCAGCTTTTCATCGATCTTGACGATAACGGCACCGCCCTGGGGTCTTTCATCGTCAGCGATGCCTTTCTGGATAAGTTCTTCGACGATCTCCTTGGATGGTTTATCCACTTCACTCTCGTAAAACCAGACGTCGATCTTCACATCCAGCATCTTCAAGATGGCACGCAGTTCCTCCAGGCTCCATTCCCGGGTCATTGACCAAAGTTTGTGGATCTGCGGGTCACCGGCGTCCCAGCGCTTGTACATCTCCCTGCGTTCTTCTTCATAAGCCATGCGCAGCCTGGTTTCTTCCTCGCTCTCCCCCTCCCTGGGTTCCAGCAGTTGGATCGCCTCGCTGTACAATTTTCCCAACCATTGACCGCGCTCATGGACGCCTTCAGGTTCCTTCCCATTATAAAAGCGGGAGTAAATCCACATGACGGTGATTACACTCAAACCGATATCTCCCGGGTAGGAAGCCCGGATGGTTTCATATCCAGCAAAATCCACCAGGCGAGACAGGACCTCACCGAGGATGGTATTGCGGTAATGACCGATGTGGAACGAATGGTGAGTGTTGGGCTGGGCATACTCCACCATCACACGCTCACTTTTCAGGTTGCCTTTGCCATAATCCAGGCCGGATTTTAAAACGGAATCCACCACCCTTTGGGTATAGAGTGGCGTGGAGAAATAAAAATTCAAATAACCTTTGACTGCCTCCACATGGCTTATGCCCTCAGGTAGATCCAAAGTCCTCTGAATGGCTTCAGCCAGTTGCTGCGCCCGCTGAGGTACCGGCAGCCCGGTATTTTTCCCCTGGCGGGCTTCATCTGCCGCGGCCTGGAACAAGGAAGTTGAAATACCCCACTCCCCGCTGAATGGGATCGCTGACCACTTCAACCCTCCCAGCGGAATTGAGTTCGCCTGGCAATAACTTCTTATGCGTGACTCGATGGATGCCTGTTCTGTTTGGAACATGGTTTACCTTTTTATTAAAGTCAATCGATTATAACATCCTGAAAAAAGACACCCCGTCTTGGGTACCCACCCATTTGAAACCAGCACGATCCTAATAATGGGTACAGGCGCGCAAAAGCGGGGATTGGTCCTGGAATGCAGGGATCCCCGCCTTTGGATTTATAAAAAGTAATGGCTTACTTTGTGGTTACTGTACCCAGCCGCTTCATCAAGCGGGATTTACGCCGGGCGACATTATTCTTATGAAAAACACCTTTTTGAGCAGCCTTGTCCAGTGCTTTCAATGCTTCCTGAACGGCCACTTTGGATTTCTCTGCGTCGCCTTCTTCCATAACGACCCGGGCGGCTTTAACCTCCGATCGGGTGGATCCGCGCACCACGCGATTGCGCAGGCGCTTCTTTTCATTTTGACGATTTCTTTTTATTTGAGACTTAATGTTTGCCAAATCAACTTCCTCCGAAAATAATAACCTTGGTCACGAAACGCAAGTTTACCTGAGTTGATTGGATTTGTCCAGCATTTGGCAAACCATTTTCAAGACACTGTCAAGCGGATGACTTTAGCCACAATCGAAGTCAATGCTGAAAAATTAAATGAAAATCCAGTTAAACAATTCGCTCAAATCGTTCACTGGGTGTACTGCAGACCGGGCAGCGATCACCATTGAACTTGCCTTTATGGGTAAAGCCGCATACCGGGCAGACATAATAATCCTCATCATCGCCGGGTTTCCCCAGGTTCTCGATGGCATTGGCATACATCTGTTCGTGGATCTTTTCAGCCTCGATGGCATAGGTGAAACTGTTAACAGCCTTTTTGAACTCTTCCTTTTCCGCATCGGCGATGAATTCGGGATACATGCTGTTCACTTCGTAATGTTCCCCATCCACGGCTGCCTGCAGGTTCTCCAGGGTGCTTTTGACCTCCCCCAACACTCTAAAGTGGTTTAAGGCATGCACCGTTTCCGCCGCGGCCACAGCCCGGAACAACTTGGCCACCTGGGGGAAACCTTCAGAATCAGCCTTTTTAGCGAAAGCCAGGTACTTGCGGTTGGCTTGAGACTCACCAGCAAAGGCCACTTTCAAATCTTCGATCGTCTTGGACATACATTCCTCCTCAAGTGAATGGAAAGAATTAACTAAATTAATTAAAGCATAAAACAACTTAATCCATGTGTAGGTTAGGTAACCTTCCTCAGGTGACAATTCTCATTATTTAATGAGATCCATTTTTCGTTATTTTCCATTACTAACCAATTTTTTGATTCCATGATCCATCGTCCGCCGATCCGAATGAACCGGAGTTTTCCAGGTTGATTGGATTCCCGTGACCTGATTGACGGTTGGTGGAAATAAAGTTATCATCATCCTCCCTCAGGCAGATCGGGTGCTCGCGACCTGGAATTCCAGTTCGAGGAAAGTCCGCACTCCATAGGGCAAGATGCCGGCTAATGACCGGGGCGGGGATACTCCTTCGGGAGAAAACCTGCCGGAACAGGGCCACAGAAAATTCCAGCCTGGATCCGTCCAGGTCAAGGTGAAAAGGTGGTGTAAGAGACCACCGGCACCTGCAGTAATGCAGGTGACCAGGCAACCCCCATCCGGAGCAAGGCCAAGCAGGGACATGCCCGTCGCAGGACGGGAGGAGGCTGCCCGTCTCCAAGAAAGTCCCGGGTAGGCTGCTGGAGCAGCATGGTGACATGTTGTCGAGATGGATGAGCACCCAGGGCAGGATTTAATCCTGCCTGGACAGAATGCGGCTTACAGATCTGTCTGAGGTTTTTTTCTTATTTATAATTATTTCACCAGCTGAGATCAAGGGTTGACGTACACCACGTAATCATAGATCCAATCACCGGGCGAGTAATCATTGGTGCCATCGTTGATCTTCTGATCAAAGGTGGATTTGATACTCAGATGGTTTTCACCAGCCTGCCAATCCGACAGGATGGTGTAATAGTAGCGACATTTGGAACTACTGCTCGGCTCGAATTCATATTTAAACAACTGATCAACGGGGACAGCCTTGTCTTCCAGGTAAAACTGGAACTTGATATGAGACCAGTTCTCGTCGAACTGGGCTGGTGAAGCGCACCAACCATACGCCCAGACCAGGTCCTCGGTTTTAGCCAGGTCGATGGTGTAGGTGAACGTCCCCGGGACTTTATACTCACTGGCTGTGTATTTCTCACGGGCTTTATCCTCCAGCAGGCTGGTGCCCCCCACCAGTTTACTCTCGGCTACGGCTGCATCGGCTTCCATCTTTGGTGGAACCGATGGATTAATGCCGGCGCCTGCTGGTTTTAAAACCACCTGTTCACCAAAATTCAGGATGACATCCTCCGTTGAGGTCACATTATCATAGGTGACCGGAACCTTCAAGGCCGGTTGAACCCCTTTACCTTGCAGAAACAGGCTGCCATCTGCCATGATCAGCCGCTCGGTGGGAAACTGCATCGAGATGCCATCCGGCATGGAGATCTGTCCGTCACCTACATCAGCCATTGTCCCGCTGGTGGGATACATACCCACCACCGTCATGCCGGGAACCAGGCTGAAACTGTAGGCTTCATCCTCGCAGGCGCTGGCGCAATTGGGACCGATCAAAAGCACCATTTTATCGAAATGGTATTGTTCCAGGTTGGGTAATATTTTGTTGGGCACGCCTTTCTTTTCAAACTGGCCGGTCTTTTCGCTATATGAGTAACCCTGGGGTAAGGTTACTTCCTGATCAGATAAGTAGGCGGACAGCCCGATCGGGTTACCGCCACTGTTATTCCTCAAGTCAATGATGATGCCGGGCACTTGGTTCTTCTTGAACTCATCCAGGGCGCGTTTGAACAGGCGGTTGATCAGGTTCAAGTCATCGTAATAGGAATTGATCTGCACATACCCTACACCCGAATCCAGGAGCTTGAACTCAACTGGCAGCATTGGGTTGGTATCCACTCCAAAGTAGCGCGAGGTGCGGGAGAAGGAATCCCGTTCGGAGATGGTCGTTAAATTGACTGTCTGTTCCTTACCACCCGGGTTGGTGAACACCACGCTCGCCTGGGTTCCCACTGGTGCCCGCAACAGGTAACGCGTCTGCTGGTAGCGCAGGTCCCATGCAGAAGACATGGGCAATGTCCAGGGAGTCACCGCCTGGATGGCGTCCTTGATGGGCTGGCTGTTGAACTGGCTGACCTCTGCACCCACCTGTATGCCTGCCTTGGCAGCCGGTCCGCCATCCAACACATACATGGTCACCACCCGGCCATCATCCAGTTCGCGGATGGCGAATCCAAATCCGCCTGCTGTCTCTTGAGTGAACAATTGGCTGTAGTAATCCGAGGAACTCATTCCCACATGCCCATCTTTGAAAGCCCAGGTGAAATCGCGCAAGGCGAGAAAGAAAGCATCCTTATCCTTGGAGGATTCTGCTGTTTGAACACGTGGCATTAATTCATCATACAGTTTCTTCCAATCCGGTTCAATTTCCTTATACCCGTTGAAAGCGTAATGCTTGCTGACAAACTGGAACAACTTGTCAAAGGCTGCAGTGTAAGAAAATGTCGAGAAATCCTTGACTGCGAAATCAGTAGGCTCATAGAGCTTGATATCCGGGACGGCTTCCTTGCTGAATGTGAAGTGTTTCTGATCCAGGTCCACAATGCTGTATCCGGATGGGATGGGAGCCACCGGATCATCTTTTGTGAAGAGTATGCCATCTGCTCCAAACCCGCTGGGAAAGGACTGCTTGCCATCCGGAGCCCAGACGATTAATTTACCCCCTGTCACTTCGTAGTCGTTGGTGGCGTCAGTCTTGACCGACGCCAGGTAATTGGGCCATCCAAACGATCGGTCATCACCTTCAGCGAAAGGTCCTCCTGAAAAATTGGGAAAGTAGGATGCGGCGAAGATCTGCACACCCTGGTCTTTTACGTTGTTATTATCAACATCATTAAATTCCCCCTGGGGTCTCTCCGGAAGGGAAATTTCCCACTGACCGGTCAACTTGCTGACATCCATATTGAGAAATCCCAACACCTGCGAATCAACCGGCAACTCCCAGTAATTATCTCTGACCACAAATCCGTGCATATCCACCAGGGCTACGGCATTCTCGACAAAATAGCTCTCAAACACAAACCCATTGGTCACTGTGAAGGTGCCGGTCAGTTTATAAGGTTCCTGACCTGTCGTTGGTGGTTGAGTAGCAGCAGTTGTTGGAGTGCCGGGCGATTTCGTTGAGCAACCTGTCAGAATCAAGAACAAAATGGCAAGCAGGTTGAAGGGCAAGGTTGGTTTCTTCATGGGATCTCCTTTGGGAGAAAATTTTAATAATTATACTCTGCCGTCCTCCTATGCTTGAGATACAATGTTCCTGTATAAGCCATCCCGGATAAATAATAAAACCTGACCATTGGATTTAATGAATTTTCCATGGAAATAATTACTCTTCCACAAGAAATTGAAAAGGAACTTCATGCCGCCAGGGAAGCCGAATTACATGGAAAACGAGGCCGAAGCCGGGTGTGTGCCAGGCGGGCAGCCGGTCTGGCTGTGCGCGAATATTTTAAGAAAATCCACCATCCGGAAAGTAGCAGTGGTCTATATCACTTGCTGGAACTATTCCTCGAGATCCCGGGCATCCCCTCCGAAACCAGGCGGCTGGCGTTGGACCTGACAACCCGGGTTTCTCCGGATTTTGACCTCCCGGATGGGTTGGACCTGGTCAAAGAATCGCGTTCATTTTCCGAGAAAGTACTTCTACTAGAATAATCATCCTTTTCTACCAGGGGGTCTTTGATTTTCAACCAGAACAGCAGGATGCTAATGCACAATACGCTGATCCCTATGTTCGAACCTATTAAGACCATTAATTGATGTGTTTTCTCCAATTTTTATTCAAAATAACCAAGTAACCCCCTGAAATAACCATACTTACACTTCCTTTACAGCTGCCTATGGCATATTGACGCGCCTATTATCAGTTATATAATGATGATGAATTAGTTATTTATTGGTCAATTATATATGAAACTATGGTAATAGGATTTGATATGAAAAGCAACTTGCTCTCACAAAAAACCAAAGCCATTTCCTGGATCACCATCCTGGTGGCGTTTTTCACTTCCTCGTTGGTGCCTGTGACCGTCCATGCTGCAGCCAGCAATATGCTGGTCGGAAAACTGATGGATGCCTCCACAGTGCATTCCAAGTTGATCATTGAAAAAGTACAGGCACCGGCTTTCCTGGACCTGTCGACCTTTGCCCAGCAAGTAACAAATGGTAATGGCGGACAGGTGACCGGTATTTATTCAGATAACCTTTTCGCAATCTCCGTGGTCCAGCAACCCTCCGGTAATGCCGGTTATGTGGCTGCCGTAGGCAATACCGCCACCCAGTTTCGCCTGGGTTCAGCATTGGGCTTCCTGGCACACAATTACCTGGCTGGATCCTTGTTCTTTTACCTCTACAGCGGTGCCCCCATCAAACTGGTTTATGGCGATGGGCATACCAAATCCTACCGGGTGACCTCGATCCGAAAGTTCCAGGCGCTCAGCCCCAACAGTGGCTCGTCCAACTTTGTCGACCTGGCAACCGGCGGCACCCTGACAGCCGCAGACCTCTTCAACCAGACGTATGGCGTCTCCGGCCAGGTCGTCCTGCAGACCTGCATCGCCAAGAATGGCATAGGATCATGGGGCAGGCTGTTCGTCATCGCAACACCTGGTGGGTAATCGGGAGGAAATTAATAAACCAACAGGTGAGCAGAATATGCTCACCTGTTTTGTTTAACCCTTATTCAATTGGTGAATTCGGAATTAATTCTTTTCCCGAAAGGCAACCACCACCAGGCGGTGAGTGTTGCCTGTGGGTGGCCAACAGGTCACCAGGGTCACGCGTTCATCCGTGGTGGGCAGGATCCAACTGGCATTCTTGATACGTTCTTCCATGGATGAAAACTTTTCCGGCAAGAGCATGCTCAGAGCAACTATATATTTAAACTGATCACTCCCCGAGTAAATGTACACCAGGTCC
>Ga0315268_10006933_pt1 | contig 11999 bp, 6 predicted proteins | sample C1_top_MG_FD_204535 | JGI IMG/M metagenome (GOLD analysis project Ga0315268, IMG submission 204535) | Sediment microbial communities from Yellowstone Lake, YNP, Wyoming, USA - C1_top | ecosystem: Environmental > Aquatic > Freshwater > Lake > Sediment | place: USA: Wyoming | collected 2017-08-01 | reverse complement strand
ACCAGTAATTGTTCAGCACGTAGGAGAACACCGCCGAAGAAGCTTTGGTGAATTTGGCGGGCCAGCGACCGCGGTTGATGTCGCCCAGCGAAACCAGCGGCGCGTCCACCACCGCCAGCGTGACGGCCCCGGAGCCATCTTCGACGTTCACCCAGTTCTGGGGAGCGAACCATTCGCTGGCTCCGCCCGCGAGCATATCTTTCTCCGGATCAATCCAGCCGTTGGCGATGTCGAAGCGGAACGTGCCGTTGGTCATGGCCCAGGGAAAGGCAAAATACGCAGCTTCTTTGGCGTAGGTCAGATCCTTGCGGAGGTGATTGCGGATTTCGATGCGCTTTTCATCGTCGGGCAACAGAATCTCGGTTTCAATCACCGGCGTGTTCAGCGCGCTTGCCGCCAGCCGCACCACGTGGCCCCACGCCGTTTTCTCCACCGAAACCATCTGGCCCTGCTCCGGGTGATGGACGGTGAGTTCAGCGAAAGGCAGATGCTGCGCCACACGCGTGAGCCGGGTAGCCTCGGCCTCCTCGCCGCGTCCCTTCTCGCTGCCGCCGCCGGTGACGTACAGGTACTCGTTCAACAAGTACGGGCTGGTGCTATCCACAAGTTCGCGTCCCAGTTCCTTGTCGTAGAGGCTCTTGATGGCGCCGCGCGTCGGGTCGAGCGTGACTCGGTAAAACTTGTTCTGAAAAACGTTGCTTTCCGGCTCCGAACGCCCCGGCAGCACGGTCTCTCCGCGGCCCAGGTGATAAACCTTATAGCCCAAGGAAGGAACATCCTGCGCCCAGAAGCGGATAGTTTGATAGCCCTCATGTTCCTCGACCACTTCGTAAGGAACGGGCTTATTAGAAGCAACGTCCGTAAGGGTGGTGCCGGTATCCACTTGGAACCGCACCAGCCCGCTGCGTTTCCAGCTCAAAGGGTTGAACACAATCAAGCTTTCACCCTGCGTGTCCATCCGGTCCGCAAGCTGGCTCAAGCCGCGGCGCAGAAGCTCATCGATCTCCTTTTCCGCCCGCCAAGTCCGGCTTGCCTTTACCTCCATTTGAGCTGTCACTTCGTCGTGTTCCGGCTGCAAGGGCCCGCGATAGGAAGTGAGCGTGTGCTCTCCGTGCAGCAGTAGGTTCCGCCAGATGTCGCGGCTGAGGTCCAGAGGGAAGCGCAGCGCCTCCGTGAAGCTGGCGGTGAGTGCAGCGAGGGCATCGGCGGCCAGCGCCCGCGTCTGGCCTGTCCGGTAACGCGCCGTGGCCGCGGCGGCAGTTCCCACACCGTCCTCCCAATAGGCCCCACTGTCGCCGCGAATGACGGGCAGGCGGGCAGCGTAGCGTTCTTCGACATAGCGGAAATAGTCGGCAAACCGGCTGGGAATGATTTGGGGATAGGCGTACTGCGCGTTCCACCGCGCGGCCAGTTCAGCATCCTGGTAGTCGAGGGGCACGTTTTCGACCTCCGTGCCATAAAGGAGCACGGCGTCCGGAAGATAATCGGAGCGTTCAAAGGCTTGCAGGAAGGTTGCGAGACCGCTTGCACCTGCCTCGAGCCCCGGCGGCAAACCGAAAACGGCCCGCAGTTGATGGTAGTGATAGGAATACCAAGCGAGCACGCGCGCCCCGTCGGGCCCTTCCCACCAGAACGGCGAGCGCAGGTTCCAGCGCCCGTGGGCGAGAAGCGGGCCGCGATCCTGATTGCCACCTCCGGCGAAGTAGTGGACACCTGCCCCGGCCAGAACGGAGGGCAGCGACCACGAGTAAGACGGCACGTCGGTCACATTCGCGAATTCAAAAGGTACACCGTAACGTGATTCCAGTTCTTTGCTGAAGTACAACGCGCGGCACAGTTCTTCGAGCGAAAGGGTCTGGGTGAGGAAGCCGGCATAGAAAGCGTTCACCGCGATTTTGCCGGCGCGGGCGGCGTCGGCCAAGCGCCGAGCCTGCACGCCGGAGCGCGTTGCCAGCCACTGTTCGACAATCCAGCTTCCATCCAGGTTGAAACGATAGTCCGGGTGCGCCTGGAGCACGGGGAAGAGGGCGTCGAGCTGCCGGGCGAGGACTTCGGCCACCTTCGCCTGGTAATCGGTGAAGCCTATGTCCAGGTGCTCATTGGGTGCGTAGTAGATTCTCCACTTCCGCCGGGGGGAGAAATCGGCGGAAAACACTTGGCGCAGCTTGCCGGGCTTGCTTTCCGCCAGCTCGATGCGGGCGGCTGCGGCAGGCGTGCCATCGGGAACCTGAATCTTGTAGCGGGCCTCGCCGAATTCGGAGTTCTTGGGCAGATCGAGGCGCGTGGTGTAACTCCCCAGAACGATGCGCGCTCTCCCACCTTGCCAGGAGTCCGGATACCGCACGGTCAGCCAGCATTCCTCGGTGAGTCCTTCGCCGGAGGTACGGAAGAAAATGGTGGGCTCGAAAGCAATGCTGACCTTTTCGTCGCCGACCGCCACGGGGTCATGAGAAAGGGAAAGGGAATCGTAATACAGGCCGGAATCACCCGGGCCGCCGGTGGTAATGGGGTTAGTAACAGTCGGGGGATCATCCAGGCAGGTGAGCGTCAGGCGATTCTCGCCGGCGCTGAAATATCGAGCGGGCAGGGCAATCCGCCGCTGCTCAGCAGCGTGAATGGGGTTGTAGACATCTCCTTGGTCGCCCAACTCGAAGCTCAGCTTGGGATTCAGGTAGTAGCTCCCCGTGCGGCCGTTGATTTCGATACGGAGCATCGGGATGCGCGGCTGCCTGAACAGTAAGCCGAGGTTCAGATAGAAGGTGCCGTGCGGCGGCTGGTCGAGATGGAACAGCAAGGCATAGGGGTGTGCCTTACCCCCCATCGCGCCATTGCCTGAACCCGGATGAAACTTAGGCCAGCGCTTTTCGCTGTCCTTGTCCCCCAGGCGCACGACGACTGGCTCGCTCACCTCCGGTCCCGGCCATAGGGTGAACTCGTGGTCCGAATAGTCTTGCTTGCCAAGCTGCCAGAGCACTTCTTCGGCGCCCCGAGCAATGGTGCCCAGGACGAGGACCAAGAGCAAAAGCGGGATGAGACGGGAAAGGATACGCATCAGGCAGACTCCTGTCGGGTTTATGGGCGAAGTTTAGCAGAGTGGAGCAGGATGCGGAGGGGTTTTGTCCAGCATGCGCTACCTGGCCTGCTCGGCAGGGTTATGCGCGTCAGGCGACGTTGAATTTGCGGCTGCGGGTGCTAGAATCCGGACGCAATCCGACCCTTAATGACGTGCAGTCCGGCAGGAAAGGCCGGAAACAGGAGGCCACAAATGGCAACGGAAAGCCGGGGAATTCCCAAGCTGGTGGGCAGCATCTTTATTTTGGTTGGCCTGATCCTGCTCGGGTTTGCCGGTTGGACTGGCAACCGTCAATACATCATCCTCAAGACTTGGCCGTCGGTGGAAGCGGAAGTGGTGAAGAGCGAGCTCATAAGCTTTCGGGACAGGGAAGGCGACCAGATGTATAGAGCGGCCATCGATTTCCGCTATACCGTGGACGGACGGGAGTACACCGTACCCTCCAGCTCCAGCTACAGCAGCTCGATTTACAGCTCGATGCGCAGCAAGGTGAATGCTTACGCCGTAGGTACGCGTCATCCTATTCGCTATAATCCCTCCGATCCCGGTGACATGCGGTTTGAGGTGGGCTACAACTTTGGCTTCTTTTTTCGTCCCTTTCTGCTCGGAATGATGGGCCTCGTCTTCACCGGTGTGGGCGCTGGGCTTCTGTACGTCTCGCGTTCCGTGGAACCGCGTCTCTGTCCGTCGTGCGGGCAGCCGGTGGAAAAGGGCCAGAACTTCTGCCCGAACTGCGCCGCACCGCTGCCTTCCTGATAGGGCAGACAACGGTGTGCGACAAGCCTTCGCCTGGTTCCGCCCGGCACTAGTGTTGCGTTACCGAAATAGGTGAAACATGGATTCGCTTTCGGGGATTGCGGTACGTCCAGCGAAAGGGCTGGGCTTGACGGTTGTAGAGCCGGACATAGGCCATGATCTTGCTCACCAAGTCGGGGACGGATCGGAAGATGCCTCGACGGATGCAATCTCGGGTGATCATGCCCAGCCAGATTTCCACTTGATTCAGCCAGGAGGAATAGGTCGGCGTAAAATGAAATTGCACGTGAGGATGAAGCTCCCGCCAGGCGTGCACGGCCGCGGTTTTATGCACCGAGAGGTTATCCAGAATCAGGTGAATCTGTTTGCGCCGCTGGCCGACCACCGCTTCATCCAGAAAGCGCACGAACTCTTCGCTGGTGTGACGGGCCACGCAGCGGCTCTGCACTTTGCCCGTATGGACCTCCAAGGCGGCCAGCAAAGACACCGTCCCGTGGCGTACGTACTCGACACTGTGCCGTTCGGGTTTCCCCGCGCGCAGCGGCAAGGCCGGTTGGGTGCGGTCCAGGGCTTGGATGGCTGTCTTCTCATCCACGCAGAACACCACGGCTTTCTCCGGCGGGTGCAAGTACAACCCTAAGATATCTTTGGCCTTGGCCTCAAAGTGCGGGTCGGGACTGGCCATGTAGCGCCGCAGGCGGTGCGGTTGCAGTCCGGCCTTGTGCCAGACCCGCATCACCGTCACATGGCTGACGCCCACGCGGCGGGCCAAGCGTCGAGTCGACCAGTGCGTGATCGGTCGCCGGGGAGAACTCTGCGTCGCGGCCAGAATCAGGGCTTCCTTCTCCGCGGTCAGCTTCTTCGGCCGTCCCGGGCGAGGTGCATCCAGCAGTCCCTCCAACCCCTCCTGCTGCCAGCGCTGCTTCCAGTACACCACCCGGCGAAGACTCATCCCCGTCTGGGCCTTGACCCGACGCACCGAAAGGCCTTCGGCCAGCAACAGCAGCACTTGGGCCCGCCGAACCCAGCCCGCCGGCGAGCGGGTGGAACGGATGACCGCCTGCAGGCTCTCCCGCTCTTGAGCCTGCAAGCGCAAAGGTTCTTTGGAAGTGAACATGAGCCCTTATACCATACATCGGCCCATGTTTCACTTATTTATGCAACAGAACACTAGTCAGGCAGCTTTGTCTCTCCTTCAATCGAGAACTGGGCTTCCGCACCAGGCGCACCGGTTCCCGGCTGGCCCCCGCCGACAAAGACGCGGTAGGTGCCCGCCGGGATCACGTGATCTCCGGCTTCATTGACGCAGCTCAGGTCCCGCGGATCGAGTTTGAAGTGCACGTTCTGCATCTCGCCGGGGGCCAGATGCACCCGCTTAAACCCGCGCAAGGCACGCTTCGGCGCACCGGGCGCTTTCGGGAAGCTCAAGTAGAGCTCCGCGACCTCGTCTCCGGCCGCCTGGCTCGTGTTCCGCACATCCGCATCCACCTCCAGGGAAGCACCCACCTTCAGGTTTGTCGCCGAAAGCTTCAGGTTGCTGTAAGCAAACTGCGCATAGCTCAGACCGTAACCGAAAGGATATAGCGGCTGCCCCTCGAAGTACCGGTAGGTCCTGCCCTTCATGGAGTAGTCTTCGAAGGCGGGCAAATCATCCACGCTCCTATAGAAAGTGACGGGCAAGCGTCCGGCGGGATTGTTGACGCCGGCCAGAGTCTCCGCAATCGCGGTCCCCCCCTCTTCCCCCGGATACCATGCCTCGAGGATGGCGTTCGCATTCTCGTTCGCCCAATTCACGGCCATAGCGCTGCCGTTCATCAACACCACGACAAGCGGTTTGCCTGTCGCCTTTACGGCCCGGAGCAGGTCTTCTTCCTCCTTCGGCAGGTCGAGGCTCGTACGATCCCCGCCCTTGAAACCTGCTGGCAGATCCGCGCGGCGCATTTCTTCCCCTTCCAGATCTGCGGTAATGCCGACCACAGCGATCACGACATCCGCGTCCCGTGCCGCTGCTGAAGCGGCCTGCGGTGTGTCGTCACCCTTGACTTGGGACCAGAGCAGCCTCACCCCGCGGTAGAAGCCCAGGCCGCTATAGAAGTACTCCAGCCTTAGAGCATAGTTTCTCGCCTTCTCCAACTTCACCTCGGCGGTGCGCGTGGTTAGCTCGGGGTGCAGTTTCCAGTCGTCCAGCAGGAGCTTCCCCTCCAGCCAGAGCCGAGCCCCGCCGGCGCCTTCGACCGACAGCTTGTAGGCGGCCGAATCGGGTGGCGTGAGCATGCCAGACCATCTCGCCGAGAAGTCACCTGCCGCCGAGAAATCCTCTAATCCCAGTTCTTCTGGGAGGGGGTGCTCTGGACTGAAGTCCACCACTGGATCGATGCGGCTCACGGCTGGCTTTCCGGAGAGATCTTTGTTGCGGAAGTAAACCGCCGTCAATCCGCTCTTGCCGTCCTCCGTCCGGAGCGACGCCTCCGGGACCGGCGTGGCACTGCGCAGGAACTTCGTCCCGGGAGTGAAAGTCACATGGGCCGTTCGAAACTGCTTGTGGATTCCGTCTAGCGCCGTTGTAGCGCGTGAGGGTGTGCCGTTGTAATTGCCTTCCAGCGCCCGCACAGAGTCGGCCAGCGGCCCGATGACGGCAATCCTCTTCGCCGTCGGCTTGAGCGGGAGCACCCCATCATTCTTTAGCAGCACCATGGCCTCGCGGGCCGCCCGCAGCGCCAGTTGCCGGTGCGCTTCGCTGTCATTCTCGCGGAACGGGATCTGCGCGTATTTCACCAGTTCCGGCGGATCGAACATCCCGAGCTGAAAGCGAGCTCGGAAGAGCCGCTTCACCGTAACGTCCACGTCCTTCTCGCTCAGGAGTCCCTGTTTCACGGCATCCACGTACATCACGTAGTCCGAGTTGTCCTTCATCTTCGAAGTGAAATCGCAGCAATCGTTGTCGGTCCCTTTCTTGAGTGAAATCGCCGCCGCCTCAGGCATGGTCTTGACGAAGTGATGACCGCTCATGATGTCCGTAATCGCGCCGCAGTCCGAAACCACGTAGCCGTTGAACCTCCATGCCCCGCGCAGTCGGTCCTGGAGGAGGAAGGTGTTGGCGCAGGCGGGCTCGCCATTGATGCTGTTGTACGCACACATCACCGAGCCCGCTTTGCCCTCCGTGACCGTAGCGCGAAAGGCCGGCAAGTACGTGTCTTCCATGTCGTGCTTGGACACATTCACATTGGTCGTGTGCCGCGTCGGTTCCGGCCCGCTGTGCACGGCGAAGTGCTTCGGCGTGGAAACGACTCGCAGATACTTCGGATCATCGCCCTGCATTCCAGTGACGAAGGCCACGCCCATTCGCGCCGTCAGGAAGGGATCTTCACCGTAGGTCTCCTGTCCGCGGCCCCAGCGCGGGTCACGAAAGATATTGATGTTGGGCGACCAGAAGGTGAGCCCCTCGAAGATATCCCTTCTCCCTTGCCGCACGGCCTCGTGGTGTTTGGCGCGCGCCTCTGTGCTGATGACGGTTGCCACCTCATACATCAGCGGCGTATCCCAGGTTGCCGCCAGGCCAATGGCCTGAGGAAAGACCGTTGCCGTACCGGCAAAGCCCACGCCGTGCAATCCTTCACTCCACCAGTCGTAGGCAGGGATTCCAAGCCGCGGGATCGCTCGCGCTTGATTCACCAGTTGCGAGGCTTTCTCCTCCAAGGTCATCCGCGATACCAGATCGTCCACGCGCTGTTCCACCGGCAGTGCAGGATTCAGGTAGGCGGGTTGAGACCCCGTTCCAGCATCCTGCCCGAGCGCTGAGCCAGCTACAGGCGGAAGGATCAAGAGACTCAAAAGAGCTAGCAAGCAATCAGCCCGCGTTCTCCAGATACGCATATGCAATCCTCCTCATTCCTGTTTGGGTCAAGCCTAGGTCATATATCTCTTCTGCCGCGCCCGAACTCGATGCCGCGCGACAAGCCGGTGACGAAAGGAAGTCTCCGCCGCCGGTGAACAGCGTCTGTCCCTACCTAGTACCGGTTACGGGAAACGCGCGTTACACAGTCACCAACCGTTCTGCACACTACCGCCTCAGCGCTGGTTAGTTCGTGCAACTCGGGCATGCTAGTGCCGAACGAAGGCGATGTCTAGACCCAGCTTGCGGAAACTGCGAGACATTTTGCGACAGAGGGAATCGGCCAGATTCCTAGCAAGGGAGCTTGAAAATCGAAAGTTTGCCAGCTATAAATTGGCAGGAGAGGTTGATTTGCGCCACGGCCGTTGACCGGCAGTTCAGGTCGTAGAAGGCATGATGAAGAAATCCTCCCTCAACCGAATCCCTCAAGTGGCCTTGTTGTTGGAAACGTCGACCGAATATGGGCGAGGACTTCTTCGGGGAATTGTGCGTTACTCACGTTTGCACGGACCGTGGTCGCTGTACGTTGCCCCCGGGCATCTTGAACAGGCTTTGCCCAAGGCGAAATCCTGGAGCGGAACAGGCATCATCGCCCGCATTCGCTCGGCTGAAATGGCCAAGCTAATTCGCGCGACGGGTCTGCCTTTCGTCGCCTCCTCACTGGACGAATCAGGCTCCCCCGGACTTGGAGACAAGTTTGGTGAAATCCGGACGAACTCTGCAGCCATCGCCCAGATGGCGGCGGCACATCTGGTAGAGCGTAGCCTGCATCACTTCGCGTTCTGTGGATTTGTCGGGTGCGGATGGTCCATGCGCCGGGAAGAAGCGTTCACCCAATACCTAAGCGATCGGGGATTTCGCTGCCAAACGCACCGGATTCAGGTAGCAAATTGGATGCAACAGCCAAACTGGATCGCGAATTGGGAAGAGGAGCAGCCAATTCTCGTGGAATGGCTCAAGTGGCTGCCGAAGCCTGTGGGGCTGATGGCGTGCAACGATATCTGTGGACGCGAGGTACTCCAGGCTTGTGCGGCGGCCGGCCTGCGCGTCCCCGACGACGTGGCAGTAGTAGGTGTGGACAATGACGAGTTGATGTGTGAGCTCTCCAGTCCTCCACTCTCCAGCGTCGCCCTGGATTTGGAAAAAACCGGATACGAGGCCGCCCGGGTCCTTGACGGGCTCATGGGTGACCACATGACTGGCGGAAAGGTCGTGCAGGTCGAGCCGCTCTATGTCGCAACCCGGCAATCCACTGACGTCATTGCACAGGATGACCGCTGTGTAGCTGCCGCGTTGCGATTCATCAAGTATCACGCCGGCCGAGCCATCAGCGTCCCGGATGTCGTCGAGCAGACAGGTGTGTCCCGCCGGACACTGGAGAGGCGATTCGGCAGCGCCCTGGGGCGATCAATCAGCTCGGAAATCACACGGTGTCGCGTAGAGCGAGCTAAACGACTTCTCCTCGAGACCGATTTACCTTCTTCGCGCGTAGCTGGCGCGGCCGGGTTTGGCAGTATCAAAACGTTCGACCGTGTCTTCCGTCGCACAACGGGTGTATCACCCAGGCGCTTTCGGCACAGGTCTAAAGTCTAATATCGTGCAAAGCTCGTGCCACACCGTGAGGCGGCAAGCCACTGAGATCGCTATGCCAACACAGCCGCAAGTGAGACCCGCCAAGAGAATCTCGGCCAGGCATTTGCCGCCGGGTGTCTCTAACACCTACCTTGTTGCCTGCGCGTTTCTTCTTATCGGATTCTGCTTCACGGTCTCCCCGCTAGCGGCCGCCCAGGAGGAATTCGGGGAGGCTGCCCGGCGGGCACAACAACTTGAATCCCGTGGGCAGTATCAGGAGGCAGCGAGTATCTACGAGGATTTGGTTCGCCGGGACCCCCAATCTCCACGCCTGCTCAACGACCTCGGAGTTATCTACGCCCGCATGGGCAGGTACCCTGAGGCGGTCGCTTCTTACCAGAAGGCGCTGAAGCTCGACCCCCGTTCGGTACCACTGCTGGCTAACCTGGGGCTGGCTTACTTCAAGAGCGGGGAGTTTCGCAAGGCGGTCACGCCTTTGAGACAAGCAGCGAAGATTGATCCGCAAGGTTCTCGAGTCCGAACACTTCTGGCTATGTCCTACTACGGCGCCGGTGATTATGCCGAGGCCGCCCGCCACTTCGAAGGTCTCGTTCGCTCCGAACCTAATAATACCCAGATTCAGTATTTACTGGCTCAGAGCTACCTCTGGAGCGGGCAATACCCGAAGGTGATACAGACGTTTGACTGGCTGCTCCGCCACCAACCTGATTCGGCCGCAGCTCATATGTTGTTAGGCGAGGCCTACGACGGTCTCGACCGAACCGCGCAAGCCATTGAGGAATTCCAGACAGCCGTGGCGGCTGCTCCTCAGTATCCCGGTGTGCACTTCGGGCTTGGGTATCTTTACTGGAAGAATCACCAGTACGACTTGGCGGAAGCCGAATTCAAACGAGAAATTGATGCGGGGGGTGCGGTGGCTCCGGCCAAGGCGTATCTGGCAGACGTCGCAGTTCGGCGAAAACAGTTGGAGCGGGCTGTACCGCTCTTGACGGAAGCGCTCCGCCTTGACCCCAACCTCCGGATAGCCCATCTGGACTTGGGAATTGTTAACATACAACGGAAGCGATATGGACAGGCGGTTAGGGCCCTCAAGCAAGCGGTGCGTCTGGATCCCGAACGCACCGATGCGCACTACCACCTCGCCACTGCGTACCGAGCCATGGGTCGGAAGGAAGAAGCAAAAGCTGAGCTCACGAAGGTGGAGCAACTCCAAGCGAGGAAACGTCAGGACCTACTCCACAAGATCTCGGGCCCACCACCCACCCCGCAGGTTGAGTAGATTCTACTGCCAAACGCGAACAACAACAGTCCGCGCTCGTCACCTTTCGCCGGGTGTGCATACTTTTGTGTGACTGTGGAGGACTTCAGGCGCCTGCTCTCCGAACTTCTGCATGCCAGGCCGTCTAAGGTGAATAGCTGACGAGATACGTGGCTATGACGCTCTGAACCCTATGTGCCGATGGGCTTTTCCTAATATGGGTCCGCGGGAGATCACGGCGCTATATGCGATGGGGGGGACCATTTTGCACGCTCTCCCATCGAGTATTAGCAATTAACGCCTACGATCGGTGGCCGACCCGCTAGCGGCGGGACTTCACCGTCACCTGTTCGCGATAAACCAGGACGCCGGGGATCGCGGTCTTGTCTTTCAGTGCGCGCACGACTGCGCCAGTCGCCGACTCGTCCAGCTTCATGTGCTGACGCGGGACCTGCGCGATGTCGGTCACTTCCCACTTCCAGGTGGTCGTGAAGGTCAGCGCTTCCACCTTGGGAGCGTCGGCGCCACGGAGACGGGCCCCCACCGGAACCACCGGGATAGGATCGGGAAGGGCTTCCGGGGCCGGCAGCTCGGTTGCGGCGTTGAGGATGAGTTCAGCCGTCTGCTTGTCGCCCTCTAGTTCGCGCTGCGCAGCTTCGTCGAGGAACCGCGCTTCCTGTTCGGCCTTGGCGAGCGCATCCCGCCCGCTGCCCATACCTACCAGAGTGACGTCGAAGCCGTCCACCGCTTGAGCGAAGATGAGTTCTACGACCTGGAATGCTTCCGCAGCCGCGCCGAGTTCCTGGCCCAGGCTTCCCTCTACCAGCTCTACTTCAACCTCGTCCGCCCCAACTCCCACAGAGGAGGCCTGTCCCCATGGCAAATCATCCACCAGCTCGACCTCCACCTTCCCCTCGACCTCTGCTTGCTCCCCCCTACCTTCCTCGACTATCGTCTCAACCGTCAGGGGCGATACGATCTACCCAGATATCCCTGGCTCGCCACCCCCCGCTTAGTGTAACCATAATCTGGAGTCCGCCGCTGCCGCCAAGCAACGCGGTTTGACAAGCCCGGCGCGCTCGGCTAGTCTGATTGGCGGGCTTTGGCACGAAGGTTCTCCTTGATCTCCTGGTTCCCGCGGATTTGCGCACGCTGAATCCATGCTCAGAGTCTATCTGGACAACAACGCCACCACGCCGCTCGCGCCGGAAGTCTTCGAGGCGATGAAGCCTTACTGGCTGGAGGACTACGGCAACGCATCCTCCATCCACTGGTACGGCCAGCGAGCAAAAGCAGCGACGGAAACGGCGCGCGAGCAGGTGGCGCGGCTCCTGAATGCCCGGCCCAGCGAGATCGTATTCACGAGCGGCGGCACCGAGGCCGACAACGCGGCGCTAGTTGGCGTGGTCGAAGCGGCGCGTGGGGAG
>Ga0315268_10006932_pt1 | contig 12000 bp, 8 predicted proteins | sample C1_top_MG_FD_204535 | JGI IMG/M metagenome (GOLD analysis project Ga0315268, IMG submission 204535) | Sediment microbial communities from Yellowstone Lake, YNP, Wyoming, USA - C1_top | ecosystem: Environmental > Aquatic > Freshwater > Lake > Sediment | place: USA: Wyoming | collected 2017-08-01 | reverse complement strand
ATGTCGTTCGGAATGTGGCGCGCGGTGCGGGTTTCGCCATGCAGAAAAATCGGTATCTCGGCATTGCGGAAACGGATTTCTTCCACGAAAGCGCGCAGATTCGCCAAGGCCTGCTGCGCGCTCTCCGGCGTGCCCGACAACTCCTCATCGTCGATCGACAAAATAAATGCCGAGGCGCGCGATTGCTGCTGCGCGAAGGAGGACAAATCGCCGTAGCTGGTCACCCCCAGCACTTCCATGCCTTCGTCCTCGATGGCTTTCGCCAGTGCGCGCACACCGAAGCCGCTCGCGTTCTCGGTACGGAAGTCCTCATCGATAATGAATACGGGGAAACGAAAACGCATGGCGCCTCCTAAAAGGGAGCGGTGAGAGGGTGGGAGAAACGCATCAAGGCAACGGCGTGGTATTGAAAAACTTCAGCGTGACACGCCCTTCCCATTCCGGCTCGAAAGGCTCGATCATGCCGTGGTTCGCCACTATGCGGCGGATCCATCTGTCGGATTTAATGCTCATTTTATTAACCCAAAATCAGCCACACAGAGTTCACAGAGGGGAATTCGCCACGTTTTACTCTGTGAGCTCCGTGCGCTCTGTGGCAAAGAAGTTTTAAGTGTTCTGAATCACGATGCTCGGGAACTTGATCGAGTGATCCTGCGCCAAATCCGCGATCTTCACCGCCACGCGGCGCGCGATCTGTTTGTAGATTTGCGACACGCGCCCATCCGGATCGGCCGCCACCGTCGGTTTGCCGGAATCGGTTTGCACCCGAATCGCCATATCGAGCGGCAATGCGCCCAGCATTTCGATATCGTAATCCTTACCCATGCGTTCGCCGCCGCCTTCGCCGAAGATGCGCTCTTCATGCCCGCATTTGGAGCAGATGTGCAAACTCATGTTCTCGACGATGCCGAGAATCGGGATATTCACTTTCTGGAACATCTTGAGACCCTTGCGCGCGTCGATCAGCGCGATGTCCTGCGGCGTGGTGACGATCACCGCGCCCGTTACCGGCACGCGCTGCGCCAACGTGAGCTGAATGTCGCCGGTGCCGGGCGGCAGATCGACCACCAGATAATCCAAATCGTGCCAGTTGGTTTGATTCAGCAATTGTTCCAGCGCCTGCGTCACCATTGGGCCGCGCCACACCATCGGTGTTTCGACATCGATCAGGAAACCAATCGACATCGCTTGCAGCCCGTGGCCCATCATCGGCTCCAAGGTCGCGCCATCCGCCGATTCCGGCTTGCCGCTGATGCCGAGCATAGTCGGTTGCGACGGGCCATAGATGTCCGCATCGAGGATGCCGACTTTAGCGCCTTCGGCGGCCAAGGCCAGTGCCAAATTCACCGCGGTAGTGGATTTACCCACCCCGCCCTTGCCGGAAGCGACGGCGATGATGTTGCGCACGCCCGGCACCGGTTTCACACCGCGCTGCGCCGCATGCGCCACGATTTTCGAAGAAACGTTTGCCGTCACCGAGCCCACGCCAGGAATGGTCTTAAGCTTGTTCTCGACTTGCTGCTTGATCTCGGCAATCACGCTGTTCGCCGGAAACGGCAGCACGATGTCCAGCGATACATTATTGCCCTCAATCTTGATATTGCGCGCCGCTTTCGTGCTCACGTAGTCCTTTTGCAGACTCGGATCGATCACTTCCTTCAACGCGGTCTGCACTTGCAGCTCGGAAATCGACATTGCTTGCTACTCCTTGAGAAATCTGGGCCAACTGAGAAAAAGGGCGATTTTAAATGGTTTTGCCGGCCAGTGCGGGATTTTTTTACCCCGCGCAACCCGAAATAACCCCTGCAATTTCAAGGGCAAGTGCATGCGACGCTCGGCGTGGGTGCGCGGCCGTGCTAAGGCCGCTAGAATACGCCCTTTCCGCACAGGCTCCCATTTATGACACGCAAGATCCTGGTCACCTCCGCCCTGCCCTATGCCAACGGCAGCATCCACCTGGGGCACCTGGTGGAGTATATCCAAACCGACATCTGGGTACGGTTCCACAAAATGCAAGCGGACACCCAATGCCATTACGTCTGCGCCGACGATACTCACGGCACCCCCATCATGCTGCGTGCAGAAAAGGAAGGCATCACGCCCCGGCAGCTCATAGCCAAATCCCACGGCGAGCACCTGCGCGACTTTAGCGGCTTTCATATCGAATTCGATAGTTACTACTCCACCGACTCGGATGAAAACCGCGAGCTCGCGCAAGGCATTTACCGCAAACTACGCGAGAAAAACCTGATCGAGGTACGCACCATCGAACAACTCTACGATCCGGAAAAGCACATGTTCCTGCCGGATCGTTTCATCAAAGGCGAGTGCCCAAAGTGTCATGCCCAGGATCAATATGGTGACGCCTGCGAAGTATGCGGCACTACTTACACACCGACGGATTTGCTCAATCCCTACTCCGCGGTCTCCGGCGCTATGCCGGTGAAGAAAAAATCCGAGCACTATTTTTTCAAGCTCGGCGAATGCGCCGATTTTTTGAAGGCTTGGACACGCGACGGCCACCTGCAAAACGAAGCCGCAAACAAAATGGACGAGTGGCTCGACAGCGGTTTGCAAAGCTGGGACATCTCGCGCGATGCGCCCTACTTCGGCTTCGAGATTCCCGATGCACCGGGCAAGTATTTTTATGTCTGGCTCGACGCCCCAGTAGGCTACATGGCGAGTTTCGCGAATTTAGCCCAGCAAAAGGGACTGAACTTCGACGAATATTGGCAGGGTGGCTCCACGACCGAGCTGTACCACTTCATCGGCAAAGATATCCTCTACTTCCACGCCTTGTTTTGGCCGGCGATGCTGAAATTTTCCGGCTATCGCACGCCGACCAAGATTTTCGCGCATGGCTTCCTCACCGTGGATGGACAAAAAATGTCCAAGTCGCGCGGCACTTTCATCACCGCCGAAAGTTATCTGCAGCAAGGCTTGAACCCGGAATGGCTGCGCTATTACTACGCCGCCAAGCTCAATGGTTCAATGGAGGATATCGATCTGAACTTGGAGGATTTTGTCGCGCGGGTGAACAGCGATTTGGTGGGGAAGTACATCAATATTGCGAGCAGAACAGCCGGTTTCATCACTAAACAGTTTGAAGGAAAGCTAAGCAAGGAACTGCCTCCCTCAGCACTACTGGCGGAACTGCAATCCGCCGGCACATGGCATAAGATCGGCCTGCTTTACGCTGAGCGTGAATATGGAAAAGCGGTGCGCGAAATCATGAGATTGGTGGATGCCGCAAACCAATATGTTGATGAACAAAAGCCCTGGGACTTGGCGAAAGGGAGCACTTATAGCCAAGTCGAGGGAAAGCTTCACCAGGTTTGCAGCTTATGCATCAACTTGTTCAGGCTGTTGACCATCTATCTGAGACCGATACTGCCCAAGCTTGCTGCCGATGTACAGGGGTTCCTCAACCTCGCGGAGGACGATATGCAGTGGAATCAAAACCAGGCCTTGTTTATTGGCCACCCAATCAAGGCCTACCAACACCTCATGACCCGCGTTGAACAAAAACAAATCGACGCTCTGCTGACGGCCAACAAACCAACCCCGCAAGCCCCCAAACCGGATGCGCACTCGCCCACGCGCCACGCCGAAGCGCAGGCGCATTCCTCTGAAACAAATAAAGATGCGGTCGCGCCACTGATTTCAATCGACGATTTCACCAAGATCGATCTGCGCATCGCCAAAATCGTCAATGCCGAGCACGTGGAAGGCGCGGAGAAGTTATTGAAACTCACCTTGGACATCGGTGAGGGAAAGCCACGCACGGTATTTGCGGGCATCAAGTCGGCTTACAAGCCGGAAGACTTGATCGGGCGGCTCACCGTCATGGTCGCCAACCTCGCGCCGCGCAAAATGAAATTTGGATTGTCGGAGGGCATGGTGCTCGCCGCCGGCGATAGCGGTGGTCTCTCTATTCTGAGCCCCGATTCCGGCGCACAGCCGGGGATGCGCATCAAGTAGGGGTTGTCGTTCGCGCATGGATTTAGAGCAACAAAAAAGCGGCCATGGCCGCTTTTTTGTTCAGCGAAGCACCGCGTTACGGTTTGATGTAAACGTAGCCTTCTTGCGCCTGCAGCCTGGCCAGTTCCGCCACGCCGGAGGGTACGATCTTGGCGCCCGGAATCACCGTCTTCGGATCGATCTTGCGCGATACCAAGGTATTGTTGCAGACGCGGAAATCCACGCCTTTCGCCATCAATTCCTCCACATTGATGTTGTAGGGATTGCCATTTTTGTCGGCCGCGCCATCCAGCAGGAAGTCGATGCCTTTGCCATGCGCCACCACCACAATCTTGGCATCCGGGTCCACATTCAACTGGTTTTTAATGTTATTCATCGCCAACCCCGCTACTGTACTATCGTTAATGTGGTACACGGTCTTGATGGGATCCGTGGATTTTGCGGATGGCCCGGTCGTAGCGCAACCGGTCAAGCCCAGCAGGCCCGCCAGCGCGCCCGCAAATGCAAAGCGTTTAATACTTGCTAACATGATGTTGTCTCCTTTTGTATTTATCTCAACTCTTGATTCGCACTACGCATAATGCTGAATACAAGACGTCGTACCACAATGAACAGTTATTACCCTTTTGTAAATAGTCAAATCGTACCAGGGCTGGGTAGGGTTTTGATGCCGGTCAAGGCTGCGGACGCACAATGAAAATCACGAAACATCTCTGGATTTATGGGCGCGTCCAAGGCGTATTTTTTCGCGAATCGATGTGCCGCGAAGCAGCCAAACATAGTGTCACCGGTTGGGTGCGCAACCGTCAGGGTGGCGCTTTGGAGGCGATGCTGCAAGGCGAATTGGCGCAGGTGGAAGCGTTTATCACCTGGGCCCGGCGCGGACCGCCGGAAGCGCGCGTCGAGCGTATTGAAATTGATGAGGGTAGCGGCGACTATGCCGGCTTCAGCCGCCTGCCAACTGTTTAGGCAAAATGCGCCGTTAGCCGTGCCAAATAATCCGCCACGCCTGCTTCACCCTCTTGCGGCGCCCAAGGGGCACGCTCGCCAATGGTAAGCGGTGCATAGGGGCCGGCTTTCGCCTCGAAAAATACCGTGTCCGGCGCCAACGCCACCAGGCTATGGAATGTTCCCGCGGGGATGTTAAGCGCTACCACCGGCCCGCCGGCAATCAGTAGCGCGGTTTGAGTGACGCGCCCTGTCTCGTCGAAAAATACCGCCCCCATCTTGCCGCGCACAATCACCATGGATTCATCTTTGCTGGTATCTACATGGCGGTGCGGCGCGATATAAGTGCCTGGTTCCAAGGCATTCAACAAGCGATGCGAGAGGTCGGCATCGTTCGTATGAAAATTGAAGTTTTTGCGTTTGCGTGGCGCATCTTTAGCTTGGGCTGAGATGCGGTCAAGCAATGCCTGGTCGATAATTTGTGGGGTGCTCATGCGGGCCGAATATACCGCCTGCCCAGATTTTGGGCAAAAAAAAGCGCGGTTTGGTAACCGCGCTTAAAATCCACCAAAGGAGGAGGATGGAGGAGACAACTCTGAATCGCGATTCAGCGGCAACTCAGACATAAGCATTGTCTAATATTTTAATTATCTGTGCAAGCATTATTTGCGACACCATTGATTTGAATAGCGGTATAGCCGAAAAAAACTTTAAGCAATATAAAATTTCTTTATTTTCAATATGATGTGAAAAATAAGGCGGCCGGAGCCGGCTCAATACTGTATCGCGACATTCTCCGCCGACAACCAGGCGCGCAGCGAACTAATCAAGTTCTCATGCAGTTGTACTCGCCACGCATCCCCCAAGGCCATCTCGCAGCGCGCATCATGATTGTTATAGCTCACAGTCACGAGACAACTGTTCGCATCACTCATCCGGCAGTAAGGCGCCAACAACGCTTTCAACTTGGCGGCATCGGCTTGTCCATTCATCATCAAGCGCATGCCCTTGGCGAATTTGGTGCGCGCGCCGGATAAATCGTACAAGGCCTCGGCCGAGACGCGCAGCCCGCCGGAATAATCGTCCTTGCTGACCTTGCCTTCGATCACCAGCAATTGGTCTTCTTGCAAGATATCGCGATGGCGCTCGTACACTTCATTGAATACCGCAACCTCGATCTGCGCCTCACCGTCATCCAGCGCCACGAAAGCCATTTTGCCGCGCCGCGTCATTTGCGTGCGCAGCGCGTAGATAATGCCGGCGATGAGTTGTTTTTCCGATTTGGGCGCAAGCGTGGCCAGCCGCGTTTTGATAAAGCCGGCGATATCGGCCGCATAAGCGTCGAAGGGATGGCCGCTGAAATAAAAGCCCAGGCTTTTCTTTTCGAACAGCAGCAATTCTTTTTCCGGCCAGCGCGCCACCTCGCTGAGTTGATGGTCTTGCGCGCTCGCCTCTTCCAGCGCACCGAACAGGCTTGCTTGATTCACATGGCTCGCGGCTTGTTCGGCGGCTTCCAGCGCGTGGCCGACCGAAGCCATGAGACTCGCGCGATGATCGTTCACCGTATCGAACGCGCCGGCGCAAATCAGCGCCTCAATCACGCGTCGATTAACGATGCGCTTATCGATGCGGCGGCAGAAATCGAACAAATCCTTGAACGGCCCGTCCTGCCGCCGTGCTTGCAAAATCGAGTTGATCGCCGCCTCGCCCGTGCCTTTGATCGCGCCCAAGCCATAGCGGATTTGCTTCTCGTTTAAGGGTAGAAAACGGTATTCGCCGTGATTCACCTCTGGCGCCAGCAATTCGAGATTGTTTTGCAAACAATCGTCGTAGAGGCTGAACACCTTGTCGGTATCGCCCATATCCGCGGTGAGCGTGGCCGCCATGAAAGCCGCCGGATAATGTGCCTTCAAATACGCGGTCTGATACGCCACCAGCGCATAAGCCGCGGAGTGCGACTTGTTGAAACCGTACTCGGCGAACTTCTCCATCAAATTGAATAAGTCGGTGGCAAGCTTCTGGTTCACGCCGCGCGCCACCGCGCCCTCGACGAAGATGGAACGGTGTGTCGCCATCTCTTCGGCTTTTTTCTTGCCCATGGCGCGCCGCAGCAAATCGGCGGCACCCAGGGTATAACCGCCCAGAATCTGCGCGATCTGCATCACCTGCTCTTGATACACGATCACGCCGTAGGTGGGCTTGAGCGCGTCGTCTATTTTTGGATGTAGGCCAGTAAATGCCCGGCCATGCTTGCGGTTGATAAAGTCGTCCACCATGCCCGATTGCAGCGGACCCGGACGGAACAGCGCCACCAGCGCGATGATGTCCTCGAAATTATCCGGCTGCAGGCGCCGGATCAAATCCTTCATGCCGCGCGATTCCAACTGGAACACGGCGGTAGTGTTGCAGGCTTTAAGCAACTTATAGGTAGCGGGGTCGTCTAGCGGGATGCGCTCAATGGCAAACTGTGCGTCGCCCTCGCTTAGATTCAAGTCATGGACGAAACGCACCGCCCAGTCGATGATGGTCAGCGTGCGCAAGCCCAAGAAGTCGAATTTCACCAGCCCCGCCAGCTCCACATCGTCCTTGTCGAATTGGCTGACCACGGATTCCGATCCCTGCGCGCTGTACGTTGGGCAGAAATCGGTGATTTTGCCCGGCGCGATCAGCACGCCGCCGGCGTGCATACCGACGTTGCGCGCCATGCCTTCGAGTTTTTCGCCCAAGGCCCATAGCTCGGCAACTTCTTCCTCTTTTTCGATGCGCTCGACGATCTGCGGTTCTTGGCTCTTTGCCTTCTCCAGCGTCATGCCAAGTTCGAAGGGAATCAGCTTCGCCAATTGATCGACGAAGTTATAGGGCAGATCCAGCACCCGGCCCACGTCGCGCACCACCGCCTTGGCCGCCATGGTGCCGAAGGTGACGATCTGCGATACCGCATCGGCGCCGTATTTCTTGCGCACATATTCGATCACGCGCTCGCGCCCGTCTTGGCAAAAATCCACGTCGAAGTCGGGCATCGACACCCGCTCCGGATTCAAGAAGCGCTCGAACAGCAAGTCGTAGCGCAAGGGATCGAGGTCGGTAATGCCCAAACAGTAGGCGATCAGCGAGCCCGCGCCCGAGCCGCGCCCCGGCCCGACCGGCACATCGTTGTGCTTGGCCCAGTTGATGAAATCGGCGACGATCAAAAAGTAGCCGGAGAAGCCCATTTGGATAATGGTCTTGGCTTCGAACAGCAAGCGCGCTTCATACTCGGGCCGCTTCTGCTCGCGCACAGCGGCGTCGGGGAACAACTGATCCAGCCGCTGCACCAAACCCGCCTGCGCTTGCGCCAGCAGGTACTCGTCGAAGCTCTCATTGTTCGGCGTGGGAAACTGCGGCAGTTTTGGCTTGCCTAATTCAATGGTGAGATTGCAGCGCTTGGCGATCTCCACGCTATTAGCCAGGGCCTCCGGAATATCGGCAAACAGCTCCGCCATCTCGGCCTGGGTTTTGAAATACTGTTCTTCGGTAAAGGGATGCGGCCGGCGTGGATCGCCCAGCATGTAGCCCTCGGCGATGCAAATTCGCGCCTCGTGCGCCTTGAAGTCGTCGCGATCGAGAAATTGAATCGGATGCGTCGCCACCACCGGCAAGCCCAATTCGCTGGCCAATATTGTCGCTTGGCGCACGTAAGATTCGGATTGCGCCGTGCCCGGCCGCTGCAACTCGACGTAGAAGCTGCCGGGAAACAAGGCCGCCCACTCCTGCGCCAGCTCGCGCGCGCGCTCCGTGTTTTGCTGCGCCAGCGCCTGGCCGATATCGCCCAAATGCGCCCCGGAAAGCGCGATCAGCCCCAGCGCGCCGCTGCCCACAAACCAGGATTTTTTCAGTTCGGCGCGGCCACGGTGTTGATTCTCGCGATAAGCCCGCGAAAGCAATTCGCACAGCGTATGATAGCCCTCCCGATTGCGGCATAAGAGCAGCAAGCGTGATGCTTGGTCGCGATTGGTTTCGTTGCTGATCCACACATCACAGCCGATGAGGGGTTTAACGCCCTGCTTGCGCGCGGATTGATAGAACTTCACCAACGCGAAGGTATTGCCGAGATCGGTTAGCGCCAGTGCAGGCATAGCGTCCGCGTGTGCCCGTGCGACTGCATCGTCGATGCGCACAATGCCATCGACTATGGAGAATTCGGAATGCAGACGTAGATGGATAAAAGACGGGGCAGACATCGCGTATAATTTTACCCTGAATGATCGCGCACGACGCGCTTGTCAGAAACCTATTTTCAAAAACCTATGAAATCACCCGAACTCCTCTCTCCCGCCGGTACGCTGGAAAAAATGCGTTATGCGTATGCCTATGGCGCAGATGCCGTGTATGCCGGCCAGCCGCGCTACTCCTTGCGCGCACGCAACAACGAATTCGGCCTGGAACAGATCGCCACTGGCATTACCGAAGCGCATGCACTCGGCAAAAAATTCTTTGTTGCCAGCAATTTGATGCCGCATAACGCTAAGGTCAAAACCTATCTCGGGGATATGGCGCAGGTAATCGCACTGCGCCCCGATGCCTTGATCATGGCGGACCCGGGACTCATCTCCATGGTGCGCGAAACCTGGCCGGAGCAAACCATTCATCTCTCGGTACAGGCCAACACCGTGAATTACGCCACGGTGAAATTTTGGCAGGCGCTGGGGCTCAAGCGAATTATTTTGTCGCGCGAACTGTCGCTGGATGAAATCGCGGAAATCCGCCAACAGTGCCCGGACATGGAACTCGAAGTGTTCGTGCATGGCGCGCTGTGCATCGCCTATTCCGGACGCTGTTTGCTCTCCGGCTATTTCAATCACCGCGACCCGAACCAGGGCACCTGCGCCAACGCCTGCCGCTGGGATTACAAAGTACATCCGGCGGCGGACGACGAAGGCGGCGGCATTCAAAAAATCGGCTTCGATTTTCGCGGCGCGATGGAAACGGGCGGGCTCTCGGATTGCGGCGACCAACCGCGTCATCCGCTGGCCGATCAAGTCTATTTGGTCGAAGAAAGCCAGCGTCCCGGCGAGCTGATGCCGATATTGGAAGACGAGCACGGCAGCTACATCATGAACTCCAAAGACTTGCGCGCCGTCGAGCATGTGGCGCGGCTGGCGCAAATCGGCGTCGATTCGCTCAAGATCGAAGGCCGCACCAAATCCTTGTATTACGTCGCGCGCACCGCGCAAATCTATCGCCGCGCCATCGACGACGCCATGGCCGGACGGCCCTTCGACCCGAGTTTGCTCGGCGAATTGGAAAACCTCGCCAATCGCGGCTACACCGACGGCTTCTACCAGCGCCATCACACCCCAGACCAGCAAAATTATTTACGCGGCCACTCGGAATCGCACCGCAGCCAATATGTAGGCGACGTAGCGAGCTACGATGCCGTCACCGGGCTCGCGGAAGTGGCGGTCAAGAATCGTTTTCAGGTCGGGGATCGTTTGGAAATCCTGCATCCGCAAGGCAATCAAGTGCTGCTCTTGGAACGCATGGAAAATATCGAAGGCGATAGCGTCAGCACCGCGCCCGGATCGGGGCATCGGGTGCGCATTCCCGTCGCGCACAACGTCGAACGCGGTTTAGTTACCCGGTTTTTGTAGTGCCGGCGCTCGTTTGGCGGGCGCTTATTCCAATTTCCAATACCCCCTCTCCCGCGCTGTCGCGCACCCCTCTCCCGCTTGCGGGAGAGGGGCTGGGGGAGAGGGCTCAGTGTACCCAGAATTGCGGAAAGCCCATTAGTTGATCCGATAGGCGGCATGGCAAGCCACGCATTGTTGCGTGACCTTCGCCAGCCCCTGCAATGCGCGCGGCAGATCACCCTCTTTCGCCGTTAACGCAAAACGGCTAGCCGCATGATGCATCTCCGTGCCGATCGCCTGCATCGCTTCGGGCATGTAGGGCGCCATGTGGGCTGCATTGTGCGCGACCAGCGAGCTCATGCCGATGCGCGTCTCGGCGATATCGGCCGCTTTATCCAACTGCCCGTCGCCGAGCGCAGCTTGGATTTCATGCAGCGCCAGCAGATGGTCGCGCATATTGCCCAGCATGTGCGTTTTCATCATCTCGGGAAATTTTACTAGCGTACGCCCATCTTGATCGGCAGCGCGGGCCGGCACGGCGAGCAACAATATCAACGCGAACATAAAATGGCTTTGCTTCATTACAAGATTCTCCTCGGTTCAATTCTAGTAACGCACCCGCACCTTATATGCCAGCTTGGTTTGGCCGTTGGCTGGCACATTTACTTTCCACACCGCGGTATTGGCGGCCTCTTTTACATGTGGCTGCGATTCAGACAGCATTTGCCAATCGCCCGGGATCGGTTCCATCACTTTCACTTGCACCGCTTCGTCCTTGGCATTCTTGAGCGTGATCTCGAACCCGGTATCAAACACATAGTTGTAACGGCTTGCACCACTGACTTTTTCGAAGCTGGTTTGTTTTTTATCGGCCGTCACATCGAATGCCTCGCCCAATTTCAGCCGTACTTTTTCATTCTTCGGGGTATGGTCGATTCGATCCTCGCCCACGAACTGCGCATTGCCCGCCTTATCCTTCTTGTACACGCGCACGATGCCTTTGGGCAGCGGAATGCCTAAGCCTGCGCCTTTATTCTCGAATTCCATGAACACGCCGACTTTCATCTTTTGGCCGATGTCGCCGTAGCTCGACCGGTAGTAGTAATCCGCGCCGCGCAGCAAAAATTCCTTGCGGACGGGAATGGCTGTTGCACTCATGAGCGCGACTTGCTTGGTTTGGTTCTCGGCGATCGTGGTGGGGCGGTCAAGGGTATAGAGGTGATACTCGAACAAGCTTTCTTCGGCCATGGCCGGCGCCGCTTTGGCCATCATGCGCGGCGCCGACGCCAGTGCTTCTTGCCGCATGGCATCTTGGACTTGATTGACATCGCCCGCCACCAATTGCAGTTTGGCGTTCTGATAGGTCGCGCCACTGGTGTTGGTCAAAGTCACCCAGCCATTCAGATCGAGCTTGTCTTCATTCTTCGACAGCTCGGCAACATAATCCGCGCGCCAGCTTAAG
>Ga0315268_10006931_pt1 | contig 12000 bp, 9 predicted proteins | sample C1_top_MG_FD_204535 | JGI IMG/M metagenome (GOLD analysis project Ga0315268, IMG submission 204535) | Sediment microbial communities from Yellowstone Lake, YNP, Wyoming, USA - C1_top | ecosystem: Environmental > Aquatic > Freshwater > Lake > Sediment | place: USA: Wyoming | collected 2017-08-01 | reverse complement strand
TCGAGGTCCACGGCGGGGCCCGCCTCCACCAGAACCTGATGAACAACATGATCCATCCGTTCGAGGAGGCGCGGCTCTTCTCCGCGCGGATGCCGAACGTCCTGACCCAGACGCTCATCCGGTCGACGAACGTCTGGGGGTACCGCATGTACCCGCGCAACATCGTGCGGCTGGCGGTCGAGTCGTTCCTCCCCGCGATCGACGTGTGGCGCTGCTTCGACTTCCTGAACTACGTACCGAACATGGCGCCGGTCGCCGAGGAGGTGCTTCGCGGCGGGAAGATCTTCTCTCCCGCCATCTCCTTCACCGAGGCCCCGGAGTGCTCGGACGCCTACTACCTCCGGGTGCTGAAGGAGATCGTGTCGCTGTGCGGCGGCACGAGGGACATCATTCTGTGCGTCAAGGACATGGCCGGCGTCGGCTCCCCGGCGCGGATCCGGCGGCTGATCGACGCCTTTCTGCAGAAGTATCCGGGCCTGATCATCCAGTACCACCGGCACTCCACGGACGGGCTGGTGATCCCGGCGATCGCGGAGGCGGCCGCGGCGGGGGCGAAGCTGTTCGACGTGACGGACGACGCCTTCTCCCGCTTCTACGGCCACCCGCCGGTGCGGCCCCTCGTACGCTACCTGCGCGAGCTCGGGTACGACGTCCGGCTCGACATGAAGCGCGCCGACGAGGCGTCCGATACGATCCGTGGCTTCATCCGGAGTTACGGGCGGTTCGAGTCCCAGTTCAAGGGGTTCAGCAGCGACGTGACCGTCCACCGGATGCCGGGCGGCGCCTTCCCCTCCTCCTTCGAGCAGGCGGAGAAGGGGGGCTTTCTCGACCTCATGCCCCACATCCTGAAGGGGATGTCGTACGGAAACCGGATCATCAAATATTTCGACGTCACCCCCGGGTCGCAGATCACGTGGACCACGTGGGCGGGGATCCTCCAGCGCACCCACAAGGAGGCGGGGGAGCACGGCATCCGGCGCCTCTTCTCCGTCCTGGACCGGTTCTTCGAGTCGGGCGAGCGGCTCGAGGCGCTCTCCCAGGCGGACGAGAACCTGCTCCTGCGGCTCTACGCGGGGGCGACGGACGACCTGAAGAACCTGCTGCTCGGGAAGTACGGTCCGCTCCCGTTCGGCTGGCCGAAGGAGTGGGTCTACCGGTCCGTCTTCGGCGAAGAGGGGGCGGCGAAGGCGAAGGCCGAGCGGGTCGAATCGTCGCCGCTGTCGCGGCTCGCGGACGAGGACCTCGAAAAGTCGAGGGCGGCGATGGAGGCGGAGCTCGGGCGTCCCGCAACGCTGGAGGAGTTCGTCCTGTACCTGATGCACCCGAAGGCCACGGGGGACTTCCTCAAGTTCCGGCAGCGGTACGGCGACACCACCATCCTCCCCACCGGCGTCTGGTTCCACGGGCTGCGGAACCCGGGCGACCAGGTGACGATCACGATCGGGAGCAAGCCGCACGAGATCCGGCTCGTCTCCATCGGCGAGGGAGTGGGCGGGGTGAAGCACGTCGTCCTGTCGGTGGACAACATCATGCACGTCTTCCCCGTCGAGCTTCCGGAGGCCGCGGCGGCGCGCAAGGAGGTCCGGAAGGCGTCACCGGGGAAGAAGGGGGAGATCGGCGCGACCGTCACCGGAACGGTGTGGAGAATCGGGACGAAGGACCGGGTGCTGAAGGAAGGGGACCGCCTCCGGAAGGGCGAGGAGGTCATGAACATCGAGGTGATGAAGACCGAGAACGCCGTGAAGTCCCCCGTGGCGGGCGTCATCCGCGAGCTGAGCGTGAAGGTGAACGACCGGGTCGAGGAGGGGCAGCTCCTCGCCGTGATCGACCCCGGGGGCGGGTGAAGCGGTGTTGACGGACCGGTTCTTCGATGAGCTCCGGGACGCGCTTTCCCCGGTCGCCGTTTCGGATCCGCTTCCCCCGGGCCTGCGCCCCGCGGGGGTCCTCGTACCGTTGCGGGATTCCGGCGGGGAGGTCACCGTGACGCTTGCCCGACGGACCGAGCGCGTTCCCCACCACAAGGGGCAGATCTGCTTCCCGGGGGGCAGCCGGGACCCGGGCGACCGGGACCTGCTGGGCACCGCGCTTCGCGAGGCGGAGGAGGAGCTGGGGATCCGGGGGGCCGACGTGGAGCTGCTGGGGGCGATGGAGCGGGTCCCCACGGTCACCGGGTTCTGCATCCAGCCGTTCGTCGTCCGGATCGCGCGGGACGCGCGGTTCCACCTGGACGGATTCGAGGTGGCGGAGACGTTCGACGCCCCGCTGTCGGCCTTCACCGATTTCTCCCGGTACCGGGCCGCCACGACGACCTTCCTCGGGAAACCGTACATGGTGTACTTTCTCGACTACGGGCGCTTCACGATCTGGGGGGCGACGGCCCGCATCCTCCACTGTCTCGCGGAGCTCGCCTCGCGCCTGCCCCATCCGGGCGCGGCGGCGATTTGACACCCCCTTCCCCGGGCGCCTACAATGCCTCCTCACCACCGAAGAACAGGAGTGCAACCCCGTTGAGCCCGGCCGGGACGCGGATCGACCACGACATCATTCTGGACATCGTCCCTCGCGGCGCGAAGGTGCTCGACCTCGGGTGCGGCGACGGGTCGCTCCTCGAGAAGCTGGTGCGCACGAAGGATATCCGCGGCAGCGGCATCGAGATCTCGGACGAGGGGATCCGGGAGTGCATCGCCAGGGGGCTCGCCGTTTTACAAGAGGACATCGACCACGGGTTGAAGGATTACCCCGACCGGTCGTTCGACTACATCATCCTCAACCAGACGCTGCAGGCGGTGAAGAAGCCCCACGTCGTCCTGTCGGAGATGCTGCGCGTGGGCGAGAAGGCGGTGGTCGGGTTCCCCAATTTCGCCCACTGGAAGATGCGGACGTACCTGCTGCTGCGCGGCCGGATGCCGAAGACGGAGTATCTCCCCTACGAGTGGTACGACACGCCGAACATCCACTTCTGCACCGTGACGGATTTCGAGGAGTATTGCCGGAAGTACTCCCTGCGGGTGGAGCAACGGGTCTACCTCTCCAACGACCGCGGGGGGAGGGTGCTGCGCGGGTTCGGCCCCAACCTGTTCGCCGAATCCGCGGTGTACCTGCTCTCAAAGGGGGGGAATTCCTGACAGGGGGGGACATTCCTGCCAGGGGGGACATTCCTGGTTCAACCCCGGGACGAAGGGAAGGAGTGTCCCCCACTGCGGGAAGGTGTGTCCTCCCACTGCTTCGCGGTTGCTTTCCATGCGCTGATCGGATAGACTTCGACGTCACATAACGTGGGGCTGTAGCTCAGTTGGGAGAGCGCCTGAATGGCATTCAGGAGGCCGTCGGTTCGATCCCGATCAGCTCCACCAGGTAATTCAAAGGCTTCCGGCTTCGGTCGGGAGCCTTTTTTCGTTTCGATCGCAGATTGTGCAGTGGATTGTGCAGTACACGCGGGCAGGGTGTGGATCGGCTTTGAATCATGGGTTTTATTAATGTATGTGCTATCATAATGCTATCTCTGTTGCCGGGAGGCTCCGATGCCCCAGATCCTGGTACGTGACCTGGACGATGTTTTGGTGGAACGGCTGAAACGACAGGCGAAGCGACACCACCGATCGCTACAGGGCGAGGTGAAAGCCATCCTGATCGAATCCGCGCGCATGACGCCCGAGGAAATGCTCGCCGCAGCGGAAGGTTGGCAACGTCGCCTTGCCGGCGGGAAGTTCAGCGACAGCTCCCGCCTCGTCCGTGAGGACCGCGGTCGGTGAAGACCGCTTACGTGGTCGACGCCAGTGTGGCCGTGAAATGGTTCGTGCCCGAGATCCACTCGGGGCACGCGCTGCGCCTGCTTCGAAAGAGGTTTGCCTTGCAGGCTCCGGAGCTGATCCAGGCCGAGTTCGGAAACATTCTCTGGAAGAAGTGTCGGGCGGGCGAGCTCGATGGAACAGCCGCAGGGGAAATACTGGACAACTTCAAAAGGTCGCCGTTGGTTGTGCAGCCGCACAGGGCATTCATGAAGCTTGCATGGGAAATTGCCCTGAAACACCGCCAAACGTTTTACGACAGCTTGTACCTCGCCTTGGCGATGACCGAAAAAGCGCGAATGGTCACCGCCGACCGGAAGTTTTACGATGCCCTTGCCGGGACATCGTCGCAACGGCATCTCCTCTGGATCGAAGAGGTGACCTGAAAGCGGAATGATCTTTTCCATCTCGTGATTCCTTACCTGCCGGTGTATAGATATTGTATAGTCCGAACGCCTCATGGAGGTGTTCAGTCGCCGGTTGCGTCGTCGTCGTACCCGTAGCGGTTGAGGATTTCAGGAAGTGTGGGAGCGCTGTTGCGAATGGCATTCAGGAGGCCGGAGGGAAGATCCCGATCAGCTCCACCAGGTAATTCAAAGGCTTCGGAGGCGACTCCGGAGCCTTTTTTCATTCGTGATAACGAAAAATAAGGAGGAAACATGAACCGGCGAGGTGCGTACGGATATGTCGTCGTTTTCCCCCTGCTCATGGTCGCCCTGTCTCTCGCGGGGTGCGCGGGCGGGATCAAGTTCACGGGAACGGCGGGGCAGGAGACAAGCCGCATGACCCCGTACGAGAAGGGGAAGATCAATGTCCTCGTGCCGCCGGGCTACGAGGAGAAACAGATCCCCGAGGGCGCCTACAAGCAGGAAGGGACTCTCACGAAGGTTCTGGGGTCGAATCCCAAGGTCGCGATGTTCCAGAAGAAGGAGAGCCCCGACCACATCATCGTCTTCTGCTGGGACGGGCTGACCTTCGTGGCGAACACCAGCCTCTCCGACATCGCGCGACACCTCGTCACGTCGGGCATGCCCGACGGCAAGCTCGTTGCCGGCACCTACGAGCTCGGCTCCGGCTTCTTCAAGAAATATTTCGAAAAGCACTCGGGAAACTACGTCAAGGAGGGCCAGAACATTCCGGCGATGAACTGGATCGGCTGGCGGGGGACGCCGGGACTGGACTGCAAATATGTCCTTTACGGCTTCTCCACCTACGGCACTCCGGGGTTTGACGACGACTTCGTCTCCATGATCCGGAACGTCCGGTAGGCCATGGGCTTTCCGGGGACACGCGCGGGGGCGTGGCGCCCCTTCCGACGGCCGATCCTCGTCACGCTCGGCCTCCTCGCGGCGGCGGGGTGCATCGCCACCACGTTCGAATACCGCCTGACGGGCCGGGAAGAGGCTCTCCGCGCGGCCCGCCTGACGCAGAAACCGGTCCTCTGGAAGCTCGAGCTGGGGCCCGCCCTCGTCGAGGAGATGCGCCTCATCGCTTCCGACCGACTCCTCGTCGGCCTGAAGCGGGACGACATCAGTCTCTCCAACCTGGACTGGATCCTGGTGGACACCGCCACGGGGAACCCGCTCTGGCGGCATCCACGCGAAGACAAGGAGGCCGACTATTCCCTCGTCGTCGCCCTGGAGGACCTCCTCCTGTTCCGGGTGGACCGCAAGGGACAGACTTCCCTCCTTGCGCTGGACGGGGCCCGGGGGACGCCGCTCTGGTCCGCGAAGCTGGGGACCGGCCTGGCCGACCTCATTCCCCTGTTCGATGGCGAAATCGTCGTCGCGGTCGAACACGGGAAGGGGGCGATGCGTCTCGCGGCGTACCGGTGGAGGAGCGGCGCGGTGGCATGGACGGGGGAGTTCCCGGCGAACCCGGATGCCGCGTCGAATCCCCGTCCGCAGGAGGAGAATGGGGACGTCCTTCTCTTCACCGGCGGCGTCGCCCGGATCTCCGGGAAGACGGGCCGCGAGGTCTGGACGCGCAACGATATCCGCCTGACTCCCGACGCGCCGCCGCCGGGATCGGATGGGGAGGTCCTTTACGTCGCGGACGCCGGGGGAGCCCTCCACGCCCTCGACCCGGGGACGGGGAAAAGCGTCCGGACGGCGGCCGTCCCGGAGTCGCTTTCGAAGGTGACGAGCATCGTCCTCGCAGGGGAACGCCTCTACCTGCGGGGACCGGCGCGGGAGAAGGGCGGCGGGGCGGCCTACGGTCTCGCGGCCGTTCGGGCGCGGGACGGCGCCCACCTGTGGACCTTCCGGAGCGCGCAACCCACCGTCAGCAACATCGTCGAGGAGAAGGGACGCGTCTTCGCGGGGACTCCGTCACGGATCGTCGTTCTCGACGGGAAGACGGGGGAGCAGATCACCTGGGACGACGTCACGACCACCGGCCGGACGTTCCCCGTCCGGCTCCTGCGCGCGGGCGGACGCATCGTCTTCGTCAGCGAGATGATGATCGTCGCGTACGACCCGGCGACGGGACGACGGGTCTACAGCCACGGAGTGGACCCGATCTCGCAGATGACGAGCCTGAACGGTCTGGACGCTTCCATCCAGCGGATCGAGGCCGGCCTCAAGATCAGCCAGGCGGAATCGCAGAACAGGATGAACCGGTTCCAGGCCGACACCGCCCTCGCCAACCAGCGGCAGATTGCGTCCCAGCAGGCGCGGGAGAGACGCGAGGCGAGCTACGCGGCCAGACGCGAGGAGTACCGCAGAAGCGTGGAAAGAGGCGACGCATTGGGAAGGCTGGGCAGTAAAGGGCAGATATCGGATATCCGCGCCCAGATCGCAATGGCGAAGACGCAAAGGACCATCGAGCGTACCCGCGACATGATCGATTTCCAGTTTTCGATGATGGAGCTCACCGCCGCCATGCAGAAGGCCTGGAAGGAGGAGGAACTCCGCAGCGACCTGACCCGCCAGAAATTCTACCGCCGGGCCATCCTCGCCGCGAGCGCCGCCGCCCAGGAGGACGATTACGTCTACCGTCCCCACCATCCCTTGAGCCTCATGGGGATCAAGATCGTCCACCTCCCGACCGGCAGGGCGGATTACGTGGACCTCTCGGCTGCCTATCTCGACTACGGGATCTGGAATCTCGTCGACTTCCGGAAGGGCGTCGTCTACCACCACGGCATCGGGATGGATCCCGCCGGGTATGCCTTCTGCGACCCGATCCCGAAGAAGCCGCTCCTCGACGGCCGGCAGTACAAGAGCTACCTGATCGCCCAGCCGATCGCCCTCCGGAAGTAATCTCCCGGGTGAACGGTTTCTGCTTGCCGAATTGACTTGCCCCCCCGCCTGATGTTTCATGGTGGACACGACTTCCCTAGAACGAGGTGTCCATGCGAATACGTCATTTCCACGTCCGGCCGAACATTCCGAAGGAACTCGCTTCGCTCGAGGAGATCGCCCGGAACCTGTGGTTCTCGTGGAACTGGGAGGCGGTGCAGCTCTTCATCCGGCTGAATCCCGCTCTCTGGGAGCAGTCGTACCAGAATCCGGTGCAGATGCTCGGGACGCTGCCGCAGGCGGACCTCGAAGCGGCCGCGAAGGACGAGAGCTTCGTCGCGAACGTCGAGCGGGTGTTCCGTTCGTTACAGGAGTACCGGACGAGGACGTCGTGGTTCCAGGAGGTCCACTTCGCTGACGCCGGCGCCCGGGTGGCCTATTTCTCGTGCGAGTACGGGATCGACGAGGGGCTCCCGATCTACTCGGGAGGGCTCGGAGTCCTCTCGGGCGACCACCTGAAGTCGGCTTCCGACCTCGGGGTCCCGCTCGTCGGCGTCGGGCTTTTGTACCAGAAGGGATATTTCCGCCAGGTGCTATCGTTGGACGGGTGGCAGAAGGAGCTGTACCCGGACAACGACTGGTACAACATGCCGGTGACGATGGAGAGGGCGGCGGATGGCCGCCCCCTGGAGATCGCGGTGAACGTCGGCGGCGAGACGGTCAATGCGCGCGTCGGGCGGGTGGACGTCGGTTGCACTCCCCTGTACCTGCTCGACAGCAACATCAGGGGAAACTCCGAGCGCTCCCGGGAGATCACCTCGACCCTCTACGGGGGAGACCGGGACATGCGCATCCGGCAGGAGATCCTGCTCGGCGTCGGCGGAGTGCGGGCGCTGAAGGCCCTCGGAATCCAGCCGACCGTGTACCACATGAACGAGGGGCACTCCGCGTTCCTCATCGTCGAACGGATCCGCGACCTGATGGCGTCGCACGGCCTCACCTTCACGCAGGCGCGGGAGGTGGTGCTCGCCACCGGCGTCTTCACCACCCACACCCCCGTTCCCGCCGGGAACGAACGGTTCGATCCGGACCTGCTGCGGAAATACCTCGATCCGAAGATCCGGCCGCTGGGGATCCCGTGGGAGGAGTTCCTCGCCCTCGGCCAGTCGGGCACTCCGCGGTCGAAGGAGTTCGGGATGACGGTGTTCGCCCTCCGGTCGTCGGCGTTCGCGAACGGCGTGGCGAAGCTACACGCCGAGACCTCCCGGGCGATGTGGAAGGATCTGTGGCCGGAGCTCCCCGAGGGGGAGGTGCCGATCCGCGCCATCACGAACGGAATCCACACCCGCTCCTGGCTCAGCCACGAGATGGTGGAGCTGTACACGCGGTACTTCGGGCCACGGTTCCTCGAGAAGCCGGCGGACCACGCGGTGTGGGAGCGGGTGGAGGCGATCCCCCCCGGGGAGCTCTGGCGGATCCACCAGTCCCGCAGGGAGCGGCTCGTCTTCTTCGCCCGCAAGCGGCTGAAAAACCAGCTGCGCCGCCAAGGGGCCGGGATGGCGCTCCAGCGGGCGGCGGAGGAGGCGCTGAACCCCGAGGCGCTGACGATCGGTTTCTCCCGGCGGTTCGCCACCTACAAGCGGGCCAACCTGCTCTTCCGGCAGCCCGATCGGCTGGTCCGGCTCCTGACGAACCCGGACCGGCCGGTGCAGATCCTCTTCGCCGGAAAGGCGCACCCGCAGGACCTCCCGGCGAAGGAGATCATCCGGTCGGTCATCCATTTCGCGTCGGACCCGAGGGTTCGCGACCGGCTGGTCTTCCTCGAGGATTTCGACATCAACGTGGCGCGGTACCTGGTGCAGGGGGTCGACGTGTGGCTGAACAACCCGCGGCGCCCGCTGGAGGCGTCGGGGACGAGCGGGATGAAGGCGGCGGCCAACGGAGCGCTGAACGTGTCGATCCTCGACGGGTGGTGGGACGAGGGGTACGCCCCCGACCTCGGGTGGGCGATCGGGAGCGGAGAGACGTACGGCGACCCGGAGGAGCAGGACCGGGTGGAGTGCGAGGCCCTCTACAACCTCCTCGAGAACGAGATCGTCCCCCTGTTCCACGATCGGGACCGCGGGGGGCTGCCGCGCGCCTGGATCGCGATGATGAAGGCGTCGATCCGGAAGCTGGGTGCGTACTTCAACACCCACCGGATGGTCGAGGAGTACACGGAGACGTCGTACCTTCCCGCCCATCGCGCGGGTTCACGGCTTTCCGCGAACGATCATTCCGCCGCCCGGGAGCTGGCCGCGTGGCGGGAACGCGCCGCGTCGGCGTGGCCGCGGGTCACGATCCGGGTGGAGGAGACGCGGAAGCACAAGGAGATGCGCGTGGGGGACACGGTGGGAGTCGCCGTCCGCGTCCGTCTGGGGGGGCTCACGCCCGCCGAGGTCGCCGTCGAGATCCGTTACGGCTTCTACGATGCCGCCGGGGAGGTGCGCATGGGGACCATCCTGTCGGCGCGCCACGACGGGCGCGATGGCGACGAGGAGATCTACCGGGTGGAGATCCCGTGCGCGGGGAGCGGCCGGTTCGGGTTCGCCGCGCGGGTCCTTCCACGGCACCCGGACCTCGCGAACGCCCTCACCCCCCTGCAGATGACATGGGAGGAGTCGGTTCCCGGCGCTTGAGGGCCGGTCCGCGACGGTACGCTTCGGCGCACCGCGACGGGGTCCTCCCGAGGAGGAAGCCGATCCGGAGGCGCCACATGAACAGGACGGTCCGGAGGGAGCCCCACGCCTCCCAGCGCCGTCCCGACGTTTCCACGCGCAGCGGCAGCAGGAGCGTCTTGCCCGCCCGCCGCATCCGCCGCGACAGCTCGACGTCCTCCATCAGCGGGATCTCCGGGTAGCCGCCGACGTCGCGGAACGCCTCCGCCCGAAGGAAGATCGCCTGGTCCCCGCTGTACGACCGAGACACGGCTCCCCGTGCCCCGATCATCCGCCCCGTGATCCCGAGCGTCGCACGGACGTACCAGCTCGCGCCGGGGGACGCGGCCAGGCGGACGCGGAAGGCGCCGCCGATCACCGCCGGGTCTTGCAGCGCGCCGAGCACGGCGGGCACGGATCCCCCGGGCAGGAGGGTGTCCGCGTGCAGGAAGAGGAGGACCTCCCCGCGGGCGACGGCCGCCCCCGCGTTCATCTGCGCCGCCCTCCCCGGCGGCGCCGCGATAACGGCGTCGGCCTCCCCCCGCGCGATCTCCACCGTGCGGTCCCGGCTCCCCCCGTCGACGACGATCACCTCGCACGGCCCCGCCTCCCGGCACGACCGGATCGCGCGGGCGATCGCCTCCTCCTCGTCCAGCGTCGGGATGATGATCGTCAGAGGGGGACATTCCTGGTCCTGACCCGGGACGAAGGGAAGGAGTGTCCTCCGCCAGTTCACGGCAGGAGCTCCCGGCCCTTGCGGAGGCGCTTCAGGAGGGTGGGGAGGAAGAAGGAGAAGACGAGGAGCAGGACGGGGAAGAGCAGATCGAACGTCAGCAGGTCCGCCGGCCGCCGGTAGGTGGCGAGGGCCTCCTTCATCGCCCCCACCAAGTACGTGAAGATGAAGACGGGGGGAAGCAGCCCCAGCACCGTCCCCAGGAGGAAGTCGCGGAACCGGATCCGCGTCGCCCCGGCGGCGTAGTTGAGGACGATGAAGGGGAACCAGAAGATCCGCAGGTAGAAGATCACCGAGAACCCCTCTTCGGCCGCCTTCCTGTCGAGCCACGGCATCCTGGTCTCGAGGAACCCGCGGGCGACCCCGTGAAGGAAGTACCTCCCGAGGTAGAAGGAGATCGAGGCCCCGAGAATATCCGCCGCGAGGTTGTACAGCATCCCGTGGAACTTGCCGAAGATCACGGCGCCCGCGATGGTGAACGGGGTGGCGGGGAGGAAGAGAATCCCGACGGTGTAGATCAGGATGAAGGCGACGGGCCCCAGCAGGCCCGCCGACTGGACCAGCGTATCGAGACCTCTGACCAGGGCGCTCCGTCCTTCCGCGGTCCGGAAGAGCTCGCCGGTGGGGGTGAAAAGCATGACATACGTGATGGCGGCGAGGAGGAGCAGAAACGCGGCGAACTTGAGGTAATCCTTACCCGTACGCTTACGCATCTTTCATTCCCCCGCCCATCGGGGCATCTTACACCACCGTGGGTTTTGTGGGTTGTGGGCACCAGGTATGTCCCCTGAAAGCGCCTGCACCTTCAAAGATCCGTCGGTGGCTGCAGGGTTGTGTGGCTGTTACAATGAGGCGTTCAGTAATCGTCAGGCAGTATCGGAGGCGCCATGAAGTTTCCAGGTATTCCGTTGCGCGATCGCGGGCTGCAGTTCAAGCTCACGATGGTCATGCTGATCCTCTTCGCCTGCTCCCTCGGCTCGGTGTACATCCCGTACATTTTCGGGCAGGACGCGCTGAAGAGGGAACTCGAGAAGAGCTTCCTCGAACTCTCCAACGCGATCAGCGTCAGCGTCGACCAGTTGACGACGCCGGGGGTCTCCGAGGAGGACCGCCTGTACCATTACGTGGAATCGCTGAAGAAAACCGGGATCCGCGAAGTGTCGATCGTCGGCGAGGACATGGGCGTGATCGACAGCACCAACCTCAAGGCGATCGGCCGGCCGGCGAAGATCAAGCTGCCGCCCGAAAAACTCGTGATCAATGCGACGTTCGGGGATGATTCGGGGGAGAAGCTCCAGCCCCGGGACCTCGTGGTGCCGGTCAAGGTGGCGGGGGACACCCTCGGTTACATCCACGTGCGATTGAAGATCGACGACTTCACCGCGCCGATCCGGCGGAACCTCTACCTGCGACTCTTCAGTACGATCCTCATCTTCTCGGGCGGGCTCGTCCTCGCGGTCATCATCTCCGCCCACTACGTCTCCCCCGTGGTGCGGCTGGCGCACGCCGCCGAGACCGTGGCCGCCGGGGACCTTTCGCAG
>Ga0315268_10006930_pt1 | contig 12001 bp, 12 predicted proteins | sample C1_top_MG_FD_204535 | JGI IMG/M metagenome (GOLD analysis project Ga0315268, IMG submission 204535) | Sediment microbial communities from Yellowstone Lake, YNP, Wyoming, USA - C1_top | ecosystem: Environmental > Aquatic > Freshwater > Lake > Sediment | place: USA: Wyoming | collected 2017-08-01 | reverse complement strand
CCATTCTTCGATGACATGATGAATACTGGCAGCTTGGAATATTTCGATACTTATGTAAAAATTAATAATCATTACCCATCTTTGGCTGAACAGATGGCAAAAGAAGGCGGCCCGACATCAGAATATAATGAAGCTTTGGGTTATGGCTTGGATACTGTAGCTGCTTTCGAACTGTCTCATAAGCAGCTAAGTGCTGAAAAGATGGATGTTTACAAAAACATCGCGTTGTTTGATGCTCAAACGCAAATAGAAGCTGCAAAAGCTTATGGCGTGAACCTCAAATTTAATGAACTCAACTTTCTAGCAAAAGACCTTGATATAGCAAACAAAGTGCTTCAGGGGGGCTACTCAGATATTGAAGACAACTACGTTGAGGGAGCCATGAAAGCATTCGGAGAAGATCTGACAAAATATCTGATAAAAGGAGCCATGAAGGATGATGGAATTATAACAAACAAAGATTTGGATGGCTTGAACTGGTTTGTAGTTGAATATCCTAAGATGAGCCCTGCGATGAGAAACTATTTTGATTCCACATGGCACCCTGAAATAGGCACCGTCAATTCTATTTACTTTACTGATGCTTTCGTCAGCGACCCAAGAGCTGTTGCATCAGCCCCGGAAGAAGCAAAACATATAATACCGAAAGAAGGATACAAAGCTGTTGTTGAAGTATTAAATCCCGGAGACTACACACAAGACGGTAAAAGATACATACACATAGATACCTATGCTGAGAAAGAAGCTGAAAAAAATGGTCAAAATCCTAGGGACTTTTATGTTACCAACCCTATCTCCTCACGGACTTGGTTCTTTGATGACTATCTGATTTTAGGTCCGAATGATTTGCCAACAGAAAGCATAGACCATGCTATTAGAGAAGTTGATAGTAGAAAATTCTGGGTGCCCAGCGGAATATTTGTTCAGAGTGGTAATTCAGAAACAAATTTATGGACAGGCTGGGGAGATTATTATTATTATTATGGAAATAAGATGGATATCGGAGCTAACAGACTTGTGGACTTGGTTTGCGATGGATATAGCCAGCTTCAACACGACCCCAATAACATTATATATATAGGAAATGAGAAATATGATGTAAGAGTGCTGAATCCCAGAAAAACAGTTCATATTGTTAACAGTGGAAAGACATATGATTATAAATTAGATTTCTTCGGTCCTCTTGGAACTAATGTGCATTACGACGAGAACGGCAACCTCAAACAAATATTCTATGCACAAGGACGCCAGAACTTGAAAGAACTATATGAAGCTGGACATAAATTTATCAAGAAAGCATTCCCTTGGCTAAAAGCCCAGAAAAAGAAATTCAAACCAATTTAGAATCTTTTTATATTACGCCCATATAAAATTAGATTATGCAGTATTTTTCTGAGACTGAAATCCTTTTCAAACTTTTCTTTGAGAAACACAAACATGTTTTCTTGGTGCTGGCGATATTGATAATCCTGCTTGCTGCGTTCACATTCTTTCAACTGAGAGAGATAGATAATAAAACGATAATAGTTATGGAACCAGAGAAATTGAAAACAGAAGAATGATTATTTCATTTCCCAACTCTGTGTGACTCCCTCAAAATCGTTGCCACGAGCATGGCTCCCATCAATAAGACAATGCCGTTGAGGTAAAATGGTGTGGCATGTCCCCAGTTATCATACAAGAATCCTCCCGCTATGGGTCCTACTGCTGCGCCCAGGAAGTACGCAAAGGTGTACAATCCATAGTTGGTGCCTCTCACGTCTGTCCCCGCAATGTCTGCCACAAATGCGCGTTCCGCAGGTGCTGCCGCTGCATAGCTCATTGATTCTATCGCCCAGAGGGCTGCCAATGCGATTATACTGGGAAGGTGCGGAATGAGAAACGATGCGAATGCTCCCACAATCAATCCTATGACCATGGGTATCTTGCGCCCGATTCTATCCGCGATTCTTCCCATGCGTGAAGGCAGGAACGCACCTATGAGTGCAGCGGGTACATACGCTAAAGCGAGGTCGTCAATCTGTGCGTGAAGCGCATCCTGGAGAAAAACCATGAGAAGAGGCCAGACCATTGTCATGGAGGCGCCCGTCACAAATACGATGCCCATGAGTGCGAGAAGTTGGGGCGAGATTTTATTATCCTCTATGACTATTGAGGTTGCAGGGCGTGTTTCAGCAATCTTACTCCACCCCACCGTAAGGGCGATAATGGTGGGGATGGTATAGGCACAGAAGAGCCAGAACCACACCCTTGAAGGTTCAAATCCTTTATCCTGCAAATAGAAAATAAAAAAGAATCCTGCGGTCGTCCCGATAAGCGCTCCCCTATTTGTGGCTTCATCCACCTTGCCAAATTCATGCCCCCTCTCGCGGGCAATGTCTGCCATGATGGTGAGAGCAGACAACCAGAAAAACGCCTGACCGAGCCCCTGCATGAATCGGGCGAGGGTGAGCAACCAAACCGTGTTCGCAAAACAGAAGGTCACCATGGCAACGGCATATCCTACAAGACCCAGAATGAAAAATGGCTTGCGACCCCACCTATCCAATGCACGACCCAGGAATGGTCTCACGAGTATGGGCACAAAAGACACGGCTGAAAAGAATCCTCCTATCTCCAGTGCGGAAGCCCCAAGCTGCTTTCCATAGATGGGAAGCACAAAGGAGAGTATGCCAAACGGAAAGGAGATGAGAAATATGGCTTGCGAGAGTGCCTTTGAGGTGGAAGAGAAAGGATTGTCCACTTAATCACTTCTCAAGGGTGGTTGCACCCAAAATTATTGTCTGCATGGGGGATAAAAGATTCCTGACATCGAGTTTCACCTTCATGGATTCACCGTGATAAGGGAACTTTTCAAAGATATTCCCCTTATAACCCTTTCTGCATGAATCGCTCTATGCGCGTGCGGGGAAAACAGCTCATGCCACCTGTGCGTGTCGTCGAGAGTGCGGCAGAGGCATTTGCGAATCGTGCACTCTCAAGAATATCCTCTCCTAAAAGATGGTGGAAGATAAAGCTCGCGTCGAAAATATCTCCGGCTCCTGTGGTATCAATCGGCGTTACGGGAAATCCCTTTTCACGATAAACCTTTCCATTCCTACCCACCACACACCCTCCCTTTCCAATCTTTGTGATGCACAATCCCACAATCCTGGAAAGCCTCTCTGTTCCGTCGCGCGGATTTCTTCCCGTGAGAAGAAATACCTCTCTCTCGTTGGGGAAGAGGAAATCTGTCATTTCAAGTATCGATTTTAATTTCGAGTATCCCGCTCCTGCCATTCGTCCCGGATCAAATGAGAAAGGGATGGCTCTTTTTCTGGCAAACGAAGCCGCATCGGATGCGAAATCCGGTCGTGTCTTTGAGACATGGATAAGGTTTGATTCACCAAGAAATTTCTTGTCAACTTTTCTGAAGCGCAAGGAACGGTTTGCGCCGTCTGAGGAAAGCATGACCTTTTCTCCACTCTGCGCCACGAATATGAAGACCCGTCCCGTTGGGCTCCTCCTATCCTCCTGAAGATGGGATGTGATCACGCCAAACTTCCTCAGATTTTTTTTAACAAGTAACGCCTCCTCATCCTTTCCCACACATCCCACAAAGATTGTTTTCGCACCGAGACGTGAGGAAGCGCAGGCGAAGTTTGCGGCAGAACCGCCGCACTCTGTCCTTGATTCTTCTATTTTGAACTCCCCCTCGAATGCTTTCGGATTGCACTCGAGCATAGAAATCGTATCAATATTCGCCCCCCCGCAGGCTGTGATATGCATGGATGATGATTGACCGGGAATCTTTTAAGCCTTTCTTTCAACGATACACGACAATGTCTGATTGAGAAGAAGGCAGGACTTCGTATCATTCAGGGTTTCTTTCCGGATGCTATCCTCTCATAGAAATACTGGAGAAGGCAGATGGCTGTGAGTGTGGGAATTTCTGCATCTATCTGGTCTGTCAGGTCAAAAATCTCCCATGAACTCAGGAATCCAAAGCCGCCAAAAAGTTTCATCGCCACGGCAACGGAGAAGGCATCATAGATGGTGCCAATGACGGGAATGCGGAATATGGTCAGGTCAAGCACATCTACAATGATTGAAATCGCGAGCTTCTTCTTGAAAGTAAGAGCCCTCTCATCCCTTGCCTCTGCCACTTTTCTCTCTATCTTTTTGCTACAGGAAGGACACTCCGCATACCCCTGACGTTCATCCATGACCGTCCCACACTGGGGGCAGAGTTCTATTACATCCACAATCCTCGCTCGTAAAATGCAATATAAGGGTATCGTCTCCTCACCTCCTCAATCCGAATGAGATTATTATTCTTTATGACGGGCTATGAGCAGATGAAAAAGGAAATTCTTATGACCGTGTGCGAGATTATGGAATGATGATACAATGGTTGAATCACATTTCGAAGTATTCAAGGATAAGTCAGGAGAATTCAGATTCAAACTGAAGGCTCCCAATGGAGAAATAATCGCGACATCCGAAGGATATAAGAGCAAGGCTTCTTGCCTGGAAGGCATAGAGAGTGTAAAGAAGAACGCACCGAAAGCGGATGTAGTGGAGATTTAGCCCAAAAATCGTTTTATAAAAATTATAACATGTAATGACATATATCTTCCTTTTAGTAGATTATTTTCCTATTATTTTTCTGGCATCATTTTATGAATGATATCGCATCTATATTCCTATTTGTTACACAGGGAGTGGTTGGCTAATCACGGAGATTTTCAATTTTTGATGAAATGAAGAAAATAGTATATCTTTGGTTTTTTCGACCTTTTTATATGAGAAATTTTCTCGATTCTATAATATATTACCTTCAGTTATAATTTATACAAAAAGTATAAATAATATTATATTTTTGCAGCCCAAATAGAAAGACAGGTGTTCTCTTGGGAAAGACATATGATGAAATAAACGCAAGGATTGAGTCCGGCGATGCCGTGGTTCTCACAAAGGAAGAATACATCACATTCATAGAGAAAAATGGTGTCTCGCGGGCTACCCGCGAGGTTGATGTGGTCACCACGGGTACCTTCGGACCCATGTGTTCTTCGGGAGCATTTCTCAATTTTGGACACTCAAAGCCGAGGATTAAACTGGGCGGTGGGACTATTTTGCTTAACGATGTTCCTGCCTACGCAGGCCTCGCTGCCACAGATACGTACATAGGTGCGACTGCGGTGAGAATAGATGACAACTCTCGTGTGAAGCAACCAAGTTCATTCAGGTATGGCGGAGGGCATGTGATTCATGATTTGATTGCGGGCAGAGAGGCAAAGCTTACCGCGAGGGCATATGGCACCGACTGCTATCCGAGACGGGAGCTTGAAACATGGGTGCGGCTTGAAGACATAAACGATGCCATATTGTGCAATCCGAGAAACGCCTATCAGAATTACAACTGTGCGGTGAATCTCTCGAATCGGACAATATACACCTACATGGGCGTTCTCAAGCCTCATTTGGGAAACGCAACCTACTGCAGCGCAGCCCAGCTCTCCCCGCTCCTCAACGATCCCCTCTTCAGGACGATAGGCATAGGCACACGCATCTTTCTTGGCGGCGGCATCGGTTATGTTTTCAGTCAGGGAACACAACATAATCCAGAGGTAAGACGTTCTAAAAATGGAACTCCACGAATGCCTGCAGGAACACTGGCGGTGTGCGGGGATTTAAAGCAGATGTCTGCGGATTGGCTCGTCGGTGCAAGCTTCCTCGGCTATGGACCCACTCTCAAGGTGGGCATAGGTGCAGCTATCCCAATTCTTGACGGGGAAATGGCTCAATTCGCATCAGTGAAAGATGAAGACATCATAACGCAAATCGTGGACTACAGTGATTCCTACCCACAGTGTAATCCAGGAAGCCTGGGAGAAGTGGACTATGGCACATTGAAGAGTGGAAGAATAGAGGTAGAAGGAAAGGATGTTCCCACCTCTGCTCTCTCAAGCTACAAGAAGGCAGTTGAAATCTCAAGGATACTTAAATCCTGGATTCTTTCCGAAAAATTCAGGCTTGAAAGACCACTGGCGCAACTGCCCGGACCTGGCTCGGGACACATCTTCAAGCCATTAAAGGAAGTGAGGAAGTGATGGGATGGAAAAGAGGGTGAAGTTCCAATACAAGGAAACCATTGCCACAATCATAGCGGAGGAGCAATTCATATCAGCCGCACAGAGGGAGATAGTATACCAGAGGAGGCAGCTTGAAAGGTACATATTCGAAGATCCTTTCTTCCAGATAACGTTTGAACCATATGTGTGTCGTTCTCATGCGCCATATATAGCCAATAGGATGGCTGAAGCAGGTGTGAAGGCAGGTGTCGGTCCCATGGCGGCTGTGGCAGGGGCGATTGCCGAGGCTGCACTTCAGGCAATGGTTAAAGGAGGTGCGACGCATGCCATAGTCGACAATGGAGGAGACATTGCATTGTTTCTCTCTCATCCGGTGGTCATAGGCATCTATGCGGGTGATGCGGGAATCAGAGCCGCGGGATTTCTCTTTGAAGAGGAAGGGTGCATGATGGGTGTCTGCACCTCATCGGGGAGAATAGGGCATTCAATGAGTTTCGGATGCGCCAATGCGGCAACCGTGGTAGCGAGGGATGTGGCTCTCGCCGATGCAGCTGCCACAGCCTTGGGGAATCTGATTGTCGAGGAGAACGAAGACAGCATTATTGATGCGATGGCTGATTTCAATGTGGAGGGGACAGAGGGAGCCCTCGTCATTGTGGGCGACCACATCGCCATGAAGGGCAACATCCCGCCACTCCTCGAATCGAGGATAGAATACGATTTGATAACAATGAGGTGAGAGGTGAGCAGATGAGAGAATTAAAGGTAGCGGTACTGGGTGCAACGGGTGTGGTAGGTCAGCAATTCATTCGCATGCTTGAAGGTCACCCCTTATTCGATGTTGCGGCTTTGACTGCCTCGGAGAAGTCTGCAGGCAAAAGGTATGGTGAGAGGGTGTACTGGGTGGTGAGCGGCGACATTCCTGAATTCGTCGCTGATATGCCTATTGTGGAAATGGACTCCTCTTCGCTTAAGAGAAAAGGCATTCATGTGGCATTCAGCGCACTTCCCGCAGAAATAGCACGGAAGACGGAAAGAATGTGTGCTGAGGAAGGCATCGCCGTTTTCTCCAATGCGAGCGCCTACAGAATGAACAAAGATGTCCCCATACTCATGCCTGAGGTCAACCCAGAGCATCTCAGTCTCGCAGATATCCAGACGGAACGCTCCCCCGGGTTCATTGTGACCAACTCCAATTGCACCGCCTCTGGGCTCGCTCTCGTCTTAAAACCACTTATTCCCTTCAATATTGCCTATGTCACCGTCACCACCTATCAGGCACTCTCTGGTGCAGGGCTGCCGGGCATCCCCTCACTTGAGGCATTGGGTAACGTCATACCATTCATTGAGAGTGAGGAGGAAAAGGTTGAGACCGAGACGAAAAAGATGCTTGGGAAATTGGAGGGTGGAGGAATCAGCGATGCGGGGTTTGAGGTGAATGCGAGCTGCGTACGGGTTCCCGTCCGTGATGGGCACCTGGAAAGCGTGGTTGTCGAATTCGAAAATGAGACGGAGATTCTGGATATAGAGAAAGCCTTTATACATTTCTCTGGGATGCCGCAGCAATTAAAATTACCCACCGCGCCACGGAATCCCATCATAGTGAGGAAAGAAGAGAACAGACCGCAACCTCGACTCGACCTCTTGGCGGGTTCACCATCGCGCGCGGCAGGAATGGCGGTGAGCGTGGGACGCATGAGGAAGAAGGGAAGGAGGGTTTCTTTTTTCCTGCTCGTGCACAATACTATCCGAGGGGCAGCGGGCGCCTCCATACTCAACGCAGAGTTTGCTCGTGAAAAGAAGTATTTCGGGTGAGGGATGCAATGAAGGTCATGAAATTCGGCGGAGGGTGTCTCAAGGATGCGTCAACAATTGAAACCGTCGCAACCATAGTGGCGCAAGAAAGGGAGGAAAAGGTCCTCGTCGTCTCAGCGATCTTCGGCATAACAGAGGTTCTCGCTCGCTGCCTCCACAGGGTCAAGACCAATGAGAGGGAAATCAAAGGTGTGATTAGAAAGGTGAGGAATGCCCATCTCTCTTTGGCGCGAGAATCCATTGAAGATAAAATAATACTGGATGAAACGTTGACCTCGATAGAAGCGAAGATGCGCGAGCTTGAGAGATTGCTCTATGGTGTCGCCTACACGGAAGAACTCACAGACAGGACGAAGGCGTTCATATTGAGTTTCGGCGAGCGCCTCTCCTCATGTCTGCTTGAGGGGATTCTGCAATCGAAGGGATTGAAGACTAAAGCCCTCGATGCCGACAGAATCGGCCTCATCACGGATGCCTCGTATGAGAACGCCACAGCCATCCTCCCTCTGGTGACAAAAAATCTCAGGCGCACGATTCTTCCCCTCGTCAGGAGGGGCGTCACGCCTATCATCACGGGATACTTCGGGTGCACCGAGGACAGAAGGATTACCACTTTCGGGAGGAACTCTTCAGACTACAGCGCCGCCGTCATCACGAGGTGCATCGATGCCTCCGTCCTTGAGATCTGGAAGGATGTTAACGGTTTCATGAGCGCAGACCCCGGAATTGTAAAGTCAGCTCACCGCATAAACGGACTCTCATACTACGAGGCTGCCGAACTCTCCTATTTCGGAGCCAGAATTCTCCATCCGAGGACAGTCGAACCGCTTGTGGATTCAGACATTCCCATACTCATAAAAAACATCTTTGACCCGAAGAAGAGGGGAACGAGAATATCAAAAGAGGGGTACAGGAGAAAGGGGATTCTAAAAAGCGTCACCTTCAACAAAGACATCGCCGTGCTGAAAATTAAGGGAGCCGGTGTGGGATACAAACCAGGCATCATATCCGAGATGAGCAGACGGCTCTCCGACTTGAATATAAACATCTACTCCATCATCACCTCTCAAACCTGCATCAACCTCCTTCTGGACAGGAACGACCTGCACAGGAGCTTTGAGGCATTAAGGCAGCTTTCGGGCGGGGTCATAGAGAAGATAGAAACCATGGACAATATAGCCCTCATCGCAGTCGTGGGCGAAGGGCTGCTCAGAACGCATGGTCTTGCAGCGAAAGTCTTTTCTGCAGTGGCACGTGAGAAGGTGAACATCGAGATGATTTCAGCAGGTGCCTCAGAGGTGGCTTACTACTTCATAATAAAAAGAAAGGATTTGTCGAAAACCATCCATGCCATCCACGAGGAATACCTGGAAAAGCATTTTGACAAGGGAGGGAGACGATGAGAAGAAAAGAAAATGAGATAAGGGATAGAACCACACAGGTTTCAATACTGAGATCGGCTGAAGTGTGCAGGATTGGTCTGTCTGACGATAACATGCCATACGTCGTCCCTATGAATTTCTCTTATAGGGACGGATGCCTCTATCTTCATTCATCCATGGAAGGAAAAAAAATAGACATCATTCATAAGAACAACAATGTTTGTTTTGAGGTGGATGTCTCTTGTGGCATAGTAAAATCTGAAAAGGCGTGCAACTGGAGTATTAAGTATTCAAGCGTCATTGGATTTGGAAAAGCCATCCTTATTGAAGATACAGAAGAGAAAAAGAAGGCACTCGACATCATCATGGAGAAATACTCCGGCACACCTTCATTCGAGTATGCCCCTGGTCAAATAGAAAAGGTTGCAATCATAAAAATTGAGATAGAAGAAATGACAGGGAAAAAATCGGAATGAATGACAGATTGTATGGAGTCATCGTTGAAAATTCTTGACTCTCTGCGCACGCAGAAATATCTTGCATATGCATAAAATATTTCACATTATTCGAGAGGGATTTGATGGACTGGTGGGGATTTGAACCCCAGGCCCCCTCCATTCTGGAGTATACGCCTGTCACTATGAGGCGGACATATGCCAAGGAGGTGCGCTACCGAGCTGCGCTACCAGCCCTCTGCATTCTTATGTCTAGTCGTTTTTAAGGCTTGCGGTCTATGAAAGACACGATTTCTCATTTGAATTCTCACAATCCAATGATGTAATCCTTGCAGTTTTATTTTGGAAAAAAAATTGGTAATCACAGTGCCTTCTTCATTGCCTCAAGCGTCTTTTTTACGTCAGCTTCCGTGTGCGCCGCGCACAGGAACCATGGTTCGCGAGGGTCAGGGTCCGGCATGACTCCGTTCTCCAAGAGGGATAATTGCATCTTCTCATAACGGGGATAGTCACATTGAGCCGTATCGCGAAGCTCCCACACATGCTCCAACTCTGTGAAGAAGAATCCAAACATGGTGGGGAATCCCTGCATCGTGAAGGAAATCTTTTTGTCCTCAAGGATTTCCCGTATACCTTTCATGAGGCTCTTTCCTGTGGAGAAGAGTTTCTCCCATGTGCTGCCCTTTTCCAGTTCATCAAGCGTGGCATCCGCCGCGGTGAGACCTATGAGGTTGCCCGCGAAGGTACCTCCATGGGATATCTTTTCAGGTCCGATGTTTCCCATTATTTCCTCGATACCGCCAAAGGCTGCGATGGGGTATCCGTTGCCCAAAGCCTTTGCGAATGTCTTCATATCTGGTTTTACACCGTACACTTCTTCGGCTCCACCCATGGCTATCCTGAATCCAGTCTTCACCTCGTCGAATATCAAGACGATACCATACTCATCGCAAATCTCGCGCAAGAACTTGAGATAGCCCTCCTTCGGTAGCAACGCGCCGCAGTTGCCCATGACGGGTTCTGTGATTATGGCCGCGATGTCTCTATCCCGTTTCAGCGTTTTTTCCAGTATTTCAAAATCATTCCATGGCTGGGTGATGACGAGATCGTGAATGCACCCGGGGATGCCTGAACCCGCGGGGACCTTTATGGGATTATTCCTAATCCCCAGTGATTTCACCGGAGGATACGTGGAGAAGAGCATGTAATCATACATTCCATGGTACTGTCCCTCAAACTTTACTGCCTTTTCTTTACCGGAGTATGCACGGGCGACACGCAGAGCATGCATTGTCGCCTCTGCCCCCGAATTCGCAAATCGGACGAGGTCGATGTGGGTGAATGCCTTTATCCTTTCGGCGATGCGAATCTCGAGTTCATTCGGCAATGCGGTTATGATTCCTTCCTCGGATATTTTCTTTATTCTCTCCGAGACAGATTTCCAACCATGTCCGAGAATGACGGGTCCGAATCCCAGCCGATAATCAATATACTCGTTGCCATCTACATCCACGAGATGACCATCATGCGCTTCTTTAATGTAGATAGTGCAGGGCTCATCCCAGATTCTGAAATTGGAAGTCGCTCCTGCAGGAAGAGCCTTGCATGCCCTCACATACAACTCTTTTGATTTTTCATACATGGAGACACCAGGAAAGGTTGTCCACCATCTTTATAAACTTTGCCATTACGAGGGATTTTCTTGAAAAAATGTATTGTCATGCTAATAAAATCTTAAATCATATTCCAATATTTACCGAAAGCCTTATATTTTCGCCCACAGAACCGAGACATGATTAAAACCAATGATGAGAAATGTTCTGGGTGTGGCATCTGTCTTCTTGCATGTTCTTCGCACAATTATAAAGCATTCAATCCCCATCGTGCCATGATGAGGATAGTGACTGATCTCTACGAGGGAAAGGCAGAGGTCTTTGCATGTGACGGATGCAACCTCTGTGTGGAGTCGTGTCCCACCGGCGCCATTGTCGAGGAGAATGGGAATAAACGTGTAGATAAGGAACTCTGCAATGCATGTGGCATCTGCGCGGAGGTATGTCCTGAGAAGATTATTTATATGACAGACATCGCCCAGGTATGTAACTATTGTTACAAATGCGTGGACGGATGCGTCTATGGGGCACTGGAGGTGGGCTGAATGTATACAGGCACAATCGCAAGGATTAATCTCACGGACGGAAAGATAAGGAAGGAAAAAACAAATAGAGAGTGGGCGCGAAAGTATATAGGCGGAAAAGGGCTTGGATTCAAG
>Ga0315268_10006929_pt1 | contig 12001 bp, 11 predicted proteins | sample C1_top_MG_FD_204535 | JGI IMG/M metagenome (GOLD analysis project Ga0315268, IMG submission 204535) | Sediment microbial communities from Yellowstone Lake, YNP, Wyoming, USA - C1_top | ecosystem: Environmental > Aquatic > Freshwater > Lake > Sediment | place: USA: Wyoming | collected 2017-08-01 | reverse complement strand
TGGCGGGCACGGCCCGTGTCGTGCGATGGCACAGCGCCCCGGAACTCGGCGCGGCCGTTATCGACATGAGCAAGGCTTACGCGGACGTCGCGCAAGCCGCGCGCGGGGTGCAACTGCTGCGAAAGGAGCGAGCCATCCTCGTTCAGGATGAGTTCGCGTTCAGCTCACCGCGCGATCTCGTGTGGGGAATGACAACGTCGGCCGAGATTCGCGTGCAGGATGACGGTTCGGCGGTACTCACACAGGACGGCAAGAGGCTGAGGGCGAAGATTCTCTTGCCGGGCGGCGCGCGATTCAAGACCGGCTCGGCCGAGCAGACCAAGCCCCAGGCCGAGAATCGCGGCATGCGGCGGCTTCTCCTGTCCATGGATCGAGTCGAGAGCGACCAGCGGATCGCCATTCTTTTCGTGCCGATGGCCACTGAGGATCGCGCCGACCCGCGGGTGCCGATCGTGCCCCTGGAAAACTGGCCGGGAAAACCGGTGAAATAGCAAGGAGTAGCGATGATCCGACGTATGCCGGTGGCGGCAGGCCTTATCGTCCTACACTGCATGTTGTGCTCGGTGGTGATTGCCGGCGCAGGCGATCCGCCGACGAAGCCCTCGGAAGCGGCGGGCGACACGGCCGAACGGGCCAGGCTCGTCGGCGTGTGGAAGGGCTTCACCGTCGATGGCAAGGGAGAAAACCCGGACCGCGGCCCGGTGAAGCTCGAGCTGACGATCACCGAAAAGACAATTCACGGCATCGAAATAAAGGGCGATGAACGGGTAGACCATGGCGAGGGCGAGTACACCCTCGATCCTGCGGCCGATCCGCGCCAGCTTGACGGGGCCAAGGCCGTCGGCCGAAACCGCAAGCAGGTCTACATTGGCATCTACAAGCTGGAAGGCGACACCCTCAAATGGTGCGTCAGCCCGCAGAAAGTCCGGCCAACAACGTTTGAGACCCGCAAAGGCCAATTCCTGCTCATCCTCAAACGGGACACCAGCCGCGCCGCAGCTACACGCCCGCCCGGCGCATGTTCACCGAGCGACACCGCCGCAGATGAATGACAGACGTCACGGCTTCTTGTTCAGCAGATCCAGTATTTTATCCACCACCGCCTCGGCCTCCTGGAACTTGCCCTCGCGCAGCAGCGGCTCGAGCTCCTGCATCAGCGGGGCCACTTCCGAAAGGTCGCGTCCCTGTTGCTTCCATTCCTTCACCGTCGTTTGCACCTGCTGCATCTTGGGCGGCAGGCTGGGCGGCGGTGGGGTCTTGCCCTGGCCCTTCAGCGCCGCCAGCTCAGTCTTGATCTCGCGGGCCTTGGCCTGCTGTTCCGCCGTGAGCTTGTTCTTGATTCCCACCAGCAGCCTCAGTTGCTCGCGCTTGATCTCGCGCTCCTGCTCGAGGACCTTGTCCAACTGCTCGACCGCCTTCTGCTCATCGACGCGTTCCGCGTCCAGCAGCTCCGACAACGTCGCCATCTCCTTCTGAAGCTGCTGTTTGAAGTCCGTAAATCGCGACTTGGCGGTCTGAAGCTCGCCTTTGAGAAACTGCTTTTGCTCGGCGGTCAGCCCGATGGCTTCCGCCTCGCGCAGCAGCAGATCCGGCGGGAAGAAGTTCTCGCCCATCGGATCGCCCGGCTTCTGAGGCGCCTTCTCAGGCGCTTTCTGGGCCAGGGCCGAGGTGCCGCCCAATAGCAGCAGCACGCACACAACAATGAACCGGAATCTCATATGCGCTCCTTTCGGGGCACCGCGATGGTCAGGCGATTGCCCTTCTTGCCGACCACTACGCCCGGCACCGTGGCCAGGCCCCACTGGTCGGCCTTGATGTTTCCTTCCTGAACGGTCTTCCCGTCGGCAACCGAAACGTTTCGCCAGCTCAGCTCCGCACCGGCCGGCGTCTTGAACCGCTGACAGCGCCGCGGCGTCACATGCACTGTGCACTGCTCCTTCGGCGCGGAATCGTTCAGCCGCAGCACCATGCTCCAATTATCCGCCTGATCGACAATTGCGTCATCAGCGCTGTCCCAGTAAAGGTGCAGATTGCTCTGCCCCTTGGGATCGCCGTCATTGGGCTCGCCATTGCCGGGGTTGTCATCGAGACTGCAATGTGTGAACGCCGGCAGCGTGCGATCCGGCCTCACATCCACGCCCAGCTCGCGTTCGCCGTTCTTCGGCCCGGGCAACAGCGCCCGCTGGCCGTGCCCCGACTGGCCCCACACAAACACATGCGGCCGGCGCGTCTCCTGCAACGCCTTCCAGTAATCCCTCGCCTGCGGCCAGCCGATCGCTCCATCGTTCTTGCCGTTGGAGAAGCAGATCAGCGGCGCCTCGGCCGCCGGATTCTGCCGAAGGAACCATTCATCGTCAAAAAATGTGAACGCCGGCGTCTTGCCGTCCGCAATCGGCAGCTTCCAGTCGAGGCTGCCATAGACCTGCTCGTAGCTGCCCTTGAACTGCGGCGACCGTGCCGGCGTGTGCACCCCCACCCACGACACCACCCACGCGATGCGGTCGGCGTGGCGAATGCCGAAGTTGGGCGAGCCGGATCCGCCCATCGAGCTGCCGGCCGTAAAAATGCGATTGCGGTCGATCTTCCACTTGCCCGCGGCCCAGTCGAGAAATGACAGGATGCGTGTCTGCGTGAAATCGCGCACCACGCCATCCGACCACGGCTTCCACGTTCCCAGGTTCTCGTGGTAGCCCGTCCACCAGTCATACGGAATCTGGTTTGTCGAGATGAGCATCGCCCCCGCGCCGGCGTTGTACCACCAGCCGTAGCCGCCATCGAGATTGCCGCCCCAGCAATGCAGGTGAAGACCGACGGGCGCGGGCTCCTTCGCCCTGGCGGGCACGGCGACGAGGTAGTCAAAGGGGCTCGATGGCCGATTGCAGTTGGGCCACGACTCCCACCGCACGTAGTAATGCAGCGTCGGGCCATCGACGTAGTTGAACGATTTTGGCCGCTCGATCCGCTGGAGGATCGGCTCGCCTGATCCCACGGTCTGGTCGATCGCCTCGCGAGTCGAATTGCCCGCGTCGAAAGCGCTCAGGTTCTCCTCGCCATTCACCGCGACGCTGACAGCATAGCACGCTCTTCCAGCAGTCTTCGGATTGTGCGCATAGATGGCCGTCCCCGGCGCGACGGGCTGCGCGCCATCCTCCACCACGTAGCGCCGCAGCTTGTCCGTATCTTTCGCGCCCTCGCCGGAGTAATCTCGATTCCAGCAGCTCAATGGCCCGATTTCGTCGATCAACTCGGCCTTCGTGATGGTCGCAGCCGTGATCGGCTCAGCGCTTCGGTAGATGCGATAGCGGATCGGGCTGGGCTGGCGGGCCAGCTTCGCCTGCAAGTCCTTCCACTCTTTCCAGGTGATTTCGGCCGCGGAAACCGGCGGATCGACCTCGCTCCAGGTCAGGATCGTCTGCCCCGCTCGATGCCGCGCTCGCAGGTTGCTCACCCGCGGAATCTCGTGCACGGCCTTGCCGCTGCATGTGATGTCCAGCCGGCTCGCCCCCGGCCGATACGCGCCCAGCGAGACAATGTCGAAGACGATCTTCTCCTTCCCGCTTTCGCGCGATTGCCTCACGGCGGCCGTCGCATCGAACGACGTAAACCGCGGGCCGAGCAGCGTCAGCGCCTCGCCATCGCGAACAACCAGCTTCACCGGCCGCAAGCGGTCCTGCGCCGCCTGGCGCTCGTCGCGCCCCGGCCGAAGCACGGCACGGATGATCGTCGCATTCTTCGGCAGCGCTGAAAGGTCCACCTCGATTGACTTGCCGGCCTTGATGCCCCCTGGATACGTGCCCGCGCTGCTGGCCGAGAAACTCAGCGTCGCGAAGTCCTCCGCCGCCAGGCTCGAGAGTGGCGCCAGCAGCGCGAATGCGAGTACCCAAGCGATGCGCCTCACGTCCTTGCTCCTTCTTGCCGCATCAGCATGCCCCATCATCTAATATTCGCGCAGGGCCGCTGCCGTTGCACGGCGCGGCCGGGGCATCTGGTGCGCCGGAGGGCGGAAGGGTACAACACCCGCACAGGAGGATTCTCATGACCCGAATCACATCGCTCTGCCTCCATGCTGCCTGTCTGATCACCCTGATCGCCGGCCCTTCCCTCGGCCAGGAACCGACGTTTCGCCGGCTGCCGGTGAAGGAATACCGCGAGAAGATGAAGGCCGGCTGGATCGGCCAGATCATCGGCGTCTCGTGGGGCGCGCCCACCGAGGGCAGGTACAACAAGATCATGCCAGCCGACAAGATGCCCCCCTTCACCGAAGACCTGGTCAACAACGCCTTCGGGCAGGATGACCTCTATGTGGAGATGACGTTCCTCCGTTCCCTGGAACAGTACGGGCTGGATGTCTCGATCCGCCAGGCCGGCATCGACTTTGCCAACAGCGGCTACGCGCTGTGGGTGGCCAACGACGCCGGCCGGCGCAACCTGCGCAACGGCATCGCCCCGCCCGACTCCAGCCACCCCAAGTTCCACAACTGCGCCGGGGCGATCGACTACCAGATCGAAGCCGACTACTCGGGCCTGATCGCGCCGGGCATGCCCGACGTGGTCATCGCGCTGGGCGAGAAGTTCGGGCGGCTCATGAACTACGGCGACGGCATGTACGCAGGCCAGTTCATCGGCACGCTCTACGCCGAGGCGTATTTCGAGAAGGACATTCACAAGCTCATCGAAGCCGGCCTGCGGGCCATCCCGAAACAATGCCTCTATGCCGGGATGGTTCGCGACATGGTGCAATGGCACAAGGAGAACCCGGACAACTGGGAGAAGACCTGGGAACTGGCCGAGAAGAAGTACAACCAGGACAAGACCTACAACATCAGCGCGCTGGATGTGAAGCGCGAAGGCGCGTGGGTGCTGATGGGGCTGCTTTATGGCGAGGGCGACCTGGACAAGACGATGATCATCTCCTGCCGCTGCGGCTTCGACAGCGACTGCAACCCCTCCTCCAGCGGCGGAATCCTCTTCACGACGCGTGGGCTGCCAAACATCCCCGAGAAGTATTACCGGAAGCTGGATGAGAAGAGGATCTTCAGCCACACTGCCTACAGCTTCCCGGCGCTGATGGATGTCTGCGAGAAGCTGACCCGCCAGGCGATTGTGAAAGCCGGCGGGCGCATCGAGAAAGACGCCAGCGGCGAAGAGGTCTTTGTCATCCCTCACAAGGTGCCCACGCCCAGCCGGTTTGAGGACCTGAAGAAGCCCGGCCCGATCGCCAACAGCGTCTTCAGCGACGAAGAGATGAGCAAGGTCACCTCGCCGGGGCTCAACTGGGCGATGTCAAAGAGATTCGCCGGGTGGCAACTTCAACCCGCGGGCAGGGTTGGCGGAGGCTTCTACCGGGAGCGCGGCGGAAAGAAGGATGTGCTTGAGCTGCGCGCTCCGGACAAGACTCCGCCCGGATGGACGCTCTCCCGCAAGCTTGACGTTCCGCCCGGGCAGAAGACCCGCCTCACTCTGGCTGCCGGCGCAGATGCCAAGACCGAGGGCTGGGACCTGATCATTCGCGTGGACGGGAAGGAGACTGTCCGCAAAGCGATCGACCGCACGACGATCCGCGATGGATGGGTGGACCTGACGGCCGACCTGTCGGAATACGCCGGCAGGACCATCGCTCTGGAACTCGCCGGCGCGCCCAAGACCGAAAAACGCAACGTGCCCTGCTACATCTGTGCCCTGAGAGTCGTCTCCGGCGCGGCGGATTGAGGAGGATTGCGGAATCCCAATCCAGTCGCACAGGGCAGACGAGGGCTTGCGGTAGGTCAGGCACTCTTGAAGATATAAGAAGCAAGGGGCATCCCCGTGGGTGTAGCGGTAAAGTGAATGCCTGGTGCCCCGAAGGGGTCAGGAGTCATACTCGCCTTTCACTGCAGGGCGCCTCGTGTTAGCATGGTGCCATGGCTCGTCGCCTCCGCATCGCTCCCGGCGGCATCGTCTATCACGTGCTCAACCGCGCCAACGCCCGCGGCGGGATCTTCCACGACAGCGCCGACTACGCCGCCTTTGAACGCATCCTCGCCGAATCGCTGAACCGCCTGCCGCTGGAACTGTTCGCCTATTGCCTCATGCCCAACCACTGGCACCTGCTCCTGCGGCCCAATGCCGACGGCGATCTCTCCGAGTTCATGCGCTGGCTCACCGTCACCCACACGCAGCGCTGGCACGCACACCGCCACACCGAGGGCAGCGGCCATCTCTACCAGGGCCGGTTCAAGAGCTTTCCCGTGGAGAGCGACCATCATTTTTTGACTGTATGTCGGTACATCGAGCGCAATGCGCTGCGAGCGGGGCTGGCGCCGCGGGCAGAGAACTGGCGTTGGAGCAGCCTCTGGCGACGCGAGCATGAGCAGACGTGCGGAATGTTGAGCCCTTGGCCGGTTCCGGAGCCGACGGACTGGCTATCGCTGGTCAATCGGCCGCAGAACCCGGCGGAAGAGGAGGAGCTGCGCGGGTGCATCGCCAAGGGCCGGCCGTACGGATCGGAGGATTTTCAGAGTTGGACGGCGGAGATGTTGCAGTTGGAGTCCTCTTTCCGAGGTCGCGGTCAGCCGGCGAAGGAAGGGGCAGAGTATGACTCCTGACCCCTTCGGGTTGCGCGGCACATGGCGGGCGACTTGAAGGGGCTTTCTGTGGTGAATTCCCCCGTTCGCGGCCTGAAATGCCAAATGGAGCCATCGGGATTTGAACCCGAAATTCCACCATGCCATGGTGGCGTGATCCCATTTCACTATGGCCCCGAATACGCAAGGTTCTCAGGCACGTGAGTCTAGCCGACAGAGGGAGGGTGTCAAGGTCGCCGCCGAATCGAACGAAGTCGGCAGTTGGCGGGGCTTTCATCCGCGGGAAAAAAGACCTCTCAGCGGCTGTCAACCGCGTCTCACCAGCAGAAAAGCCACCACGCCGAGCGCAACCACGGCCGCGGCCGACACGGCCATCCCCACCACGAGCATCACCGTCGTCCGCGTGTTCTGTCGCCGCATCGTCCGTTCGATCTGCGCGTTGCGGCGGCCCAGGTCCTCGTTGAGCTGCCTGAGGACGGCCGCGCTCGATTCGGAACTCCTGCCCATGCTCTCCATGGCGCAGCCCACCTGCCGCAGATTGGCCGAGACCATCTGGTCGTGCTCGCAGAGCGCCCCCACGCGCCCGGCCAGCGATTCGAGGACGCGCTGCTGCCCGCCCTGCGCCTCGCCGAGGCGGTCGAGAATCTCGGCGAGCCGGGCCTGCTGCTGGGTCTGTTGCTGAAGCTGCTGGCCGATCGCGGCAAGCGCCTCGGAATGCGCTCGCTGGGTCTGGGGAAGCGTTTCAAGAAGCTGGGGCAAATGGGCCAGGTATCCGAGGATTTCATCCTGCCGCCGCGACTGGCGTTCGAGACTGTCGCGAATGCTGGCCATCAGCCCCGACAGCGAATCGAAGCCCTGCTGCAGGCTTGAGATCGCGGCGTCACGCCGCGCCCAGGGCCGCCAGAAGAAGCTCCGCGGCTTCTTCTCGGCCGGTTCGATCTGCCCCGCGGGGCTGGCCGGCACTTCCCTGAGGACCGGCAGCAGGGCATTATTGCGTTTGAAAGAAAACCATCGGCCAATCCGTGCCATTAACGAGAGTTGATCACTCATGGTTTGACAGTCCGTTGAGGCAAATCTACCATCCGGCCGGCATGAATCAACGGCTCTGGGGCCGGGCTTTGCTGGCGATGGCGATGGCGCTGGGCGCGATTTGTGGCTGCAAGCAGCGCCCGCGCGCCGTCGGCAAACGCCCGACGGTCGCATCGCTGGTTCCGTCGGCGACTGATCTTCTCATCGGCATGGGGGCCGCCGATCATCTAGTCGCGGTCAGCACGGTCGACGCGAACCGCCCGGAATTGCGCCATCTTCCGGCGGCAGGGGACTATCAGAACCTCGACTGGGAACAGCTTTCGCAACTGCGGCCCGATGTCATGATCATTTTCATGGCCCCCGACCGCGTGCCGGCGGCGCTCGTGCAGAAAGCACGCTCGCTGGGCACCCGGCTGGTGAACGTGCGCATGGAGACGCTCGACAACATTTTCGAGACGATCAACATTCTCGGAGCCGAACTGAACGAGCGATCAAAGGCCGACGCGGCGGCAAAACGGCTGTCCCAGCAGCTCGAAAGCGTGCGAAAGCGCGTAAGCGGTCTGCCGCAGGTGCCGACGCTGGTCCTCAGCGATGCGTCGGCACGCGCGGTGGGGCGGCACAACTTCATCGACGATGTGCTGCGACTTGCCGGCGGCGAGAACGTCGTCAAGGCCAGCGGCTGGCCAACCCTCGATGGCGAGCAGGTGCGAGCGCTTCGGCCGGCGGTGGCTTTTCAACTGCTGCCCGACGCGACGCCGCAGGTGATCGAGCAGGCGCAGCGGCTCTGGCAGACGCTGCCCGATATGCCGGCGGTGTCGGAACGCCGCGTCTACATCCTTCGCGAATGGTGGGTGCAGCAACCCGGCCTTCACGTGGGGGATCTCGCCGAGCAATTCGCCCGGCGACTGCATCCCGCGGCCTACGGCAAATGAGTAGAATGCGTGCATGGCGGGTGCGCGGCCGGTTATTCTGCTGCACGGCATCTTCGGTTTCGGGCGGCTGAAACTCGGGCCGATCGAGGTCAATTACTTCGGGCGCATCGCCCGCGCCCTGTCGCAGAGCGGTCGCGAGACGCTCTCCCCGAGCACGCTCTGGTCGGCGCCGGTCGAGCAGCGCGCCTGTCGGCTCAAAGAAATCATCCTCCCCTGGCTGCGGCAGCAGACACAAAAGGCCGTGATCGTCGCGCACTCAATGGGTGGCTTGGATGCGCGTTATGTGATCTCGCGGCTGGGCCTCGAAGGCCGGGTGGCGGCCCTGCTGACGATCGCCACGCCGCATCACGGCAGCCCACTCGCCGACGTCTGCCTGGAAAGCCGAGCCATACGCAACCTCATGCTGCCGCTCCTGGACCGACTGGGGCTTGACATGCACGGCGCGGCCGATCTGACCATCAGGGCTGCGGCGCGGTTTAACGGGAGAATCCCGGATTCGCCGGATGTGCGCTATTTCTCGATCAGCGCCGCGTGCCCGATGGATCGGATTCCGCTGCTGTTCCAGTTCAGCCATCAAATCATCCATGACAAGGAGGGCGAGAACGACGGCATGGTATCGGCCCGCAGCGCCCGGTGGGGAACAGAGCTTGCCACCTGGCCAGTGCACCACTTGCACGCGATCAACCGCCGGTTTCCGATCGATTGCCGCTGCCCGATCCACGACATCGCGCCGCTTTACGTGGAGGCGCTGCAGCGTGTCGAGAAGGAACTATGACGCGCGTCACGCCGACACGCCCACACTCCGACGCCCCCACACCGGATCGATTCGGCGCCTTCGCGATTCAAGAGGTTGCGATTAAGGTATACGCCGGCGGGGAAGACAGCAGTCTTCACTGACTGCCTTATATGAGGAGCAGGCCCATGTACGTCGTGGCCGTCACGGTCTTCGTAAGAAGCGGCCTTGAGCAGCAGTTCATCGCGGCGACGCTGGACAACGCGCGCAACACCCGGCGCGAGGCTGGAAATCTCCGCTTTGACGTGCTGCGGGCCGAGGACGATCCGTTGCGCTTCATGCTTTACGAGGCGTACAGGACGAAGGACGATTTCGTCCGCCATCAGCAGACCGAACACTATCTGCGCTGGAAGCAGATGGTAGCCGACTGGATGGCCCAGCCCCGGACGGGCGTGCGCCATACCAGCATCTTCTTTGGCGAATCCGAGCAATGAGGAACGACGACGGCCGCGCAAGCTGAATGGACCGCTGCCATGAAGTTCGATTTCAACACGGTCACGCGCATTGTCTTCGGGCCCGGTCAGATTTCGCGGCTGCCCGAGCTGCTCGCGCCGCTGGGGAGCACGGCGCTGCTGGTCCAGAACGTCGGCCAGGAGCTGATCACGCGCATCACCACGCTCCTGGACGATGCGCACATCGAGCACGCGCTGTTTGCCCAGGTCGGTGAGCCCAAAGTCGCCGATGTCGATCAAGCGCTCGAAGCGGCGCGACAGAACGACTGCGACATGGTGCTGGGGCTTGGCGGCGGCAGCGCCATCGACTGCGCCAAGGCGGTCGCCGCCCTGATGTCCAATGGCGGCAGCGCCATCGACTACATGGAAGTGATCGGCAAGGGCAACAAGATCGCCAAACCCGCCGCCCCCTGGATCGCCATTCCCACCACGGCCGGCACGGGTGCTGAGGCGACGCGCAACGCCGTGATCGGCCATCCGGAGAAGAGGTTCAAAGCCTCAATCCGCTCCGAGCACCTGCTGGCGCGGATCGCCCTGGTCGACCCCGAACTGGCCGTGGGCGCTCCACCGGAGGTGACCGCCTCCAGCGGCATGGATGCGCTCTGCCAGCTCATCGAGTCGTACACGTCAAGCGGCGCCGAGCCGATCACGGATGCGTTGGCGATCAAGGGCATCGCTCTGGCGGCGCGATCGCTGCGGCGTGCTTTCCAGAGCCCGTCCGATATCGGAGCACGCTCGGACATGGCGCTGGCGGCCCTCTTCAGCGGGATCGCGCTGGCCAACGCCGGCCTGGGCGCGGTCCATGGCTTTGCGGCGCCGATGGGGGCCAATTTCCCCATCCCGCACGGGGTGGTCTGCGCCGACCTCCTGCCGCACGTCATTCGGGCCAATATCCAGGCGCTCAGCGCCGTCGTCAGCGACCATCCCGCGCTGGCTCGATATGCCGAGATCGGACGCATCCTGATGGCCCAGCCCAACGTGCCCGATCCGGTCGCGCTGGACGGGGCGATCGAATACACCACCGATCTCCTGCGCGACCTGCGCATGCCGCCGCTGAGCCGGTTCAAGTTCAGCGAGCGCGACATCCCCGACATGGTCGCCCTGGCGCGCAAGGCCAGCAGCATGCGATACAACCCGATTGTGCTGTCCGAGGATGTGCTGGAAGACATCTTGCGGCGGGCGCTGTGATATCGCGGAGCCGATCGCTCAGAGATCATACTTCAGCGCGCCGCCGGCGTAGTACAACTCGATCGCGCTGATAGCCCTTTGCGGAGAGATCATGTCCATGCATCGGGGGATGCTCAAGCCTTCCTTCACGCGCATCGGCTTTGGACACGGGTCGCGATCCTTCGCATCGCCATCTCCCACGCACTGGCAGCGGCTCTTCCAGCATCCGCCGGCCGCGCAGCAATCCATCGCTCCCTGCGTGTGCAGATACTGGTGGGCGGGGTAGGCCTCCCACTGCGCCGGCTCGCGCCCGCCGGCAATCACCACGCAACCCCGGCTGAGCTGCCCCGGGCGCAGCGGCACCGCGGCCGCCAGGTGCATCGGAAAGCTCACCGGGCAAAGCACGCCGTCGGCGTGATACACCAGCCGCACCAACTCGCGGATGCTGGTCTTGCCGACGAGATTGATCACGTTGGTCAGCGGCGGATGCCAGTGCTCCTTCGCACCGCACTGCACGAAGCAGATGCGGCAGCGGAAGTGATCGACCACCGCCTGGTAGGAATCCGGGTTCCACCACTTGGCGGTAAAATCGCATTTTCCACCGGCGATCACGATCCAGAACGGCCCATCGTGCCCCAGCGCCCGCAACGGCGATGGCGATTGCCGCTCTTCGTCGGAGAGGTGGATGTCGCCCTTGAATGCGCCGACGGAAATCCTCACCCGCAGCGCCGACTCGAGGAACATGATCATGCCGTGGATGAAATGGTAGGGGCGCCAGTTGGACTGGTGGATCAGCGGATATCCGCACTCGATCACCCGGTCGGGCTGCCCGATCGCCTCACGATCGATCACGTCGGGGTTGTTCTCGAACAACTCGTCGCAGGAGGTCTGAACCGCCGTGGCGTATCGCCGCGGATACGTGCGATGCAGATCGCGCACGGCGGCCGTCAGCATCAACACGTCACCGGGCGACTGGGACTGCTTCAGGAGCAATCGTGTCATGTCGGATGCTCATTCGAGGGCCACTTCGAGCTGGCCGTCCATGTCGCCGGCGCTGGGTGCGGT